>OJJJ01000050.1_pt1 | contig 86382 bp, 78 predicted proteins | sample 1596311 | NCBI WGS metagenome assembly OJJJ01 (sample SAMEA4350140, study PRJEB24818) | metagenome | biome: human; feature: gut; material: faeces | place: Denmark | collected 2013-09
ACGGAGTACCGTTTGCCAGACTTTGCGCAAGATGCAGTTTAAAATCAGGGAAGCCGCGCGTTTCCAGGCTTCGGCAGAATCGGTTTACCGTCGGCTCGCTGACGCCCGATTCCTGAGCCAGAGCGGCGATGCTTGAATGAATCGCCTGAGCGGGAGAGGCGAGAATAACTTCAGCCACTTTTCGCTCGGATTTGCTAAGGTGTTCCAGTTGAAACTGGATTTTTTCCAGCATGTTCATTGTTAACAAGGCGCTCATGTGTGGAAACGATTTCATTTATAGATGAAATCGTGATTCGATTTAGCCGATATTACCCCTGTGACTTCCCTAAAGGGTAACAGTCGGCAAGAAATGTTGTTGTTTTTTTTCATTACTTGATCGCTGTCGGGTTTTGCTGTGGCGTATCAGTACAAAGAATCAACGCTTTTTGCGTGATAACCGTCTCCTGTGCCTTTGAGTGGTGAAAAATCGCGGTATCGCACGTGACGCTAAGCGCTAATGGTTTCGGGAATGACGTAAAAGCAGTACAGTGCATTGTAATAAAATTACAACGATACCTGGCAGAAGTACCAGGTGATCCAACTGAGGAGAATGACATGGCGGTAACGCAAACAGCCCAGGCATGTGACCTGGTCATTTTCGGCGCGAAAGGCGATCTTGCACGCCGAAAATTGCTGCCTTCCCTGTATCAACTGGAGAAAGCGGGCCAGCTTCATCCGGATACCCGTATCCTGGGTGTTGGGCGCGCCGACTGGGACAAGGACGCTTATACTAAGGTTGTACGCGAAGCGCTCGAAACCTTCATGAAAGAGAAAATTGATGAAAGTTTGTGGGACACGCTGAGCGGACGCCTCGATTTCTGTAACCTGGATGTGAATGACGTGAGTGCGTTTTCCCGTCTGGGCGAAATGCTGGATCAGAAAAACCGCGTCACCATTAACTATTTCGCCATGCCGCCAAGCACCTTCGGCGCAATCTGCAAAGGTCTGGGCGAGGCAAAACTGAATGCCAAACCTGCGCGCGTGGTCATGGAAAAACCGCTGGGGACATCGCTTTCAACCTCGCGTGAAATCAACGACCAGGTGGGCGAATATTTTGAAGAGTGCCAGGTCTACCGTATTGACCACTATCTCGGTAAAGAGACGGTACTGAACCTGCTGGCGCTGCGTTTTGCCAACTCCCTGTTTGTGAACAACTGGGATAACCGCACCATTGATCACGTGGAAATCACCGTGGCCGAAGAGGTGGGTATCGAAGGGCGCTGGGGTTACTTTGACCAGGCCGGTCAGATGCGCGACATGATCCAGAACCACCTGCTGCAGATCCTGTGCATGATCGCCATGTCTCCGCCGTCAGATCTGACTGCAGACAGCATCCGTGATGAAAAAGTGAAAGTGCTGAAATCGCTGCGCCGCATCGATCGCTCAAACGTGCGTGAGAAAACCGTCCGCGGGCAGTACACCGCCGGGTTTGCCCAGGGCAAAAAAGTGCCTGGCTATCTGGAAGAAGAGGGCGCTAACAAGTCCAGCAACACCGAAACGTTTGTCGCAATCCGCGTGGATATCGATAACTGGCGCTGGGCGGGCGTACCATTCTACCTGCGCACCGGCAAACGCCTGCCAACTAAATGTTCCGAAGTGGTGGTGTACTTCAAAAACCCTGAGCTGAACCTGTTCAAAGAGTCATGGCAGGAGCTGCCGCAGAATAAGCTGACCATCCGTTTGCAGCCGGACGAAGGTGTGGATATTCAGATCCTGAACAAAGTGCCGGGTCTGGATCACAAACATAACCTACAGACCACCAAACTGGACCTGAGCTACTCCGAAACCTTTAACGAAACGCACCTGGCCGACGCTTACGAGCGCCTGCTGCTGGAAACCATGCGTGGTATTCAGGCGCTGTTCGTGCGTCGTGATGAAGTGGAAGAGGCGTGGAAATGGGTCGACTCCATTACCGAAGCGTGGGCTGCCGATCAGGATGCGCCAAAACCGTATCAGGCGGGCACCTGGGGACCGGTCGCCTCTGTTGCGATGATCACCCGCGATGGTCGCTCCTGGAACGAGTTTGAGTAAGCATTCCGGGTAATCCAAACGGGTTATTTTACCGGTAACATGATCTGGCACAGATTGTGGCACAATTTTTAATCATTTAAGCTCCGTGTGGATTCACCCACGGAGCTTTTTTTATTACACTGCCTCCAGTAATTTTGCCCACTGGCCCTGACTGCAAGCGTTTCAGCCTTGTTAATACATGCGCCTTACCTTGTTAATATTCGAGCCAGGGAAAACAAATTTTAGGAGCTTTTATGAATCCAGTATTGTTACGGGTAACACAGCGTATTATTGATCGCTCGAAAAAGACACGTACTGCCTACCTCGCACGTATCGAACAGGCCAAATCAGCAACGGTTCATCGTTCACAGCTGGCGTGCGGCAATTTAGCCCACGGCTTTGCAGCCTGCCAGCCCGATGATAAAGCGTCGCTGAAAAGTATGCTGCGTAACAATATTGCGATCATAACCTCCTACAACGACATGCTTTCCGCGCACCAGCCGTACGAAGTCTATCCGGAGATCATCCGTAAAGCGCTGCACAGTGTGAATGCGGTAGGTCAGGTGGCGGGCGGTGTGCCAGCCATGTGCGACGGTGTGACGCAGGGTCAGGACGGGATGGAGTTGTCCTTGCTGAGCCGCGAAGTGATTGCCATGTCTGCTGCTGTGGGCTTGTCACACAATATGTTTGATGGTGCGCTCTATCTGGGCGTGTGCGACAAAATCGTTCCCGGCCTGGCGATGGCCGCACTGTCGTTTGGTCATCTGCCTGCGATTTTCGTGCCGTCCGGCCCGATGGCAAGCGGCCTGCCAAACAAAGAAAAAGTGCGTATTCGCCAGCTGTATGCTGAAGGCAAGGCGGACCGACAAGCGCTGCTGGAAGCAGAAGCGGCGTCTTACCACGCACCAGGCACCTGCACCTTCTACGGTACGGCCAACACGAACCAGATGGTGGTGGAGTTTATGGGGATGCAGCTTCCGGGTTCGTCCTTTATTCAGCCAGATGCACCACTGCGTCAGGCGCTGACGGAGGCCGCAGCTCGCCAGGTTACGCGTCTCACCGGCAACGGCACTGAGTGGATGCCGCTCGGCAAAATGGTCGATGAAAAAGTTGTGGTGAACGGCATCGTTGCTCTGCTGGCGACCGGTGGCTCAACCAACCACACCATGCACCTGGTGGCGATGGCGCGGGCTGCAGGCATTCTGATCAACTGGGATGATTTCTCCGATATCTCTGCCGTTGTGCCATTGATGGCACGCCTGTACCCGAACGGTCCGGCAGATATCAACCACTTCCAGGCCGCGGGTGGCGTACCGGTGCTGATGCGCGAGCTGCTGAAGGGCGGTCTGCTGCATGAAGACGTGAACACCGTAGCAGGGTTTGGTCTGCAGCGTTATACCCTGGAGCCGTGGTTGAACAACGGTGAGCTGGACTGGCGTGATGGGGCTGCCGCCTCTCTTGATGCGCAGGTTATCGCCACTATCGATAAACCTTTCTCTCATCATGGTGGGACGAAAGTGCTGAGCGGCAATCTGGGCCGCGCGGTCATGAAAACCTCTGCCGTACCGGAAGAGAATCAGATTATCGAAGCACCCGCAGTTGTCTTCGAAAGCCAGCATGACGTTTTGCCCGCTTTCGATGCCGGCCTTCTCGACAAAGATTGCGTTGTTGTGGTGCGTCATCAGGGGCCAAAAGCGAACGGGATGCCAGAATTACATAAACTTATGCCGCCACTTGGTGTATTATTGGACCGCCGTTTCAAAATTGCGCTAGTGACCGATGGACGCCTCTCTGGCGCATCAGGTAAAGTGCCTTCGGCGATCCACGTGACTCCCGAAGCCTACGACGGCGGCCTGCTGGCGAAAGTCCGGGATGGCGACATGATCCGCGTCAACGGCAAGACAGGTGAGTTAACGCTGCTGGTGGATGAAGCAGAACTGGCGGCACGTAAGCCATATATTCCTGACCTGAGCGCGTCGCGCACAGGCACCGGACGCGAAATGTTCGGTGCGCTGCGTGAGAAGCTCTCCGGCGCGGAGCAGGGCGCAACCTGTATTACGTTTTAAGACGACTTGATTTTATCGATCTGGCGAGAGAAAACTCTGATGAAAAACTGGAAAACAAGTGCAGAAGCAATCCTGACGACTGGCCCGGTAGTGCCGGTTATCGTGGTGAACAAACTGGAGCACGCTGTTCCGATGGCGAAAGCGCTGGTTGCAGGGGGTGTTCGTGTTCTGGAAGTGACGCTGCGTACCGCCTGTGCAATGGACGCGATCCGCGCGATTGCCAAAGAAGTGCCGGATGCGATCATCGGTGCGGGGACCGTTCTGAACGCACAGCAACTGGCTGAAGTGACTGAAGCGGGTGCACAGTTCGCGATCAGCCCTGGCCTGACCGAGCCGCTACTGAAAGCGGCAACTGAAGGGACAATCCCTCTGATCCCTGGTATCAGCACCGTGTCTGAACTGATGCTGGGTATGGACTACGGCCTGAAAGAGTTCAAATTCTTCCCGGCTGAGGCTAACGGTGGCACCAAAGCGCTGCAGGCCATTGCAGGCCCGTTCTCACAGGTTCGTTTCTGCCCGACTGGTGGTATCTCTCCGGCGAACTACCGTGACTACCTGGCGCTGAAAAGCGTGCTGTGCATCGGTGGCTCCTGGCTGGTTCCGGCTGACGCGCTGGAAGCCGGTGACTGGGATCGCATCACCAGACTGGCCCGCGAAGCGGTTGAAGGTGCGAAGCAGTAAAGCACCATGAAAAACGGGCCGCCTGGCCCGTTTTTTTTACCCTGCGATTTTCACATTCGCGGCGGCTGTTTTGGCTCTTGTCACGGCTTCGTCCACATTAGCCCCGGTCGCTAACGCCACACCCAGTCGACGTGTCCCGTCGATTTCCGGTTTACCGAACAAACGTACCTGCAAGCCTGCTCCCACTGCCCCTTCAATATTATCAAAGGTGACATTCTGGCTGGTCAGTTGCGGCAGGATCACTGCCGAGGCTGCCGGGCCATACTGACGAATGCCGCCCACGGGCAAACCGAGGAATGCGCGAACGTGCAGGGCGAACTCGGAGAGATCCTGCGAAATCAGCGTCACCATGCCGGTATCGTGCGGGCGAGGGGAGACTTCGCTGAAAATCACCTCGTCACCGCAGACAAACAGTTCCACGCCAAACAACCCATAGCCGCCCAGCGCCAGCACCGTCTTGCGGGCAATCTCCTGCGCCCGCGCCAGCGCCAGGGCGCTCATCTGCTGCGGCTGCCAGGACTCGCGATAATCGCCATCTTCCTGACGATGGCCAATCGGATCGCAGAAATGGACGCCATCTGTGGCGCTGACGGTCAGGAGGGTGATTTCGAAATCAAACTTTACGACGCCTTCGACAATCACGCGGCCGGCACCGGCGCGGCCACCCTGTTGGGCGTAGTCCCAGGCGTTGTCCAGCGCGCTGCTGTCGCGGATAAAGCTCTGTCCTTTCCCGGAAGAACTCATCACTGGCTTAATGATGCACGGGTAGCCAATCTCCCCGACGGCCTGCAGGAATTCATTTTTATCACCGGCAAAACGGTAGCTGGACGTCGGGAGCTGAAGTTCTTCAGCCGCCAGGCGACGAATGCCTTCACGGTTCATGGTCAGCTTTGCGGCTTTAGCGCAGGGCACTATGCGCTGGCCTTCCTGCTCAAGTGCAATGAGCGTGTCGGTAGCAATGGCTTCGATTTCAGGCACCACGAAATCGGGCTTTTCTGTGGCAATCAGCGTGCGCAGGGCATCGCCGTCAAGCATATTGATCACGTGTGAGCGGTGGGCAACCTGCATGGCCGGTGCGTCAGCGTAGCGGTCGACGGCAATGACTTCCACACCTAAACGCTGGCACTCAATCGCCACTTCTTTACCCAGTTCGCCCGATCCCAATAACATGACGCGCGTCGCTGAAGGTCGCAGCGCGGTTCCTAAACGAGTCATAATAATCCCCCTGAAAAAGTTGCGCGCAGTATAAACGAAAACGTTTGCGTCTGTCTTGCTCAGGGGCTGTGAGGGGGGTAAGAAATTTGCGCTTCTTTAGTACCGCCAGACATTTCCTGACACGCGCTCGCTTAGTCTGTGAAGATTATGCACTGTTAAGCGAGGGACATCATGTCAGGCTGGTTGAATCAATTGCAATCCATGTTGGGCCAGAAAGCCTCGTCATCTGGCGAGCAAGGGCTGAGTAAGCTGCTGGTGCCGGGTGCGCTTGGGGGGCTGGCGGGTCTGCTGGTTGCCAATAAGTCATCACGTAAGCTGCTGGCAAAATACGGGACCGGCGCACTGCTGGCCGGTGGCGGCGCGATTGCAGGGACTGTGTTGTGGAACAAATATAAGGACAAAGTCCGCACTGCGCATCAGGATGAACCGCAGTATGGGCAGCATACGTCGCCACTGGACGTGCGCACCGAGAGGCTTATCCTCGCGCTGGTATTTGCTGCAAAAAGTGACGGTCATATTGATGACAAAGAACGCTCGGCGATTGAACAGCAACTGCGTGAAGCCGGTGTGGAAGCGCAGGGCAGAACGCTGGTAACGCAGGCGATTGAACAGCCGCTCGATCCACAGCGCCTGGCACAAAGCGTTAAAAACGAGGAAGAGGCGCTCGAACTCTATTTTCTGAGCTGTGCGGCCATCGATATCGATCACTTTATGGAGCGGAGTTACCTGAATGCGCTGGGGGATGCACTGAAAATTCCTCAGGATGTTCGCGAAGGGATTGAGCAGGATATTCAGCAACAAAAACAGGCATTACAGGGCACGTAATGTCTTACCGTGGTCATGTTTCGCTTGCATCATGCGTGTGTTTTGCCAACCTTATAGGGTGTAAAACGAAAAAGAATTCATGACATGCCACCGAAAGCCCCACGTACTGCTTATGCGATCACCACGCATGGTGATACGCGTATAGATCACTATTACTGGCTGCGGGACGATTCCCGTTCCCGGCCAGAGGTGCTTGACTATCTGCACCAGGAAAACGACTACGGCCGCAAGGTTATGTCCAGCCAGCAGGCGCTTCAGGACCAGTTGCTCAATGAAATGGTACAGCGTGTCCCCCAGCGTGATATTTCCGCGCCGTGGACAAAAAACGGCTACCGCTATCGCCATATCTATGAGCCGGGCAATGAATATCCCATCTACCAGCGGCAGTCCGTATTAAGCGCCGAGTGGGACGACTGGGACATTCTGCTCGATGCGAATAAACGCGCCGCCCACAGTGAGTTTTATACGCTGGGCGGCATGTCCATCTCCCCGGATAACGCCATTATGGCGCTGGCGGAAGATTACCTCTCGCGCCGCCAGTATGGCCTGCGTTTTCGCAATCTGGAAACGGGAAACTGGTATCCGGAAATGCTGGATAATGTCTCCCCCGATTTTGTCTGGGCGAATGATTCCGAAACGGTTTACTACGTTAAAAAACATGCTTCCACGCTGCTGCCTTACCAGGTCTGGCGGCATACCGTGGGTACGGATTCCGCTGACGATGAGCTGGTCTACGAAGAGAAAGACGAGACCTTTTATGTCAGCCTGCATAAAACCTCGTCGCGGCACTATGTGATTATTTTCCTTGCCAGCGCGACCACTTCAGAAGTTCTGCTTCTGGATGCCGAGCTACCGGACGCGCAGCCGCTTTGCTTCCTGCCGCGCCGCAAAGATCATGAATACAGCCTGGATCACTTTCAGCACAGTTTTTACCTGCGTTCTAATCGCGAAGGTAAAAACTTTGGCCTCTATAAAACCAAAGTGCGAGACGAACGAAAGTGGGAAGTGCTCATTCCCGCGCGCGAGCAGGTGATGCTGGAAGGCTTTACGCTGTTTACCGACTGGCTGGTGGTGGAAGAGCGTCAGCGAGGGTTAACCAGTATCCGGCAAATCAACCGGAAAACGCGGGAAGTGGTGGGGATTGCGTTTGATGATCCGGCCTATGTCACTTGGATTGGCTTTAACCCTGAGCCAGAATCTTCACGACTGCGTTACGGCTATTCGTCAATGACCACGCCGGACACGCTGTTCGAGCTGGATATGGATACCGGGCAACGGCAGGTGATCAAACAGGCTGAGGTGAAAGGGTTTGACGCCGATAACTACCGCAGTGAGCACGTGTGGGTGATCGCCCGCGATGGCGTAGAGGTGCCCGTTTCTCTGGTGTATCACAAGGCGCATTTCAACAAAGGTAAAAACCCGATTCTGGTCTATGGCTACGGCTCTTATGGCTCCAGCATGGATGCGGATTTCAGCAGCAGCAGGCTGAGCCTTCTCGATCGCGGCTTTGTGTTTGCCATCGCCCATGTTCGCGGCGGCGGTGAGCTGGGGCAGCACTGGTACGAAGACGGTAAGTTCCTGAAAAAGAAAAACACCTTCAACGACTATCTTGATGTCTGTGATGCGTTGATTGAACAAGGTTATGGCGATCCGCAGCTTTGCTTTGGAATGGGCGGCAGTGCGGGAGGGATGTTAATGGGCGCGGTGATTAATCAACGTCCCGAACGCTTTAAAGGCATCATTGCGCAGGTTCCATTTGTGGATGTGGTGACGACAATGCTGGATGAATCCATTCCGCTCACCACCGGTGAGTTTGAAGAGTGGGGGAATCCGCAGGATGAGATCTATTACCGCTATATGAAAGAGTACAGCCCTTACGACAACGTAGAGGCGAAAGCATATCCGCATATGCTGGTAACCACCGGCTTGCATGATTCGCAGGTGCAATACTGGGAACCGGCAAAATGGGTGGCGAAACTGCGTGAACTGAAAACCGACGATAATTTGCTGTTGCTGTGTACCGACATGGACTCGGGGCATGGCGGTAAATCGGGGCGGTTTAAATCCTATGAAGGGGTTGCGCTGGAGTATGCTTTTTTGATCGGCCTGGCGCAGGGCACGCTGCCAGGCCGTGCGGAGCGTCAGGCTTCGCCCAGATAGTGCTTCAGCGTTAAGCGTAATTCCGGGCTCATTCTGTCGAGGTTGTTGTACAGCCAGCGCAGATAGCCCGGATCTTTATCAGCCACTTCAGATACCGCTTTACCGCGATATTTGCCGAAGGTAAAGGTGGTCAGCAGCGCGGGGCGTCCTGTGATCGTCGCCATGTCATCTGGCGTCCAGCCGGAAGTATTCATGATGTCGATCAGCAGTGCAGCGGTAATATAGCAGTCGTACAGGGCGCGGTGATGATGCAGCCCTTCCGGCGTTCTGACGCTGAGCTTACGGGATTTATACAGCGCCATATTGCTGTATTTAATTCCCGGCCACAGACGGCGAGCCAGTTTCATGGTGCAGATCCACTCACCCGGCATTTCCGGCAATACCCGACGGTCAAAGCTGGCGTTATGCGCCACGTACCACTGGCTGCCGTGGTAGTGAGGAATAATCTCTTCAATCCACGGTTTATCCGCCACCATTGATTCCGTAATGCGATGGATGGCCATCGCCTGCGGGCTTATCGGGCGGTCTGGACGTACCAGGTGGCTCATTGGGTTGACTATCTTTCCGTCAACCACATCGACAGAGGCCACTTCCACAATTCCACCCTGAAGATCGCATGTTTCGGTATCGATGACGCGCAGCATTGATCGCTCCTGACCATAAAACGCTTAGCCTAATGGAATGATATCGCCTTGCCAACCCTGTCGACCCAGAGATCCGGTTAATAACAGCTCCCCTTTGTCGGCGCGGACAATCAGTTGGCCTTTTTCGTCCCATAAGGCGCTACCGCTACGCGCATTCGCCATTAACACCGCAATGGCATACTTATGCGCAAAACGCTGTAACGTATTGATGGATTGCCGCCAGCGGTTATCACCCACCGCCTGGCTACTGGTAAATAACGTCGCCAGCGGGTCGAGATTGGGGGCGTCAGACGGGCTTTCGATGATGGTTAACTGCTTGTCGCCGGGAATCAAACTTGCTCCACTTCCTTGCGGGTAACGCAGTATGGTATCGAGATGTGGTGTGAAGAGCGCGAGCCCTTTCTGAGGCTGACCGTCCTGAAGAAGCGTAATCCCCGCAATGACGCTGATATTCAACGACTGCGCGGCGTGAAGCAGTGGGGCAAGCTGTAGATCGTCTGGCGGGGCGGGTAACGTTGCCTCACCCGGACCGGTTAATGAGAGTTCAGGAAACACCACTAAATCGCACTTTTGCCGGGCTGCTTCGGCAATAAAACGGAGATGGTGTTCAACATGGTCATTAACGCTGTGGTGCTGTCGGGCATATTGGGCGGCAGCAATATTCCATCGTGACATCGTGACTTCCTTTTACACTAAGTCGCTGGGGTTTAAGAATACACCTAATTTAATAAGGGTTTTCTTATCCTGCCAGAATACATGTAAGGAAGTGTAACGAGTCGTTAAGGTTATTTCACTTTAGGTTCATACGGTAAACGCGAGAGGTTTACAGAGGCCAGACGGTGGGCGATTAAGCGCTCACGAAACCAGTCACGCAGGTGCGCGGGTTGCTCACGTTCTACCACTTCCGCCACGACAGGCATGTTGTAACGCTCTTTGAATGCGACGCCAGCGGCAGCGAGATCGACATTCATTTTGTCCATCTCGTCCTGAGGAAGGGCGGCCAGATTGATCTTCATTACCTTCTCCTTTTTATGCGGCGGCAACGTTACCGCGATTGCACGATGATGACAAGCAGGCGCAGGATGATCCTCGACTCGCTTATTATACAGAGTTATTCTTTACCATACAGGCATAACAAAAAGGAATGATTGCGATGCGTTTCAACTCCTCCCGCGTGGTGTGCGCACTGGCTTTACTGATCTCCTCGGCAATGACGCCATCTGTTCTGGCCCATGCTCATCTTAAACAGCAAACTCCCGCAGCGGATTCTCTGGTTGCGGCCCCGCAGACACTGACGCTGAATTTCTCTGAAGGCATTGAACCGGCGTTTAGTGGCGTGGTAGTGACCGACGCACAACAGCAGCCGATCAAAACCGGCACAGTGAAGCGTGACGAAAAGAACAACGCGCAGCTCATTGTTCCGCTTGAACAACCGCTGAAGGCGGGTACATACCAGGTCGACTGGCATGTGGTCTCTGTGGACGGCCACAAAACCAAAGGCAGCTATCACTTTAGCGTGAAATAGAATGCTGGCTTTGTGCTATGTCGCGTTGCGCTTCATCCATTTTGGCGCATTGATGCTGATTTTCGGCAACGCGTTATATAGCGTCTGGTTTGCGCCTTCTTCCCTGCATCGCCTGATGGTGAGACGTTTCCAGTTACAGCAGAAAATCGCCGCCGTAATCAGCCTGACGGCTGCACTCCTGATGTTCTCGGTTCAGGGGGGATTGATGGGTAACGGCTGGAGCGACGTACTTCGCCCGGCTATCTGGCATAGCGTACTCGGTACGCAGTTTGGTAGCGTCTGGCTGTGGCAAATAATTCTCGCTGTTATCACTGCCGGTGCCGCGTGGCTGGCACCGCAAAGGGGAGCGCGGCTATTGCTGTTGTCGCTGGGGCAATTTGTTCTGCTGGCGGGCGTCGGCCACGCGACGATGAACGAAGGTGCGGCGGGGGCGCTGCAGCGTCTGAACCATGCCATTCACCTTTTATGCGCAGCAACCTGGCTTGGCGGATTACTGCCTCTGCTGTTTTGTATGCATCTTGCAAAAGGGCGCTGGCAGACGGCGGCTATCTATACCATGATGCGCTTTTCACGCGTGGGACATTACGCCGTGGCGGGTGTATTGCTGACCGGGATTGTGAATGCACTCTTTATCCTCGGTTTTGCTGTGCCCTGGCACACAGCTTATGGACAACTGTTGTTGTTCAAATGTGCGCTGGTGGTAATGATGGTGGCAATTGCGCTGGTGAATCGGTATTTTCTGGTGCCACGCTTTCGCCCGGACGCCGGGCGGGAACAACAGATTTTTATCAGGATGACACAGACAGAAGTGGTGCTGGGCGCGCTGGTACTGGCAACGGTCAGTCTGTTTGCGACCTGGGAACCCTTCTGACAAGGTTAAAGAACATATGAAAAAGACACTGCTTTCTCTCTTACTGTTGGCCTGCGCCGGAAATGCGCTGGCGGCACCGCAGGTTATCACCGTCAGCCGTTTTGAAGTGGGTAAGGATAAATGGGCGTTCAATCGCGAAGAGGTGATGCTGACCTGCCGTCCAGGGCACGCGCTGTATGTGATTAACCCCAGTACGCTTGTGCAGTATCCGCTAAACGACACCGCTGAACAGCAGGTCGCCAGTGGAAAGAGTAACGGCCAGCCTGTCAGCGTGATCCAGATTGATGATCCGGCGAACCCAGGGCAGAAAATGAGCCTCGCACCGTTTATCGAGCGGGCCAACACGCTCTGCTAGCCGTCTGGTTTCCAATAAAAAACCGCAGGCGCTTGTGAAAGCTCTGCGGTTTTTCAATTTTAATGATGCTGTGACGCTTTTTTTCAGGCCACTTTTGCTGTGGACTGGAAAACCTGGCGTCGTCATCTATTCTTAAAAGGCAAGGCGATTGAGCCTGCATTAATGCCAACTTTTAGCGCACGGCTCTCTCCCAAGAGCCATTTCCCTGGACCGAATACAGGAATCGTATTCGGTCTCTTTTTATCTGCATAAAAGTAAACGATAAAATCCACTAATCGACTTTCGCAGAGCGTACACTTCCTGTGCAACTGCTTCAACCATACCACACTACAGCGGGCGAAAGTCCAGCCCTTTTTGACTGTTTTGTTAAATTCTTGTGCGTAGTTAGCGAAAGGCGTCAGTGAGCTTAAAAGCGTGATTTTACTGACGCTTCAATTTCATCAAGCAGTGCGAAGCGGCGACGGTATTCAGCCCGTTTTTTACTGGCAATCTCGTCGAGGGATTTACGTTCCATCTGCAGGGGCAACTGCCAGCAAAAATTCGAGAGCTTTTTACCGTCAAGCGAGTCCCAGAATTCATCGTAGCTGGCATGGAAATGACGGCCTTTGCTCAGCCGGTAACGCAATGCGCGGAAAACGTGGCCTTCGTCGCTGACGGCAAAAATGGCATGGATGCGGGAGTGGGTCGCCAGTTGAAAAAGCACTTCCATCAGCACGCGCTTGGGGAACAGACCGTGACAGGCACGTGTTGCATGCTTAATCACGTCACGAGAGACATTGCGTCGTGGACCCTGAAGGCCGCCAATCACCAGCACGGACTGCCCGTTGCTGCGGGCAACGCTAAAGGTCAGGCTTGCAAGCAGCGTGTTATCGTTATCTCGCAGCCACAGGGTGCTTTCGCCTTCGCGTTCGGCTTTTCGGGCGGAAGACGCGTTGACAGTATAGATAACGTCGTTTTTCGCCTGAAATTGCACAACCGACTGCTCTTGTGGGCTCGTCAGCGCATGGGCGAGGACGGCGTCTTTCAGGCCATCGATCCAGTGATAGTGGCTAATGATAGCGTCCGCACGATCGCTGGCGTGCAGGCCACGCATCAGGTACTGGCGATGGGTTTTGCTCGGCAGGGTGATTTGAGAGGCCAGCAGACGGTCGAAATCATCACGGCCCGAGAGGGCATCCAGCATGCGATGGGTGGAAGACCAGAACAGAAGCGAACGTAAAAGAAACTTCAGCCGGTAATCGCGTTTCTGCCAGATGGGGCCCGGAATGAGCTTTCCTTTCACCAGACCGGAAATGATATTGGTGCGATGCGGATACAGCACATCGTTTTGCAGGTGTGTATTTGACACGTGAAGACCTCTTGTTATTTTCACCTCTTATTCTAAAGGGCAGGAAAAAACGGATTAATACCGCGGAGATCTTTATTTGCGGTTGGTTTACCGTTTGTTTGGCTTTGTGAAATCAATACGCGTCTGGTGTCATTTTCGGGTGCAGCTATACTTTTTAAAGGAGGCGTTATGTATCAGCGAATCGACGGTGAACACTGGCGTCATGTCTGGGTTGTGAGCGATATACATGGCTGCTATCAAGCGCTTATGGACGAACTGAAGCGTCGTCATTTTAATCCTTATGAAGATCTGCTGATCTCCGTCGGGGATATTATCGATCGCGGTCCGGACAGCGTGAAATGTTTACAGCTTATGCATGAAAAATGGTTTTGCGCAGTACGAGGTAATCATGAACAAATGGCGTTGGATGCGCTTCAATATAATGATTTTGCCCTCTGGACAATCAATGGCGGTATTTGGTTTGCGAGGCTTGATAGCGAACAACAAAAACTGGCGCTGAAGCTACTCGAAGAGTGCCGGGCCTTACCGCATATTATCGAGACGACCTGTGCAAACGGCCTGAATGTGATTGCTCATGCGGATTATCCCGCACCGGAGTATGTCTGGAACAAACCGGTGAGCGCCCAGCGTGTGCTGTGGGATCGCGATCGGCTGATGGGATTGATGGCCGGGAAGGGGCAGGGAATAACCGGAGCGGATCACTTCTGGTTCGGTCATACGCCTATTGAACGACGTTATGACTTCAATAATCTGCACTATATCGATACCGGGGCGGTGTTCGGCGGTGTGCTGACGCTTGTTCAACTCCAGTAATAAATAACCCGCCTTCGGGCGGGTTCTCTCTGGTCAGGCAAGACGCAAGACCCAGGCATCGGTTTTACTATCGTAATGCTCACGGTAAAGGACGGAATGTTCACCATCAAGAATTGCTGGAACGCTGGTGTCTGCATCCCAGGCATCGAGTTGCATGCACAAATCCGGGTCGGATTTGCAGGGAATACTTAACGTTCGATCGCCCTGAGCTTCGCCGCGCAGTTCTGCGTCGTCGATCTCAAAAGCGCCAATACGCACGCTGGTTTTCGTCATATTGCTCTCCGGGTTTGGGTTAAAATTCTGGTATGACCAGTTAGGCCGTCCATTTTTTAGCCTAGACAAGGAGAGCAAATTCGCCAGTAAAAAAGTGCGTTTTTTTTCAGGCGGTGAGATCGTTACCGGTAAACAGACGCCCGTCGCGCACTAACTCTCGCGGATAGCTATTTTTCAGGCGGGAGCCTACCTTTTTCGCAAGTCCTAACGGATATCCCTGATATGTCACGATAACCTCATCTTGAGACGGGGCGTTTTCCGGATAAACATCGCGGCCGCGATACCATTCTTCGGCTTCCTGATGCGTCAGGGCAAAGGTATTTTCACTTCCGGCCAGCGCAATAACCGCTTCGTGCTGCCAGCGATAGCCTTTGTTATGGACTTCCGCGAGGCGAATGCCCAGCCGCGAGAAACGGACTTTGCCAATCAGTGGCTCGATGTGAGTCGGGAAAAGCCAGATTTCTTTATCGCGCATCCACAGGCGCAGGCTCTCGTCCCAGACCAGCCCGACCTTGCTGGCGGCCGCTTCCGCTTGCGCCGCTTCGCGGCCTTTGAGCGGTGCGAACGGGAAATTGCCTACCTTGAATGCAGGAGCAGGCAGGGGGGCGATTGCGTGGGTTTTCCGCAGGCGAGCAACGAAAAAACCTTCACAGTCATAAATCTGCGGGAAAACGTGCAGGAAACCTTCAGGCGTGATGGCCTCTCTGGCGGAGGCGAATAAGCCCTCCAGCGGCAGAAATTCGACGGCCTCCGGGTATTGCGCCTTCAGCCAGAGACAGACATCTTCATTCTCGTCGCGATTCAGCGTGCAGGTGGAATAGACCAGCGTCCCGCCGGGGCGAAGGGCATGGAACGCACTGTCGAGCAGTTCCCGCTGCGTGGCGGCGATCTCAAGGTTGCTCTCAACGGACCAGTTTTTTAATGCGTCGGGATCTTTCCGTACCACCCCTTCGCCGGAGCAGGGGGCGTCCAGCAGGATAGCGTCAAAGGCCTCCGGTAAAGCGGCACCAAACACCCGCCCGTCAAAGTGCGTGAGGGCCACATTATGCAGCCCGCAACGGCTGATATTGGCGTGCAGAACCTTAACGCGGCTGGCAGAAAACTCGTTGGCGAGAATAGCGCCACGGTTCCCCATCTTCGCGGCAATCTGGGTGGTTTTGGAGCCTGGTGCAGCGGCAACATCCATCACCCGCTCGGGCGTATTGCCCTCCGCAAACAGTGCGGCAACCGGCAGCATGGAACTGGCTTCCTGAATATAAAACAGCCCGCTCAAATGCTCCGCAGTGCTGCCCAGTGGCAGCGTTTCTTCATCATCCCGTTCGATCCAGAAACCCTCTTCGCACCAGGGAACCGGCGTTAGCTGCCAGTGGTATGGTGATACCAGCGTCAGAAAATCGGCCACGCTGATTTTCAGCGTGTTAACGCGGATACTGCGACGTAACGGACGCTGACAGGCCGCGATAAAATCGTCGAATGAGAGATGAGCAGGAAGCGCCTTGCGCATCTGCGCCAGGAATTGTTCAGGAAGAAATACGGAGTTTTGAGCCACGGAGACACCACACGGAAAAATTCAGACGCGCAGTGTAGCATAAAGGCTCCGGTGCGGTGACACCGGAGCCTTTGATATTAACGTGGCAGTGCGGTTCCCCACTCGCGCCACTCTTTCGGTTCGCTTTCCAGCAGCAGGAAGTGTTTACCCGGCTGTGCTTTTGGTGCCAGCGGTGTGCCCGGAGGCGTCGCAAAGGCGATACCACCGCGAATAAACTGGTTGAACGTACCGGTTTTCACGACGCCCCCAGTCAGGCCGAAGTCCAGTGAGTAGCCTGACGCCAGCCAGAATACGGAATTGTTCCGCACCAGATGCTGGTAACGCTCGCTGATACGCAGCCCCACCATCACGCGGTCGGACAGCGTGCCCAGCGTCAGGCCCGTTACCGTCCCCACCTCAATGCCACGGAACAGGACCGGCGTGCCGATGGCGAGGCCTCCCGCTTCCGGGACCTCCACCACAATGCTCAGGCCATCCAGATAGCGAGAGTCGGTAATCGTCGCTTCCTGAAGTTCAAAGTCACGACGGGCATTACCACGCCCAGGTTCAACGTTAATGTATGGCTGCAAAATTGTGTCGAGATGCTCAACGCCTGCGGCAGAAATTTGCGGTGTTACCACGGAGAAGCGCGAGCCTGCGCGGGCAAACGTCTGCACATATTCCGGGTAGAGCACGGCGGTGGCCTGCACTTCGTTGCGCGACGTGATTAGCGTCAGCTTCTGGATCTGCCCGATATCAATGCCGAGGTAGCGGATAGGCATCCCTTCGGACAGTTTGCCCGCATCGAAAGCATGCAGGGTGATCTGTCCGCCCACGGCACGTGCCGCAGTTTCAGACGGGAAGAGAATACGCTTGTCACCCTTGCGCATATTGCCGCCCGCACCGGTCAGGTTATCGAAGCTAATCGCGCCGCGCAGCGCACGGGAGAAGGGGGACGCCTGTACGGTCAGGCCGCTGCCGTTAAGTTGCACCTTCGCGCCACCTTCAGCCCAGAACACGCTGTTTGGCGTCAGCAGCTTGCGATATTCCGGTTTGATATGCAGTTCGATATCAAACGCGTCCGCGCGTGGGCGAACGGCGATCACTTCCCCGACCTCAAACTTACGATAGAGCACGACGGAACCGGCCTGGACATCAGGCAGCGTTTCGGCGGTTAATGTCAGCGTGGTGGTCGGCATGTCGCTCAGGCTGTTTTCAATCGCTTTGTCCAGATTGGCATACAGCGGGTAGCTTTCGCGCAGGGGGCCTTTGTTGCCCGGCAGAATGCGGACGCCACCGTTTACCCACTCGCTGGCGCTGGCCCCGAGGAACTCCACACCATCCAGCCCGACTTTCACATCGACGCGGCTGTTAACCACAAATTTACTGTCACCATGAACCAGATCGCTGTACTGCGGATCAATGGCGGCAGAGAAGGAAACACCCTTTTCCGACAGCTTGCGCTCCAGTATCTGGCCGACCTGCACGCCGTGTAAGATCAGCGGCTGACCGGCTTCAATGCCGTAACTTTCTGGCGCATTCAGCGTCACCGTTACGACGCCTGGCTTTTGCAGAAGCGCTTTGTCTGCCGGGGCGACGACAAAATTATTGCTCGGCTGACCTTCACCGGGAATCAGCTCAAAGGTGCTGCCTGTGAGCAGGCTGCTGATACTGGCATCGCTCAGCGACAGCTTCGGGCTGCGCATTTCGATACGCGTTTTCTCACGCAGAAGATCGACCACGCTCGGGTCGACCGTCATCTCACCGGTAACAGAGCCGCCAGGGTTGAGCGTCATTTTGGTGAGCTGACCAACCTGTAAGCCCTGATACATCAATGGCGTTGAGCCCGCTTTTAACCCTTTTGCATCCGGCAGAGCCAGTTTGACGATCACGCCTCGCTGGCTGTGCGCCAGATCGGCATACAGTCCGAACGTATCATCGGCTTTGGCAGGGCTTGAGTTTTCCGGGGAATCAAAGGCAATAGCGCCATTAACCAGCGCCGCCAGACTCTCAAGTTTCACCTTTGCTCCGCTCAGGCTGACATCGGCGTCCACGCCAGAGACGTTCCAGAACCGGCTGCCTTTTTTCACCAGATTGGTAAAACGTCGCTCAATCAGGACATCAATGGTCACGCCCTGTTTGTTGGGATTAATGGCGTAATCGTAAACGCGGCCGACCGGGATTTTACGGTAATAAACCAGCGAACCACTGTTCAGTGAACCTAAATCCGGAGCTTGTAGGTGGATCATCAAATCCCCGTTGTTAAGCCGGTATTTCGGCTGCGTATCCAGCGCAACGAAGTGATCCTGCGGCTCACCTTTGCCCGGCATCATGCCGATATAGTTCCCGCCTACCAGCGCATCCAGCCCTGAAACGCCTGCGAGCGAGGCTTTCGGCGTCACCAGCCAGAACTGAGTTTCGCTGCGGAGCGCGTCCTGCATATCGGACTTAATGCTGGCCCGAACCTGAATTTTATTCAGTCCTTTTCCGAGCGTAATATCCTGAACCGTACCGACTTCAACGCCCTGGAAACGCACAGGCGTGCGCCCTGCGACAATACCGTCGGCAGACTGGAAATCGATGGTGATGGTACTTCCGCGATCTTCATAGCTCGTCCAGATAAGCCAGCCTGCAATCATCAGCGCGATGACAGGCAGCAACCAGAATGGCGAAATGCGGCGTTTTGTTTTAATTCTCGCTTCAGTCGGCGAAGCGGGCGTTTCCTGACTCATGTGCGTCCCAAAGTAAGCGGCTGTCCAGCCATTCCACTGCAAGAATAGTCAATATCACCGCAGAGCCGAAATAAAAAGCTGCGGGTCCCATTGTAAAAGCAAGCAACTGATCGCGATTGATGAGTGACATCATCAACGAAATCACGAACAGATCCAACATCGACCAACGACCAATCCAGGTGACGAATCGCAGGAGCAGAATACGGGTGCGTAAGCCCTGCTCGCATTTGAAGTGGATGCTGATGAGTAGCGTAAACATCACCACCACCTTGGTAAATGGCACCAGAATACTGGCGATAAAAACAATCGCCGCCACAGCCACGTTACTGTGGGCGAGGGAGATAATACCTGAAAGGATAGTATCTTCCTGGCGGCCTCCGTTCACATAAATAATGGAAATCGGCAGCATATTGGCGGGGATCAGAAATACCATTGAGGCAATCAGCGCCGCCCAGCATTTTTGCAGACTGTTGTTGCGACGTAGCCTTAACGGGATATGGCAGCGTGGACAGCGTCCACGGGCGTCAGGCAGCCCGGTATAATGGCAGCCCAGGCAGACGCGCAGGTTTTCATCGGGCCGTGTGGCAGGGCGCTGCGGGTAAAAGCGCTCCCAAAGCTGTTCCACATTGAGGTGGATGAGCGTCAGGATGCTCAGCAGCACCAGCGAGATAAAGGCGAACAGGCCAATACCTGGCTGCAAAAAGGCGTAATCCTGGACTTTAATCGAGGCGACACCCACGCCGACGAGGTAGATGTCCAGCATCACCCACTCTTTGAGTTTATCCAGCATCAGCAGGACAGGGCGCAGGTTCATCCCCAGAATATTGCCAAACCACAGATAGGCGATGGCGGCAACCAACACCAGCGGCGCACCGACGGTGCAAAACAGCACCATCGCGGCGGTGAGCGGATCGCCCTGACGTGTCATCTGCCAGATCCCCTGCAGCACGTTGGCATCGATACGGACACCGAGAAGATAGAGCTTCAGCAGCGGCTCGCTCCACGCAAACGGCATCAGCAGCAGCATCGTCACCGCCATGGCCGCGAGTCGCGTTAAAGACCAGTCGCGCCCGTCGCGGATTTTGGCATCACAGCGAGGGCAAAAGGCACTTTGGTGCGATTTCATCTTCGGCAACATAAAAAGCGTATCGCACTGAGGGCAACGCTGATAATGTGCACGAGGCAACGATTCGCTTACCGCATGGACGGTGATCTTTCGTGTCGGCGTAATTTTGGGTGTTTTTAGAGCCATGAGTCGCGCACAGATAAGTATTGTTGAATGTTATAGTAACTCATGAATTGATTCACCTTGAGCATGAGCGCATTTAATGCTTATTTTAATAGGCAAAGCGGTAAATTTGTTAGACAACTAAGTGATTGAATAATGAACAAAACAGAATTCTACGCGGATCTTAATCGCGATTTTCAGGCATTGATGGCAGGTGAAACCAGCTTCTTAGCCACTCTGGCAAATACAAGTGCATTACTGTTTGAACGTCTCTCCGGTGTGAACTGGGCTGGTTTTTACCTTCTCGAAGGTGACACACTGGTGCTCGGGCCATTCCAGGGGAAAATCGCCTGCGTGCGTATTCCTGTAGGTCGCGGCGTGTGTGGTACTGCGGTTGCCACAAACGAGGTTCAGCGTGTAGAAGATGTTCACGCCTTTGATGGACACATTGCGTGCGATGCCTCCAGCAATTCTGAAATCGTACTGCCTCTGGTGGTAAAAAATCAGATTATTGGCGTTCTGGATATCGACAGTACAGACTTCAGTCGCTTTACAGCCGAGGACGAACAAGGGTTGCGCGAGCTGGTGGCAAATCTGGAAAATGTTCTGGCAGCAACCGATTATCAAAAATTCTTTGCGAGCGTCGCAGGATAATCAACGGATAACGTAGCATTTACTGATAGCGTCATTATAATGTCGCCTGTTCATGCCTGCGCTTGTTGGCAACGTCCGTTGTAATCAGGAAATTTCATGGAAAATCAACCTAAGTTGAATAGCAGTAAAGAAGTTATCGCATTTCTGGCCGAGCGTTTCCCACAGTGCTTCAGCGCTGAAGGTGAGGCTCGTCCCCTGAAAGTCGGTATTTTTCAGGATCTGGTCGCGCGCGTTGAGGGGGAGATGAACCTCAGCAAAACTCAGCTTCGCTCTGCCTTACGTCTTTATACTTCGAGCTGGCGTTACCTGTACGGTATTAAACCGGGCGCGACCCGTGTCGATCTCGACGGCAACCCATGTGGTGAGCTGGATGAGCAGCACGTAGAGCACGCTCGCAAGCAGCTGGAAGAAGCCAAAGCGCGCGTTCAGGCGCAACGCGCTGAACAGCAAGCGAAAAAACGCGAAGCTGCAGCGGCAAATGGCCAGGAAGACGCGCCACGTCGTGAACGTAAACCGCGTCCTGCGCAGCGTCGCAATGAGAATAACGATCGCAAACCGCGTGCTGACAAACCAGCCGCTAAAACTCCGCGTGCGCCACGTGAGGAGCCGCGCCATACTCCGGTTTCTGACATCACTGCGCTGAGCGTAGGCCAGACACTGAAGGTCAAGGCGGGTAACAATGCGATGGACGCCACCGTACTGGAAATCACCAAAGATGGCGTTCGTGTACAGCTGACTTCTGGTATGTCAATGATTGTACGCGCAGAACACTTGTTGTTCTGAAACGGAGGCCAAGCCTGGCATGAACACTTTTTTTAAGCTCACCGCGTTAGCGGGCCTGTTTGCCATAACAGGCCATGCTTTCGCAGTGGACGATATTACGCGTGTTGACCAAATTCCGGTCTTAAAGGAAGAGACTCAGCATGCGACGGTCAGCGAGCGCGTGACGTCGCGCTTCACTCGTTCGCACTATCGTCAGTTCGATCTCGATCAGGCCTTTTCGGCCAAAATTTTCGACCGCTATCTGAACTTGCTGGATTACAGCCATAACGTGCTGCTGGCCAGCGATGTTGAACAGTTCGCCAAACGTAAAACCGAAGTGGGTGATGAACTCCGTTCCGGTAAACTTGACCTGTTTTACGATCTGTACAACCTTTCGCAAAAGCGTCGTTTTGAACGTTATCAATACGCGCTGAAAGTGCTGGAACGTCCAATGGACTTCACCGGCAACGACACCTTTAATCTGGACCGCAGCAAAGCGCCCTGGCCGAAAGATGAAGCCGAGCTGAATGCGCTGTGGGACGGAAAAGTGAAATACGACCAACTGAGCCTCAAGCTCACCGGCAAAGATGAGAAAGAGATTCGTGACACGCTGACGCGTCGTTACAAATTTGCTATTCGTCGCCTGGCGCAGACCAACAGTGAAGATGTGTTCTCACTGGCGATGACCGCGTTTGCCCACGAAATCGATCCGCATACTAACTATCTCTCTCCGCGCAACACCGAACAGTTTAATACCGAAATGAGCCTGTCTCTGGAAGGTATCGGTGCGGTGCTGCAGATGGACGATGATTACACCGTGATCAACTCCATGGTGGCGGGTGGCCCGGCATCCAAAAGCAAAGCGATTAGCGTAGGCGATCGCATTGTGGGTGTGGGTCAAACCGGGCAGAGCATGGTTGATGTCATCGGCTGGCGTCTTGACGACGTGGTTGCGCTGATTAAAGGGCCGAAAGGCAGCAAAGTTCGCCTGGAAATTCTGCCTGCCGGTAAAGGCACCAAAACCCGTATCGTTACCCTGACCCGCGAGCGTATTCGTCTTGAAGACCGCGCGGTGAAAATGTCGGTGAAAACCGTGGGTAAAGAGAAGGTCGGCGTGCTGGATATTCCGGGCTTCTACGTTGGCCTGACCGACGATGTGAAAGTGCAACTGCAGAAACTTGAGAAGCAGAATGTCAGCAGCGTGATCATCGATTTGCGCAGTAACGGTGGTGGGGCGCTGACTGAAGCGGTTTCACTCTCTGGCCTGTTTATCCCGTCCGGCCCGGTTGTTCAGGTGCGTGATAACAACGGTAAAGTGCGTGAAGATGCCGATACCGATGGCGTGGTCTACTACAAAGGTCCGCTGGTGGTATTAGTGGATCGCTTCAGTGCTTCCGCGTCTGAAATTTTTGCTGCCGCAATGCAGGATTATGGCCGCGCGCTGATCGTGGGTGAACCGACGTTTGGTAAAGGCACCGTGCAGCAGTACCGCTCTCTGAACCGTATTTACGATCAGATGCTGCGCCCGGAATGGCCTGCGCTCGGCTCCGTGCAGTACACCATTCAGAAGTTCTACCGCGTGAATGGCGGCAGTACGCAGCGTAAAGGCGTCACGCCGGACATCATGATGCCGACGGGCACCGAAGAGACGGAAACGGGTGAGAAGTTTGAAGATAACGCATTGCCGTGGGACAGCATCAATGCCGCGACATTTGTGAAGTCTGGCGACATGACCCCGTTTGGCCCTGAGTTGCTGAAAGACCATAACGAGCGCATCGCGAAAGATCCGGAATTCCAGTACATCATGAAGGACATTGCGCGTTTCAATGCCCTGAAAGAAAAACGGAATATTGTCTCTCTTAACTACGCTCAGCGTGAGAAAGAGAACAACGAAGATGACGCGACGCGTCTGGCGCGCATCAACGACCGCTTCAAACGTGAAGGTAAGCCGCTGCTCAAAAAACTGGACGATCTGCCAAAAGATTACCAGGAGCCGGACCCGTATCTTGATGAGACGGTCCACATCGCGCTCGACCTGGCGAAGCTGGAAAAAGAGAAGCCTGCCGTGCAACCGACACCGGCAAAATAATCCCCGCACAGGCACAAGAAATTGTGCCTGTTTTTTTAGTTCTGCATCCTCACGTCAACCTGAATTTCAATTGTGTAAAGTTGTGTCTTTCTGGTGACTTACGCGCCCCGAAACCTTGAAAATAGCCACAATACCCATACGATGTGGGTAATCGCATAGTGCGCTTTGTTAAACTGAGGTTAAAAGAAAATTATGATGCGAATCGCGCTCTTCCTGGCCACTAACCTGGCGGTTATGGTGGTTTTCGGGCTCGTGCTAAGCCTGACGGGAATTCAGTCGAGCAGCGTTCAGGGCCTGTTAATTATGGCGCTGCTGTTTGGTTTCGGTGGCTCCTTTGTTTCCCTGCTGATGTCAAAGTGGATGGCACTCAAATCGGTCGGGGGTGAGGTTATTGAACAGCCGCGTAACGATATGGAGCGTTGGCTGATGAACACGGTTGCGCAGCAGTCGCAGCAGGCGGGCATCGCGATGCCGCAGGTGGCGATTTACCATGCGCCGGATATTAACGCCTTTGCCACGGGTGCCCGTCGCGATGCGTCGCTGGTTGCGGTAAGTACCGGCCTGTTGCAGAACATGAGCCGTGATGAAGCCGAGGCGGTGATTGCCCACGAAATTAGCCACATCGCTAATGGCGACATGGTGACCATGACTCTCATTCAGGGCGTGGTGAATACCTTCGTTATCTTTATCTCACGTATTCTGGCGCAGATCGCGGCAGGCTTTATGGGGGGCAATCGCGACGAAGGTGAAGAGAGCAACGGTAACCCGCTGATCTATTTCGCCGTTTCGATGGTACTTGAACTGGTGTTCGGTATTCTGGCAAGCATCATTACCATGTGGTTCTCCCGTCACCGTGAATTCCACGCGGATGCGGGCTCTGCGAAACTGGTTGGGCGTGAGAAGATGATTGCTGCGCTGCAGCGCCTGAAAACCAGCTACGAGCCGCAGGAAGCGAACAGCATGATGGCCTTCTGCATTAACGGTAAATCGAAATCGCTGAGTGAGTTGTTTATGTCCCACCCGCCGCTGGATAAACGTATCGAAGCGCTGCGCAGTGGTGAATACCTGAAGTAACGCGAAAGACAGAATAAAGCCGGGCAGGAGAGCACTCCGCCCGGCTTTTTTTATGCCTGCGCGCCGGGCTGCGTCACGCGAAGTCCGCTGACAATCGCGGCGACAGTCGCCAGCGTTCCGGCGGTGAACAATGCAACGTGAGTACCGTTTTGTCCGGCGAGGTTAAACATTAAGGCCACCAATGCCGCGCCGGTGCTTTGTCCCAGAAGGCGAGCTGTACCCAGCATTCCACTGGCTCCCCCACTGCGATGGCGTGGGGCAGAAGTAATAATGGTGTGATTGTTTGGTGACTGAAAAAGACCGAAACCGGCACCGCACAGGATCATCCGCCAGATAATATCCAGATCGGTTGGCGAAGCGGGAAGCAATGCCAGAGCAAACAATCCTGCGGCCATCACGACCAGCCCGAGTGCACCCAGCAGCCCGGCATGCACACGCTCAATTAAATAACCTGCCAGCGGTGCCATCACCATCGTCGCCAGTGGCCACGGCGTTAACAGTAAACCTGTTTCCACCTCTGAACGGCCAATCACGCTTTGTAAAAAGAAGGGCAGAGAAACCAGTGCCAGCATCTGGGCGCAGAATGAACAAATTGAGGTGCAGATAGAGAGTGAAAACAGCGGGATACGTAAGAGGTCTACCGGCAACAAAGGTACAGGCAACGCCAGCTGGCGACGCACGAAGAAGAAGCCGATCGCCAGCATGGCGGCCACTTCAGCGGCAATCAGCCTCAGTGACTGGCCTTGTGCAAAGCCGCTCAGCGCAGTGATAAGCAGGCCGAAAGTCAGTGCGTTCATCACTGCACTTGGCAGATCGAAACGTGGCATGGTGCTTTTAGGGCCATTAGCCGGGAGATAGCGCAGGGCAAAAACGATTGCCACGATGCCCAGCGGCACGTTGATTGCAAACAGCCACTGCCAGGAGGCGACAGAGAGAATTGCCGCCGCAATGGTAGGCCCGGCTGCCGATGAAACCGCCACAATAAACGAGTTAATCCCCATACCGCGCCCAAGATGGCGTTGCGGATAAATGAGCCGTATCAGCGCAGTATTCACGCTCATCAGGGCCGCGCCACCGAAACCCTGAGCAATACGCGCCAGCGTCAGGGTATGCAATGAATCCGAAAGCGCGCAAAAGAGTGAGGTCAGGGTAAAGACCACCAGTCCACACTGGTAGACCCGACGGTAGCCAAACATATCGCCCAGGAATGAGAGTGACAGTAGTGAAACCACAATGGCTATCTGGTACGCATTGACGATCCAGATGGAGCTGGCAGGCGAGGCATGCAGGTCGCTGGCGATGGTTGGAAGCGCGACGTTGGCAATAGCCCCGTCGAGAACCGCCATTGAAATGCCGATAATAATCGTGGCAATTGCGCCATACCGCTGCGGTAAGGGCAGGCCATCGGAAGGATTTTTTTCCATGGGAAATGAAAGACTCAAGGTGAAATTATTCTCAGAGTAACTATTTTAGCATCGTTAATTCGGTTTTATGTCGCAGATTTGTAACGAAGTAAACGCAGATTGATTGCAGGTAACATGACACGAATTTATAATAAAAACCGGTTCTGAATTTTATAAAACACTCTCCATGAGGTGATAAATGGCAATCGCAGATTTGGATAAGCAGCCAGATTCTGTTTCTTCCGTGCTGAAGGTGTTTGGCATCTTACAGGCGCTCGGAGAAGAGCGTGAAATTGGTATTACAGAGTTGTCGCAGCGTGTAATGATGTCGAAGAGCACCGTTTATCGCTTTTTGCAAACCATGAAATCGTTGGGTTATGTCGCTCAGGAAGGCGAATCGGAAAAGTACTCTCTGACGCTGAAGCTGTTTGAGCTGGGCGCGCGGGCGCTGCAAAATGTGGATCTGATCCGTAGCGCAGACATTCAGATGCGTGAACTTTCTCGTCTGACGAAAGAGACCGTCCACCTGGGGGCGCTGGATGAAGACAGTATCGTCTACATCCACAAAATTGACTCCATGTATAACCTGCGCATGTATTCCCGTATTGGTCGTCGCAACCCGCTGTACAGTACCGCGATTGGTAAAGTGCTGCTGGCATGGCGCGATCGCGAAGAGGTGAAACAGATCCTCGAAGGCGTTGAATACAAACGCAGCACCGGGCGTACCATCACCAGCACTGATGAGCTGCTGGCCGTGCTCGATAAAGTGCGTGAGCAGGGTTACGGTGAAGATAACGAAGAGCAGGAAGAAGGCCTGCGCTGTATCGGCGTGCCTGTTTTTGACCGCTTTGGCGTGGTGATTGCGGGCCTGAGCATTTCATTCCCGACACTGCGTTTCTCGGAAGAGCGTTTACATGAGTATGTCGCTATTCTGCATACTGCTGCCCGTAAAATTTCTGAGCAGATGGGTTATAACGATTATCCCTTCTAAACCTTGCTGAGAATAAAAAACGCCGCATCTGTTGCGGCGTTTTGTGGTTACGTTGAAGCGTTAGCCGTTATCAACGACTACGGCCATTTTTCGCAGAACCGGGCAGTTCGTTAAGCCAATGATCCCACTATCCGAATGCAAATACTGTGCTGTGCTCACGCCCTGGGCTGTCAGGTACTTACACTGGATACCTAATCCTGCAGCGTTTTCGTTGCTTCCCACAAGTACACCGTATCCGGTTAACAGAAGGCCAATCCATAAAATGGCCAGTACAATAATGGTACGAATGATAAACTTCATCATTGCCTCTTTATCTTTGTTGTCATGTGCTAAGCGTAAACGGTTCACCCTGTGAAACAAGTGCATGATTCCGAAAAGAGTTTGATAGGGTTACAGTTAGTCCTTGTTTAAGATAACCGTGATAACCTGGTCGCATCAGTCATAAGACGGAGTGTGGAGTGAAAAAAATACGCTGGGTAATTCTGGTTATCGTGTTGATTGCATGTGTGGTGCTCTGGACACAGACGATCAATGTGATGTGCGATCAGGATGTACAGTTTTTTAGTGGCATTTGTGCAATCAATAAGTTTATCCCGTGGTAGAACGCATTTTTTCTTAAGGTGATTTCCTTCCTTCGCGCCAGTGGTAAAATAGCTGTTTTTATCGAGGTGGTGAAATGGGTGAGTTACTGAATTCGGGGCTGCTAAGCATCGCATCCCTGGCGATCGCATTAGTGATCCTGGTGGTGGGTCTGGTGTTGTGGTTTTTCGTTAACCGCGCCAGTTCTCGCACGAACGAGCAAATTGAACTGTTAGAAGCGCTACTCGATCAGCAGAAACGCCAGAACGCGCTGCTGCGTCGCCTGTGTGAAGCCAACGAGCCAGAAAAAGAAGCACCGAAAGAAGCGGTTGTTGAAAACAAAGACGACGAAGACGATTTCATTCGCCTGGTGGCAGAACGTTAATCTGTCATATGCGGGAGGCGGCCTGGCCATGTCAGGGTAAAACCCTCCCGTGATCGCGAACAAAAACCTGCCATGCCTTATCGCGCTAAAACCGTATGTTCCGGGTTCATGCGTCCCACGCAAATGTAGTATCAGTTAATAATTCATTCAGGATACTGAAAACTGGCGAATATTTATCCTTATCGCTCAGGCACCATTAAGTTGCATATATTCTGTATTTGAACCTATCAACACCGGGTTTATTTTTATCGAAACGTTTTGCTTGCCTTCTTTTGAGGCAGAGTCATAAAAATTTCATTATTTTAGTGCAAAAGATGTTTATTAAACGGTGAAAATTAATACAACCAGTGCGACACCGTTAACCCCGTATTTTTCTTGTAACATTCCCGACGTGTTACAAAGATTTCAGCATAAGTTTTCACAATTTGTTCTAACTCAATCATTGCGTTGAGAAAACTTTAAGCGGGATCTGGACGCTTTAAAATGATTGAGCTATGGTAAAAATGTCTTAGATTACAGCGGTTGAGAATGCAGTCGTAAGGCAGTTAAAACTGGAAAGCCTCCTTTAGCAACACGCATAATTGTGCAGAACGTTGCAGGGAAGCCCCAGAATTTGTGCGGCGGATCGAGACACGTTTAAAAATGGCTTGCCATATTAAACGTTGTATGTGATAACACGTTTTGGGTCAAACGAGGTACAGTTCTGTTTATGTGTGGCATTTTCAGTAAAGAAGTCCTGAGTAAACACGTTGTCGTTGAATACCGCTTCTCTGCCGAACCTTATATTAGTGCCTCATGCAGTAATGTCTCAGTTTTATCTAAGTCAATGCCCGCGGGCTAAGAAAACACTCTAAGGAATTTTGCAAATGGCAAAGATTAAAGGTCAAGTTAAGTGGTTCAACGAGTCTAAAGGTTTTGGTTTCATTACTCCTGCTGACGGTAGCAAAGACGTGTTCGTACACTTCTCTGCAATCCAGGGTAACGGCTTCAAAACTCTGGCTGAAGGCCAGAACGTTGAGTTCGAAATTCAGGACGGCCAGAAAGGCCCAGCTGCAGTTAACGTAACTGCTATCTGATCGAACCACTGCTGACTGAAGTGCTTATGCGCTTCGATCTCAGACATGAAGCCTCGCATTGTGCGGGGCTTTTTTATTGCTTTATCTTTCAAAATATTACGTTTGCTTCTCTTGTTAGTAACTTGTTGCAAAGCTACGAGGTTATTAGCATTGTTTTCGCTCCCTTCAGATGTTTTTTCCCGTTAAATCAGGCCGTTGTTTAACAGTCCTGGGGTTCAGGTGAAAAAGAAAACGATAATGACCACCGGAAATTTCACTCCGGCGCGTTTTGCTCTGCTCTGTCTTGCCATCTTTTGTAGTCTCGCTTTCCTGTTAGGCCGCGTGGCCTGGCTGCAAATCATCAAACCAGACAACCTGGTAAAACAGGAAGATATGCGCTCTTTGCGTGAAGTCGCGATTGATGCCCCGCGTGGCATGATCGTTGACCGCGAAGGCCGACCGCTTGCCGTGAGCGTGCCGGTCAGAGCTGTCTGGGCAGACCCGAAAACGGTACTGGCAAAAGGGGGCGTAGGGTTTGATGACCGCTGGCAGGCGCTGGCGAATGCTCTGCATCTCTCTCTGGGTACGCTGGCGTCCCGGATTAACAGTAATCCAAAAGGGCGATTTATCTATCTTGCGCGCCAGGTGGACCCTTCTCAGGCGCAGTGGATCGACAAGCTGAATCTGCCAGGTATTAATCTGCGCGATGAGTCTCGACGCTTTTATCCGGCGGGTCACGTGGCGGCTAACCTGATTGGTTTCACCAACATTGATGGTCAGGGTATTGAAGGCGTCGAGAAGAGTTTTAATAAACAACTTACCGGTAAGGCTGGCGTCAGGCAGGTGAGGGAGGACCGCTACGGGCATGTGGTCGAAAATCTGACGGAAGTGGCTCCTGTGCCTGCGCATAATATTCAACTGAGCATTGATGAGCGCCTGCAAACTATTACCGAAGATGCACTGGATAACGCGGTGGCATGGAATAAAGCCGAGTCAGGCGCTTCAGTGCTGATTAACGTGCAAACGGGCGAAATTCTCGCGATGGCGAGTTTCCCGGACTTCAACCCAAACAACAGGGAGGGCGCGACGTTAGATGATTTTCGCAACCGTGCGATCAGCGACACCTTCGAGCCCGGCTCCACCGTTAAGCCTCTGGTGCTGATGACGGCGCTGCAGCAGGGGCTGGTACAGCCAGACAGCGTAATCGACACCCGACCCTATATGCTTGATGGTCACCGCATCCGTGATGTGGGTTACTATCCGGAGCTGACGATGACCGGTATTCTGCAAAAATCGAGCGATACGGGTGTCTCCCGTCTATCTCTGGCGATGCCCATCCAGCGATTGCTGGACACCTATAAGAATTTTGGCTTTGGCACGAGCACCGGGCTTGGTTTAACGGGCGAGAGTGCCGGGCTATTGCCACAACGTAAATTCTGGAGCCAGCTCGATCGCGCCACGTTTGCCTTTGGCTATGGTTTGATGGTGACGCCGCTGCAGCTGGCGCATGTTTACGCCACCATCGGGAGCTACGGTCTTGAGCGCCCTCTGTCGATCACCCGTATCGATCCTCCTGTAATGGGCCACAGGGTAATGCCTGAAGAGATCGCCCACGAGGTGGAACATATGATGGAGAGCGTTGCGCTTCCAGGCGGTGGGGGCATTAAAGCGGCTGTGCGTGATTACCGCGTGGCGGTAAAAACCGGCACGGCGAAAAAAATCGACGATAGGGGGCAGTACGTTGATAAATATGTGGCCTATACCGCAGGCGTCGCGCCCGCCAGCGATCCGCGTTTTGCGCTGGTGGTGGTAATAAACGATCCACAAAACGGGGCATATTACGGCGGGGCGGTTTCTGCACCGGTTTTCAGCGAGATCATGGGTAACGTTCTGCGGCTGGAAAACGTGAAACCGGACGGCCTGGCGGCAGATTCTGAACATCTCATCGTCATGCGTTAACCCAGCCGTTTATAACCCTGGCGAATAACGGTACACTTTCGCCCTTTGAAGAATGCCCGGAGCCACCATGTCTTTCAGTTGTCCCCTTTGCCACGCGCGGCTCGCGCGCTCAGCGAAAAGTTTTGTCTGTCCGCAGGGACACCAGTTTGATATGGCGAAAGAAGGGTATGTGAATCTTCTGCCGGTGCAGCATAAGCGTTCCCGCGATCCGGGTGACAGCGCGGAGATGATGCAGGCGCGGCGTGCGTTTCTTGATGCCGGGCACTATCAACCGCTCAGAGATACTGTCGCGGCGGTCCTGTGTGAACACCTGTCGGTGAACGCAACGGCTATGCTGGATATCGGCTGTGGTGAAGGTTACTACACTGCAGCGTTTGCTGAGATGGCAGGTGAGAAAGGCGCAGAAACGTATGGGCTGGATGTCTCAAAGGTTGCCATTCGCGCGGCGGCAAAACGCTATTCAGCCGTAACGTTCTGCGTAGCCTCAAGCCACAGGCTGCCGTTCGACGATGCCAGTATGGATGCCGTGGTACGTATCTATGCGCCCTGTAAAGCGGAAGAGCTGGCGCGCGTCGTGAAACCGGGCGGATGGGTGATTACCGTCACGCCGGGTCCGCGGCATCTGATGGAGCTGAAAGGGCTGATCTACGATGAAGTACGCCTGCATGCGCCACATTCAGAGCAACTGACGGGTTTTTCGCTCAGGCAGGCGCAGTCAGTAGCGTATGAGATGAAGCTGAAAGGTGAGGAAGCCGTGGCATTGCTTCAGATGACACCGTTTGCATGGCGGGCAAAACCTGAAGTGTGGAAAACGTTAGCGACGCAGTCAGAATTTCGCTGCCAGACGGATTTCAGTATCCACTGCTGGCAGCGCGACGTTTAACCCGCGAAGTGTGCCCAGAGGATCTGGGCACCAATCCCAATTAACACGATGCCCCCTAAGATCTCGGCTCGTTTGCCCAGCAGCGGACCAATAAAGCGGCCGACCATCATTCCCACCGTTGACATAATCAGCGTGGCGCAACCAATTGCCAGCGCGGTGGCAATAATATTGACCTGCAGGAATGCCAGACCGACCCCAACCGCCATCGCGTCAAGGCTGGTGGCAATCGCGGTTGTTACCAGTAGCCAGAAGCCGTGGCGGTGCTGAGGCTCGTCATCTTCATCGCTGTTAGCGCGAAAACCTTCAAGAACCATTCGGCCGCCGAGGAACACCAGCAGCACAAACGCGATCCAGTGATTCCACTCCAGCACAAACTGGCTGGCGAGCATGCCAAGACCCCAGCCGATAAGCGGTGTCAGCGTTTCGATAGCGCCAAAGATCAGACCGGTACGCAGTGCTTCAGAGAATTTAGGTTTGTGGAGCGTGGCACCTTTGCCGATCGACGCAGCAAATGCGTCCATGGACATGCCGAAAGCCAGAAGGATCGTAGCGGAGATATTCATAAGAGCGTCCAGACCGGGGATATCCATATGACACATCACTGCCCCCAGTAAACAGCAGTTGATGTATCTATGGTCTCGCCTGACCACCCTGCACGTAAATGTGCTGAAAGCGATCCGTACGTGCCACGTTTTTCAACGAGTATGTTGACACGTACATTTCCTGTGAGCAGGAAATCGGCTACTCCCCAACGACGGGCGCAACCTTAACATATTTTGAGAATATAAAACAACAACAGAGAAGTATTATTTCATTAACTCATTGATAACGATTTTCATTTAGATTTATGCGTAAAAATAACGTTAATAAGTATAAGTGAAATATCTCTTCGGAATATAGCTCAGGCTATATTCATTGTATGAGAAAACGCCAGAATATAGCCAAAGCTATGTGTCTAACTTATTGAGTTCTAACAAGTAACTTATATATTTTTTCGAGGTCGTCTATATTCCTGACGCGAATAAGCAGGCGGCGCTGTTCTAATTGCATCACTAATACACCGTCTTCAGATAAATTCATCTCTTTAATACGGTTATATTCTATCCACACATTGGCGAAGAAGAATCCCGCTTTTTTGAAAATGATTTTAGGCGTACGGACCCAGAAGAGATAAACGGCCATTAATGCCAGCGCACATAATAACCATGTGGTTAATATTGCACCGTGGCTGGTGACGTTGTTGTAAATCAGAATGACGATCAGGCCAGCGAAGATAAACGCATCAACGCGACCGCGTCGCAGGAGGGGAAGGGCAAGTAGCGTCTCGCCGTGGCGGCGGGGCATGATGAACTCGTCATAGATCGCGTAAGCCAGAAGGGCAACAATAAACAAAACCAGTACGATGTCCGTGACAGTCATTCATCCTCCAGATAAAAAAACCGGGGGCAAGCCCCCGGCATATATAACGTTATGTCTTACAGACCCAGCAGGCCGATAGCGTAGCCCGCGATACCGATGACGAAGAAGCCAACGATGATCCAGAGTGGGTTAACTTTCTTACGCAGCAACCACATACAGGCGAAGGTCAGCAGCAGCGGGACAAGGCCCGGCATCAGCTGGTCCAGAATGGTCTGTACGGTGGTGACACGGGTCTGACCATCCTGGCCGGTGATGGTCGATACCACCAGCGGGATGTTCACGTGTGTCCACTTGTTAACCAGCGCCCCCATGACAAACAGGCCGAGGATTGACGCCCCCTCAGTCAGTTTTTGCAGGAAGCCGCCGCCCATATCCTTAACGATATCCACGCCTTTACGGTAGCCGTAAGCTACGCCGTAGTAACGGGTCAGCAGACGCACCGCATTGAACAGGATGAAGAACAGCAGTGGACCAAGCAGGCTGCCGCTCATCGCGATACCGGCACCCAGTGCCGCAAAGACCGGACGCACGGTACCCCAGAAGATTGGGTCACCTACGCCAGCCAGCGGGCCCATCAGACCGACTTTGATACCGTTGATGGCACCATCGTCAATCTCTGCGCCGTTGGCACGTTGTTCTTCCATCGCCAGCGTAACGCCCAGTACCGGTGCTGCTACATAAGGATGGGTGTTGAAGAATTCCAGGTGACGCTTAATCGCCTGACGACGTGCTTCGTTGTTTTCCGGATACAGGCGTTTGATTGCCGGCACCATGGAGAAGCAGAAGCCCAGCGCCTGCATACGTTCGAAGTTCCATGAACCCTGAAACAGGTTAGAACGGATGAACACGCCACGAATATCACCCGGAGTGAGTTTTTTCTCAGTGGTAGTTTTAGTCATATCAACCATTTCGCTCACCTGCTAGTCCAGTTCGTTATCGAGATCGTTATTACCAGCAGCCTGCGCTGGGGCACCCGCAACGCGGTTATATTTCGGGCTCAGCTGGATGTAGAGAATCGCCATCACTGCACCAATCACACCCAGAGCAACCAGGTTAAAGTTAGTGAATGCAGCGGTAACGAAGCCGAGATAGAAGAACGGCATCAGGTAGCCTGCGCGCATCATGTTGATAACCATCGCATAACCTACTACCACGATCATACCACCGGCAATGTTCAGACCGCTGGTGACCACTTCAGGGATCGCATTCAGCATGCCCTGAACTTCACTGGTTCCTACAGAGATTGCAACGATTACGGCCGGGATAGCGATACGCATCGCCTGCAGGAACAGGGACGAGACGTGAATCCAGGATAGCGCCGTCAGGTTGCCATTTTCGGCCGCCTTATCTGCCGCGTGCTGGAATGCAACGGTGATAGTACGAACGATGATGGTCAGAACCTGGCCTGCTGCTGCCAGCGGGATAGCCAGGGCGATACCTGCACCGATGCTTTGGTGACCGGCAATAACCAGAACGGTTGAAATAATGGACGCCAGCGCGGCATCAGGCGCAACCGCCGCACCGATGTTCATCCAGCCGAGGGCGATCATCTCCAGCGTACCACCGATGATGATACCGGTTTTCATATCACCGAGAACGGCACCAATCAACGTACAGGCCACCAGAGGACGGTGGAACTGAAATTCATCAAGTACGGATTCCATACCCGCAATACACGCGACGATGAACACCAGCACAATCTGAAGAGTGGTAATCTCCATTGTACTTCTCCTATTACCTATGCTTTATGTGAAAAACCGGCGCGGGCTTATTTCCCAACTTTGCCGATCAAATCCATCATTTTCAGTTTCTGATCTGTGGAAACCTTACGGGCTTCCAGCTCAATACCGCGCGCATTCAGTTTGTTGAATGCCTCGATATCTTTCTCGTCGACTGAAATCGCGTTGTTGACCTGCGTTTTGCCCTGACGGAAAGCCATACCACCAATGTTGACGGAGGTGATTTTCACGCCGCCTTCAACAATGCGCTCGACGTCTGTCGGGTTTGTGAACAGGAGCATCACGCGTTCACCCGCATATTTCGGGTTGTTATAAACGCGGATCATTTTGGCGACATCCACCACGTGCGCGGTAACGCCCGGCGGTGCAACCTGAGTCAGAAGGGTACTACGCACCTTGTCGGCGGCGACGTCGTCGCTGACCACGATAATGCGCTTAACGTTCGTTTCTTTGGTCCAGCGCGTTGCCACCTGGCCGTGGATCAGACGGTCATCGATACGGGCAAGGCCGATAACCATATAATCGTTCGGGCCCATCGGCTTCGCGGGTGCTGCAGCTTTCGGTGCCGCAACGGCTGGAGCGGGTTTCTCAACTGGCTGTGCTTTCAGCGCTTTCACGCCTTCGCGACCGGTTTCAACGGCCAGCGCCACCAGTTCATCGAAACTCGGGTTGTCGTCACGTGCCATGAAGGTTTCCACCAGCATCGGGATATTCACCCCTGCGACGACTTCATAATGCTCTTTATCGACGACAATACGGCTGGCCGCGTTAAACGGACTGCCGCCCCATGTATCAACGAGAAACAGCACGCCTTTGCTGGTATCCAGCTTTTCCAGTTGAGCAGTGTACTTCTCTATCAGCGTCTCGGCGTTTTCACCGGGAACGAAATCGATCCAGCCGACGTTTTCCTGCTCGCCTAACAGCATCTCTGCGGTTTTGAGTAGCTGTTCTGCAGCCCAACCATGTGTGCCTATGACAATAGCAATGGTCACTTGCTACCTCCTTTTATTATCATTAATACGCCTGCCGGGCAGTCGTACTGAGAATCGTATCTCGTAAACCGAATCGATTCAGATAAGGGTTAGAGTTCAATAAACTAAGACTTCCGCGAATTATTTTAGATAGTGAAAAAATAATTTATGTGATGAAGATCCGTAATTTAGCTTCGCATTACAGATTTTCCTGTAGGGTAAAGCACTTGTGTTACAGATCTTTGCAAAGGAACGTAAATCTTTGCTAAAAAGCTGTTGTCTCTGATATGTTTAGCCTCCGTTTAATTGTTCAGGAGTAGAGGGCAGCAGCCCACTGTATGGATCGTCACCGACGTCAGTCATCTACCAGGCCATTTCGCGCCTTTTTCACCGGCGAACCTCGCCACGCATCAACTCTGTCTGCCATTGATTCGCCCACTCTAATCGGGGCACCGTTTGGTCATTCCTTTAGCAGGAGCTTGTCATGGAATTCTTAATGGACCCGTCAATCTGGGTGGGATTGCTCACGCTGGTTGTGCTGGAGATCGTTCTCGGCATTGATAACCTGGTGTTTATCGCCATCCTCGCGGATAAGCTACCGCCAAAACAGCGTGATAAAGCACGTCTGATTGGCCTCTCGCTGGCGCTGGTTATGCGTCTGGCACTGCTGTCCGTGATTTCGTGGATGGTTACGCTGACGAAACCGCTGTTTACCGTCATGGATTTCACCTTCTCAGGACGTGACCTGATCATGTTGCTGGGGGGGATATTCCTGCTGTTCAAAGCCACAACAGAGCTACATGAACGGCTGGAGAACCGTCAGCACGATGACGGTCACGGTAAAGGCTATGCCAGCTTCTGGGTTGTTGTTCTGCAGATTGTCGTGCTGGATGCCGTCTTCTCATTGGATGCGGTGATCACGGCGGTCGGCATGGTGAACCACCTGCCGGTAATGATGGCGGCGGTTGTCATTGCAATGGCGGTCATGCTGCTGGCCTCGAAACCGCTGACGCGTTTCGTGAACCAACACCCGACGGTGGTGGTGCTGTGTCTGAGCTTCCTGCTGATGATTGGTCTGAGCCTGGTGGCGGAAGGCTTTGGCTTCCATATTCCGAAAGGCTACCTGTACGCCGCGATTGGCTTCTCGATTCTTATCGAGCTGTTTAACCAGATTGCGCGTCGTAACTTTATTAAGCAGCAGTCCACATTGCCGCTGCGTGCCCGCACCGCGGACGCCATCCTGCGTCTGATGGGCGGTCGTCGCCAGGTAAACGTGCAGTCTGATTCCGAGAGCCGCAATCCGGTTCCGGTTCCTGAAGGCGCATTTGTGGAAGAAGAGCGCTACATGATTAACGGCGTACTCTCCCTGGCGTCCCGCTCGCTGCGCGGCATTATGACCCCGCGCGGTGAAATCAGCTGGGTAGATGCCAATCTGAGCGTCGATGAGATCCGCCAGCAGTTGCTCTCTTCACCGCACAGCCTGTTCCCGGTTTGCCGCGGTGAACTGGATGAAATCATCGGCGTGGTGCGTGCAAAAGAGATGCTGGTGGCGCTGGAAGAGGGCGTCAACGTTGAAGCCATTGCGGCCGCGTCGCCTGCTATTGTCGTACCGGAAACGCTGGACCCTATTAACCTGCTGGGTGTGCTGCGCCGCGCGCGCGGGAGCTTCGTCATCGTGACCAACGAGTTTGGCGTGGTGCAGGGCCTTGTCACGCCGCTGGACGTACTTGAAGCGATTGCCGGCGAGTTCCCGGATGCGGACGAAACGCCGGAAATCGTTGCTGATGGTGAAGGCTGGCTGGTGAAAGGAACGACCGACCTGCATGCGCTCTCGCATACGCTGGGTGTAGAAAACGTCGTTAATGACGATGAAGACATTGCCACCGTGGCAGGGCTGGTCATTGCTGTTAACGGGCAAATCCCGCATGTCGGCGATGTCATTGAATTGCCGCCGTTACATATCACGATTGTCGAAGCCAACGACTATCGCGTTGATATGGTGCGCATTGTTAAAGAGCAATCAGCACATGACGAAGAAGAATAAGCCTTTCTAACGTAATGGCATCAAGGGCACGATGTGTCCGTTATGATGCGCTGGCGGGGGCGTGCTCCCCGCCAGCCATTTCGGAAACTCCCGCAGCGGCATGGGCCGGGCATAGAAAAATCCCTGCAAGATATGCACACCGTGGCGACGCAAATACCGCGACTGCTCCTCGGTTTCAACCCCTTCTGCAACCAGTTCAATATTCAGCCGTTGCCCCAGAGCAATAATGATATCCATCACCGTCGAATTCACGGCATCGGTCCCGATTGCAGTGGTGAAGGACCGGTCAATTTTCAGCACGTCCGGATGAAGTTTTTCGAGCCAGGAGAGGGAACTGTTCCCGGTGCCGAAGTCATCAATGGCAAGTTTCACTCCTTTATGATGCAGCTCACGGACAATGCGATAATCCACATCCTTCAGCGCATCACGCTCTGTCAGTTCAATCACCAGTTGCTGAATCGGCCTGGCGCTGAACCAGGAGCGGTTGAGATCCTGCAGCAGGGCGGCGTGACGAAAATGGCTGGCGGCAACGTTGATGCCAATATGAAAACCGCTTGATGCCGGGAAATACCCTATCTGGCGTACCGTTTCGCTGATGACGTAGCGGGTCAGCGGCACAATCAGGTTATGTTCCTCCGCCAGTGGGATAAACACGTCGGGTGAGATCCAGCCCTGACGCGGGTTCTTCCAGCGCAGCAGGATCTCAACACCGATGCAGTCCTGGGTGCGGGCATTCACCAGCGGCTGGCAGAAAAGCTCAAATTCCCGCGCCGCAAGCCCCATGTTGATCTCCCAGGTGAAGCTCATCCGGCGTGCGGTGGCCAGCCAGACAATATAACCCACCAGTAAACTGAGCATTAGCGCCAGTGGAAGTTGCGTGGGGAGATTTTTTAGCGCCATTTTGCCCGGACCAGGGCTGCTTACGGTAATAGTGAAAGGATAATGCGCTGAGGCTTGCTGCATCCGCGCATCGTTGCTGCTCAACGTTAATTTGTCAGTGACCTGCTGGCCGTAACGCAGAAAACTGTCGCCCACTCTCAGCACAACGTCAGTAATCAGCGGTCGTTGTGGCTCAAGTATCATTTTGGTGATGAGATCGATATTCACAATCTCCATCACCCCATCCTGACCGCTCAGAGAGACGGGATACCACTGGACAAGGATCGGGCTGCCTTTCAACAGCCACTGATCCGTCGATAAAATTAGCTTTGGCTCTGCGGCGGGCAAAACCGCTTGAAAATCGTTTATCGGTACACGCCGCGTTCCGAAAATACTTGAACAGTAGAGGATGCCTTCTTTAATCAGGGCAATAGAACGTACGGTCTGCAGAATGGCGGCTTGCTTTCGCAACACAAGGTGAGCCTGTGGGCAGGGTTGCCCCACCAGAGGGAGTAGCGCGTCACGGCTGTTTTCCAGTGAAAGCAAAATATTATCCAGCGAGTGAACGGTATGGCTGGCAAATTCGAGTATCCGATCCTGATTACTATTACGCTGTGAAATAAAGCGGATGCCCAGCGTGAGGATGAGCGTAAGGAGCGCAACCGTCCCACAGACGATAACGCGTTTTCGGCGATATTTTTTGATTATCGTTTGTGCATTTTGCATGACACGGTCGCCCGTTACGCTGCCAGCCCCAAAAGCCGGAAGCAACAGAGAAAGTGTAGTGGGGAATGCGTCATCAGACGAGACGTGAGGAAAAAATTCGCCCATCCGTTGCAGACGGGCGAAAGGAGTATTAGTCGCACTGCACCTTAATAGCCAGACCGCCACGGGAGGTCTCACGGTACTTCGCGTTCATGTCTTTGCCGGTTTCGTACATGGTTTCGATAACCTTATCCAGCGATACGCGAGGTTCGCTGGTACGGCGCATGGCCATACGCGAGGCGTTGATCGCTTTCACCGAGGCAATGGCGTTACGCTCAATGCACGGCACCTGCACCTGGCCCGCAACCGGATCGCAGGTCAGACCGAGGTTATGCTCCATGCCGATTTCCGCTGCCACGCACACCTGCTCAGGGCTCGCGCCCAGCAGTTCTGCAAGGCCCGCTGCGGCCATGGAACAGGCCACACCCACTTCACCCTGGCAGCCCACTTCAGCACCCGAGATCGACGCATTCATCTTATACAATGCGCCAATCGCGCCTGCCGCCAGGAAATAACGAATGTAGATGTCTGCAGTCACAGGCTCGATAAAGTGGTCATAGTAAGCCAGCACTGCCGGAACGATACCGCACGCGCCGTTCGTTGGCGCGGTAACAACACGTCCACCTGCCGCATTCTCTTCGTTCACCGCCAGCGCAAACATATTCACCCAATCCACCACGTTCATTGGATCGTTGGAGTATTTGTCGGTGGTGACCAGCATACGGCGCAACGCTGAAGCACGGCGCGGTACGCGCAGAGGGCCCGGCAGCACGCCTTCGGTGTTCATGCCGCGGTCGATACAGGCGCGCATGGTCTGCCACACGTTGGCAAAATAGTCTTCAATCTCTTTTTTGCTGTGCAGCGCCAGTTCGTTCTGCATCACCATGCCGGAGAGCGACAAGCCCGTCTCTTTGCAAAACGCAAGCATCTCAGTCGCCGATTTGAACGGATACGGCACGTTGACATCGCCTGCGGATTCTTTGCCAAAGTGCTCTTCATCGACGATGAAACCACCGCCAATGGAGTAATACGTTTTGCTGTAAATTTCTTTCTCGCCGTTCCAGGCGTGGATGGTCATGCCGTTTTCATGCAGCGGCAGGTTGTCGCTGCGAAAACGCATGCCGTCATCCTGCGGGAAATCCACTTCGTGCTGGCCGTTCGCCAGCAGCAGGCGTCCGCGCGTTTCCACGTCGCGGATGAATGCCGGAATGGCATCAATATCAACAGTGTCCGGCATGTTACCTGCCAGACCCATAATAATGGCGATATCGGTGTGGTGGCCTTTACCCGTGAGAGACAGCGAGCCGTAGACATCCACGGCGACACGGGTAACGCTTTCCAGTAATCCTTTTTCGACCAGATCATCGACGAACTGTTTACCGGCCTTCATCGGCCCGACAGTATGGGAAGAAGAAGGACCAATTCCCACTTTGAACATGTCGAATATACTAATCACTTTCACACTCCTGACAGGGTTACCGGGGTTCCAGTAACGATGTTATAACTGCGCATAGTGTAAGAGGGAACATCCACCTCGGCTTAACTATTCACATGAATTAAACTAATGGTTAACGATGGTTTTGCTAATAGCGCGACGCCGATCGCAAACCAGGCAGAAGAGGGTGGAATGTAAAGTATAGTCAAGGCTTCAGGCCGATTTGCAGCGCCAGCTCACGAATGATGCCCGCCGTCATGCCCCAGACAAAATAATGCTGATACCAGGACAACCAGACCCGATGGGCATGGCCCCGACGCTGAATATCCAGTGGGTGGTAACGCCCCAGGCGAAGGGCCTCTTCCAGCGGCATTTCAAACACGGCAGAGACTTCATCGACACTGGCGTGGTACTGAAGATCGGGCGGAATAATGCCGACCACCGGCGTTACCTGAAAACCGGTGACACTGTCTACCGGTGGCAGGACGCCAATAATTTCGACGGCTTCAGGCGGAATGGCGACCTCTTCCTGCGCTTCACGGAGTGCTGCGGCAATTAACGACGCATCGGTGCTGTCCACCGCGCCTCCCGGAAAAGCAACCTGACCCGCGTGTTTACGCATATGCGGTGAACGTTGCGTGAGCAGCAAACCGGGCTGCTCACGGCGTACCACCGGGATCAGCACCGCAGCCTGGCGGCTGTTCAGGGTTTCACGGTTCACATGCGGACGTAACAACTGAAAGCGTGATAAAAAATCATCCAGCGTCAGGTTCTCTTTTTCCACCCGTTAATTCTCCAGTTGTTTCAGGATACGGTTAACTTTATCAAAGGTTTCCTGATATTCCGCCTCGACCTGACTATCGGCAACAATGCCGCCGCCTGCGGAACAGTACAGGTTTCCGTTGCAGGCGGTGAGGGTGCGGATGGTAATGCTGGTATCCATGGTGCCGCACAGGCTCACATAGCCGATGCTGCCACACCAGGCATTGCGGCGGTGCGGCTCCAGCTCATCGATGATCTCCATTGCCCGCACTTTTGGTGCACCGGTGATGGAGCCACCGGGAAAGGCGGCTCGCAGCAGATCGCAGGGGGTGCGAGCTCCGGGTAAGCGCGCGATAACGGTGCTGACCAGATGATGCACCGCGGGGAACGGCTCAACAACGAACAGTTCGGGCACGCGCACGCTGCCCGGTTCCGCGACGCGGCCAATGTCATTGCGCATCAAGTCGACAATCATCAGGTTTTCGGCGCGATCTTTTGGTGACGCAGCCAGCTTTTCTGCCTGAAGGCGATCGGCAACGGGATCGGCCAGACGCGGAAGCGTGCCTTTGATCGGGCGCGTCTGAATGGTGCCATCCGCAAGATGGATAAACCGCTCGGGGGAAAGGCTGAGGATCGCGCCGTGTTCGAGACGTATGAACGCGCTAAACGGTGCGCGGTTACTGGCGTTAAGGCGGGTAAACGCCTGCCACTCGTCGCCCTGATAGGTTGCCTGGAAACGCTGAGCGAGGTTGACCTGGTAACAATCGCCGCTTTGCAGATAAGCCTGAACGCGTGCGAATTTTTCTGCATATTCCTGCCTGCTCATGTTTGAACGCCAGTCTGAGGTCAAGCTGAATGCGTCGGCGGGTGCAGACTTTTGCGCCTCAAGCCAGGCGAGACGGGCATTCACATCTGAATGGCTAAGCAGGGAAACCACCTGACGGTGGTGATCGACAATCAATGCCCAGTCGTACAGCCCCACAGCCATATCGGGCAGCGGGATATCCTCTTTCGCGTGGTTCGGCAGCGTTTCGAAACGGCGACCCAGATCGTAGCCAAACAAGCCCAGCGCCCCACCCTGGAAAGGGAGGTCCGGGTTCGGTGTAGCGGATAATTTCAGCGCGCTGATTTCTTGCTGAAGCTGCATCAGCGGATCGTCCGTCGGCGACAGGTCATCGGTAGTCAGCGTCTTTAGCGGATCGGCCACCAGAATATCAAAACGGCTATATGGGTGCGCCGCGTAGCCAGAGTGCAGCAGCATCGCAAAAGGAAGGTGGCTCAGGCGGGCAAACCAGAATTCCGCGGCGTCAGAACGCCAGGGCAAAGTAATGACAGTGGGGAAGCGCATGTTCATGTGTGGCATACTACCGGGCAGCGTGAAATAATTAGCGCGAATAATTTAGCAGGAGTTGACGATGTTTGCAGGTTTACCTTCTCTCAGCCATGACCAACAGCAGAAAGCCGTTGAACGTATCCAGGAGCTGATGTCCCAGGGGATGAGCAGCGGGCAGGCGATTGCGCAGGTGGCGGAAGAACTTCGCGCCAGCCATACCGGCGAGCGGATCGTGGCGCGTTTCGAGGATGAGGACGAAGAGTAATCCGGCTCAGACCGCCGCGATAATCTTAATCTCTACCTTGTATTCCGGTTTCATCAGTGTGGCCTGTACGGTGCAGCGTACAGGCGCATGACCCGCTACGACCCACGCATCCCACGCTTTATTCATCGCCGCGAAATCGTCTTTATTCGCCAGGAAAATCGTCGCATCCAGAATGCGGGATTTATCGCTGCCCTGTTTTTCCAGTACGGCGTCGATCTGCGCCAGGGTGTTCGCCGTCTGCTCAAAGGCATCGGCGTCAAGATTAGCCGGAACACCAGTGTAGTAAAGCGTCTGGTTATGGATCACCACATCAGACCAGCGGGCTTCGGCATCAATGCGCACGATTGTCATAAACGTTTCCTCGTTATTTTCATATCAGGCGGCAAGACTGCCATATTGTTCTCCCTTCGTCACTATTTGGGGTGGCACAGGAGAGGATGGGCTGACATAATCCCTGTGCAAAAATACAGTGAGAGAGCACCGTGGCAGACGATTTTTCCCCTGAAGGTCAGTTAGCGCAGGCCATTCCCGGCTTCAAACCGCGTGAACCACAGCGCCAGATGGCGCACGCCGTTGCACGCGCAATCGATAAGGCACAACCGCTGGTGGTTGAGGCCGGAACCGGCACGGGTAAAACCTACGCTTACCTCGCCCCGGCGCTTCGGGCGAAAAAGAAAGTGATTGTCTCGACAGGGTCGAAAGCTCTGCAGGATCAGCTCTACAGCCGTGATTTACCGACGGTTGCAAAAGCGCTGAAATATAAAGGCCGTCTGGCGCTGCTGAAAGGGCGGTCTAACTATCTCTGCCTGGAAAGGCTTGAACAGCAGGCGCTGGCGGGAGGCGATCTGCCGGTACAAACCCTGAGCGATGTCATTATCCTTCGCGCCTGGGCCAACCAGACCGAAGAGGGGGATATCAGCACCTGCGCGAGCGTACCGGAAGATTCCCCTGCCTGGCCGCTGGTCACCAGTACCAACGACAACTGCCTCGGCAGCGACTGCCCGCTGTATAAAGACTGTTTTGTGGTGAAAGCGCGTAAAACCGCCATGGACGCCGATGTGGTGGTGGTTAACCACCATCTGTTCCTCGCGGATATGGTGGTCAAAGACAGCGGCTTTGGCGAACTCATCCCTGAAGCGGACGTGATGATCTTCGATGAAGCCCACCAGCTTCCGGATATCGCCAGCCAGTATTTCGGCCAGTCGCTCTCCAGCCGCCAGTTGCAGGATCTGGCGAAAGATTTCACCATCGCCTATCGCACCGAATTAAAAGACACCCAGCAGCTACAGAAATGTGCCGACCGTCTGGCACAAAGCGCGCAGGATTTCCGCTTACAGCTTGGCGAGCCAGGTTATCGCGGCAACCTGCGTGAACTGCTGGCGGACAAAAATATCCAGCGCGCCTTGTTGCTGCTGGATGATGCGCTTGAACTCTGTTACGACGTGGCAAAATTGTCACTCGGTCGCTCCGCGCTGCTGGATGCCGCTTTTGAGCGCGCCACGCTCTACCGCGGACGGCTCAAAAGGCTGAAAGAGATCAACCAGCCAGGGTTTAGCTACTGGTATGAATGTACCTCGCGTCAATTCACGCTGGCCCTGACGCCGCTGACGGTCGCGGATAAATTTAAAGAGGTGATGGCGCAAAAACCGGGGAGCTGGATCTTCACCTCGGCAACGCTGTCAGTAAATGACGATCTGCACCACTTTACCGAGCGTCTGGGGATTGAGCAGGCGGAATCACTGCTGCTGCCAAGCCCGTTTGATTACGAAAAGCAGGCGTTGCTCTGTGTGCCGCGCAATTTACCGTTGCCGAATCAGCCCGGTGCAGCGCGCCTTCTTGCGGCGATGCTGAAACCGATGATTGAGGCCAACAATGGCCGCTGCTTTATGCTTTGTACCTCCCACGCCATGATGCGCGACCTGGCAGAACAGTTCCGTGCCACCATGACACTGCCGGTTCTGCTGCAGGGGGAAACCAGCAAGGGACAACTGCTGCAACAGTTTGTCAGTGCGGGTAACGCGTTGCTGGTGGCAACCAGCAGCTTCTGGGAAGGGGTGGACGTGCGCGGCGATGCGCTTTCACTGGTGATCATCGACAAACTGCCGTTTACCTCCCCGGACGATCCGCTGCTGAAAGCGCGAATGGAAGATTGCCGTCTGCGCGGGGGCGATCCCTTCGACGACGTGCAGTTACCCGACGCGGTGATAACCCTGAAACAGGGTGTCGGGCGTCTGATCCGCGACGTCACCGATCGCGGCGTGCTGGTTATCTGCGACAACCGGCTGGTGATGCGCCCTTACGGTGCCACCTTTCTGGCAAGCCTGCCGCCCGCGCCACGCACGCGTGACATTAAACGCGCAGTCCGTTTCCTGGCTAACCCAACGGCGGAGTAATTTGCCCCGGAGTATGCTAAGATGCGCGCCATTTTGTGACTGACCACTGCGAGAGCGCGACGACTGATGCGAATTCTGGCTATTGATACCGCTACAGAGGCCTGTTCTGTTGCCCTGTGGAACGACGGTGCTATCTGTGCTCATTTCGAAGAGTGCCCACGGGAACACACCCAACGTATTCTGCCCCTGGTGAAAGCGATTTTGACCGAGGGCAACACTGCCTTAACCGAACTTGATGCGCTGGCCTATGGCCGTGGCCCTGGCAGCTTTACGGGCGTGCGCATCGGGATTGGTATCGCGCAGGGGCTGGCGCTGGGCGCTGATCTGCCGATGATCGGCGTCTCCACGCTGGCGACCATGGCGCAGGGCGCATGGCGAATGACCGGCGCAACCCGCGTGCTGGCAGCGATTGATGCCCGCATGGGGGAAGTCTACTGGGCTGAATATACCCGTGATGAAAACGGCGTCTGGCACGGTGAAGAGACAGAAGCGGTACTTAAGCCGGAGGCGGTAACTGAACGTCTGCAGCAGTTGTCCGGCGAGTGGGCAACGGTCGGTACCGGCTGGCCCGCCTGGCCGGAGATGGCGAACGGCACCGGTTTAATGCTGGTGGATGGCAACATGCTTCTTCCCGCTGCGGAGGATATGCTCCCAATTGCCCGTCAGTTGCTGGCGGCAGGAAAAACCGTGGCCGTTGAACACGCCGAGCCGGTTTATTTGCGAAACACGGTTGCGTGGAAGAAACTTCCAGGCCGCGAATGAATCTCAGTAACAGGAACTGAGAAAAAAGGAGTCGCATCATGGCGGTTCAGACTAAAGTTGTACGCCTTTTTATGGCAGGCGTGGTTGCCATAGCACTGAGCGGGTGTGTAACCGTTCCTGATGCGATTAAGGGCAGCAGCCCTACGCCACAGCAGGATCTGGTTCGCGTGATGAATGCGCCTGAGCTGTATGTCGGCCAGGAAGCGCGGTTTGGCGGTAAGGTGGTTGAGGTCGTAAACCAGCAAGGCAAAACCCGCCTGGAGATTGCGACTGTGCCACTGGATAGCGGTGCGCGGCCAATGCTGGGCGAGGCTTCGCGTGGGCGGATCTATGCTGACGTCAGTGGCTTCCTTGACCCGGTTGATTTCCGTGGGCAACTGGTCACGGTGGTAGGGCCCATCACCGGTTCGGAGCAGGGTAAAATCGGCAATACGCCGTACAAATTTATGACCATGCAGGTGAACGGTTACAAACGCTGGCGCATTGCGCAGCAGGTGGTGATGCCGCCGCAGCCGATCGATCCGTGGATGTGGGGTCCACACCCGTATCGTTACGGTTATGGCGGATGGGGCTGGTACAACCCTGGTCCAGCACAGGTTCAAACCATCGTAACTGAGTAACTTACTGTTATTACTAGAAAAGAGACAGCGGCTCAGCCGCTGTCTCTGTTTTTTTACGGATAAAACGAAAAAAAAGAGTGACGCGCTTCGCAACCTTAAATCTGGGTAATTAATAAACTGGTACGCTGAGTTAATATAATGTTAACGAACTGTTTATTATCGGGGTTGTGATGACGACGAACGCTCATTTCAGAGGTGATGCATTGAAGAAGGTTTGGCTTAACCGTTATCCCGCAGATGTGCCTGCGGAGATCAACCCTGACCGTTATCAATCCCTGGTTGAATTATTTGAACACTCGGTACGACGCTACGCTGACCAGCCTGCATTTGTGAATATGGGCGAAGTCATGACCTTCCGTAAACTGGAAGAGCGTAGCCGGGCGTTTGCTGCTTATCTGCAGGAAGGGCTGGGGTTGCAAAAAGGGGACCGCGTCGCGCTGATGATGCCAAACCTGTTGCAGTACCCGGTGGCGCTGTTCGGGATACTGAGGGCAGGGATGATTGTCGTCAACGTCAACCCGCTCTACACGCCGCGCGAGCTTGAACACCAGTTGAATGACAGCGGCGCGGCCGCGATTGTCATCGTCTCGAACTTCGCCCATACGCTGGAAAAAGTGGTCGAGAGAACGCAGGTTAAACACGTTATCCTGACGCGCATGGGCGACCAGCTCTCCACGGCGAAAGGCACGCTGGTGAACTTCGTTGTTAAGTACGTTAAGCGTCTGGTGCCAAAATATCATTTGCCGGATGCCATCTCGTTCCGCCGCGCACTCCATGCTGGCTACCGTATGCAGTACGTCAAACCGGAGGTTGTTTCTGAAGATCTGGCGTTCCTGCAATACACGGGGGGCACCACAGGTGTTGCCAAAGGGGCAATGCTTACGCATCGCAACATGCTGGCAAACCTTGAGCAGGTGAACGCGACCTATGGACCGCTCCTGCATCCAGGCAAAGAGCTGGTGGTGACCGCGCTACCGCTGTATCACATTTTCGCGCTCACAATGAACTGCCTGCTGTTTATTGAGCTGGGCGGGCAGAATCTGCTGATCACCAACCCTCGCGATATTCCGGGCCTGGTGAAAGAGCTGGCTAAATACCCGTTCACCGCCATGACGGGCGTAAACACGCTGTTTAACGCGCTGCTTAATAACAAAGAGTTCCAGCAGCTTGATTTCTCCACGCTGCACCTTTCCGCAGGCGGCGGGATGCCTGTTCAACAGGCAGTTGCTGAGCGCTGGGTGAAGCTCACCGGGCAATATCTGCTGGAAGGTTACGGGCTGACGGAATGCGCACCGCTGGTCAGCGTTAACCCGCACGATATCGACTACCACAGCGGCAGCATCGGCCTGCCGGTGCCATCGACCGAAGCCAAACTGGTCGATGATGACGGTAATGAAGTGCCCCATGGCGAGCCGGGCGAGCTGTGCGTCAGAGGCCCACAGGTTATGCTGGGCTACTGGCAGCGCCCGGATGCCACCGACGAAATCCTTAAAGACGGCTGGCTGCACACTGGCGATATCGCCGTGATGGATGATGAAGGCTTCCTGCGCATCGTTGATCGTAAAAAAGATATGATCCTCGTCTCCGGTTTTAACGTCTATCCGAACGAAATCGAAGACGTGGTGATGCAGCACAGCGGTGTGCTTGAGGTGGCGGCAGTGGGCGTCCCTTCCGGCAGCAGCGGTGAGACGGTGAAGATTTTTGTGGTCAAAAAAGATCCTTCGCTGACAGAAGACGAGCTGATCACCTTCTGTCGACGTCAGTTGACAGGCTACAAGGTGCCGAAGCTGGTTGAATTCCGCGATGAGCTGCCAAAATCCAACGTCGGGAAGATATTACGACGAGAATTACGTGACGAAGCCCGTGCCAAAGTGGACAATAAGGCCTGAGCTTCACGTTAATCGCCCAGACGCCGGTTAAGCCGGCGTTTTTTATGGGCGCAAACAAAAGAGAGTCCGATTTGAATTACCAGATGATCACTACCAACGACGAGCTGGCTTCGCTGTGCGAGGTGACGCGCGATTTTCCCGCTATCGCTCTGGATACGGAATTTGTCCGTACCCGCACGTATTATCCGCAGCTGGGGCTGATTCAGATGTACGACGGCAAACACGTCTCGCTGATCGACCCTCTCGGTATTACCGACTGGACGCCGATGCGTGAGTTGCTGCTCGATACCGCCGTGACCAAATACCTGCACGCGGGCAGTGAAGATCTGGAAGTGTTTCTCAACACCTTTGGCATCATGCCGCAGCCTCTGATTGATACGCAGATCCTCGCCGCCTTCAGCAATCGCCCGCTGTCGTGGGGGTTTGCGGCCATGGTGGAGGAGTACACGGGCTTAGTGCTGGACAAAAGCGAATCCCGCACCGACTGGCTCGCCCGCCCGCTGACGGCGCGTCAGCTGGAATATGCGGCGGCTGACGTATTCTACCTGCTGCCCATTGCCGGACAGCTGATGAAAGAGGCCGACGCCTCCGGATGGCTGCCAGCCGCACTGGATGAGTGTCGTATGACGCAGCTACGCCGTCAGGAAGTGGTTGATCCAAAGGATGCGTGGCGCGATATCACCAACGCATGGCAGCTCCGCACGCGTCAGCTGGCATGCCTGCAGTTGCTGGCCGACTGGCGTCTGCGTAAAGCGCGCGAGCGCGACCTGGCCGTTAACTTTGTGGTGCGTGAAGAGCATCTCTGGGCGGTTGCGCGCTATATGCCTGGCAGCATGGGCGAGCTGGATAGCATCGGGCTTTCCGGTAGCGAGATCCGTTTCCATGGCAAAACGCTGCTTGCGCTGGTGGCAAAAGCGCAGCAAATGCCGGATGACGCACTGCCGGAGTCACTGCTGAATCTGATGGACATGCCGGGCTATCGTAAAGCGTTCAAGGACATAAAGGCGCTGGTGCAGGACGTGGCGAGCGAAAGTAAACTGAGCGCGGAGCTGCTGGCCTCACGGCGTCAGATTAACCAGTTGCTGAACTGGCACTGGAAGCTGAAACCACAAAATGGACTGCCGGAGATGGTGGCGGGCTGGCGCGGGGAATTGATGGCCGATCGCCTGAATACGCTGCTGGAAGCATACCCACGATAAAGACTATGCCGGGTCATGAAACCATGCCCGGCACATTTTCCCGGTGACGCTACGCTTACCGGGGCTACGAAATCATAAACCTACGGACGCGACTCTTCCGCTTCCGGGAGCGTCACGTTAAGCTCCAGAATCGAAATATCCCCGTCTTTCTGCTCAAGCTGTACGGTGACCATTTCCGGGTCAATCTGCACGTATTTACAGATCACTTCCAGAATGTCCTTGCGCAGCTGCGGCAGGTAGTGCGGCTCGGCGTCGCTACGACGACGCTCCGCAACGATGATTTGCAGACGCTCTTTAGCGATGTTGGCGGTGCTTTTTTTCCGCGAGAGAAAAAAGTCCAGTAATGCCATAACTTATCCTCCGAACAGGCGTTTGAGGAAACCTTTCTTCTCTTCTTCAATGAAGCGGAAAGGACGTTCTTCTCCCAGCAGACGGTCTACGGTATCCGCATACGCTTTACCCGCGTCTGCCTGTGTATCCAGAATAACCGGCTCACCCTGGTTAGACGCGCGCAACACGGACTGATCTTCCGGGATCACGCCAACCAGCTTGATGCGCAGGATCTCCAGCACGTCTTCCATGCTCAGCATATCACCCTTGTTCACACGACCCGGATTGTAGCGGGTCAGCAACAGGTGTTCTTTGATCGGCTCCTGGCCATTTTCCGCACGGCGGGATTTGGAGGCCAGAATACCCAGAATTCGGTCAGAGTCACGAACGGATGAGACTTCAGGGTTGGTGGTGATGATCGCTTCATCGGCGAAGTAGAGCGCCATCAGCGCACCGGTTTCGATACCGGCAGGGGAGTCACAGACCACAAAGTCGAACTCCATCTTTTTCAGATCGTCGAGCACTTTTTCCACGCCTTCGCGGGTCAGCGCGTCTTTATCGCGGGTCTGAGAAGCCGGGAGAATGTAGAGATTCTCGGTGCGTTTGTCTTTAATCAGCGCCTGGTTAAGCGTGGCATCGCCCTGAATGACGTTAACGAAGTCATACACAACGCGACGCTCACAGCCCATGATCAGGTCCAGGTTACGCAGGCCGATATCGAAATCGATAACGACAGTTTTCTTTCCCTTCTGGGCCAAACCAGTAGCGATGGCCGCGCTGGAGGTGGTCTTGCCAACGCCTCCTTTACCCGAAGTCACAACAATAATGCGTGCCATAGAAATTCCTTGTTAAAAGGGATCAATTTAACGGTTGAACGGTCAAAGCGTTGTCTGCTAACAGCAGGCGAGCCGCTTTGCCATAAAATTCGGCTGGGATCTTGTCGCTCAGCCAATATTCACCTGCGATGGACACCAGCTCCGCCGTCAGGTGAGTACAAAATATTTGTGCATCCCGATCGCCACTTGCACCTGCGAGCGCTCGCCCACGCATCATACCGTAGACGTGAATATTGCCATCTGCAATCAGTTCTGCGCCAGCGCTGACGTGGCTTGTAACAATAAGATCACAGTTTGGCGCATAAATACGCTGACCGGAACGAACCGGCACATCAATCAATCGTGTTTTTGTGACGGAAGTAGCGTTTTGCACCGGAGGCGGGGCTGTTTGTGCGGCGACAGGAGCCTGACGTGGGGCTTTTTCTTTACCTTCGTTAAGAAGCGGCAGCCCTGCGCGGTCAATTTCTGCTTTTAACTCAGCGTCTTTACAGCCGCTGATGCCAACAATACGCAGCCCGGTCGACGAGACGGCCTGCTGGAGCAGCTTCCAGTTAACGGGAGCGTCCAGGCTACTGACATTGACGACGACGGGGGCATGTTTCAAAAATGCGGGAGCCTGCGCAATTTTGTCTTCTAACGCCTGACGAATAACCTCGGGTTTTGCATCATGCAAATGAACCACTGATAAGGTGAAGCTACTGCCTTTAAGCTCGATGGGCGTGTTTGACATCCTGGCCTTACTCAATTTGCTATTAACCGCAACACGTCGCTGCGATATTCCGAAGAGTATCAGGCATGTTATAGTCAGGAGTATATTGAGGCAAGCAACCACCCATTAATTCAGAGTAAAAACATGTTTTGTGTGATCTACAGAAGTACAAGCCGCGACCAGACCTACCTGTATGTCGAAAAGAAAGACGATTTTTCCCGCGTGCCTGAAGAATTAATGAAAAGTTTTGGCCGGCCACAGCTGGCCATGCTGTTACCGCTGGATGGGCGTAAGAAACTGGTGAATGCCGATCTGGAAAAAGTGAAAACGGCATTAACCGAGCAAGGCTATTATTTACAGCTTCCACCACCACCCGAGAATTTATTAAAACAGCATCTTGAGGTGAACGGAAAGAAATAGTCCGGGACGCTTCCGGAAACAACACATCAACCGTTTAGGGGTCGACCATGTATCAACATCATAACTGGCAAGGTGCATTACTGGATTATCCCGTCAGCAAAGTGGTCTGCGTCGGCAGCAACTATGCCAAACACATTCAGGAAATGGGCAGCGCGACGCCAGAAGAGCCGGTGCTGTTCATAAAGCCAGAGACCGCGCTTTGCGATATTCGTCAGCCGCTGGCGCTACCGCAGGGACTGGGGTCCGTTCATCATGAAGTGGAGCTGGCCGTGCTCATCGGTGCAACCCTGCGTCAGGCTTCCGAAGAGCATGTGCAAAAAGCCATTGCCGGTTACGGTGTCGCCCTGGATCTCACCCTGCGTGACGTGCAGGGTAAAATGAAGAAAGCAGGGCAGCCGTGGGAAAAAGCCAAAGGTTTTGATAATTCCTGCCCGATTTCAGGCTTTGTGCCGGCAGGAGAGTTTACCGACGATCCGCAGAACACCCCGCTCAGCCTGAAGGTGAACGGCGAGATCCGCCAGCAGGGTACAACCGCCGATATGATCCACAAGATCGTGCCGCTGATAGCCTATATGAGCCGCTACTTTACCCTGAAACCGGGCGATGTGATTCTGACCGGTACGCCTGAAGGCGTCGGCCCGCTTCACGGTGGCGACGAACTGGACGTCAGCTTTAATGGCCTTTCCCTGAAAACCCGCGTGCTGTAAAAGCATCTTGCCGCCTTTATCGGGCGGCAAAACTTGCATCAACGTGCCAGACTCGTTATAAGGTGCGCTTTCTTTTGACGTGTGGACATCCTGATGAACGACATCCCTTTCTGGCAACGTAAAACGCTCGACGAAATGACCGACGTGGAGTGGGAGTCGTTATGCGACGGCTGCGGGCAGTGCTGCCTGCATAAGCTGATGGATGAAGATACCGACGAGATCTATTTCACCAACGTTGCCTGCAAGCAGCTCAACATCAAAACCTGTCAATGCCGCAACTACGAGCGCCGCTTCGAATATGAGCCGGACTGCATCAAGCTAACCCGCGAAAACCTGCCAACGTTTGAATGGCTGCCGCATACCTGCGCCTATCGTCTGCTGGCGGAAGGGAAGGATTTGCCGACATGGCATCCACTGTTGACCGGCTCTAAAGCGGCGATGCATGGCGAGCGTATTTCCGTGCGCCACATTGCGGTGAAAGAGTCTGAGGTGCGGGACTGGGAAGACCACATTATGAACCATCCCAATCGTTGATAATAAAAAACCCGCCGAGGCGGGTTTTTTATGCGCTGTTGTGTCGGGTGGCGCTACGCTTACCGACCTACACAACCGTAGGCCCGCGCAAGCGAAGCGCCGCCGGGCAAATTAGCGCCCAAAAAGATCGCGTTTCTTCGGTTTGAACGGCTGCGCAATCAATACCAGCAGCGCCACAACGAAGTAGGCCACAAAGATACCCACCAGCCATTGTGGCATCTCCAGCGTCAGGAATTCCCACTGACGGACTGAACAGTCACCGGATGCCACAAACACCTGCGGCAGCCATTTATCCAGCGGCAGCCAGCTCGGGAAGCGGGCGGCGAAATCACAAGTCATAAACGGTGACGGATGCAGCTGCATCATGGTGTGCTGCCAGGAAAGCTCAATCCCTTTCCAGGCGCTGTACAGCCAGACAGCAATACCGACGTAGCGTAGCGGCGATTTTGGGGCAATCGCACCCACCAGGCCTGCCCCCATAATGCCGAACAGCGCGCAGCGTTCATAAATGCACAGCACGCAAGGTTTCAGCCCCATCACGTGCTGGAACCACAGCGCGACCATTTCCAGCGCAAAGGCGGTCAGGGCCATTAACAACCACGCTCCGCGACCGCGGGAGCACTGGTTTAAAAATCTCAACATAATCATTTCCCTGGAACATGCTTAGAAAGCGCAGTGTAAACGAATTCGTTTTTCGCGCCACCTGTACCTGACGAAATAAACGTAATTGGATGTTTATCATGCGAAAAGGCAAACGGGCAGCAAACTGCCCGCTATGCGTGTTTTAAGGCGCAGCAAGTATACCCGCTTGTATCAACCAGTGCGTATAAGGAATGAGGGTAATTTTGACGCACAGCAAGCCAACAAGTGTCAGCACCAGCGTATAGGGCAGGGCCATCCACACCATCCTTCCATAGGAAAGCCGTATGAGTGGCGCAAGCGCTGAGGTCAGCAGGAACAGGAATGCGGCCTGGCCGTTAGGTGTTGCCACCGATGGCAGGTTGGTGCCGGTGTTGATCGCCACGGCCAGCAGTTCGAACTGCCCGGCGCTGATGGTTCCTTGCTCCATTGCAGCTTTGGCCTCGTTAATGTAGACCGTCCCGACAAACACGTTATCGGAAATCGACGACAGCAGGCCGTTAAACAAATAGAACAGCGAAAGCTGCGCGTCCGGTGCGGCCTGCAGTACAAAGGCGATAATCGGCGCGAACAGATGCTGGTCGATAATCACCGCGACAACGGCGAAAAATACCGCCAGCAGCGCGGTAAACGGCAGGGCTTCGGTAAAGGCTTTGCCGATCGCATGCTCATCCGTTACGCCGGTAAAGGTGGTGGCGAGAATAATGACGGATAAACCAATCAAACCGACTTCGGCAAGATGGAACGCCAGCGCCGCGATAAGCCAGACGCCAATAATCCCCTGGGCAATAAGACGCAACGTCTCCTGACGAGTACGCTGGCGGCGGCTCTGCAGATCAAACGAATGCAGCTCATGGCGAACCGGTTCTGGCAGTTGCGCGCCATAGCCAAAGACCCTGAATTTCTCGACCAGAATACAGGTGGCTAATCCACAGAAGAGTACCGGGACGCTGACAGGTGCCATGCGCAGGAAAAACTCACCGAAATTCCAGCCTGCGGCTTTGGCAATGATCAGGTTTTGTGGCTCGCCGACCATGGTCATCACGCCGCCCAGTGCCGTACCGACGCCCGCATGCATCATCAGGCTGCGCAGAAACGCGCGGAATTGTTCCAGCACCTCGCGGTTATGCATATCCACGTGACTGTCATCCTGCAGGTCATCTCCGGGGCGCGACGAAGCCACCCGGTGATAAATACCGTAAAACCCGACGGCGACGCTGATCACAACCGCGACCACCGTCAGCGCATCAAGGAAGGCCGACAGGAACGCGGCAGCAAGGCAGAACGCCAGCGACAAGGCGGTTTTTGAGGGAATGCTTAACAGCAGGCGGGTAAAGATAAACAGCAACAGCTGCTTCATAAAGTAGATCCCGGCCACCATAAACATCAGCAGCAGCAGGACTTCCAGGTTCGACGCCAGCTCCTCTTTAACATGCTCAGCGCGGGTCATGCCGATAACTACGGCTTCAAACGCCAGGAGTCCACCAGGCAGGAGCGGGTAGCATTTCAGCGCCATCGCCAGGCTAAAGATAAACTCCGCAACCAAAAGCCACCCGGCAAGAAACGGGTTCACAACGAAAATAACGGGATTAACGACCAGGAATACCAGTAAAGTCAGTTTGTACCAGTCAGGTGACTGGCCTAAAAAATTGCGCCACAGCGCGCGGCCAAATGAAATTTCCACGACAGACGTCCTTCCCCGTCAAATGAGACAAAACATCAGTATACGCAAAAATGGCGACGGAGAGGGCGGCAAAGCCATTTTGTAAATTTCACAAAAATGAAACGGCGATCCCTCTTTTCTCACTTTGCTGCGCTATCTGCCTTAGCGAGCCTCTGGTATGATGAGTGCAATTTGCTAAAGCTGTGTAATGGAAATCTCACTATGGTCATTAAGGCGCAGAGCCCGGCGGGTTTCGCGGAAGAGTACATCATTGAAAGCATCTGGAATAATCGTTTCCCTGCGGGATCAATTCTACCTGCTGAACGCGAACTCTCTGAACTGATTGGCGTCACGCGTACCACGCTCCGCGAAGTGCTTCAGCGACTGGCACGTGATGGCTGGTTGACGATTCAGCACGGCAAGCCAACCAAAGTGAATAACTTCTGGGAAACGTCCGGGCTGAATATTCTTGAAACGCTTGCGCGTCTCGACCACGAAAGTGTGCCACAGCTGATCGATAATCTGCTCTCCGTGCGTACCAACATCGCCACCATCTTTATTCGTACTGCGTTTCGTCAGCATCCTGAAGATGCACTCGCTGTGCTGGCGAGTGCGAATGCAGTGGAAGATCACGCCGATGCGTTTGCAACACTGGATTACAATGTCTTCCGTGGTCTGGCGTTTGCATCCGGTAACCCGATTTACGGCCTGATCCTGAACGGGATGAAAGGGCTGTATACCCGCATTGGTCGTCACTATTTTGCCAACCCTGAAGCCCGCAGTCTGGCGCTGGGTTTCTACCATAAACTGAGCAAACTGTGTTCTGAAGGTCTGCACGATCAGGTCTATGAAACGGTGCGTCGTTATGGCCATGACTCCGGTGAAATCTGGCACCGTATGCAGAAAACGCTGCCGGGCGATTTAGCAATTCAGAGCCGCTAAAATAAAAAACCTCTCGCATGAGAGGTTTTTTTTCGTCGGGTAGCGGCTACGCCTTACCCGATCTACGGGTTTTGTAGGCCCGGTAAGCGCAGCGCCACCGGGCAAAAAAAGCGGTACTACAGCGTATTCAACCGCGCCGGGCACCGTTCCAGCAGCTCCACGCTGCCATCTTCGTTCTGTTGCTCCAGCAGTACGTCAAACCCCCACAGGCGATGCACGTGCTTCAGCACTTCCTTGCGCCCTTTGTCCAGCGGCGCGCGGTTGTGCGGGATATAGCGCAGCGTCAGCGAGCGATCGCCGCGCAAATCCACGTTCCACACCTGAATGTTTGGCTCAAGATTGCTCAGGTTGTACTGAGAAGAGAGGCGAGAGCGGATTTCCCGGTATCCCTCTTCGTTATGGATCGCTGAAATTTCCAGGTAGTTATTCCGGTCATCATCCAGCACGGTGAAGAAGCGGAAGTCGCGCATGATTTTCGGCGACATAAACTGGCTGATAAAGCTCTCATCCTTAAAGTCGCGCATCGCAAAATGCAGCGTTTCCAGCCAGTCCGAACCGGCAATGTCCGGGAACCAGTATTTATCCTCTTCCGTCGGCGACTGGCAAATGCGCTTAATGTCCTGGAACATGGCAAAGCCGAGGGCATACGGGTTAATGCCGCTGTACCACGGGCTGTTGTAAGCGGGCTGGAACACCACGTTGGTGTGGCTGTGCAGAAACTCCATCATAAACCGCTCGGTGACTTTCCCCTCGTCATACAGATGATTAAGGATGGTGTAGTGCCAGAAGGTCGCCCAGCCTTCGTTCATCACCTGCGTCTGTTTCTGCGGGTAGAAATACTGGCTCACCTTACGCACAATGCGCAGGATCTCGCGCTGCCACGGCTCCAGCAGCGGCGCATTCTTCTCCATAAAGTAGAGCAGGTTTTCCTGCGGCTCAGACGGGTAACGACGCGCCTCGGCGATGGTTTTTTCCTCTTCACGCTTTGGCAGGGTACGCCACAGCATATTCACCTGGCTTTGCAGATACTCTTCGCGGCTTTTCTGCCGGGCTTTCTCCTCCTGCAGGGAGATTTTTTGCGGGCGTTTGTAACGGTCGACGCCGTAGTTCATCAGCGCGTGGCAGGAGTCGAGCAGTTTTTCCACTTCATCCACGCCGTAGCGCTCTTCGCAGTCGGTAATGTATTTACGGGCGAAAATCAGGTAATCGACGATGGAACTGGCATCCGTCCAGCTGCGGAAAAGATAGTTGTTCTTGAAGAACGAGTTATGCCCGTAGCAGGCGTGCGCCATCACCAGTGCCTGCATGGTAATGGTGTTCTCTTCCATCAGATAGGCGATACACGGGTTGGAGTTAATGACGATCTCATATGCCAGCCCCTGCTGGCCGTGCTTATACAGTCGCTCTGTCTCGATGAACTTTTTACCAAACGACCAGTGCGGGTAGTTAATCGGCATCCCGACGCTGGAGTAGGCATCCATCATCTGTTCGGACGTAATGACTTCAATTTGATGGGGGTAGGTATCCAGGCGATACAGTTTTGCTACCCGGTCAATTTCCGCCAGGTAGACATCCAGCAACTCGAAGGTCCAGTCGGGTCCATCGCTCAGACGTGTGCTGTCCCTGGACATGGAATCAATAGTAGCCATTAGCGCGCCCTCGTTGTTGGTGCTCTCTCTGTCTGGAGAGCCTCCTTTCAAGCATAGATCAACGTGTTAAAAAACGTGCTGACGCAGAAATTTTTTCTTTGCGATTTTCCATTTTTGATTCGGCAAAAAAAGCCCACTGACCAGCATTTTATGCTGGTTAAAAATGACGCGCAGCACGAGATCGCAAATAAGCCTTTACCCTGTATACAGGGGAGGATGTGAGATAAGTCACCATAAAAAAGTCGTATGTTGAATAATATTTTCAACTAGGTTATCAATCTGTAATTAGATGATTGTTCTTTTGCTCATTATGGAGTGGCTATGCGTGTTGTCATACTGGGAAGTGGTGTCGTTGGCGTGACCAGCGCCTGGTATTTAAGTCAGGCGGGACATGATGTTACCGTTATCGATCGCGAATCCGGCCCTGCACTGGAAACCAGCGCGGCGAACGCCGGGCAAATCTCTCCGGGCTATGCCGCGCCATGGGCGGCACCTGGTGTCCCGCTGAAGGCGATCAAATGGATGTTCCAGCGTCATGCGCCGCTGGCGATAAGCCTCGACGGCACGCAGTTCCAGCTTAAATGGATGTGGCAGATGCTGCGCAACTGCGATACCCGCCACTACATGGAAAATAAAGGGCGCATGGTGCGTCTGGCGGAATACAGCCGTGATTGCCTGAAAGCGCTGCGCGCATCGACCGGCATTGAATATGAGGGCCGTCAGGGCGGTACGTTGCAACTTTTCCGCACCGCGCAACAGTATGAGAACGCCACCCGCGATATCGCGGTGCTGGAAGATGCGGGCGTACCCTATCAACTGCTGGAAGCCAGCCAGCTCGCCGGGGTTGAACCGGCGCTGGCGGAAGTGGCGCACAAGCTGACCGGCGGCCTGCGCCTGCCTAATGATGAAACCGGTGACTGCCAGCTTTTCACCCAGCGTCTGGCCAGCATGTGCGAGCAGGCGGGCGTTAAATTCCGCTTTAACACTGCTGTCGATAAACTGCTGTCGGAAGGGGAAAAGATATACGGCGTGAAGTGTGGCGAAGAGGTGATCAAAGCGGATGCCTACGTGATGGCGTTTGGCTCATACTCCACCGCCATGCTGAAAGGTATCCTCGATATTCCGGTTTACCCGCTGAAAGGCTACTCACTGACCATTCCCGTGAAAGAAGAGAGCGGCGCGCCGGTGTCAACCATCCTGGATGAAACCTACAAAATCGCGATCACCCGCTTCGACAACCGCATCCGTGTGGGGGGCATGGCGGAGATTGTCGGTTTCAATACCGAGCTGCTGCAGCCGCGTCGCGAAACGCTGGAGATGGTGGTGGGCGATCTCTTCCCGCGCGGGGGCTTTATTGAGCAGGCGACCTTCTGGACCGGCCTGCGCCCGATGACGCCAGACGGCACGCCGATTGTTGGCCGCACGCCGTATAAAAACCTGTGGACCAATACCGGGCACGGCACGCTCGGCTGGACGATGGCCTGCGGCTCCGGTCAGCTGTTGAGTGACCTGATCTCCGGGCGCACTCCGGCAATTCCGTTTGACGATTTAAGTGCCGCACGCTATCAATCAGGTTTTACCCCAACGCGTCCACAGCACCTGCACGGCGCGCATAATTAAGGAGTCGTCATGTCCCGTCCCATTCTGGCTCAGCTGGATTTGCAGGCCCTGAAAGATAACCTGCAGATTGTTCGCCGTGCTGCGCCAGGTTCACGCGTCTGGTCGGTGGTGAAAGCTAATGCCTACGGCCACGGCATCGATCGCATCTGGAGCGCACTCGGTTCCACTGATGGCTTTGCGTTACTGAATCTGGAAGAGGCCATTCTGCTGCGCGAGCGCGGCTGGAAAGGGCCGATACTGCTGCTGGAAGGGTTCTTCCGTGCGGATGATTTACCGCTGCTGGACAAGTATCGGCTGACGACCAGCATTCACAGTAACTGGCAGGTTAAAGCCCTGCAGGATGCAAAATTACACGCTCCGCTGGACATCTACCTCAAGGTCAACAGTGGCATGAACCGCCTGGGCTTTCAGCCTGAGCGCGTACATACGGTCTGGCAGCAGTTGCGCGCACTGAAAAACGTCGGTGAAATGACGCTGATGGCGCACTTCGCGGACGCGGAAAAGCCGGACGGCATTGCTGATGCGATGGTGCGTGTTGAGCAGGCGGCAGAAGGGCTGGCGTGTCCGCGCTCGCTGTCTAACTCGGCGGCCACGCTCTGGCACCCGGAAGCGCATTTTGACTGGGTGCGTCCGGGAATTATTCTGTACGGTGCGTCGCCGTCCGGCCAGTGGCAGGATATTGCCAACAGTGGCCTGAAGCCGGTGATGACCCTGCGCAGTGAGATCATAGGCGTACAGACTCTGAAAGCCGGAGACACGGTAGGTTATGGCAGCCGCTACCGGGCGACGGGCGAGCAACGTATCGGGATCGTTGCAGGCGGTTATGCTGACGGTTATCCACGTATCGCGCCGAGTGGTACACCCGTGTGGGTCGATGGGGTACGTACCGGCACTGTCGGCACGGTGTCAATGGATATGCTGGCGATAGATTTGACCCCATGCCCGCAGGCAGGCATTGGCTCGCCTGTCGAACTGTGGGGCAATGAAATCAAAATTGATGATGTGGCGGCCGCGGCAGGAACGGTGGGGTATGAATTAATGTGTGCGCTGGCACCAAGAGTGCCGGTTGTGACAGTGTAACGATGGGTTGTGTCGGGTGGCGGCTTCGCCTTACCCGACCTACAAAATCCCCGAACGTAGGCCGGGTAAGCGTTAGCGCCACCCGGCAAAAAACCGCTATTCCGGTTCCTCTTCCATCGGCCTCACGCCGACTTTCCGCACCGCGTTATCCTCTTTCTCGGCAACCGTCCAGATCATCCCGGCAAACTCCACCTGGTCACCCACGACAGGCGCAGCACCCAGCATCTGCTGGATAATTTCGCCCAGCGTTTGCTGCTTGTCACGGTACTCCATGCCTTCATCCAGGCCATAGATCAAGGCGACATCGGCAAATTTGGCGCTGGCTTCCAGAATAAAATCACCAAAGAAACGCTGGTCCAGCGCAACCGGTGGCGACTGGCTGAACAGCTTGCCCAGCGCGGGCAGATCGCGCTCACGGCCAATCACGCAGAGAATATCGCCCTCGCGCAGTCTTGTGCTACCGGTCGGGTGCAGGAGGGCATTGTCACGGAACAGCGCCGCAATCCGCGTTTCGGCAGGCATGTGCAGATCGCGCAGCGACGCACCCACGCACCATTTATCGGCGCTAAGCTGGTAGACAAACTGCTCCCACGGGTTTTCCGGGTGGATATCCAGCCCCACGCGGGAGACCGGCCAGCCGACGGGCGGAACCACCACTTTCGCCTTTTTTGCCGCCCAACCCAGTGAGGTTCCCTGGAACAGCAGCGACACCAGCACCACGAAGAACGCCACGTTGAAGAACAGCCGCGCGTTATCCAGACCGGCCATCATCGGGAAGACCGCAAGGATAATCGGCACTGCGCCGCGCAGCCCCACCCAGCTGATAAATACCCGCTCGCGCAGGTTAAAGCCGCGGAACGGCAGCAAACCGGCAAATACCGACAGCGGGCGCGCGAAGAAGATCATCCAGGCCGACAGCAGCAGTGCCGGAACGGCAATTGGCAGCAGATCAGAGGGGGTCACCAGCAGGCCGAGCACCAGGAACATGCCGATTTGCGCCAGCCAGGCCAGGCCGTCAAAGTTCTGCAAAATGGCATGGCGGTTGCGAATCGGGCGGTTACCGAGCAGGAAACCACAGAGATAGACCGCCAGAATGCCGCTGCCGTCCAGCGCAGTGGTCACGGCGAAAATCAGGATACCGCCGCTCAGGGCCAGCAAGGGATAAAGACCCGCAGGCAGGGAGATGCGGTTGATCATCTGCTGTAACAGATAGCCACCAGCCAGACCGATAATAATCCCCAGACCAAACTGCTGCAGGATATGCCAGGCAAACATCCAGCTCAGGCCCGTCTCGTGCTGCTGGATCATCTCAATCAGCGTAATGGTAAGAAATACCGCCATCGGATCGTTACTGCCGGATTCAATTTCAAGCGTTGAGCCGACACGTTCGTTCAGCCCTTTGCCGCCGAGCAGAGAAAACACCGCCGCCGCATCGGTAGAGCCCACAATGGCACCAATCAGCAGACCTTCCATGATGTCCAGATGGAACAGCCAAGCCGCCATCATCCCGGTCAGGCCAGAGGTAATCAGCACGCCGACGGTCGCCAGCGACAGCGCCGGGCCTAATGCGACGCGAAACGAGCTTGCCTGGGTGCGCATCCCGCCGTCGAGCAGGATAACGGCCAGCGCGAGGTTACTCACCATGTAGGCGAACGGGTAGTTATCGAATGGGATACCGCCAATGCCATCGATGCCAGCCAGCATGCCGATGGCAAGAAAAATAACGAGAATAGGTATGCCGAGACGCGATGAAAATGAACTCAATAAAATACTACAGGTTACAAGCACAGAACCCAGAATGAAAAGGCTGATTATCGCTGCGGCATCCAATGTTTTATTACTCCCACCTCAATGTTAATGCTGTTATTAAAACCCTAACATATTAACGACAGAAACAGCGTTTTATTAAGGCGGTTTAACGGCTTTTTTATGCCTTTATAACCGGATGACCGCTGATGGTTAACCGACTGCCTGAATCATGATGCAATAAGTGCGCCTTCGCCCCCAGCGGCAGGGTGACGGTCCGCTGTTCATGACCAAATTCCAGGCCGCTAATCACCGGAATATCCAGCCGGGAACGGATAAACTCAACCATTGATTCAAAAGAGTATCCGGCATCGTAATCATTGGGCAGCGCGCCGCTAAAACTGCCCAGCACGATGGCGGACTGGCGCTCAAGAATACCCGCATGATAAAGCTGCAGCAGCATGCGCTCGACGCGGAACGGGTGCTCGTTGATATCTTCCAGCACCAGAATGCCGTTCTCTATCTGCGGTAACCACGGCGTACCTATCAGCGACACCAGCATCGCCAGGTTTCCGCCCCACAGCTGGCCCTCACACTCATGGTGCGGCCCGCGGCCTTGCCACTCAATACTGAATACCGGGTTCTCCAGCGCACGCCAGAAATGTTCCCCGGTAAACGCATCCAGCTCCGGTGCACCAAAATTCCCCGCCAGCATCGGGCCGCTGAAGGTGATGACGTTATGCAACGCCAGTAAACCAAGCTGGAACGCTGTGAAATCGCTGTGCCCGCAAATCAGCAGCGGGTTCTGCTGCTGGCGTTTTGCCAGCCCGGACCAGTTGATACTGTCCAGCAACCGGCTCGCGCCATAGCCTCCGCGCACCGCCAGTACGATAGTGTTCTCGTCCTTCAGGTTTACCAGGCTATTGATATCGTTCAGTCTCTGCGCGTCGGTTCCGGCAAAACGTTGCAGGCGGCGGGGGATAATTGTCTGATTTTCTACCCGATGGCCGGATTCCAGTAAACGCTGAACGCCTCGCTGTGCCGCGTCCTGGTTGATGCAATAGCCCGACGGCGCGATGAGATGAAACTGAGACATGGCAATTCCTTGCTGAATGAGAAACTAATTGTCTATATCATGCCGCTTATACGCTGCCCGCTTCAAGGGGCGGCGCACCGCGATGACCGGCTATAAGGATAGATGACGTGAAATTGAGATGGTTTGCTTTTTTGATTGTGTTGCTTGCTGGCTGTAGTTCAAAACATGATTATCAAAACCCGCCCTGGAACCCGGAAGTGCCGGTGAAACGGGCGATGCAGTGGATGCCAATCAGCGAACAAGCCGGGAAAGCCTGGGGCGTGAGTCCGCGTCTGGTCACGGCGATTATCGCGGTGGAATCCGGGGGAAACCCTTCGCTTGTCAGTAAATCAAATGCCGTGGGGCTGATGCAGCTTAAAGCCTCGACGGCCGGAAGAGAAGTCTATCGTTACATGGGCTGGAGCGGACAGCCTTCGACCAGCGAGCTGAAAAACCCGGAACGCAACATCTCAATGGGAACGGCTTATCTGAGCATTCTGGAGCATGGGGTGCTGAAAGGCATCGAAGATCCTGAGGTGATGCAATACGCGCTGGTGGTCTCTTACGTGAATGGCGCAGGTGCGCTGCTCAGAACCTTCTCCTCCGATCGCAAAGAAGCGATTGAAGAGATAAACGGCATGGACAAAGACGAGTTCTTTGAGCATGTGGTGAAGAACCATCCGGCACCACAGGCTCCGCGTTATATCTGGAAAGTACAGAAAGCGATGGATGCCATGTAAAGCCATTGTCGGGCGGCAGCCACGCTGCCCGACGCGCGTTACAGAACTTTATTCGCACGTTCCCGCGCTTCGCGTTCCAGCGAGAAAATAATACGCTGCAGTTCACGCTCTGCACCCGGCCCGACATTCAGAAAACGGAAGCTCAGACGCGGTGTGGTAATAGTCTCGTTTTTGCTGTCCACCACTTTACGCTCGCTGATGGCAATCAGTTGCGCATCAAACCAGAACCGTCCCCAGCCTCCCAGATCCAGTTCAATTTGCGAGAAGCGCATGCCTTCGACCAGCCCTTCGGGTTTTGGCGTGTCCATCAATGCCCCCATCCCGCCCAGCGACAGATCAAAGAGTCGGAAGCGGAACTCCTTTTTGTCCGGCATTCGGGCTTTGCAATAATAGGGCGGCTGCAGCGGGGCGCTGATGCGAAAATATTCGCGGCGCTGTACGAACCAGAGGTTAGAGGGAAACGATGTGACAAAAGCGGGCAGCCCCTGATACTCGCTGAGCGCCAGACGAGGCAGAATAAATTCCACTTTTGCACCCTGCGTTTCTGCCATCACCGAGATTTTTTCTGCCCGTAGCGCCGCGCGGTTTTCATACTCCTGGCTACCCAGGTCGATAATCAGGCGCTCCGGCGAGACATCAAGGATCTTGCTGATAAACTGATTGGTTGACCAGGTGATGCGCAGCGGCACCTCACCTTTTTGCAGGTCGCGCAGCACTCCTAATACAGCCAGCGGATTTTGTTTCAGGAACTGCTCACTGTAATTACTCACGCCAGATGGCTCCTCGATGTGTGACAGACTGTCTCTGAATTATCGGCAGCCTGATGTGAAACTTAATACAAACCTGTGAGTTTTTTCATCGCGGCAGCAATTTAAGTCGGTGAGATGAAACCAGTTTTACGCCGATAGCCTATACTTAAGTGACTTGCGCAGAAGCGTTTCTGCACATGCGTTAAACCTGCAAGAGGGCATCGCTATGGGTATTATCGCCTGGATTATTTTTGGCCTTATCGCTGGCGCTATCGCTAAACTTATCATGCCGGGGAATGATGGCGGCGGCTTTATTTTGACCTGCGTTCTCGGTGTCGTGGGTGCGGTGGTGGGCGGCTGGCTGGCTACCATGTTTGGTTTCGGCGGCAGTATCAGCGGCTTTGATCTGCACAGTTTCCTTGTCGCAGTGGTCGGCGCAATCGTCGTGCTGGGCATATTCAGGTTACTCAGACGGGCATAAGATTATCGAAAGCGGCTCTCCCTGGAGAGCCGTTTTTTTTGGCCATATTGATTTGCCTACCTAAATGATAATAATTGTCGTTCCCAATATCATCTAATAATAAAGACGACAATATGAACACCTCACGTTTTGCGTTATGTGCGTTGGCAGGAGCCGTCGCGCTGGCATTGCAGGGACCGGCTTTCGCCGAAGAAACGACCCTCGTGGTGACGGGCGCTGAGCAGGACAGCGCGCTCCCGGTCTGGACCAACAGCGCCACCAAATCGGCTGTTGCTGAAAGTAAAACGCCGCAGGTGATCAACACCGTTTCAGCGCAGGAGATTGAGAAGCGTCATGCCCGTTCAGTAAACGAAATCCTGCGCTATGCCCCTGGGGTATCGACCGAGATGCGCGGTAATACGTCCTACATGAGCGAATACAAAATCCGTGGCTTTACCGTCGATCAGGAGTTCTACGATGGGCTTCAGTTGCCGTATAACGTTACCGGGAACACCAAAGCGCGTATCGATCCGCTGCTCATTGAGAGCGTCGATATTCTGAAGGGACCCGCATCCGTGCTCTATGGCGGCGGATCGCCGGGCGGCCTGGTCAACATCCAGAGCAAAAAGCCGCAAAAAACGTCCCGCACCGAGGCGGGCTTCAACACCGGAACGCGCAACCTGAAAGAGGGTTTCCTTGATTCCACCGGGCAGATTGCGGAAAGCGACTGGAACTACCGTCTGCTGGGTAAAGCAACGGAAGGTGACGATCAACCACACACCACGCGTGATGAAAATTATCTGCTGGCACCGTCTGTGGCCTGGCAACCGGACAGCAAAACGCGTCTCACAATCGATACGCTGGCGCAAAATACGCCGGGCCTGTCGCCGTCTGATCCGTTGCCGCTTTCATACCTGCGCTCGAAATATGCCGACAGGCGCGACTATGCCGGTGATGAGTGGAGTGGTTTCAAACAGCGCCAGTGGATGATGGGCTACCATTTTGAGCATCAGTTTGATAACGGCTGGGGGGTTAATCAGAAAGCGCGCTATTTCGATGTCGATACCCATCAGCGAAGCGTCTATTCAACAGGGCCGGGCAGCGAGGTCTATCAACTCAATCGTTTTGCTTACACCACGGATGAAAATCTTCAGAGCTTCAACATTGACAACCAGGTCACCAAAACGGTTGCGCTGGGCGAATGGCAGCATCACCTGCTGGCGGGGTTTGACTATCAGAAACTGAACTCGCACTTCCGCTATCGCTACGCGTCCGCCACCACGCCGGGCATTGATATGCGCAACCCTGACTATTCGCAGATCCACACGGGCGATTTGGGGCTTTATACCGTGCAGAAAAACCGCCTGAGTTACCAGCAGAATGGCTATTACCTGCAGGATCTGGTGGAATTTGGCGGGCTGAACCTGCTGGCCAGCCTGCGCTATGACGATTACCGCTCTGTCACCACAGACTATCTGCAGCACGACGATAAAGCGTGGGTGGCGCAGGATCGTCTCACCAAACGTCTGGGGGCGCTTTACACCTTCGGGAATGGCCTCGCACCGTTTATCAGCTACGCCGAAGGCTTCGCCCCGGTGTCGCCGCAGGGAACGCTGACAGCGAAAGACGTTAAGCCGACGACCAGCAAGCAGGTCGAAGGTGGTCTGAAATACCTGCTGGAAGAGTACGCCACCACCTTTACCGCGTCGGTGTTCACCATTCGCCAGAAAAATGTGGTGACGAGCGACCCAGGCTTCCTGAACTACCGCCAGACCGGGGAAGTGGAATCTAAAGGTGCAGAACTGTCTGCCGTCAGCCGTCCGACGGATAATCTGACGCTGATTGCGAACTATGCTTACACGCACGCTATCAATACGGAAGATGATAAATACAAAGGGAAACGCCCTACGCAGGTGCCGGAGAATGCCTTCAACCTGTGGGGGGATTACACCTTCGACAGCACGCCGCTAAAGGGACTTATGCTGGGGGGCGGGGTGCGCTACACCGGGGCGATGGAGATTTCACCGACCAACGAAGCGGGCAAACTGGGTGGCACGACGCAATACGATCTGGCGGCATCCTACCGGATGGGCGAACTTTTGCCCTCGCTGGAAGGGCTGACGCTAAAAGCCAGTGCGCAGAATATTACCAACAAAGAGACGCTGACCTGTTACGACGAGACTCACTGCTGGATTGGGCGTGACCGGACCTATCAGTTAGGAGCAAGTTACCGTTTCTGACGACCTTTTCCCTCTCCCACCGGGAGAGGGGTAAGGTGAGGCCATCAGGCCGCAGGGGAATTACTGCGCCGCACTTTTCGCGGGCGCGACATCGTCGTTCGCCGCAGGCTGATTCTCCGGCACGCTGTCACACGGTTTCTCTTTCGGACATACCAGATCCAGCATTTTCAGCGTCACGCCATTGCTCCAGCCGAACCCATCCTGCAGGGGATATTCTCCGCCGCCTCCGCCGGTGCCCGTCGAGGAAACGTCATATTTCTCCACCAGTTTCTGTTCGCGATCATAGGTATGCTGAACGTTTTTCAGGAAGCGCCACGTTACATCCATCGCCACCTTGTTTTGCCCGTAATTCTGCAATCCTTCGGTCGCGACCCACTGCAGCGGTGCCCAGCCGTTCGGTGCATCCCACTGCTGGCCGCTGTTGATTGTGGTGGTGGAAATACCGCCCGGTTTCAGCAAGCGAGAAGCGGTAGCTGCCGCGACTTTGTCGGCACGATCCTGCGCCGCCGCTTTCACGTAAAGCGGGAAAAGCGCGGCCGCTGTCAGCTGATTACGCACCTTTTTGCTTTTAAGATCGTAATCGGCGTACCACCCCTCTTTTTCATTCCACAGGTGGCTTTCAATCGCTTTCTGACGCGCCGTCGCCAGCGCTTCATATTTGCTCGCGCTGGCGGCATCGCCATCATCCTGGCTTGCCCGCGCCAGCAGTTTTTCCATCTTAAACATCAGCGCATTCAAATCCACCGGCACAATGCTGGTGGTGCGGATTGTGCCGAGTTTCTGCGGATCGTCCATCCAGCGGGAGCTAAAATCCCAGCCCGAGGCGGCGGCAGAACGCAGATCGCGGTAGATCTCCGTGGCCGGGCGATTCGGGTTGTTTTTGGCCGTGGTCACATCATCCAGCCAGGACTCCGGGCGCGGCGTGTCGCGGTCATCCCAGTAGCGGTTGAGAACGGAGCCATCGTCCAGCTTCACCACCCGTTTGCTGGCGTCACCAGGCTGCAGTGCGTCAACCCCATCCATCCAGTAGGCATACTCTTTTTCCATCTGCGGACGGTATTTTTTCAGCGCATCGCTGTCGTGGGTGGCGAGCAGTTCCACCATTAAAGAGAAGAACGGTGGCTGAGAGCGGCTCAGGTAATAGCTGCGGTTGCCGTTAGGAATATGGCCCCAGGTATCCAGTTCATAGGCGAAGTTGTCCACCATATCGCTGATTTTGTCCCAGTGCCCGCTCTCGGCTAAGCCCAGCATGGTGAAGTAACTGTCCCAGTAATAGACCTCGCGGAAACGCCCGCCGGGCACCACGTAGGATTTCGGTAACGGCAGGAGTGAATCCCATTTGCTGGCTTTGTCGGTTGTGCGGGTGAGCACAGGCCACAGATCGTCGATATGTTCACGTAAGTTCTGACCTGCGGGGGGAACATATTTTTCGCCTTCCGTCGGCAGGGTAAAGTTCATTTCCACAAAGTGGCGCAGGTCAAAACCAGACTGGGTACGCTGCATCCGGTAATCCGCCAGAATCATCAGTGGATCGCTTTTGGGGACCGCATCCGCAAAGGTTTTTTGATCCGGGAACAGTTTCGCGCTCTGAACATCATTAAAGAGTGGGCCAAACAGAATGTCGGGTGAGGTTTTCTGGCTCGTTAGCTGATCGTCTGCATAACCCAACGTGGTAACGCCGAGTAGTGCGCCTCCCAGCGCAAGATGCAAAAGAGCAGGGCGTAGTCTACGAGGTCTTATCATCGGTTCATCTCCTGTATTCGCTGAACAGCGTGACCGCTGTTGTCAATCACCTGAAAACCTTAGACGAATATTGCCCGCTTCGCGTGTTGAACATCCCATTTTGCGCACAACCAGACGATTTACCGCTGCGGTCGCAGCGCAGGGGTGGCAGGAGAATATTTTTGAAGGGAATAAATCCTCAGGAATAATTGATATTAAATATTATATTAAAGATTCTTTTTAATATTGGTTGTGGTTATGGGTTGAAGCCGTATTTAATAATGTGAGTCACGTTCTGTTTTAAAACGAAAATAGGTGGAAAGTTTCTGCGAGAGTCACACAAAGTAAAAAACATAACACCCATACCAAAAAACATAATAGCGTCTTTGTCGGCATTTATACGAAATTGCGGAACTCATCTTTTTGGGTGTTCACTTTTGTTATCAGGATGGATTCTATGAAACTAAATAAAATAGCTGTCGTTATGGGGGCGCTCTATTCGGGGGCTCTGTTTGCTGCACAAACGCCGTTGAGCGTGGAAGAAAAACTGGCGCAACTGGAAGCGCAAATCCAGGAATTAAAACAACAGCAGGTGGCCAGCCAGCCAGCGACAACCGTTGCAGTACAGTCGGCGGAGCCCGTAAACGCAGACGCGCCACCGAAGCTCACGTTGTCTGGTTTCGGTGATATTAAATTCTACGGCGATGTGGAATTTAATATGGACGCAGCAAGTAAAACTGGCAGTCTGACCTCTGTTAAGCAAAGCGCTAATAATGACTGGGCTCCCGGAGATAAAGAGCGCTGGGATATTAACGGACGTATTTTGCTCGGCTTTGATGGCTATCGAAAAATGGATAACGGTAATTTTGCTGGCTTCTCTGTTCAGCCGCTGGGAGATCTCGTCGGACAAATGTATCTTGATGATGCAGTATTCTTCTTTGGCACAGAAAACGACTGGGAAGTGAAAGTCGGACGCTTCGAAGCCTACGATATGTTTCCGCTTAATCAGGATACCTTTGTTGAATATTCCGGTAATACCGCAGACGATCTCTATAGCGACGGCTACGGTTATATCTATATGCTGAAAGAGGGACGTGGCCGTACCGACAGTGGCGGTAACTTCCTGATGAGCAAAACGCTGGATAACTGGTATTTCGAGCTGAATACGTTGTTTAAGGATGGAAGCGATCTGTTTGTCGATCAGCGTTATCACGGTGCAGAACTTGAAAACGACAAAAATGTGGCATACGTGCGCCCGGTCATTTCGTGGCAGGACGGGCCGTTTTCAACCGCCGTGGCGATGGAGACCAACCTGGTCAACAACGCTTACGGATATCGGGATGATGCGGGGCGTTGGGTCGATCAGTCTGACCGCACGGGCTACGGTTTTACCCTCACCTGGGACGGGCTCAAAACTGATCCGGAAGATGGTGTCGTCGTGAATGTCAACACGGCTTATCTGGATGCGGCTGACGAGACAGACCTGACCACCGGGATTAACGGCCTGTGGCACAACTTTGAGCTGGGTTATATCTATGCTCACAACGAAATCGATGAATTTAACGCCTCCACGTTTGATGCGGATTGCGATAACGACTGCTGGATCACCGATCCCGGCGAATATGACATTCATACCATCCATACGTCATACCTGATCCCAAACGTGATGAAGATGAAAAACTTCAACATCTATCTGGGGGCGTATGCGTCCTGGGTGAACGCGTCGCCTAAAGAAGGTAACGATAAAAACGACGATCGCTATGGCGGCCGCGTGCGCTTCAAATATTACTTCTGATGGACCTGCCGGTCAGACCTCTTCCGGGGCCTGGCTGGCTTCCCGCAATGTTCCCGGCGCATGGCCGACGATGCGCTTAAACGCCCGGCTAAACGCCGCCAGCGACCCGTATCCCAGACGCAGCGCGACGGTTTCGACAGGCTGATGCTCATGGCGTATGTACTGGATCGCCAGCCGCATCCTTAACTCGGCGAGGTATTTTGCCGGCGTGGTGCCCGTAGCCGAGAGAAAACGTTCAGCAAATACGGAGCGCGATGTGCCCGCCTCTTTCGCCAGATCTGCCACGCTCCAGTTTACGCCAGGTTGCTGATGCATGGCATAAATCGCCCGGCTCAGACGGGGATCGCGTAGCACCTGTACCCACCCCGTGGCTTTGCCGCACCCGGCTTCTACCCAGCCGCGCACAATCAGCGCGGCGACCACATCCGCCAGACGTGCCAGTATTCCGGCAAACCCGACCTGACGCGTCATCGACTCACGCTCCATGGCCGCCAGCAGTGGGTGGATCTCCGGCCAGGTGGACATTAACCGGCTTACCATCATCACTTCCGGCATCGCCTTAATCAGCGGCTGCATCCCGCCAAGCTCAAAATCCATGCATCCGCTGAAGATAACGGTCTTCTCACTCTCCGGGCAGGGTTCGCAGCGAATGGCGCAGACCGAGTTACATATTGGCTCGCTTGGAAAGGCATTCACCGGCGTCACGTTCGCATGTTCGTCAGAGAGGAGGGCATGGGCGTTGCCGTTTGGGATGAATAAGGCATCGCCGCCATTCAACCCGAACGTCGCGCCGCTCTCCATGCGCAGCAGTGCCGTACCGTGGCTCACGAAGTGAAACTGTGCCTTCCCAGGCGCTTGCTGAAATGCCACGCCAAACGGTGAGCTGGCTTCGATCCGCCGGTATTTCACGCCCGACAGGCGCATACCCCGTAAAAGCTCGCTGATTAAATCGGGTGACTGGACGCTCATCGGCACAACTCCGGACGAATAATCAATAAGTGGAGATTATATGTCATAGATCGTCCATTAGGAACACTCTATGCTTTTGCGACATTAGTCACATTTTTATAACGGGAGTACAACAGATGAACACATGTGTCGCAGCGAGAGAGGCCGCTACGCCCGCAAAACCCGCCTGGCGAGCCGTCTATTCTCTGGGGCTGGGGGTGTTTGGCTTGATTACGGCGGAGTTCCTGCCAGCCAGTTTATTAACGCCGATGGCGGCAAGCCTGGGCGTGACGGAAGGCATGGCCGGACAAGCCGTGACCGCCACCGCCCTGGTGGCGCTGGTCACCGGATTGCTTATCACGTCAGCCACCAAAAGCATCGACCGTCGTTGGGTACTGATGTTCTTCTCTGTTTTACAGATTATCTCCAGCCTGCTGGTTGCTTTCGCGCCCACGCTGCATGTGCTGTTGATGGGACGTCTGCTGCTCGGTATCGCGATTGGGGGATTCTGGGCGATGTCCACCGCCACGGCAATGCGTCTGGTGCCTGCCGATAAAGTGCCCAAAGCGCTGGCGGTGATCTTCTCCAGCGTGTCGATTGCAACGGTAGTGGCTGCGCCGTTGGGGAGTTATCTGGGTAGCCTGATTGGCTGGCGTAACGTCTTTATCCTTTGTATTTTGCCTAGCATGCTGGCGCTGTTGTGGCAGCTGTGGGTGCTCCCGTCAATGAAACCGGAAAGTAGCGGCAGTCTGGGAACGTTATTCCGCGTGCTGCGACGTCCGGGAATGATCGGCGGGATGCTGGCGACGATTCTGATCTTCAGCGGTCATTTCGCCTTCTTCACCTACCTGCGTCCGTTCCTGGAAACCGTCGGGCAGGCGAGTGTGGAAAGCATCTCGCTGATCCTGCTGGGCTTCGGGCTCGCCAACTTTGTCGGCACGTCTCTCGCCGGACATCTGCTGGCACGCAACTTACGTCTGACGCTGGCGCTGGTGCCTTTTGTGATGGGTGTACTGGCGCTGACCATGGTGGCGTTTGGTCATCTGGCGATGCTGGACGGGTTACTGGTCGCGCTGTGGGGCTTTGCCTTTGGCCTGGTGCCGGTGGGCTGGTCAACCTGGCTTGCAACCACGGTTCCGGATGAAGCAGAAAGTGCCGGAGGGCTGCTGGTGGCGTCCATCCAGCTGGCGATAAGCGCGGGTGCGGCAGGGGGCGGTGCGGTGTTCGATCTCAACGGTGCCAGCGGGGTATTCATGGGGAGCGGCTTGTTGCTGGTGACCGCAATGGTGATCGTGTTTATGGGCGTCAGAGTTAAGGCGGAGTAGCCCTGTTCCCTCTCCCGGAGGAGAGGGAATGAGGTGAGCTTACAACCCTTTCTTATCCATCCACACGGCCAGGTCCACCAGTCGGTTCGAGAAGCCCCACTCGTTGTCATACCACGCCAGGATCTTGACCATGTTGCCGCCAATGACCAGCGTTGAGAGCCCGTCGATAATGGACGATCGCGGGTCGCCCTGGTAATCGCTGGAGACCAGCGGCTCATCGCTGTAACCCAGAATCCCCTTCAGTGCTCCGCTGGTGGCGGCTTTGCGGAACGCGTCATTCACCTCGTCGGCGGTGACATCACGGCTTAGCGTTACCGTTAAATCGACAATCGACACTACCGGAACAGGAACGCGCAGAGAATACCCGGTCAGACGCCCATCCAGCTCAGGGATCACTTTGCCCAGCGCTTTAGCCGCCCCGCTGGAGTAAGGGACAATCGACAGCGCTGCAGCTCGCGCACCACGCAGATCTTTCTCCGGCTGATCGTGCAGCGCCTGGCTGTTGGTATAGGCGTGGGTGGTATTCATTAACCCATGCTCAATACCGAACGCCTGATGCAACACCTGAGCCGCCGGAGCGAGTCCGTTCGTGGTGCAACTGCCGTTACTCACCACAACGTGCTGAGCGGGATCGTACAGCGTGTGGTTGACACCCATCACGATCGTCAGATCGTCGTTCTTGCCTGGTGCGGAGATGATGACGCGTTTCGCCCCGCCGTGCGTAATATGCACCGCGGCTTTGTCACGTTCGGTGAAGAAACCTGTCGCTTCAATCACCACGTCAACGCCGACATCACGCCAGGGGATATTTGCCGGGTCGCGTTCGCTAAACACCGTGATCCGCTGACCATCCACCTGCAGAGCGCCGTCTGCCGCTTCAACAGGAACTGGCAGCGTACCGAGCAGGGAATCATATTTCAGCAGATGAGCAAGCGTTTTGCTGTCTGTCAGATCGTTGATAGCGGCAATCTGAATTTCCGGATTACCCAGCGCTGCACGCAGAACATTACGCCCGATACGGCCGAAACCGTTAATACCGACCTTAACCATGATGGACTCCTTATCAGTGTTGTCTGGCGTTACTGTAGGCGTCAGGCTAAGTGGCGTAAACGACAAAAAAGGATCACATTACGCCATTTTGCGGCAGTGGAAGCGCTGGCGGTATTCACCCGGCGTGAGATGAAGTTGTTTCTCGAAAACGCGGCGCAGATTGATGCTGCTGCCAAAACCACTTTTCTCCGCAATGTTCTCAAGCGTCTCCGCTGTTTGCTCAAGCAGCTGGCGAGCGGCGGCAAGGCGTGCTTCGGTCACATAACGCGCCGGAGAGACGCCCGTATCGCGAGTAAACACGCGGGTGAAATTGCGTGGACTCATGGCGACTCTTTCCGCCAGATTTTCCACACACAAATCGGCGGTGAGGTTTTGCAGTATCCAGGTCTGTAGCTCGCTAATCGGGCCGGTGGAGCCGGAATGCTGCAGGTTATAACGGCTGAACTGCAATTGTCCGCCAGGGCGGCGCAGATACATCACCATATCCTGGGCGACATCGCGGGCGAGGGAAAAACCGTAATCGTCCTCAACCAGCGCCAGCGTGAGATCGAACCCGGAGCTGACGCCTCCTGAGGTCCAGACTGGGCCATCCTGGATATAGAGCGGGCCGCCTTCAACCGTGATTGCCGGGTACAGCGTTTGCATGGTTTCCAGCAACCGCCAGTGCGTCGTCGCGCGCCGTCCATCAAGCAAACCGGTTTGTGCCAGCAGCATCGCACCGCCACAAATGGAGGCAATCCGACGCGCATGCGGAGCAGCAAGATGCAGCCAGTCCACCACGGCGGTGCTCTCCTGCTCGTTCATGCCACGCCCGGTAATGATGATGGTGTCCAGCGGCTCGCGCGGGTCCAGCTCCGGCAGGCGGTAGTCTGCCAGCAGGTTTAACCCGGACTGGCCGTGGATCACCTGGTGAGGCTGGGTGGTCGCAATGATAATGCGATAGCAGGGATGGGCCGTGCCTTCCGGGTGCAGCCGGTTGGCCTGCATCAGAATGTCGGCGATACCGGCGGCTTCAAACAGCATGCCGCCGTCAGGAACGATAATCAGGATCTTCTTCATGTCCTGAAAAGTACCTTTAACACAGAATAAGTCAAGCCGGAGTTGCGGGGGCTGTATCACTTTTGGCAAAGCAAAGCGATTTAAGTTGTTTGTTATTTCAGACGTTATCCGGGATCGTCATGCTCAATAGTTACTGACGGAAACGGCGTCTGACGGAATGGGTAAACGACACTCCCTCTATTTGCATGAACAACAACGCAATGAGATTCATCATCTCGCCGCGGGTTTTCTGTGGCGAAGTGAACTACCAACCTGGCTCTTAATCATCACTCTTTACGGCGGCTGGTTTTCCACGCTGGCGTACTGGCAAACGCTGGGGTTGCTGCCCGCCACGCTGCTGCTTGTCTGGTTTACCGCCTGGTATATGTCACTTCAGCATGAGTTAATTCATGGTCATCCCACGCGTTTCCCGCGGATTAACCAGCTTTTCGGCACGCTGCCGTTGGCTGTCTGGTATCCGTATGGTCTGTACCGGGATTCCCACCTGGCCCATCACCGTAACGATCACCTGACTGTTCCGGTGGATGATCCGGAGTCATACTATTTTACCGAAGAGAGCTGGGCGCGGTTTTCGCCGTGGCAGCAAAGGCTCATCCACGCGCGGAATACCTTTATCGGACGCGTGCAGCTGGCACCGCTGCTGGATATTGTTCAGACACTCAACAGCGCGGTGGTGGCGTTTCGGCAGCGTCACCTTCGGGCGATAGTGATGTGGCTGGTGCATGTTGCGCTGCTGGTTGTGCTTTTCGCCTGGATGGATCACATCGGTTTCTCACCTCTCTGGTTTGTGCTGGCGGTGAGCTACCCTGCGCTGGCGCTGACTAAGGTGCGCTCCTTCCTTGAACATCGCGCGGCGGACGATCCTTTGGCGCGGTCGGTGATTAACGAGGCCGGACTGTTCTGGCAGGTGCTGTTTTTAAATCTCAACTATCATTCAGTGCACCACGATCTCCCTGGTGTACCCTGGTACGGGTTGAAGAGTATCTATCTGCGAAATCGCGACGATTATCAACAGCGAAACCACGGTTTTCTGGTGAAAGGATACGGCGAATGGCTTCGCCAGTTCTGGGGCAAGGCGGTGGACATTACCGTTCATCCGGGAATTAAAAAGGATTAGGGGAATGAGTAACCTGCTGGCGTTCCCGATGTATGCTGTGGATCGCGCAAATACCGACGCGTTATGGCGGGTAGTTCAAACGCTGCTGGCCGCGCGCGGCGTGGCGGTGGGCGATGCTGCGCCAGGTGCACCGGACGTGGAATTGCTGGAACACTGGCGAGATCCCCGGCTTATTTTGAGCCAGACCTGCGGCTATCCGCTGGTCACACAGTTGCCAGACGTGCAGGTTGTCGGCTGTTTTCACTACTCTGCACCGGGCTGCGAAGGGGAGCAGTACCGCAGTTTTCTGGTGGTGCGTGAGGAAGATAAACATCATCAGCTTGCCGATTTTCGCGGGCGGCGTGCGGTATGTAACTCGCTCGATTCCCAGTCAGGCTATAACGCCCTGCTGAAAAAGGTGGCACCGCTCGCAGTTAACGGACGATTTTTCTCGCAGATGAACGTTAGCGGCAGCCATCGCCAATCATTGAGGGCTGTAAGGCGCGGGGAAGGGGACATCGCGGCTATCGACTGCGTAACGTATACGCTGCTGCAACGCCATGAACCACAATTATCTGAAGGACTGGCAGTGATTGATTGTACTCCACTGACGCCGGGTTTGCCGTTAATCACCTCCCGTGCGACATCAGCCGACACCCTGCATGCCCTTCGGGATGCGCTGAATGCGCTGGTAAAAGCACCGGAATACAGAGGCGTTTGCGATGCCGTGTTGATTAAGGGATTTAGTGAGATGACGCGTCAGCCGTATGCCCGGCTTCTCGCTCCGTATTAACGTTATTATCTAACCGCGTCCGGCGAGAAATAAAAAATCCACGCAACGGCGTGGATTTTGTAAGCAGGATGGAGAGGATTAAACGTTGAACAGGAAGTTCATCACGTCGCCATCTTTAACGATGTAATCTTTACCTTCTGCACGCATTTTACCGGCTTCTTTCGCACCCTGTTCACCCTTATAGGTGATGAAGTCTTCAAACGCGATGGTCTGAGCACGGATAAAGCCTTTCTCGAAATCGGTGTGGATTTTACCCGCTGCCTGCGGCGCAGTCGCGCCAACCGGGATGGTCCATGCACGGACTTCTTTTACGCCAGCGGTAAAGTAGGTCTGCAGGTTCAGCAGTTCGTAGCCTGCGCGGATCACACGGTTCAGGCCAGGCTCTTCCAGACCCAGCTCCGCCATGAACTCTTCACGGTCGGCGTCGTCCAGTTCAGCAATGTCAGATTCAACGGCGGCACAGACGGCAACCACGACAGAACCTTCAGCAGCGGCGATTTCGCGCACTTTGTCCAGATACGGGTTGTTTTCAAAACCGTCTTCGTTGACGTTCGCGATGTACATAGTTGGCTTCAGAGTGAGGAAGCTCAGGTATTTGATCGCAGCTTTATCTTCTTCGGTCAGGTTTTTCAGCGCGCGCAGCATGCCCGCGTTTTCCAGCTGTGGCAGGCACTTCTCCAGCGCGGCCAGTTCAGCTTTTGCGTCTTTATCGCCGCCTTTCGCTTTCTTCTGCACACGGTGGATAGCGCGTTCGCAGGTATCGAGGTCAGAGAGCGCCAGTTCGGTGTTGATAACATCGATGTCGTCTGCCGGGTCCACTTTGTTATTCACGTGGATGATGTTGTCATTCTCGAAGCAGCGCACAACGTGACCGATCGCTTCGGTTTCACGAATGTTGGTCAGGAACTGGTTGCCCAGACCTTCACCTTTGGAAGCCCCTTTAACCAGGCCCGCGATGTCCACGAACTCCATGGTGGTTGGCAGAATGCGCTGTGGCTTAACGATTTCCGCAAGCTGGTCCAGACGCGGATCGGGCATTGGCACAACGCCAGTGTTTGGCTCGATGGTACAGAACGGGAAGTTCGCCGCTTCGATACCCGCTTTGGTAAGCGCGTTAAACAGGGTGGATTTGCCCACGTTTGGCAGACCGACGATACCGCATTTGAATCCCATTTCTAAATCACCTTAATATCTTGATAATCAATCCGTTAGAGATAACCGATTGAAGAAAAGTAAATAACTACGCCTATTATACACGTAACCTGCAGGGTGCGCGGCAAAAAAGCCGTATTGCCCTGATTATTGCGCTTTAAAGGCATGTAAGCGATTTGTCGCCTTTGTTAAGCCCTCTTTGAGCCAGATTTCAGTGCAGCGCGCCGCTTCGTCTACCGCTTCATCAATTAATTTTTGCTCAGAAACCGGAGGCTTACCCAGAACAAAACCCACAACTTTGTTTTTATCGCCCGGATGACCGATTCCCACGCGCAAACGGTGAAAATTCGGGTTATTCCCCAGTTTGCTGATAATGTCTTTCAGGCCATTATGACCGCCATGACCGCCGCCGAGTTTAAATTTTGCCACACCAGGGGGCAGGTCAAGCTCGTCATGAGCAACCAGAATTTCATCCGGATTGATGCGATAAAACGTTGCCATTGCCGCCACGGCTTTGCCGCTCAGGTTCATAAAGGTGGTGGGCACCAGCAGCCGTACATCTGCACCGGCAAGGTTGATGCGTGAGGTATACCCGAAGAATTTCGGTTCTTCACGCAGCGGGGCTCGTAACCGTTCGGCCAGCAGATCGACATACCAGGCACCGGCATTATGGCGGGTCGCTGCATATTCTGCGCCTGGGTTGGCGAGGCCGACAATCAGTTTAATCGTCACGATTCAATTCCTAATGGGTTCCAGATCTGGCGCGTAGTTTACTGTCTGGCGAGCCGCTTGACAAAGTTATGGGGCAGTCAGGCGGAAATGTGAATAATTACTGGTCTGAACCATTAGAATTTCAAGCTGTTCAGGCGCTTATTTGTAAACTTTTGTCCGGACGTCGTCTGTAATTGTGATCATTCACGCAACTCATATAAGCGGTGTTGTCTATACTTTACACACAAGGATTAGGGGATTATCCCTTACAACCCAGGTTCCGGAGGTGACATATGAAACGCAAAAACGCTTCGATACTCGGTAACGTACTGATGGGGTTGGGACTCCTGGTGATGGTCGTCGGTGTGGGTTATTCTATTTTAAACCAGTTACCGCAGCTTGACCTTCCACAATACTTCGCGCATGGCGCGGTGCTGAGCATCTTTATTGGTGCAGTGTTGTGGCTGGCAGGGGCGCGTGTGAGCGGCCACGAACAGGTGAGTGACAGATACTGGTGGGTGCGCCATTACGACAAACGTTGCCGCCGTGACCAGCATAAGCACAGTTAGTGCGTTGCAATAAAGAACATAAAAAACGACTCTTTTCAGAGTCGTTTTTTTTGCGGTTGCAGATTACAGATCCTTTAGCGCGGCTTCGCGATCGGGATAAAAAGCCAGGCGACCGGGGATTGGCTGTACGCCAGCGCGTGCCATGGTGCGCAGCGGCTGGAATTCCAGGTTACTGACCCGCAGCTCGCAACCCTCCGGCAGACGCTTAACGAAGCGCTGGAAGGCATCCAGGCCACCGGCATCCAGCACCGGCACGGCATCCCATTTCAGCACAACAATGCGTTTGCCCGCAATGCGGGACTCCAGATCGCTAAACAGACCTTCGGCAGCGGCAAAGAACAGCGGGCCGATCACGCGTAGCACCAGCACATCGTCAGGCACCTCAACGTTAACCGGTGAGAGGCGTGTCATCTGCGCAATGCGGCGCATAAACAGCAACGAGGCCAGCACGATGCCCACGCTGATAGCGATAACCATATCGAACAGCACGGTCAGGGACATACAGATCAGCATGACGATGATGTCGTCTTTTGGCGCACGGCGCAGCAGATTTACCACCTTATGCGCTTCACTCATGTTCCACGCCACCATCAGCAGCAGAGCCGCCATAGCCGAAAGTGGCAGCCATGAAAGCAGCGGCGCGAGGATCAGCAGGGCGAGGATCACCAGCACGGAGTGAATAACCGCCGAAACCGGTGAGGTGGCCCCTGCGCGCACGTTGGCCGCAGAGCGGGCAATGGCGGCCGTTGCCGTGATACCGCCAAAGAATGGCGCGATGATATTCCCTAACCCCTGACCAACCAGCTCGCTGTTGGCTTTATGTTTGGTGCCGGTCATACCGTCCAGTACCACGGCGCACAGCAGGGATTCAATCGCCCCCAGCATCGCCATTGAGAAGGCGGCGGGCAGCAGCGCCTGCAGCGAATCCCAGCTCAGCGTGAAGCTGGAGCCAGGCATATCCCACGGCAGAACCAGTTGCGGTAATAGCTGTGGAATACCACTACCCTGAGAACCATCCGCCAGAACATAGTGGAACTGTGAGCCGATAGTGGCGACGTTTCCACCGAATAAATTAACGATGGCCATCACCGCACAGCCCAGCAGCAGCGCAGGCAAATGCCCCGGCAGACGAATGCCCAAACGAGGCCAGGCAATCAGCGTCCCCAGGGTGACAATCCCAATCGCGGCATCACCCACGTTGAGGGTCGGTAGCGCCATCAGCAGCGCTCCGACTTTTTGCAGGTAATGTTCAGGCACGTGCGTCAGCTGCAAGCCAAGAAAATCTTTGATCTGCATTGTTCCGATGGTAATGCCAATCCCGGATGTGAACCCCAGCGTCACGGAAAGGGGAATGTACTCAATTAACCGACCAAAGCGGGCCAGGCCAAACAGGATCAGAAAGACGCCGGACATCAAGGTGGCGACCAGCAGGCCAGCCAGGCCAAACTGCTGAGAAACCGGGTAAAGGATCACCACAAAAGCAGCGGTCGGCCCGGAAACACTGAAGCGTGAGCCGCCCGTCAGCGCAATCACAATCCCGGCGACAGCCGAGGTGTAAAGGCCGTACTGCGGTGCCACGCCGCTACCAATCGCCAGCGCCATCGCCAGCGGTATGGCGATAATACCGACGGTGATCCCGGCGATGACGTCACGTATAAAACGTGACGAGGTATATTTCTCTTTCCAGCAAGCGTCGATGAGGGCGCGAAAGGGCAGAACATGTGAGGAAGTTACGTTTTTCACAATTATCTTTCATCCGTGTGCGCATCATCTGTCATGTGAATGGCAGGTGAAGGAGGCATTAATCATACAAATACATATCAGAGACAAAAAAACCCGCCGCAGCGGGTTTTTCGGCCATGTTCGCTTAGTGTTCGAACATTGCTGAGATCGATTCTTCGTTGCTGATACGACGAATCGCTTCGGCCAACATTCCGGACAAGGTCAAAGTACGCACGTTTGGCAGCGCTTTGATTTCATCACTCAATGGAATGGTATCGCAAACCACAACTTCGTCGATAACGGAGTTACGGAGATTATTCACCGCATTACCGGAGAAGATCGGGTGAGTCGCGTAAGCGAACACGCGCTTGGCACCACGCTCTTTCAGGGCTTCAGCTGCTTTACACAGCGTACCGCCGGTATCGATCATGTCATCAACCAGCACACAGTCGCGGCCAGCAACGTCACCGATGATATGCATCACCTGAGACACGTTAGCACGCGGACGGCGTTTGTCGATGATTGCCATGTCGGTATCGTTCAGCAGTTTTGCGATAGCACGTGCACGGACCACACCACCGATGTCCGGAGAAACCACGATTGGGTTGTCCAGATTCAGCTGCAGCATGTCTTCCAGCAGGATTGGGCTGCCGAATACGTTATCAACCGGAACATCGAAGAAGCCCTGGATCTGCTCGGCGTGCAGGTCAACGGTCAGAACGCGGTCAACGCCTACGCTTGACAGGAAGTCAGCGACAACTTTGGCCGTGATGGGCACACGCGCGGAACGGACGCGACGGTCCTGGCGGGCATAGCCAAAGTAAGGGATTACAGCAGTGATACGGCCTGCGGAAGCACGACGCAGGGCGTCGACCATAACAACCAGTTCCATCAGGTTGTCGTTCGTTGGAGCACAGGTGGACTGGATGATGAAAATATCACCACCGCGTACATTTTCGTTAATTTGTACGCTGACTTCGCCGTCGCTAAAGCGACCTACGGCGGCGTCGCCGAGGGAAGTGTACAGGCGGTTGGCAATACGTTGTGCTAGTTCCGGGGTGGCGTTACCAGCAAAAAGCTTCATATCAGGCACGAGAAGAACCTCAGGCATGCGTCCAGTGGTGGATAGCATTCGCCGCTAACTGCGGGGCCTAAGCGAAATGCTATCCAGGCGGTGTATTAAAGAGCGCGATGCAACGTCTGGAACAGGGTGACGTTGTCACCGAAACTCAGTCTGCGCCAGAATGGCGTGCTGTAGGGGGGAGGTGTTCATCCCGCGTGCTACAAAACCATGCAGCCAAACCGGCGCTTGCTCAAGCACCTGACGAGCGGCGGACTCGGTGTCAAATTCAGCAAAGACACAGGCCCCTGTGCCAGTCAGGCGCGACGGCGCGTATTCTAACAGCCAGGAAAGCACCGCATCAACCTCGCGAAAACGTTTTCTTGCGATAACCTCGCAATCGTTGCTGAATTCACAATTTAATAACGTTTCTATTGACCGCACCGGGGTATTTCTTGGCAGGTCAGGATCTTTGAAAATAACAGGGGTCGGAATGCTCACGCCAGGGTGGGCAACCAGATACCATTTTTCCGCTGGCTCCACGGGCGAAAGTATCTCACCAACGCCTTCAGCAAACGCCGCATGACCGCGCACAAACACCGGCACATCCGCACCCAGCGTCAACCCTAAGGCTGCCAGCTCGTCTTTCGATAACCCACAGCCCCAAAGGTGATTCAGCGCAACCAGTACGGTAGCCGCATTAGAAGAGCCACCGCCCAGACCGCCGCCCATCGGCAAACGCTTTTCAACGTGGATATCTGCGCCGCTGCCCGCAGGCAGCCGATCGGTATTCGCCGCCGCCTTCATCAGCAGGCGTGCGGCACGCACGATCAGGTTATCTTCATGCTCTACGCCGTCAACCGGCGTCAGCAGACGAATCTGCCCGTCCTGACGTAGCTCAATAGAGATTGTGTCGCCGTAGTCAAGAAACTGAAACAGCGTCTGCAGGGTGTGATACCCGTCAGCACGCTGCCCGGTGATGTATAAAAACAGGTTCAGCTTTGCAGGTGAGGGCCAGTGGGTCATCATTTAACGATCCAGTTGTCCATTTTCAGCTTGATGCGCTGGCTGCCCTGCGTCAGTTCCATATTGGATGGCAGCGACGGTTTCGTGTTGCTGTCATAGGCACTGTAAACCACTTTCCAGCTTTTGCCGTTCTGGGTGTAATTCACCTGGCTCAGACGGTACTGGTCATCGAGGGTGTAATCGGTCGCGTCACCCGGCAGGCCGAGTATCCACTGGCGCAGGCTGTTCAGCGGGATAGGCATGCCGGTCAGCTTGCTGATCATTTCTTCCGCATCGGTGGCGGTGTAATGCTGCCCTTTGTTGTCGGTGATCTGCGCTTCACCCGGTCTGGCGATGAGTTCCAGCTCGGTACTGCCCAGCGGGTTGAGCAACAGCAGACGGTAACGGTCCTGCCCCGTTTGCTGCCAGAAGAAGCGGGCGTACACTTTTTGCTCGTCAGACAGGTAAGCAAAGGCACCGCGGGTCTGGTACTGACTTAAATTGCGCACGTCCTGCTGGTGCTGACGCCACTGCGGCGAGTCAGGGCTTTTGCCTGGTCCTTTGGGCGGGGTGATGGAACACGCGGTCAGAACCAGCGCCGCCAGAGGCAGCAGGCGAATCAGTCGGGTCATAATGATGACAAATCCTTGAGATACGTTGCAGTTATAACTGTTAATGCTAGCGTCACAGGGTGCTACCGTCTACGTTCAAATTATCTCAAAGCGTTGTGTAAGCTATTACTCCGAAAGGGGGCAGTCTCTTTTATTGATCTCGCGCATCCTGTATGATGCGACCTGCTAACCTTATTAACGCTGGTACTACTCCCGCTCAACATGACCCTATTAGCACTCGGTATTAACCACAAAACAGCCCCGGTTTCGTTGCGAGAACGCGTTACGTTTTCGCCGGATACGCTCGACCTGGCGCTGGACAGCCTGCTTGCACAACCGATGGTGCAGGGCGGCGTGGTGCTCTCGACGTGCAACCGTACCGAGCTGTACTTAAGCGTGGAAGAGCAGGACAACCTGCACGAAGCGTTAATTCGCTGGTTATGTGACTACCACAACCTCGACGAAGAAGAGCTGCGTAATAGTCTGTACTGGCATCATGACAACGATGCGGTCAGCCACCTGATGCGCGTGGCCAGCGGTCTGGATTCGCTGGTGCTCGGCGAGCCACAAATTCTCGGTCAGGTCAAAAAAGCCTTTGCGGATTCGCAAAAAGGGCATCTTAAAGCCAGCGAGCTGGAACGTATGTTCCAGAAATCCTTCTCCGTCGCAAAGCGTGTGCGAACCGAAACCGACATTGGTGCCAGTGCGGTTTCTGTTGCTTTCGCAGCCTGTACTCTGGCGCGTCAAATTTTTGAGTCGCTGTCGACTGTCACGGTGTTACTTGTGGGTGCCGGTGAAACCATCGAACTTGTGGCCCGCCATCTGCGCGAACATAAAGTGAAAAAGATGATTATCGCGAACCGTACCCGCGAACGTGCGCAGGTGCTGGCGGACGAAGTGGGCGCAGAAGTCATTGCGCTGAGCGACATTGATGAACGCCTGAAAGAGGCGGACATTATTATCAGTTCTACCGCCAGCCCGCTGCCGATTATCGGTAAAGGGA
>OJJJ01000053.1_pt1 | contig 82994 bp, 77 predicted proteins | sample 1596311 | NCBI WGS metagenome assembly OJJJ01 (sample SAMEA4350140, study PRJEB24818) | metagenome | biome: human; feature: gut; material: faeces | place: Denmark | collected 2013-09
GACCCACAGCAACCTTGCGCGCGGCGTGCTCTGCCCTGACGGACAGTATCGCCAGATCGTCACCGTGGAGGATGCGGTGCGCGGCGGCTGTAACCTGTTCGACCTCGACCAGCTGCGCATGGAGTACAGCCCGGACGAATACCAGAACCTGCTGATGTGTGAATTTATTGACGATCTGGCGTCAGTATTCCCGCTCAGCGAGCTGCAGGCGTGTATGGTGGACAGCTGGGAAGTCTGGACCGATTTCCAGGCGCTGGCGCTGCGCCCGTTTGGCTGGCGAGAAGTCTGGATCGGTTACGACCCGGCGAAAGGTACGCAGAACGGTGACAGCGCAGGCTGCGTGGTTATGGCGCCTCCCACTGTACCGGGCGGAAAGTTCCGCATTCTGGAGCGTCATCAGTGGCGCGGAATGGACTTCCGCGCCCAGGCAGACGCTATCAAAAAACTGACTCAGCAGTACAACGTGACCTATATCGGCATTGACTCGACCGGCGTCGGGCACGGTGTTTATGAGAACGTAAAAGCGTTCTTTCCTGCCGTGCGGGAGTTTGTCTACAACCCCAACGTCAAAAACGCCCTGGTGCTCAAGGCGTACGACATTATCAGCCACCGCCGTCTGGAGTTTGACGCCGGACACACTGACATTGCGCAGTCCTTTATGGCTATCCGCCGGGCCACCACCGCCAGCGGCAACCGCCCTACCTACGAAGCCAGCCGCAGCGAAGAAGCCAGCCACGCAGATTTGGCCTGGGCAACGATGCACGCACTGTTTAACGAACCGCTGCAGGGCGAATCCGCCAATACCAGCAATATTGTGGAGATTTTTTGATGAGTGAACCCGAAGCCTTAACCAGCTCAACGCCAACAGAAGCTACGGCGCCTAAAAACGCAGGCGTAACTGCCGAGGCTTTCAGCTTTGGTGACCCGATCCCGGTGCTGGACCGCCGCGAGCTGCTGGACTATGTGGAATGCGTACAGATGGACAGATGGTATGAGCCGCCAGTAAGCTTTGACGGGCTGGCGCGAACCTACCGCGCCGCTGTACATCACAGCTCACCGATAGCGGTTAAACGTGACATTCTCAGCAGTACGTACATCCCGCACCGCCTGCTCAGCCAGCAGGCTTTTGCCCGTTTCGTCCAGGATTATCTGGTGTTCGGTAACGCCTATCTGGAAAAGCGCACCAACCGGCTCGGCGGCGTTCTCTCACTGGAGCCAGCACTGGCGAAGTATACACGCCGTGGCGTGGACCTCGACACCTACTGGTTTGTGCAGTACGGCCTGACCACGCAGCCCTATGAATTTACACAGGGCAACATTTTTCACCTTATGGAGCCGGATATTAACCAGGAGATTTACGGGCTGCCCGGCTATCTCTCCGCCATTCCGTCAACCTTGCTCAACGAGTCCGCCACGCTGTTCCGCCGGAAGTATTACATCAACGGCAGCCACGCGGGTTTCATCATGTACATGACCGACGCAGCACAGAACCAGGAGGATGTGAACAATATCCGCCAGGCAATGAAAAGCGCCAAAGGACCGGGTAACTTCCGCAACCTGTTTATGTATTCACCCAACGGTAAAAAGGACGGCATCCAGATCATCCCGTTATCGGAGGTTGCTGCAAAGGATGAGTTTCTGAACATCAAGAATGTGAGCCGTGATGACATGATGGCAGCACACCGCGTTCCACCGCAGATGATGGGGATTATGCCGAGTAATGTAGGAGGGTTTGGGGATGTAGAGAAGGCCAGCCGCGTCTTTGTCCGCAACGAACTGATACCTCTGCAGAAACGCCTACAGGAGTTGAACGACTGGCTGGGAGAGAAAATTATTAGTTTTGAACCCTACACTTTAGAAATAACACCAGAATAAAAAAAGCCACCTTTAACGGTGGCTTTTCTAGGCTATTCGATAGCCTCGAACTCATCCTGTAGAATTAGCGTTGACTGACAAGCCGAGTTTAGCTTTCCAGATAATTTACAAAGCAGCCGATAGTTATACGGTGCATCATCGCTAATCTTTTCAACTGTTAAAGTGATTGATTTTGAATCATTTAACAGCATTTTCTTGATGTCATTACTTAAATATCTAGGGCAATAACCGACAATTTCTGCGGGCTTATCAGCACGAACTACGACAGCATCACCATCGTACTCGTTTTGAAGATCCAAGCAAAGACGCAAAATTTGCCCTGGTTTCAACTCAGAAACACGATCATTTGCCATCGAATTCAGATAGCTAAGACCATGCAAAAAGAAAAAGTGTTCAAATTTTCCCTCTGAATCAACTTCAATTTTCTTAAAAATCTGTAGTTGGTCAGTACTGCGTAAACCACCAGAACGGGCCAAAATATCGATCGGATTTACGCTATCTTCCTCAAACCCAAGCCACTTAATAAAACTCGGATATTCTGGGCGTCTAGGGGACAAAAGACGGTTTTTAAAAAGAGGGAATAATTCTTCTGACACATAAGTTTCTCTGACATCAGTCATGCCGCTAAACTTGGTAAATTTAGTAGATTTAAGAGCACCTTTCGTGTACTTAAAAACATACCCCGAATTGCGCTCTTGCAAGTTGCCGACGACATGCCAGTCTCTGGTATCTGGTGCCTGCCACGCAACGTAAACGGAGTTTGTATTAGTCATTCTCTAGTAGCCTTCTACGATTTTCCATTACCATCAACGCTGCAAATTCACGTGCACTCTCAGAGATACACGATGCAGGCACTTGGTTGAACACATCTGTAATGGAAGCTTCTGTTAAAGCGCTCAGCTTACCCAGCCAATGGTCGCGAGCTGCAACTCTTCCCTCAACTGCATGTTGAAATGCTTCAACTGTAAGTAAGGGTTTTTTATCTGTTTTTGCTTTAAAAAGCTCTGAGCGAGCTTTTCTCACAAAGTAGGGGATTCGACGATTTTTATCTTTAGTATTAAGCCGTTCATAACGTTCATCATCTAACATCTCCCTCCCTAAACTGGCGGCATGATCATAGGTTGGACATAAAAACTGCTCACCAGTTTCATTGTTAAGCATAATCGCCCAATTTTCATGATGGCGATCCTGATTACTGACCAGTGCATCTAGCATCAAATACCCACAGAATACATCTGCAGCATTTAGCCCGTTTAGTTCGTATGCACTCGGCGGCGGCTGGATAGATTCCTTATCTAAGCAGCCCAAAACTCTCGTTACAGTATGCTCTCTAACCCTTACTGGCTTCTCTCCCAGTTGCAAAGGCTGAGGATAGTCGGCTGTCGAACTGTGAAGAACCTCGTTCCCCATCACCATTCTGAAGCCAACAGGAATAAGGTTCTGAGTAACGACACCAAATCTATCATTGTACCTAGCTAAATCATAGCTAGCGTGTGGGATATTGAGCAGATGGCATAGCTCTGCAGCACATTTTTCAGACCAATGCTCACCAGTGCCCGGCCTAGAGTACTTGAACAACTGTAAATGGTCAGTGTCATGGGAGTAGTAGAACCAAAACTTTTCTTTGGTTCCCAACTGTTCAATATCGTTAGCAACTGGGCTAAGCACTACCAATTGGTAAGGCATCTGACGTCCCTGTTTGGCTGATTATGAATATTTTGAAAGCTATTTTATCCAAACATCACCAAAACCTCTAAGGGTTAATAGATAATAGAACGACACTGTATGTATGTCCAGCTATCAAATCAAGAGATCGTACTTATAGGGTTCAGCGCGCGCTCGTATCCCCGCCACGCCTGCCCGCTTTGTGTAGTGGTTTTCATGCACCTGCATGACATAAGCAAAAGCCCGCCAGTTCTGGCGGGCCTGAGCAAAAACGATCCTCAAACGATCATGCGATTTCATGCGGCATAGACATGCACAACAGCGCTAACGCCTCGCGTGGCTCGTTGTTCAACCTTGCGGACGGTAAAAACCAGTTTTATCGTCCGCAACGTTCGCTAATGTAACCAGCTGTCGTCCTCCCAGACCTGCTGCATTATTTCCATCACTCGCTTTTTATCTTCATCCAGTTTTAACCCGCTCAGCTCAACGCCGTTGGCGCTGCCCTTACGGATACGAATTGCTGTTTTGGGATACAGAGGGCGCAAATTACGGTAAAGCTCGGATTCAAGGGCGTCCAGTGTAGCCTGGCTAATCTTCTGCTCTTTATCGATCATTATTTCAATGCGCATACAGATTCCCCTTAACTGGTTACATCCATTGACCGGCAGTATTCATGGCTGCGGATTTTCGCCATCAGCTCGTCGGTCAGTTCGGACACCCACTGGATAGCCAGCCGCTTTTCTTCGTCGCTACACTCACTAGCCGCTACAAGCTTGATAAAAAAATCAATGCGCTGGAGCTTCAACGACTCCAAAAGATAATCCTGCATTTTCCCTCCTATCACTACCTCGGATATACAACAACTGTATATATATCCACTGTTTATAATTACAGTATAGTAGGAATTTGCGAATGTAAACCGTTTTTTATCTGTCAATTAGATCGCTCTGATGCGGATCAATAAGAGCAAGAATTGTTAAAGCTGCGGCATCAGTACCACTTACGCCATTTGTCATCTTCCTGCAGACGGTGGTTGCGGTAAAAAATACGCAGCCCGGCACCTGACGGAATACTGCCGCCGCGCAGAAGCAGGTCAATCTCTGACTCGCTACCATCGAACCCTCTGGAACTCAGTTCTGCCTCAAGCTGCAGGCGCTGCTGATCCGAAATAGTCTGTTTATATGCTTTTTTCCGCTTCGGTTTTACCAGCCTTAACCTGGCTGTCAGCTCCCGCCGTTCCTTCTGGCCCATGTTGTGGAGATATTCCTGCAGCTCCTTCTCATCCATAGTTTTAATATCGGGTAAATCCCCCCCTGATTTGTTCAGATTTTCAACAGGGGGACAGTTATTGCCACGAGTCCAAGGGGCGCAAGCGCCCTGGTCGGCTGCCGCCTCCTGAACATCAACGGCCTTACGAACCTTTTTCCACTTCACCGCGTGCGTGCAAATCTTGCCCTCTGCAATCGGGGACCAGATGCCATAGATACGGATACCGTGATCGCCGTAGGCGCTCGGTTCGTCGTTAAGCTCATAAGCCGTGCGGACAAGGTGATGTTTGCGGGGAACCAGCACGCCGCCCTGCTTCATGATGTAGGTGGCAAAGCAGCCCGCATCAGCCGCCGCCAGTACCGCATCCAGACGCGGATTATCCAGTACCGGCGCACCCGCTTTGCGTTCGCCCTGCACTCTCGCCACCTGACCAGCCAGCAAGCGCAGCTCGCGGTATGCCTGACGCCCTGGAATACCAAAGAAACGAAATTGCTGGACACGGTGCAGTGACGCCCAGGCGCTGACATGCTCGGCACTGTCACGCAGCGATCTGCCGGTTTCTTTGCTGATTTCTTTAGCCAGCCCACGCCCGTCGATGTTCTTGCTGATGTATTTGGCGATGTAGCTGGTCGGCGTGCCCTTGCGCGGGTTGATTAGCTCGGATTTGAAGCGCGGCCCGGTGTTGGTGCCCAGCTCCTCGCGGTCTTCACGGATGGCAAACTTGCGCAGCATCGCAGTGATGAAACGGCGGTCTTTTTTGCGCATGAAGCACAACAGATGCCAGTGCACTGTGCCGTCATGGTGCGGCTCCGCAACGCGGACGCCATACCAGCGCAGCCCGGCCTTGTGCATTGCCTTGCGGAAAGCGGCGAACGTATCAACCAGATAGTCACTGCTCTGCCGGACTGTGGCACTGGTCCACTTCGGATTAGGTCTGCCGTTGTTGAGGGTTGCGTGGAAGCGTGACGGGCAGGTGATGGTATAAAACACCGCGCAGTCTCCGCGCATTTCCGCGATCAGCTCCAGTCCCTTAACACAGGCCATCATTTCATTACGGCGGTGTGCCGGGTTGCTGTTGCTGGCGTTCACCACGTCTTCCATGTCCAGCGTGTCACCGTCTTCGTTGACCAGCTCATGCGAGCGGAAGAACTCCAGCGATTTGCGCCGCTGCTCGCGTTTGTGGATCACGGCTTCATAGCTGACATACGGGGACGCTTTTTTGTTGACCAGGCAGACGGCACGCAGCTGTTCCTCCCGCCATTCGCATCGCATCTGCCACAACTTGCCATACCACCAGTCCGCACACATCATGCGTAAAAGCGAAGCTGGAATCAGCTCATAAGGCACGGGCTTACGGCGGTGCTTCTTCCTGCGCAGTTTCTCAAATGCTGGCGGAATAACTTCAAGCCGCAAGACTTCTGCAGCCATCCTTTCCCATGCCTGGCGGATTTCTTCTGGTTTAACATCGTCGCTGACAAACAGATCACCGCAGGCCGTCTCAAGACACATACTCATATGTGCCGCAACTAGCGTGGAAAGGCGCTTTACCTGATCCTGATTCATTTCAGGCAGTACCAGCAGCCCCTCCAGCCCGTCATGACTTGCCATGAACCGGAAAGAGGCAGACACCTGACTGTCACGCACGCGCTCCAGCCGCTCAAGACACGGCCTGATTGTTTCGCGCAGGTAGCGGGAATAGGCTTTTGCTCTGCCCAGACTATGGAAATATTTAATCCGCTCCAGCAGAGGCTTGCTGATATGGGACGGCATGGCGTTAACGTCAGCCAGAATGACCAGATCGGGATTAAAACGCTGCTGCTCGCGCGCCATTTTGGCACGACTAATCAGTCGGTCCTGCTCCATTTCACGCTGGACAGGATCACGGGATTCATTGAAGAAATAGCGTTCCCAGACCTCATCGCTCAGCGCCTCACGGCGCAGTTGCTCCTGCTCGTTATCCGCAGCGTAAAGAGCGATCAGGTTTGAAAGCGCAGACTCCGGCGCAACTTCCGCCGGGTCAAGATATGGGTTAACCGCTTTTTTGGGGTTATTCCATGAAAAGGCCACGGCGGCCTCATTCGAGCCGCCGGTGGTTGGTGCATTATGTAATGTGAATTTACTCACTGCCACGCCCGCACCTCAGTTTCCACCGAGATATCTGGACCGGATGCCAAATCGACACCAAACCAGCCTGCTGATTTTGTGGCGATGATTTCTGCTGCAGATTTACTCTCACCGGCAGCCACACCCATGCTGCGCTTTGCAGTGATGCGATGGCGGGTAAAATCACGATAAAGCGAACGGGTTAGGGACGTGTCGCTGTTGGACACGATAACCGGATGACCTTCTGATGACCGGCGCTCAAGAATAGACGCCAGATGATACTGATCGTCCTCTGTAAAACCGGCAGTGTGATAACCGCTAAATGTGCCATCGTATGGCGGATCACAATAAACAACATCACCAGCCTGCAGCAACGCCAGTGTTTCGTCATAGCTGGCACAAATAAACGTTGCGCGTTGAGCCTTTTCTGCAAAAGCGCGTATTTCACTTTCAGGAAAATACGGATTTTTATAATTACCGTAAGGGACATTAAAATGTCCGCTCAAGTTGTAGCGACACAGCCCACGATAACCATGGCGATTTAAATATAAGAAATACAATGCGTGTTCAATTGCGCCACCATGACGCAAGTTAAACTCTTGCCGAGTCTTATAATATGCCTCTGAATCATTACGAGCTTCAAAAAGATACCTGCCCTCTTCGATGAAGTATTCAATGTCATTTTTAATAACCTGATAAAGATTTATTAGGTCTGGATTAATATCAGCGACAAGATAATGAGGATAGTCTGTTGCCATCATCACAGCACAGGAACCCGCGAAAGGTTCAACCAATCGCGGGCCAGCTGGGAGGTGCTTTTTCAGTTCGGACATGAGGGCGGTTTTGTTTCCCGCCCATTTCAGGATGGTGCTCATTTGAGACCCCCTGTAAATAAGTGAACCAGCGCTTCTACGGTTGTTAACGGGCGGATCGATAACATCACCCAATGCCCGGGAATCCAGTTGCCCGGCATAGGAAGAACGTCATTAACAGGCAATATATGGGTAATGACCGCCGCGCATTCTTTACCGCTATATTTACCGTGCGTGCATTCACACAAACAAAGAACGTCACCGACTTTATAGCCGCGATCGTCTTTCCTGAGTTCTGCACGTTTTTCGCCTGTGACAACGGCATTGAAATAAGCCGGAGCGATTTTTACCTGGTGAACGCGCGTAGTCATAACGCACCTCCGTTGTAATGTTTGCTTTTTAGCTCTGCGATTTCCTGACAGGTAACGCAGAGATCACAGCCCGGCACGGCGGCACGGCGTTCTGCTGGAATGAGAATCCCGCAGCTTTCACACTCCAGTGAAGAAGCACCAACTTTTCGGCTGCGGGCATTGTGGATGTGGCGCTGCAGCTGTTCTTCAACGCGCTGCTGTACGAGGTCCATAGAATCGGCCATCAGTGGATCTCCTGCGCTTCATTCTGAATCTTCACCGCCTCATCACGCAGAAGCTCAGCCGCTTCTGCATAGTTCAGTTGGCGAGAAGTGATTCGTGCAGCGATGCTGTCCAGCCGGGCAGCCATAACATCAGCGCGGCCACGACGTTCTTCTTTGCGCGCCTCGATCAGCATCTGGTTCAAACCAGCATCATCTGGACCGGTTTTAGTGGTGCGGGTTTCGATATTTCGCATATTCATTTCTCCTGAATTTCGGCAAAAGAATGCCCGGCGGGTTTACGCCATTAATTTCTGTTGTGGGTTAATTCGGCATGGTTAGCCGTTTGGGAAATAAGCTCACCACTGCACGAAAATGATTCATTGCTTTAACCAGTTCCCGCTTTTCGTCAGTAGTCAGATCACTAATATTGACGCCGTGACGTTCTGCCGGGATTTTTGCCATAAAAAATATGGCCGCCAGCGCACGCTCATTTTGTTTATTATTAATATCGCGATGATCGCGCATATCCTTAATAAACCTTTCAAGCTCCGGCTCAATATTCAGACCAAACACATTTGCCCTCAACTCCGCTATTCGGTTCAGTCCTTCCAGACGCTTACCCGGGCTTAACGGAACAGTCGCAGCAGCGCCTTCAATAGCCATGGTTTCCCCTGTTTGGTAGTCAGCCCTGCCAGCAGTTCATCCTGAGAACGAGATGGGTGCCAGCGCTTGCCATCTTTCCCAATAATCCAGCCATGGCCGCAGTTCATACCCTGGCTTTGTTTAACTAACAGCGATGCGAATGAAGGTTCTTTAGTCAACATGGACACCTCAGCTCAGACCGAACGTTGAGCCAAGACCGGTTACGGTATCGACTACGCTTGCCATTGCGGGGTTAGCTTGCAAACGCGCCTGCAGGGAGATAGCAGTAAGAGCCATCAGTCGAGTAACTGAATTCACGCTTTCCACCGCCTGCCGGCGGGTTGTCGCATTTAACTGAACACCTGAAACCGCACTTGCAGCGACGCGCCCGATCTCAGCGGTAGCCTTCAGGACATAGTGCGACATCTTTTCTTTTGCCACTTCGTTCAGGGGCACGCATGGCAGGCAGTGAATCTGCGCCAGGAAGCCATCAACCAGGATTGAGTCCTCAGTAAGATCAGTAAGCAACCAGATTTCAGGCGGTGTGAGCTGATGCGGCTGGTCCGGGTTCAGCTTGTTGCGCAGCGTCTGGACGTTCATCCCCGCATGTTCCGCTAGCTTCGCCATATTGTGACGCTGGGCGAAAGCCCGGCAGGCATCTTCAAAATGTGGATGTTTGGAAACGCGATAATCAAACATGTCGTAAATCCTTTTTTATCCCAAAATGGAACTATCAGGCTTGCATTGTGACTTCGCAGCCCTGAGCTGCTTCCATCGTTAACGCAAACATGTTGATTTCGATAAGGCTGTTAACTCCTGCTTTTTTCCTGATAGGCAGGCGGTTTTCACGGATCATCTGGCGGGCATAGCTGGGCTTGTAACCGGTACGGCGGCAGAACTCATCCAGGGTAATGAATGGTTCAGACACCACGAGATTGATGCTAGGGCGCATTGATAATTGGCGATTCATGATGCACTATTCCTCGGTTTGGGTGACGAACTCACTATTCGGCACTGTTTCACACTATTCACAACATCTTGAATCGAGATATTAGGATCACCAAATGAACATGTTAACACGCAAATTAACGAATGAAGATGACATCAACCTGATTCGAGATTGCATATCACAAAACAGAGGTGGGAAAGAGGTCATTGGTCGCATCCTCGAAGCCTATGGTTTTAATACCCGCATTTCCCTCTGCAACCAGCTTGGCGTCTCACAAAGCACCATGGCAAACAGGTATGCACGCGACACCTTTCCTGCTGACTGGGTGATTATCTGCCATCTTGAAACGGGAGCGTCGTTAATCTGGCTGAGCACAGGCGTGGGAAGTAAGTTCGTTGATGGTCGTGACGACAAAACCGTACGCCTAAAACGCATAGACATCACAAATGGGAATGCTATAGCCCAAAACGATTTAATTGCAGATATTTCAACCATCCCTGAAGGCTTGTCGTCACCATTCATGTTGACCGCAGACAAAACAACATATCTGGCTGATCGCTATGACGGGGAGTTAGTTGATGGTTTTTGGTTTATTGAAATTGATGGGATTGTGAGTGTGCGCGAACTTTATAGATTCCCTGGCGGGCGCGTGCGAATTGAAAACGGCAAAGCCTCTTTCGAATGCCCAATCGATGACATCAAAATCCTAGGCAAAATTATCAATCGTACTCAGAGTCTCTAATTTATGGCCGTATCAAAACTACCCAATGGAAAGTGGCAGGCTCAGGTTTTCCCAAACGGTAGGGACGGGCGGCGTATACGCCGCCAGTTCGCCACTAAAGGGGAAGCCCTGGCATTTGAGCGGCACGTCAAAGAACAATCCGAGGTTAAGCCCTGGCTGGGCGAGAAAGCGGACAAGCGGCGCGTTAAGGATTTAGTAACAGCCTGGTATAACGCGCACGGCGTAACACTTGCAGATGGTGAGAAGCGAAAAAGCGCCATGGAGTTTGCCTGCCTCGCCATGGGTGATCCGCTCGCCACTGAATTTAACGCAAAGCTGTTCTCTACTTATCGTGAACAACGCTTAAGCGGAAAAATAACGCGCTCTGATCGAGTGAAGACAGTAACGCCTCGAACAGTAAACCTTGAGCTGGCTTATTTCCGGGCTATGTTCAACGAATTGAAACGACTGGATGACTGGACCGCGCCCAACCCTCTTGAAAACGTCAGAGAGTTTAAAATTGCTGAGGTGGAACTGGCCTGGCTGACGGTTGAAGAGGCAACACGTTTGATTGAGGAATGCGAGAAAAGCAAAGCGCAAGATTTAACCACCATCGTTAAGATTTGCTTGGCGACTGGTGCGCGGTGGGGGGAGGCTGAGAATTTAACGGGCAAGCAGATCAGCCCGGGCAAGATCACTTTCATTAAAACTAAAGGCAAAAAAAACCGCGCAGTACCAATTAGTGATGAATTGTATAGATTGCTTCCCGAAAAGCGAACATCACAGCCCATGTTTACTGGCTGCTACTCTGCCTTCAGGGGAGCAATCAAGCGCGCGGGGATCGAGTTGCCAGATGGTCAGCTATCGCATATTTTAAGACATACTTTTGCAAGCCATTTTATGATGCGCGGCGGTAATATTTTAGTGCTTCAACGCATCTTAGGTCATACGGATATTAAGGTGACCATGCGTTATGCTCATTTTGCTCCAGATCATCTTAATGAAGCAATTAGACTGAATCCATTAACGTTATTGAACAATAAAAATTCTTAAACGGATGCCATTATGTATAATACTAAGAAACAATTTAAGGGCGCATGCCCACACTGCAATAATGTAATAGATTATCACGAGCTAAAATTCCAAGTAGTTAATGATATTGGGGAAATGATCGCAAAATGTCAAAATTGCGCGAACGTGTTTGGAATTCAATGTAAAAATCCCGATGAATCATATATTGTCAGTGGCGCTGATAAAATAGATTATTTGGATTATGATTGTGAATCACCATCAACATTGGATAAATTAATAGTATCGTTCAAGTATAAAGGTGATATTTTCAGAAGCAACCCAATATTTAATTTTGAATCTTATAACCTTTACAAATGTCATAACTGTGAGGATAACTTAGAAAAAATAGCTTATGAAAATATGGCAAGTGAATATCAAGAGTGGGGACGGCAGGTTTATCAATACATATCTGAAGACATTTCAGGTTATGGATATGATGCAGAAAAAACAGTACTACAAATCGATCTAACTTGCTCTTGTGGCGAAAATCATTCCGCATTGTTCTACAAACAATTCGACCATTCTGAATTTTCTGATCAAGATTTTTTACTCGGAAATATAAGCAATTGCGTTTCTCTCGATGATAGAATCGATGGAACCATTACAAAGTCTGATTTTATAGAAGTCATAAAAAAGTTAATTATTAGATGGGAACTTTTATTTGACAAAACTTACCTAATATTCCCTTACGTCGGCCATACGAGATCCGAAAATTCTGAACTACTGGATTTATGGGGGGAAATAATTTCCCAATCCAGCTCAAACAAACTTAAAATAATCACTAAAACCCAAACATTGAACTCTTATAAAAAAGCAGTCTCAGAGGTTTTTCATGATTATAATGTTTTAAGTAAATTTAAATTTACGCCACAGGTAATAGAAGAAGCCATTAAAAACACTCGATTTCATGCAAAGATTTATTGTGGCGTAAATGACAATTATGTGGAATGCCTAAGTGGTTCAGCCAATATTGCAAAAGGCCCTACACATGAACAACTTACTTTTAAAAATTATGATAGTTACGATATTTTCTATGAAAGATTTTTGAAGGTTTTCGATACTCGTAAAGTTGCAGATGATGTATTTAGCATAGTAGATAATAACACAGCTAATAAATGTCATGTTATTTTCGCTCAATCAGAAGGTTATCATCACTCGCAACTTGAAAAGTCTACACTCATTGCTCTTATCAAAAGTTAAAAGAAGGATCGATGGCTCCAAAAGTGGCAGCAAAATGGCAGCAGGCCTATTCACTATGCTGCCATATTCATCATTATTCTACAAAGCAAGCTCCTGAAAACTATGTATATTATTGTTTTTTAATAGTAAAGATAGGGACTCATAATCGCTTGGTCGCTGGTTCAAGTCCAGCAGGGGCCACCAGATACAGCAAGGGCTGGCGCTAAACGCGCTGGCCCTTTTTTATTCGGGGATATGCCGGGGATATTCCAGAAAAGTAATTATAGTGATTTATGGTTAATTTATGACCGCCCACACCATCTCACCCCAATCTTTTATTTTCGCGGGTGTAAAAATTCGATGAAGCGGGCCGTATGGCGTTCGGTAACCTGCGGGGATTGTCTTACCACCTACCACCAGCGCTAGTGGTTCCCGGCTAACCAGCCAATCAAAACACGATAAAAACGTATATTTTCTGGGCGCTTAATTGCGAATTCGCAGATCGTATATGGTGGGGGATTCTGGCTGTAATTATTGCGGTGAAGCAAGCGCACCAAAAGCCCCTTTCCGAACCCGGAGGACAATCACAGCGCACTTTTGAACCGTGTACGGCGGCGGGTACGCCGTGAAAACTTACACGCGGCTCATCGTGTCATTGACCCGATAACAGGCATTATTTAATTAAATAATTATCTAATTATTTACACCACTCCCTCGCTTCCAACCCTCGCCACGCGCTGTTAAGTCTATAGAGGGGGCGGCGGCTATACCATCTGCATCGTAAAACAAAGAGGAGGTTGTAAAGCTGTATACAGTGCCGTGAATCGTGAAAGAGATGTTATTGCCTATGCCGTCTACTTTCGCGCGCGGCGTGTTCGCCGTGAGCGTGGGTGCGATATGTTGTTTTTCGAGAGCCACCAGCGGATCGCCGTCAATCTTGCTCGCCAGAAAATAGCGGTAAACATTTCCCGTGGTCATGTCCGGCTCTGCGTATTCAGTGATATATAACCACGTCCGGGGCGTGAGCTGGCGAATCTCATAAATCTTGTCTCGCACCGTTAAGCGCTGGATATGCTGAAAATAACAGTACCCCGCGATCATCAGAGCCATAAGAATAGTGGCGATCCAGTGCAGCGCCTTAAAAATGGTGCTGTTTAACATAGTCTATGCCTTGCCTTATCCAGAATTGGTCTATCGGATCATCACCAAATGGCGGGGCCCCCGTGAAATTACCCCATTCTGGTCTTGATGTGCCGGCTTTCCACTGAGCCGCGCCAGCAGCTATATGCAAAATCTCTGCAGGAATGCCGGCAGCGTAACCTACCGCGCCATAATGAAAATTACCGAAGTCAGCCCATATCCGTTTTTTTTGTTTGAAATCCCATGGGCCGCCGTTTCTTACTCGCTCATAAAACCACACATACGTAAGCGGGGCGGCCATGTCTTGTACTTCGTTACGCGCACGCGCGAGCCTGATATGTTCGCGCAAAATCTCCAGCCCGCGCGGCGGGTAAATCGGTATACATGCCATCGTTAATCCCTTCTGCCCGGCAAAACCAGCAACATAAGAGCAACGGCGCGGCGCGGTACTGTTTGAGATCAATCTATTAATTTTATTTGCAACATCAATAAGTAACACGTTTAAATAATACGAATCTATAACACAATTTGTATTACCTGCGATCAGGTTTTAGCCGTTAATGGGGGGTTTATTCTCATTGTTATGAGCGGATCACCTGGAAGTATTGCGATGGAAACGTCCAATATTCAGACGCGTGGAACGAGCGTGTAACAGCGTAAAAAAAAGGGGCGGTTAACAGAAGCGGTTCAACTCAACCCTTTAAACTTGATAAGTGGCAGAAAAATGGCAGCACAGCGCAGCACTATGCAATACTTTTCGACAATATACGAAATCCTACGCGCTTGAATTTACTGTAACTCATTGTTTTTAATGAAATATTGTTCGCTCTCATAATCGCCTGGTCGCTGGTTCAAGTCCAGCAGGGGCCACCAGATACAGCAAGGGCTGGCGCTAAACGCGCTGGCCCTTTTCTTTACAACCCCTAAAACCCGGTAATCACTCTTCTGTTAGCTTCTCAATTCTGGCTCCAGCGCGTCGGGCGGTAACGGGCAAAATATCCAGCTTGCAAACATAGCCATCGGGATCGAGCCCACGATTATGCGCCTTCGCCTGCTGTAAAATCGCATCATCCCAGTACACGCGTTTTCGCTGATCCCCCTGCGTGGTAAGGATAAATTCTGTCCCACCTTCTACCGCCCGGTAGCGCCGCCAGCTGTTGGCAGGAACAGAAATAACCGAACGTTCCGGCGCAATAATGCTGACCTCTTCCCCTTCCTGATTCCACGTCACCTCCAGTGATCCTTTGAACACCATAATGACCTGAATATCAGGGCAAAGATGACGCCCCACCTGATGCTCAGCCCGCAAGCGAAGCCATTCCACGGAGAAGCCGTGCGGTTGCGTGACTGGCGGTACACTGTGACGGTCCTGTGAAATGCCATAGCCAATAACCGGGGCAATTTCGCCGCCGTGACCCGGCAGAACCGCATCCAGCAAGCCCTCCGACGACCACTGGCGCTCCTCGCCCGTCACTGCTCGCTGACGCATCTCCTCAATGGAGTAATCACGCAGAGCCGCAATCTCCTCCGGGGCCAGCGGTGCCAGCAGGCCCGATTTCTCAGGCAGAGTATCACCCGCATTTACATCAATAAGCATATTATCTTTGCTCAGATACAGCCCATACTCGCTGGCCGCCTCCAGTATCGACGGATGCCAGATAATCCCACCGGTATTATTGCCACCCAGCACGGTATACACCATGCCGCAGGTATCTTCCTTGCTGACATTAGTAAAACCCCGGAATATCCACGTCGGGATGGTGAGAATAGCGGGCGCGCTGAATTCCGCCTCGTGCTCACCGTTTGCCCCCCAGCGAAAACGCCAGCATCCTTCATGAATTAAAAAGACCTCGGCGGTAAAGTGCAGGTGCAAATTATTGGTCACGCCCTTCGGCATCGCCGCTGCACCAATATTAAAACCATGCGGTTCAGGGATATTGACGACCTGTGATGAAGACTGAGTCACGCCGGGGCCAATAAATGAATAGTTCTGCTTGAGGTGTGAACCCGGCAGCTTGCAATCAATAAAAGCCAGATTGCAGGAGACCATATCTTCCGGTGCGACCAGACGGCTGCGGGCCTGCGCAGCGGTTAACGTAATTGCGTTCATTTCAGCTCCTGTTAATAACCGGACGCGCCGGTAGTAGGGATTTCAGTGCCGCGAGCAAGAGCGATCGCTTCGCGCGATGCGCGGCCCAGTTGCATAACGTCGTTAGCGGGTGTCACAAAATTGAAGCCCCCGGCGATGCGGTGCGCGGCGGCTGTGCCGGAGGTGCAGAAAATACCGGCGATTTTGTGCTTCTCCCGACAGCGGCTGACGACCCGCTCAATGGCCGCGAGCATATCCGGATGGGTGGATTCTGCGCTGGCAGTCCCCGTCAACGTCAGGGAAAGATCGTTCGGGCCAATAAAGACGCCGTCCAGCCCTTCGGTATCCAGAATCGCATCAATGTTGGCAAGCCCTTCGCGGGTTTCAATCATCGCCAGCGTAAGAATTTCGTGGTTAGCATGCAGAGGATAGTCGGAGCCACCATAGAGCAGACCCCGCGCAGGGCCGAAGGAACGATTACCATGCGGTGGATAACGACAGGCAGAAACGAAGCGTTGTGCCTGCTCTGCCGTCGATATCATCGGACAAATCACGCCGTAAGCGCCCGCGTCTAATAGCCGCATAATCTGCGCTGGCGTATCGTCAGCGACCCGCACCAGCGGTACGGCAGGCGTAGCCGAGAGAGCCTGTAACATCGCCAGTGCACTGGCGAAATCTATCATCCCGTGCTGCAAATCGACCGTGACCGCATCGTAACCCTGATGCCCCATGATTTCGGCGCTGTAGCTGGAAGGAATGGCCAGCCAACCGTTGATGACCGGGCGATGTTCCGCAATCGCCGTTTTGATTTTATTGACTCGCATTCAAAGACTCCGTAATCCATTTCCGTAACGGAACAGCGGCGTTTTCCGCCGACTCGAGGATAAAAAAATGTCCCGTTGAACTCAGGGTGATCCACGTGGCGTGGGCTGCGCTTGCGGCAGCTAACTGGTGGTGTGCAGGCGTACAGACAGGATCATGCTCGCCATTCATGATGAGCACCGGACACAAAAGAGCGCTCAGCGCCGCACGGTTATCACGACGGCCGATCGCAATTTCAGTCTGCCGGGCAAATACTGCGCTGTCCGTCTCCTGCGCCATCAAGCACAGGACGTCATGTAACTCCTGGTTGTCGAGGCTGGACGGTGCCACATACTGGTGCCAGAGGGTTGAAGAGAGCCATTTCCCGTGCCCCTGTTCGCGCGCATTCCTGACGGCAGCCCGTCGGGTAGCCGCGTTTTCAGGACGATCCGCCAGCGGATTGACCGACAGTAATGCCAGCCCCGCCAGCCGCTCAGGCGCATCAGCAACCATTTGCAGCGCGACAATAGCCCCCAGAGAGAAACCCGCCAGCAGGAAGCGCGGTGGCAGCACGTTCAGGAGCCGTCGGGAAGACTCCTGTGCCGAATCGGCACAGGACAGGGTCAGGCAAATAACCGCCGGGACGTTCAGTTGAGCAATCAATGGCTGCCATAGCCGGGCATTGCAGAGCGTGCCGCCGATTAACACCAGCGGCACATCGCTATTATCGATAAAAGAGGCATTCATGTTGCGGTCCACCCTCCGTCCACCATCAGCGCACTGCCAGTGATCATCGCCGCCGCGTCAGAGGCAAGGAACACCACCGGCCCCATGACATCTTCCACTTTCCCCAGGCGTGGCAGCTTAATGTTGCTCATCACGAAGCGGCGAAAGTCCGGGTCGCTCAGCGACTGACGCGACAGCTCGGTTTCAATAAAGGTGGGGCATAAGGTATTCACCCGAATTCCGGCCTCGCCCAGCTCAAGCGCCATCGTGCGCGTCAGCCCTTCAAGGGCAAATTTCGACGCACAATAGACGCTGCGCTGCGGCCCCCCCACGTGACCCATTTGCGATGAAAGATGAATGATGGAGCCTCCGTTGCCCGCCTCGCACATGCGCCGCGCGATCTGCTGGCTGACAAAGAAAGTCGCCCGCACGTTAAGCGCCATGACCGCATCAAAATTCGCATCGCTGACCTCCAGAAAAGGCTGGTGGCGAGCCAGTCCGGCGCTGTTAACCAGAATGTCCATGACCGGTAGCTGGCGAAGAGTCTCCTCTACCTTTTGAGATTCCGTGATGTCCAGCGCCAGCGGATGCAGCGTCAGGTGTTCGCCAGCAGCAAGCTCCACTGCGCTGGCCAGATCGTCACGATTGCGGGCGGCGATCCAGACTTCGGCTCCGGCCTGAGCCAGCGCGACCGCGCAGGCAAAGCCGAGCCCCTTCGATCCTCCGGTCACCAGCGCTCGCCTGCCAGCCAGGGAAAATGACGGTGTCTGAGGAAACCTCATGATCACACCTTCTCTCTGACCGGTGCTGGCGTGGCGTAAGGCACATCCGTGTTGCCATAGCGACGCACACGAACGTTGGCCTGCTCAGCGTGTCCGGCAAATCCTTCCAGCAGCGAAAGGCGTGAACAGTAGCTGCCAATTTCAGCCGTGGCTTCGTCGCTCAGTACCTTTTGCCAGGTGCACGTCTTCATAAATTTGCCAACCCACAGGCCGCCGGTGTAACGCGCAGCTTTCTGCGTAGGCAGCGTATGGTTAGTGCCAATCACCTTATCGCCATACGCTACGTTGGTGCGTGGGCCAAGGAACAGCGCACCGTAGTTGGTCATATTGGCGAGGAACCAGTCGTCACGTTCAGTCATCACCTGTACGTGTTCAGAGGCGATACGATCGGCCTCTTTCAGCATCTCTTCGTAGCTTTCGCAGACGATCACTTCTCCGTAATCTTCCCAGGCGCGACGGGCGATATCTGCGGTAGGTAGTTTTTCCAGCAGCCGTTCAACTTCTGCCATCGTCTCTCTGGCGAGCTTCTCTGAATTGGTCAGCAAAATGGCAGGTGTGGTTACGCCGTGTTCTGCCTGCCCGAGGAGGTCGGTGGCGCACATTTCTGCATCGACGCTCTCATCGGCAATCACCAACGTTTCAGTCGGCCCGGCAAACAGGTCAATACCAACCCGGCCAAATAGCTGGCGTTTTGCCTCCGCCACGAAAGCGTTGCCCGGCCCTACCAGCATATCTACCGGAGCCAGCGTGTCGGTGCCGAGTGCCATCGCGCCGATAGCCTGGATGCCCCCCAAAGCATAAATTTCCGTTGCCCCTGCCATCTTCTGGGCGGCAACGATCGCCGGTGCTGGCTGGCCGTTAAAGGGCGGTGCGCAGCTGATAATGCGCGAACAACCCGCGACGTTAGCCGTGATAATCGACATATGCGCTGACGCCAGCAGCGGATATTTGCCCCCCGGCACATAGCACCCGACGGCGTTAATCGGGATATTCTTGTGACCGAGAATAACGCCAGGACGCGTCTCGACTTCCAAATCCAGCAGGCAGGCTTTTTGTTTGCGGGCGAAATTAAAAACCTGCTCCTGGGCAAATTCAATATCCGCAATATCCTGACGACTTAGCTGGCGCATGCAGCTATTAATTTCGGCATCGCTCAGGCGATAATCCTGACGATCGTAGTTATCGAATTTAATCGCTAATTCGCGAATGGCTTTATTCCCGCGCGCTTCAATATCAGCAAGAATAAGTTCAACCGTTTCTCTTATTTGCCGCTGGGCTTCCTGACGTTCCTGCACAGGTTTACTGGTTTTTAGAACATAGGCCATGATGTACTCCTTTCAAAATGAGAATGAGAGATCCCCTCCCGGTGAACCAGGATGGAGTGCTTACCTGAAAAAATTACTGGTCGCGAGCGGAGGCGAGTTGCCCGTTCGCGGATAAATCAGATGAAGAATTTATCTGCCGGTTATTAACCCAACGCACGGACAGCGGCGTAATAATGACGGCAACAACGGAAAGCGCGGCAATAAACAGATAGCCGGACGCCAGATTAATATGTTGCAGCATGACGCCCATAATTACCGGACCGATAAACATGCCCAGTGAATAGATAGTCTGGAAAAGTCCCATGCGGGTGGATTGTTCATCCGAGGTCGTGTTAACCACGCTGAGAGACATAAACGCGGCAAAGGCCATGCCGAACGAGAAACCGGCCAGCGCCTGCAGGGCGTAAATCAGGTACATGTTGTCGGTAAAAGGGATGCCGAGGGTAGAAACCACCTGCAAAACGATGCCCACGACAGCCGTTTTCATCACGCCCAGACGCTTATAAAACACTGCACTGCACAGGGCGATAGCAAGCGCATAGAAGATCAGATGAATATTGCTTAACAGCGACAGGATGCCCGCTCTGGCACCGAGTTGCTCGGCGTAAATGGGAGTCAGGGTATCGCGGGTGGCAAACGGTACAAGGATAACAATGGTGGCTAAAATGCCGATCATCCATACCGAGCGGTCGCACAGTTGTTTACGCGCCCCGGCGATACACGCCTGCAGCGTGGGGGCCTGCACCGGGTCGTGGACATCGCTAATACGGGTGGTAAGAATCAGCGCCAGCAATCCGGAAACGCAGGAAAGCAAAAATGCGATATTGTTCTCAAAATAGTGAATTAATAAACCACCTACGCAGTTACCAATAAAAACGCCCACCGGGCCTGCCAGTGCCAGCAGCGCTACAGCAGCCGGAGCTTCCTTGCGGTCAAAGTAACGGATAAACAGGATGTTATACAAAACCCACGTGGCGGCGGTGACGCCATCTGCTGCTTTCGCCAGATACAGCGTGACCGCATTCGGTTCCAGCCAGGCCAAAGGCCAGGTAAAAATGGGTAGCATCAGGCTGATTTGAATAAAGATTTTCCGGCTTTTTACCACATCAGAAATAATCCCCAGGGGGAAACGGATGAGCAGCGTAGCCAGACCGCTGGCCCCCATAATGATTCCCATCACCTGTGGCTCAATGCCCTGGTCAAGCATCATAGGTGCAAGAAACGCGTCAATACTATGAATGCAAATGAAAAACAGGATACTGATGATGAAAAAAAGCCGGGCTTCAGGTCGGCGGAGTAGTGCTCGAAACATGGTTTGAACCTCTGATAATTAATGGTTTTGAACCAATCAAGAACGGCATTTACCGGCTCTTCCCTCTGTTCGTTGCTCCATTTGCCCGGTATCGTTGACGGCATAAATCACGCATGAATACGTATTCAAGAATTGAAGTTACGAAAAGGTTTCAATTTTGTAAAGTGACCTAATTAACATTGTGAGAAAATTAATTTTGCTTGTTGCATACGCATGCAAAGATGGTGTAAGTATAAAAAACACCCTCTTTCTGACGGCGTTGTTACGGCGTTGGGAAGAGTCCAGGATGAGGAACCGGGGTAATGAAACGTAAGAGTTTTGCGGCGGTCACGTCGCAGCAGGTGGCGCAACTGGCAGGCGTATCGCAGTCGGCGGTATCACGGAGCTTTACGCCTGGGGCGAGTATCTCCCCGGCAACCCGTGAAAAAGTGCTGAAAGCGGCACGGGAGCTTGGCTATCGACCAAACGCGATTGCCCGCTCTCTCAATACCGCCCGGTCGCGCATCATCGGCGTGGTGATTTCCTATTTCGATAACCAGTTCTATCCGCAGGTTCTGGAAGCGCTGGCGCAAAAACTGGACACTCTCAATTACCACCTGCTGCTGTTTGTGGGCGACAAAGATGGAAACGTGGACAGGATTTTCGATCAGATCATGCAGTACCGGGTGGACGGCATCGTGCTGGCCTCGGTTACGCTTTCGCTGGATCTCTCCGGCGAATGTCTGGCTGCGGGGATACCGGTTGTTCTGTTTAACCGCAGCCAGGAAAACGGTATGGCCTCCAGTGTTAACAGCAATAATGAAGCGGCGGCACGGCAAATCGCTGAATTCCTGATGGCGGGTGAACACCAGCGTTACGCCTATGTGGGCGGCGTGGCCGATTCGTCGGTGAACATCGCCCGTCAGCGTGGCTTTCTGGCCGCATTACAGGAACAGGGAATAAACGACGTCAGAGTGGTTAACGGTGACTATGACACCAGGCAGACCATCCGCGCGGCCTATACCCTCTTTTCAACCCCGCCAGTGCCGGATGCTATTTTTGTGGCTAACGACCACATGGCGTTAACGGTGATGGACGTCGCGCGCTACGAGTTCGGCCTGCAAATTCCTCAGGATGTGTCGGTCATTGGCTATGACGATACCGGCCCGTCAGGCTGGCCTTCTTATGCATTGACCTCTGTGTCACAGCCTGTAAAGGAGATGGTGGAAGCGGCGGTCGAACTGCTGATGAAGCAAATTGAGAGCGACACCATTGAGCCTGAGCAGATTACCGTGCCGGGTCAACTGGTGGTGCGACACTCCGCCCGACGGCCACACAGCGGCGTCATTGAAAAAGAGGGTGTATCCCTGTTTCAGCCTCAGGAGGTTAAATGAGCAGATTGCCCGGTTTCAGCCCCCAGTTTGACTCCATTCAGCAGTTTATTACCACGCTGACCCACGTTGTCTGGGAGCAGAAAGATATTGGTCAGCTGGCCGATTTTTATGCCACACCGGTGGTATTTATTACTCCGGAAAAACAGCTGACCGACCTTTCACAGTTTATGCGCCATACCCTGGAGGCGATGTACAGCTTCCCGCAGCGCAGCGTGCTGACGGAGGACATTCTCTGTACCGAAGCGCCAGGAGGTGAGTATTACACCTCTCAGCGGACAATGGCGTCGATTCGCCATCAGGGCGAGGGCTTTTTTGGTGCGCCGACGGGCAAGAGCGTCTGGGTGCGCACCTGGGCGGATCGTATTTGCGCCGATGGCGCGATACGTCAGGAGTGGTTGCTGCAGGACAGAGCCGCAATTGTTGCGCAGTTGGGGCTGGATGTGCGTGAATTTGCCCGCAGTCTGGGCAACGCCCGTGAGCAACTGGGGCTGGAAAACAGCCCGGCAGACGTACTGCACGCGCGCTGGGCGGGCGGCCCTGAAGGGGATGATGTTGAAGGCCCTATTGCAGGCGTGATTGAACGCTATCTGACCATGTGGGCGGGTGGTAACAGCGGTACTGTGCCCGGTTTGTACCATCCGGCCGCCACGTTATATGCGCCAGGCCACTGCATGGGCACCGGCGAGGCCGAAATCAGTGCTCTGCTCTCTGGATACCGTGCCTCGTTCGCCGACAGCGAAACCCAGCTTCACCATTTAATTGTGCGCAAAGATGCCAATGAGCCGGTGCGCATCTCGCTGCGCTGGTCACTTTTAACCTGGCATGACGGTTATGGAAAATTTGGCGCGCCGACGCGTAAACCTGTTTCTATTTCGGGTATTAGTCAGCTTGAATTGCGCGACGGTTTAATTATTCGTGAATATCTCGGAATAGATGAATTAGCGATATGGTCGCAAATCGTTAATCCGTAAATAATTATCATAAAATCCCTGCCGCAATAGTTATTGCGGCAAAGACTTCACTCATTTATTTGGGTGCAGGTTTCTTATTGTCTGAATAATAGTGAACATCAATGCAGGAGGTCCTATGTCTTCAACTGAAGTAACAAATAAAGCTCCAGCCGTACCCGAAAAAAATAACAGTAAAATTCAGCGTGACGAACCGGTATTACAGGTTGAACGCCGCGACTTTATTGATCTCGTTCCGGAGAAACGCCCTCGCGCGCAATCATTAAGAGGCTTCGATGAGTGTTATACGGATATTGTCGATTATATCGTGCGCTGCACCCATAAAATATGGGACGAACGTGACGTTGGTTTAATTTATACCCACTATACCCATAACTGCGTGCTGTATAACGCACTGGGCACACTGTATACCCGTGAAGAAGTGGTGCAGGACACCCTGAAACGCCTGGTAGCCTTCCCTGAGCGCCGGGGCATGGCGACGCAGGTTATCTGGAACGGCAATGACGTCGATGGTTTCTATACCTCTCACCTGGTAACGGGGACGGGGCGTCATACCCAGTTCAGCCATCTCGGCCAGCCCACGAACCGCACGTTTGTCACGCGCACCGTGGCCGACTGCATGATCCACGAGAACAAGATTTACCGCGAGTGGGTAGTGAGTGACAACATGTCCCTGATGAAACAACTGGGGCTAAACACCGATGACATCGCCTTCAACATGGCGAAAGAGCAATTTGATAAAGGCTTCCGCGTCACCGACATCGGTGAGAATGGCCGCATGCTGGGGCAGTATCCACCGGAGATAGAGTGCGACATCTCGATCGCCCATACCGATACCGAAGAGCAGTGCCTGCGCTGGATGCACGAAATTTATAACCGTCGGATGTTAGGCAAGATTAAAGAGGTCTACGCGCCCAACGTGCAGTACCACGGCCCGCTGATGAAAGAGCTTTACGGCGTAGCATCGGTGACGCACCAGACCCTGGCACTTATTGGCATGATCCCGGACGGCGCATGGCTCCCGCAGCATATCTGCTCTAACCCGTGCGATGAGGGCGGCGTGAAAGTGGCGATCCGTTGGATCATGGAAGGCCACCACCTGGGCTATGGCGAGCTGGGCAAACCCACAGGCGAGCGTCTGTTCGTTATGGGCATGTCCCATTACCACATTGTGAACGGCAAAATTGTTGATGAGTGGGTCGTTTACGATCACCTGGCGCTGCTGGCGCAGATCAAACTTGGTCAGATGGAGAATGCATAATGTCAGAGTCGATTGTTAATCAGGTTCGCTGGGTTAAACGCCCGCAGGGCCAGGATGAGAAAGCAGACCGTTCCCTGAGCGATACCGTCAGCACGATTATTGCGCGGGTGAAACAGGAAGGGGATGCGGCGCTGAGGGATTTTTCACAACGTTTCGATAAAGTCGTGCCATCGCAGTTTGAAGTGACGGCCGAAGAGATTGAACAGGCGCTGGCTGGCATGGACCCGCAGACCCGTCGCGATAGCGAATTCGCCATTTCTCAGGTGCGCCGTTTTGCTCAGGCTCAGTTCGCCACCATGCTGCCGCTGGAAGTGGAAACTCTGCCCGGCGTGCATCTTGGGCATCGCATTATTCCGGTTCAGACCGTGGGCTGCTACGTGCCGGGCGGGCGCTACCCTATCCTTTCCGCCCCGGTAATGTCGATTGTGCCTGCCACCGTTGCGGGTTGCGAACAGATTATCGCCTGCCTGCCACCGGGCGCGCATCCGGCGATGATCGCCGTCTGTCACCTGGCCGGGGCGCACCGCATCTTTAAAGTGGGCGGCGCGCAAGCCATTGCCGCCATGGCGTGGGGGACTGAAAGTATTCCGGCGGTGGATAAAATCGTCGGTCCTGGCAACGCTTATGTAAACGAGGCGAAGCGCCAGGTCTTTGGTAAAGTGGGTATTGATGCCCTTGCCGGGCCGAGTGAGATCTTCACCGTTGCTGACGATTCTGCCGATCCGCGTATTCTGGCCGCCGATCTGCTGGCGCAGGCGGAGCACGACATTCATACCCGCGTCGGGCTGGCGACCACCAGCGACGCGATCGCAACACGCACTCTCGCTGAGATCGAACGCCAGCTAGGCAACCTGCCCACCGCCGCGACAGCGGGTGAAGCCTGGCATCGTCAGGGCGAAATCGTGGTGTGCGACAACGAAGATCACCTGATCGCCTTCGCTGATTATATGGCAACCGAACATTTACAGGTTCATACCCGCGATCCGCACGCTACTGCTGCCAAGATCCGCAACTACGGTTCACTGTTTATCGGACAAAACGCCAGCGTCGTCTTTTCGGACAAATGCTGCGGAACAAACCACACGCTACCCACAATGGCGGCAGCGCGCTATACCGGCGGGTTGTGGGTTGGCGCATATGTCAAAGTATGCACCCATCAGTGGATTGACGAGCAGGGAATTCCGGCCATCGCGGAACCGGCTATTCGCCAGAGCCGTACCGAGGGAATGCAGGGGCACCGCCGTGCGGCAGAAATTCGCCTCCGCCCGCAGGATATTGATGCCATTACCGCAGGCACGCGGGATTAAGGTAACAGAGGCAGGCGGAATAGCCTGCCACACTCTTCTCTTCAGGAACTCACGCGATGCGTCTTATTCCACCCCAGGATTGTTGCGAGGAGATGGCCCGACGTCTGCAGGCCATTGATGAACACCAGCATCTAAATGCCATTCTTGGTGTCAATAGCGATGCGATGGCACAGGCTGAACGTTATCAGCAGCTTCGCCGTCAAAATAGTTTAATGGGGCCATTGCACGGCATCCCGCTGATTGTGAAGGACAACATCGCCTGTGCTTCTTTGCCGATCACACTCGGCTGCAAAGGGCTGGCATCGGTAAAAGCGGTATCTGATGCACGGGTCATCCAGCGCCTGCGGGCAGCAGGGGCGATTATTCTGGCAAGAGCAAATATGTCTGAGTTCGCCTTTGACGTTCGTTCCCGTAGCTCGCTGGGCGGCGATGTGCGCAATCCGTTACAACCTGCCGTTACGGCGGGCGGCTCAAGCGGCGGTAGCGCTGCTGCCGTCGCTGCCGGTATGGCAGACGGTGCCCTGGGTACGGATACCGGCGGTTCGATTCGTATTCCCTGCAGTTATACCGGTCTCGTCGGATTACGGCCTGCGTTTCGGCGTGAGATGCTTGAGGGCGTTGCCCCTTTATCCCTGAGTAAAGATACCGTTGGCCCGATGGTACACACCGTGCGCGATGCCGCTCTCTTACACGCAATCATGCACGGCGAGCGGCCCGTTGAGCCGGAGGCACTGCCGCTTAAAGGGAAACGGTTCGGGGTCATTACCGCTCTGGAGGGGGACGATCCGGCTCAGCTCGGCGTATGGTCTGAGGCGCTGGATCGCCTGCGGTTAGCCGGTGCGACGATGATTAATGTGCCTTTGCCGATTCTGACCGAAGTGGAATCTCAGATGTGCCTGAGTCTTTACGAATTCCATACCGGGATCAACGCCTGGCTCGCAGCCCAGCAGAACGCTCCGGCCAGCCTGCGGGAGGTGGTCACCTCTGGACAATGCTTATCTGAATTTTTACCGCTGCTGGAGCAGATGCTATCGTTTAGCCACCTGAAAACACCGCAGTGGTTTAACGGACGTCGTTTTCAGCGTCGTCTGTATCGTGAGTTGAGCGGTACAGCCGAACAGTATCGCATCGATGCTTTTCTCTACCCCACCGCCAAACGCCGCCCCGCGGACCTGAATAAAATGCCCCCTGGCTGTGCACCTGAACTCGCAGCAATAAGCGGTCTGCCAGCAATCACCTTACCGTACCGCCTGAATCATGCCGGTTTACCTGTGGGGATAGAGATATTATCGAAGACACGTAATGAGCAGTTCTTACTCTCATTAGCTCTGGGTTGTGAAAATGCGCTTGGCGAAGATGACGCTTGCCCGCCCCTTCACAAACCGTAAAAAACTAAAGAAATCCCCCATCGCGCCGATCATCATCCGTGTGTATTATTTCCTGTAGCGTCTGTAACAACTAACCTTAACTCAAATACTTAAGCGCCAAAGCGAAAGGCATCATGAGCACACCGATCAAACGGCTAGAAATCATTAAAAATGCGATTGAACTGGAAGATGACGATATCATCCAGAGCCAGCTGACACGGCTGAAAAAGGAAGCGTTTGACGATGAGCTACAGGCAATCGTCGTGGCGCTTGAGCAGAAAAACTACACCGCCGCCATTGCGGCCATCACTGCCTGGCTGCAGGGCCAGCGCGCTATCACTCAGTGGCGCGATCCGCAGGTGGCCGCCAGCAAGCTGGAGCTTAAAGCACTGGAAGAACGCCTGCGCGATCTGATTGACCGCCGCAACGCCCGCGTGCAGCAGCTTGATGAGTTCAACGATCTCTATTTCTCCCGGCTCGGGCCGCTTATGCAGCAGATCCTCGCCCTGCGTAAAACGCTGGCGGAGCTAAACCTGCGTCGCCAGCAGGCGGAGGCGCGTCGTCGTGAAGAGGATTATCGTCGCTGTCAGCGCTACATGGCGCAGGCGGTGGAGGTGCTGGCGACGCTCACCCAACGCTGGCGCGACCAACCTGCCGATTCCGTACAGGCTGCCGAGGCGCGCAAGCACCTGCAGCAGCAAAGCAACCTGATTGCCAACCTGCTGGCTGAAGCCCTGGAACTTGAGCGCGGGTTAACGCGCGAAGAGGAGCCTGCACGCCAGGCGCGCGACGAGGCCAATGAAGAGTACGAGAAATACCGCGAACAGCATCACGATGCTGAAATTCGTCTGCGCAAAGGGAAAAATCTTTCGCAGGAAGATCAGAACGAGCTAAAACGGCTCTGGCGTCAGGCAAGCAAACTGTGCCACCCGGACCTGGTCGCAGATGATCTAAAAGAAGAAGCCAACACGATGATGGTGCAGCTTAACCAGGCCAAACAGCGCGGTGACGTGAAAGCCATTCGCTCGCTGGTGGCGCGTCTGCAGCAGGGCTTTGAGCCATTGATGGCAAGCGACAGGCTGAACGATCTGGAGCGTATCCGCAAAAAGATGGCACAGGTCCGCGAGCAAATCGACACCTTAGTGAACGAGCTGGCGGAGCTGGAGAAAGAAGAGTCCTGGCTGCTGGTTTCGTCGCTCAGCAATATGGAAGCGTACTTTGCTCAGCAGGAGAAGGCGCTGAAAGAGGTTTGCGCCTCGCTCGAACATCAGGTAAGCGAAGCGCAGATGGATTCGGCTGCGTAGTTATTTAGCGTGCCAGTATGCGCTGGCACGCACCAGTTGCTGATCAATCGCGTCGGTTTCAAACTGGCGGCTCAGGTTTCTCACCACTTTCCCTTCCCCAGTCAGCCAGATGAAGTAATCTTCCGACGGCACGGTCAACGCCGCCAGGTGGTCAGCCACCTTCTGCTCGCTGTGGCCCACAATCCAGGTGATGTTGAAGTCACTCAGATGCGCCAGATAGTCCTTATAAGATTCATCACCTACGGTTACCACCGCATGGATCGCCGGGCGTACCGTCAGTTTTGCGATGCCTTCTAAACGGCGGCGCAGTGCGGGCATCCCGGACTCATCGCAGACATACAACTGCCAGGCGTAATCTTCCGGCACCACCAGCGAACCACGCGGGCCGCCGATAGTCAGCTTGTCACCGGGTTTCGCCTCAACCGCCCAGTTGCTGGCGACACCGCCGTCATGAACGAAGAAATCGAGCACCAGCTCATGGTTTACCTCATCATACAGCGGCGTATAGTCACGCGCCTGCGGGCGTACACCGTCGCCCCAGTCGATGCCATCATCGGTCACCACCGGTGGCACAAAGGCTGTGCCCGGTGCCGGGAAAAAGACTTTGGTGTGGTCGTCAAAACCGCGGGAGGTAAAACCGTCCAGCGCCTCGCCGCCCAGAACAATGCGCTGGAAGCCAGCACTTACACGCGCAACGCGGAGCACGTTTAGCTCGCGAAAGCGCAGGTCATTACGGACACGTTGCGGATAACGGGTGGATGTCATTTTTATGCCCTTCTCAGGTGAATACGATATATCGAAATCAATTTTAAATGATAATGATTGCTAATAAGCAAGAATGCAAGATTTTTTAGATTGCATCTTAATATATCTTAGATATAGTTTAGATATATCAAATTGAGGGGCATACCATGCGACATGAACACGAGGGCGGCGGACGCCGACCGCGATTTTTTGGTCACGGCGATCTGCGGCTGGTGATCCTGGATATCCTGACCCGCAACGCCAGTCACGGTTACGAACTGATCAAAGAGATTGAGAACATGACGCAGGGGAATTACACCCCAAGTCCGGGTGTTATCTACCCGACGCTCGATTTTTTGCAGGATCAGACGTTTATCACCATGACGGAAGAAGAAAGTGGCCGCAAGAAAATTGCGATCACCGTAGCAGGGCAACAGTGGCTTGATGAAAACCAGGAACAGCTTGAGAACATTCAGGTACGTATCAAAGCGCGCTGCGTCGGCTTCCAGCTACGCAAAAACCCGCAGATGAAGCGGGCGCTGGATAACTTTAAAGCCGTTTTAGACCTGAAGGTGAATCAGGGAGAACTCAGCGATGTGCAGCTTAAGCAGATCATCGGCGTGATCGACCGCGCGTCGCTGGAGATCTCCCAGCTGGATTAAGCCGGTGCGTGTTCGCTCACGCGGAAGACGCGAACCAGCTCTTTCAGGTGCATCGCCTGCTCATTCAGCGATGCCGCCGCTGCCACAGACTCCTCCACCAGCGCGGAGTTCTGTTGTGTGGTGGCGTCAATCAGGCCAATTGCGCTGTTAATTTGCGAGATACCTTCCGTCTGCTCATGGCTGGCCTGGCGGATCTCACGCAGGATCACATCCATCTCCTCGACGTTACCGACCATGCCGTTGATCAAGCCGCTGGCCTTCTCTACCAGATTCATCCCGTCCTGAGTCTGGCTGGTGGAGCTTTCAATGAGCTGGCGAATTTCACTGGCTGAGGAGGCGCTTTTCTGCGCCAGCTGGCGCACTTCCCCCGCAACAACCGCAAAACCACGGCCATGCTCACCGGCACGTGCCGCTTCTACGGCGGCATTCAGCGCCAGGATGTTAGTCTGGAAGGCAATGGCGTCGATCAGGTCGATAATGTCGGACATCCGGTTTGAGGTGTCATTAATCAGGCGCATTTTGCTGGTCACCTGCTTCATCATCTCGCCGTTGTTTTTCACCACCGCAGCCGCGTCGGCAGAAAGGTTCGTCGCTTCCCCGGTATGAGACGCGGTGTTTTTCACCGTCGCAGTGATCTGCTCCATCGACGCCGCCGTCTGCTCAACAGAACTGGCCTGCTCCTCCGTGCGTGCCGCCAGATCCTGGTTCCCCGCTACGATCTGCGCGGCCGCGCTGGAGATATTCTCCGACCCGGTCTGCACCTGCTGCACAATCTCCAGCAGACGAGTTTTCATCTCCATCAGCGCGGAGAGCAGCAGACCGGTTTCATCTTTACCGTGTGACGCAATGCTGCCGGTCAGATCCCCTTCAGCAATGGCTTCAGCGAAGGTCACTGCTTTACCCAGCGGGCGGGTTATCGAGCGCACAATGAACCAGCCAATCAGGCTGCCCACCACAACGCTAAACAGCGTGATCAGGATCAGCAGCAGGCGTTGGGTTCTGAAATCGTCGTCCACCTGCGTGCCCGCACGTTGCATCTCGCTGTTTTGAATAGCGATTAACTCCTGTACCTTCGTCTTATAGGCCTGTTGCAGGCTGAGGGTGTTGGTCATCATCTCCTGGATGGCACCCGCACGATCGTTATTCTGCACCGCCTGCAAAATACGGTAACGCGAATCCAGATACTGCTGGCGCACGCTACGAATATCCGCCAAAACCTGCTGTGATTTGGCATCGTGCAGAGCATTATTCAGGCCGTCCAGCAGCACGGTAATGTGCTCACTGATCTCTTTCATACGCTGCTGCGACCGGGCGGTGTATGTCCCCTGCTCGTCCAGCAGCATGAGCTGCTGTGTGCTAATAAATTCCTGGAAGTTGTCGATTAGCTGGTTCGCTTTTACCGTGGTCGGATAACCGCTGGTAATGATGGATTGCATACCGTTGTTCGCACGGTTCAGGCTCAGCAGGGACAAACTCGCACTCGCCACCATCAGGACAATAAAGAATCCAAACGCCAGAAATAATTTCGTGCCGATCTTTACGTCATGTAAGAACATATTTACTCCATCAATGTGATTATTTCTCAGACGATCTTCGTTATCGGTAACCCAGGCGCTAACTTTATGACTTTGATCGTTTTTTTATTTCATAACCATCATAATGGATAGGTGCAGGCTATTAATTACGCCGTATCGATCGTTACGTGACCGCCAGAACAGGCGTATGTGAAATAGCGTCAGGAAAAACAGACTTAGGCAGGAATAAATAACCAGGCGGATTTTTTTAGTTATTTAATATTAATTTAACAATAACCAACCAAAATAATTACAACAAACAAAAAAGCCGTTTACTCTTTCTGGAGCAAACGGCTTTACTGGAACTTTACTGAATCAATGGAGAACGGTTACCGCATCTTCAAGCCGCCCGGCACGATGCTTCACCATCGACGAGATTTTCGCACTCTCTTCCACCAGGTCGGCATTTTTCTGCGTGATGCTGTCCAGTTCCGCCACGGCACGGGTGAGTTCCGACAGGCCGGTCGCCTGTTCTGAAGTCGAGTGGCTGATCTGCGCGATAAGCTGAGTCACATTTTTCACCTGCTCAACGATATCGTCCATCGTGCGGCCTGCGGCATGCACCTGATCGGAGCCAGATTGTACCTTGCTGGCGCTGGCATCAATCAGTTTACGAATATCGTTAGCCGCATTCGCGCTGCGGCTGGCGAGATGACGCACCTCCCCTGCCACCACCGCAAACCCTTTGCCCTGCTCACCCGCGCGTGCCGCTTCTACGGCGGCATTCAGCGCCAGGATATTGGTCTGGAAAGCAATATCGTTAATGAGCGAGGTAATCGAGCCAATCCGCTGGGTGCTGTCGGCAATGTCATCCATCGTTTTGACTACGGTCTGCATCGCATTACCGCCTTTGGTCGCTGCGCTGCTGGCAGCCACGGAGAGCTTGTCCACTTCAGCAGCCGTCTCTGAGTTGCTTTGTACCGACGCCGCCATCTGGTTCATCGTCGCCACGGTTTGCTGCACGTTGGCGACGGTTTGGCGCGTGCGATCATTGAGATCTTCATTACCCTGCGCCAGCTTGTCACTGCCATCGCGCACGCTCACAACCTGGCTGGATACGTCATTGATCAGCCAGCGACACATCAGCCCTAACTGCCCAACCGCGCGCAGGGTCAGCCCCAGTTCGTCGCTGCGGTTCAGGTGCTGCACGCTGTTGCGCTCACCGGTGGCGACCCGCAGTGCCTGACGCGCTACGTTTTCCACCGGGCGGACAATCTGCTGTTCAAAGAGCACGGTCCCCAGCAGCATCACCACGGCTGTCGCCACCAGTGAAACCCAGCCGGCAGAGGTGGCTATCAGCGTGGCGGCCAGCGCAGCAAACAGTACCGCCATCACGCTGCGCACACGCCAGCGCAACGGCATCGCCGGTAACTTCCCGAGCCAGCCCTGACGCACCACCAGCCCTTTATGGATACGTTTTTTACAGCGCCCTTCATTCAGTGCCTTATAGAGCGGCTCCACGGCGGCAATCTCTTCGGCCGTCGCTTTCGTGCGGATCGACATATAACCTGTCGCCTGACCATTACGCACCATCGGCACCGCGTTCGCGCGCACCCAGTAGTGGTCGCCATTTTTACGCCGGTTTTTGACAATCCCGCTCCACGGCTCCCCCTTTTGCAGCGTGTACCACATATCGGCAAAGGCCGCTTTCGGCATATCCGGGTGGCGCACCAGATTGTGCGGCTGCCCCAGCAGTTCCGTGAGCGAGTACCCGCTCACCTGCACAAAGGTGTCGTTGGCGTGGGTCAGGTAACTGTGGAGGTCGGTGGTCGACATTAAGGTGGTGTCATCGTCCAGAGGGTATTCATTCCGGGTGACATAAGAAGGAGAGGACATGATGGGCATCCCTTGCAGGTTATTTGAATGTTAATTTTGTGGTTTATTGTTTTTCGGCGGTAACGAATTTATCTTTAGTTGTTAAATATGATTGAGATCGCAAATTTCAGTTAAACCGCACTTTTTGCGCGCCTTTCTAATTAATTGATTTAAAATACTTTCGCTAAGAAATTACCTGGAAAGTATGATCGGTTAACGCCCACTAAAGAAGCATCCTTCGCACCACACCAGTGCAATTGACGAACTGCGTTGCAGAACCTCTCCCCGCCTCCCTGCGCCTTCATCCCGTTTGGCTTGTATCGGCATGATTAAATTTTGCGCAACATTAATTTAACCTGGCGTTTATCCCGATTTTCGTTAAGTCATCTGAAGTGGCGTAATCCCTGCAATACTTAACTCAGTATCATGTGATACGCGATCCCAGGGAGCACATTTTGAACAGGTTACCTTCCAGCGCCTCGGCTCTTGCCTGTACCGCGCACGCACTGAATCTCATTGAAAAGCGAACGCTTGATCATGAGGAGATGAAACAACTTAACCGAGAGGTCATCGACTACTTTAAAGAGCATGTGAATCCGGGTTTTCTGGAGTATCGCAAATCTGTTACCGCCGGCGGGGATTACGGAGCCGTAGAGTGGCAAGCGGGAAGTCTTAATACGCTTGTCGACACCCAGGGACAGGAGTTTATCGATTGCCTGGGTGGTTTTGGTATCTTCAACGTGGGGCACCGTAATCCAGTAGTGGTTTCCGCCGTACAGAATCAACTTGCGAAACAACCTCTCCATAGCCAGGAACTGCTCGACCCGCTTCGCGCCATGCTCGCGAAAACGCTGGCGGCCTTAACCCCCGGCAAACTGAAATACAGCTTCTTTAGCAACAGCGGCACGGAATCGGTCGAAGCGGCGCTTAAGCTCGCCAAAGCGTACCAGTCGCCACGCGGGAAGTTCACCTTTATCGCTACCAGCGGTGCGTTCCACGGTAAATCGCTGGGCGCACTGTCAGCGACCGCCAAATCCACCTTCCGTAAACCGTTTATGCCGCTGCTGCCGGGCTTCCGCCACGTGCCGTTTGGTGACATCAACGCCATGCGCACCATGCTCAGCGAATGCCGTAAAACTGGCGATGATGTGGCAGCGGTGATCCTGGAGCCTGTCCAGGGTGAAGGTGGCGTGATCCTGCCTCCGCAGGGTTATCTGCCTGCTGTGCGTCAGCTTTGCGATGAGTTTGGTGCGCTGCTGATCTTCGACGAAGTACAGACCGGCATGGGCCGCACCGGCAAGATGTTTGCCTGCGAGCATGAGAACGTTCAGCCGGACATTCTCTGCCTGGCGAAAGCGCTCGGCGGCGGCGTGATGCCGATTGGTGCGACGGTCGCTACCGAGGAGGTATTCTCGGTGCTGTTCGACAACCCGTTCCTGCACACCACCACCTTTGGCGGTAACCCGCTGGCCTGTGCGGCTGCGCTGGCAACCATCAACGTGCTGCTGGAGCAAAACCTGCCTGCGCAGGCGGAGCAAAAAGGCGACATGCTGCTGGATGGCTTCCGTCAACTGGGACGGGAATACCCGGATCTGGTGCAGGATGCGCGCGGTAAAGGGATGCTGATGGCGATTGAGTTCGTTGATAATGAAATCGGCTATAACTTCGCGAGCGAGATGTTCCGCCAGCGGGTACTGGTGGCCGGAACGCTCAACAATTCAAAAACCATCCGTATTGAACCGCCGCTGACGCTGACCATTGAACAGTGTGAACAGGTGCTGAAAGCGGCGCGCAAAGCGCTGGCAGCGCTGCGGATAAGTGTGGAAGAAATGTGATAAAAGTCCTCCCTTTTGGGAGGGCTTTTTTACACCGCATATATGTTAAATTCCACTTTGCAATTAAAGATTCCACATTGAAATTTTATTTTCTGCGATCCCTGCGCATAATATTTTCCTGAATTTAATATTAATTATATCCCTCAGGATTCTGCTCAATAATAATCCACACATATTATTTCAGGCCCATTCTGCGCCAGAAAACCGGTAAATTCGATCAGTTAATGTGCAAATTCATTTTAAAAACTAATAAATTCTTATTTAAAATCCGTTTAAGTATTTCTAACCATAAAATATCCAGCAATAGATTGATATAATATTTTTCACCTCATAAAATATCTTTTCGAAACATCATGAGAATGTGCGAAACATACTGTGTTATATGAGCCGGTATATCAAGGACATTTAATCTAAGATATTACTTTCCTCTTAACGTTCGTAGTTTTAAATCTTGTTTCAATTTGACAGAAAACTGTTTATTAAAAGGATTTGTATGAAAAAGCATGTTTTAGCAATGGTTGTTGCTGCGGCAATGGCAAGCGGCGTAGCCGTGAATGCACAAGCTGAAAGCACAACAGTAAGCGGTGGAACCGTTAACTTCGTCGGTCAGGTTGTGAATGCCGCGTGTTCAGTCGCGGCTGACTCTGTCGACCAGACCGTTATTCTGAGCCAGGTTCGCACCGTGAAACTGACCGAAAAAGGAATGCTCGCAAATCAGAAAGAAGATTTCAACATCAAGCTGGAAGACTGCGACACTTCCGTGAGCCAGAACGCCGCCGTCATTTTCAACGCGCAGCAGGATGCAACCCAGCCGGGAGCGATGGCGAATACCGCGGGTGCGGGTTCCGCTCTGAACGTTGCTCTGCAACTGTTTGGACCTGACGGTAAAAATCTTGACCTGGGCACCACGTCCTCAGCCGTCGGTCTGATCAACGGTGAAAACATCATTCCACTGAGCGTTGACTACATCGCAACTGGCGCAGCAACGCCAGGTAACGTAGCGTCCACTGCCACCTTCCAGATGGTTTATTCCTGATCCGGATGCTGTTCCTCCTCCTTCGTACACCAGTGCGGAGGAGTCATTTTAATCCAGACATTTTTTACAGCGATTAAATACATAGGCTCTAACGGCATGTTTTATTCTATGTATTTAATTAAGTGATATATCAATGACACGAATTATACCATCAGCTTTTATAAATAAGCTGATTACAGGTTCTTTCTTATTTGCGATGACGGCGATAACCACCGCGTACGCGGGTGGTATAGGGCTTGGCGCAACGCGAATTATTTACCCGCAAGGCGATAAGCAGATCTCTTTGCCTGTGACGAATACGTCTGAAAGCAATGCTTTTCTGGTACAGTCCTGGGTTGCAAATGCGGATCAATCGAAGTCTACAGACTTTATCATTACCCCTCCGCTATTTGTGATGCATCCTAAAAAAGAGAACACCGTGCGAATTATGTACGTGGGCCCGGATTTGCCCACAGACAGGGAAAGCGTCTTTTTTTTCAACAGCAAAGCCATACCGTCAGTGGATAAAAGTAAATTGCAGGGAAATACGCTGCAGATTGCCACACAAAGCGTGATCAAGCTGTTTATTCGCCCCAAAAAGTTACCAACGCCTTCCATTGATGCGCCAAAAACCCTGCGTTGCCTGACGACGAACGGCAAGCTGACCATCAAAAACCCGTCGCCTTATTACGTATCACTTGTGCAGCTCAGAGTGGGAAGCACGACGTTAACAAATACCATGGTTGCGCCAATGAACAGCCTGGAGATTGCCGTTCCTGCGGGTAGCGGGGGTCAGGTCAATTTCCAGACGGTGAATGATTTTGGTGCTACTACCCCCGTTCAGTCATGCCCTGGAGCATAACTTTTCCGGAAAATAAAAGCATAGAGCGCGTTAAAGCAGGCTGAGAAAAATGAAGTATCGTAAGCAGAAGACAAAGCATGTCATTCATCATTTGGCTCCTCTCACATTGGCCATGCTGGGCGCGCTAACATCCATGAACGCAGGCGCGAATTATTATTTCAATCCGGCTTTCCTCTCAAGCGATCCTGCGGCAGTTGCTGATTTGTCACGTTTTAGTTCTTCCGGCCAGGCACCCGGCGTTTACCGGGTGGACGTGTGGCTGAATGACAATTTTTTAGCCACCCGCGACATAACTTTTAACGTCCGGAAAAGCGCAAAACCGTCGGATGATGATACGGGGCTGTCTCCCTGTTTGTCGCTGAAATCGCTTGATGCAATGGGGGTTAATGTTGATGCGTTGCCTGCCCTGAAGGAAGAAAACGCCAGCCATTGCGCCGATATTGCGTCCGCCATTCCTGCAGCCAGTACCCTTTTCGACTTTGAACGACAACGTCTGGATATCAGCATCCCGCAGGCTGCTCTGCGCAATAATGCGCGAGGTTACATCCCCCCTGAACAATGGGACGAAGGCATTAACGCTCTGATGCTGAATTATGACTTTACAGGCTCGCATAACCAAAACAGTGGCGATTATGGCTCGACCACGGATAACTATTTTCTCGGAATGAACAGTGGGATTAACCTGGGGCCCTGGCGGTTGCGGGATTATTCCACCTGGAACTACAGCAGCAGTGGCTCCAGTACCTATACCAACTGGGAGCACATTAAAACGTATGCTGAACGGGCGGTTATTCCCCTTAAAAGCAAGCTAACGATAGGCGAAAATTATACGACATCGGAAGTCTTTGATAGCCTGCCGTTTCGCGGCGTACAGATTAATTCTGATGACAATATGCTGCCGGATAGCATGAAGGGTTTTGCCCCGACTATTCGCGGTATCGCAAAATCCAATGCCCAGGTGACCATCAAGCAAAACGGTTACACCATTTATCAAAGCTATGTCCCGCCAGGGGCTTTTGCCATTAACGATCTTTATCCCACGTCCTCCAGCGGCGATTTAAACGTTGAGGTAAAAGAAGCTGACGGTACGATCAACAGCTATTCTGTGCCCTATTCTGCAGTCCCGGTTTTACAGCGAGAAGGCAGCGTAAAATACGCCGCGGCCGCAGCCCGCTATCGCAGCAGCAGTAGCCAGCAAGAGGACGTTAACTTTATTCAGGGAACGCTTATCTGGGGTTTACCTAAAGGATTTACCGTCTATGGCGGTACGCAACTGACGGAAAAATACGCCGCCTTTGCTTTGGGTTCAGGGGTTAACCTGGGCAACGTTGGCGCGGTGTCGGCCGATGTAACCAGTGCGCAAAGCGAACTGAGCGATGGTAGCTCACACAGCGGGCAATCAATACGTTTCTTATATGCAAAATCGTTAAATGGCATTGGAACAAATTTCCAGCTGTTAGGGTATCGCTACTCAACGTCGGGTTTTTATACGCTGGATGAAACGACCTACAAACAGATGAAAGGTTATATCGGCCAGGACGATCCCAATAACCGAACCGAAGACGATCGGCCAGTCTGGACGGATTATTACAATCTGTACTACACCAAACGCGGTAAACTCCAGGCGAATATATCCCAGCAATTTGGCAATGCCGGGTCGATTTTTCTCAACGGCAGCCAACAAACGTACTGGCATACCGATGAAAAAAACACACTTATCCAGCTAGGTTATAGCGGGATGGTGGCGGGTGTAAGTTATAACCTGACCTACAACTACAATAAAGCTCCCGGTATGAGCGGAAGCGATCGGATTTACGCCTTAACGCTCTCCTTCCCACTCAATGTATGGCTCCACCCAGGTGGAGATGTGACGAAACGTTTAAATAGCATCTATGCCACCTACGGCATGAGCACCGACAACGACGGCAGAGTGACCAATACTGCGGGCATCAACGGAACGCTGCTTGAAGATAACAACTTAAGTTATAGCGTTCAGCAGGGTTATCAGAATCAGCATACCGGTGCCAGCGGAAGCGCCAGTGCCGAGTACGACAGCGCTTACGGTAATGCGAACCTGGGATATAACTACAGCCATAACGGCGATTATCAACAGGTAAATTATGGACTGAGTGGCGGTATCGTCGCCCACCGTAATGGCATCACCTTAAGCCAGCCTTTGGGAGACACCAACGTCCTGATAGCGGCACCAGGGGCAAGCAACGTTAAAGTGGAAGATGGGCCGGGCATTCACACCGACTGGCGAGGCTATGCGGTCGTGCCCTATGCCAGCGCATACCATCGTAACCGCATGGCGCTGAACACCAACTCCCTGAGTGACGACCTGGACATCGATGAAGCCGTTACGCAAGTTATTCCAACCCAGGGCGCACTTGTACGCGCCACCTTCAAGGCCCGCTCCGGGAATCGTGCAATGATTTCATTAATTCATGATGGGCACCCTGTGCCGTTTGGTGCCATTGTCACGCGCAGTGACGAAGGTGGAGACACTATCGTGGGTGAAAATGGCGAAGCCTATCTGTCGGGACTGGGGACAACAGGCTCCCTGACGGTACAGTGGGGCGATACAAGCGATAAAAAATGTGTTGCTGCCTACACGCTAAGTGAAACAAAGCAGTCCCTCGAACGTTTAAAAGCGGAGTGCCGATAGGTGAAATTACGTATTATTCTTTTATTACTGGCTCTTGTAACGTCAGCGGAAAGTCTGGCTGCGGTTTGCCATAATTATTCAAATAGCATTACGGTTGTAAATTACGATTTGACAACGACGTTGACTAAAGAAGAAAACCAGTTGGGAAAGGCAGTTGAACTTGTAAAATCACAGGATGTGGGTGTGGAAGCCATATGTGCGAGACACCCTGATGGTGATTCTCGTACCTATCGTTCATACAAAAGTGCTTTTCCTGTTATCTTCACAGAAAATCAATGGCAATACATGAGCCTCGATCCAACCTATATCGCAGGTGCGATGCGTATTACCGATTCAGATATAGGGGATTATTATCCCCCTGCAGACTATGTTCATATGGGGAAAGACTGGAGGGTCGATCAAGAGGATATTGGCGAACCCTTCCCGGTATATGACTCCAACCTGGTGTTCAGGATAAAAATTGTCAAACCCTTTATTGGCACGGTCATTATCCCCAATAAGGTGATGTTCAATGTTTACATTACAACAGACAATACCGATCCACTGAATACTATTGTTTATCAAATAACCTACAACGGCGCTGTCACCGTACCACAAAACTGCGTCATTAATGCGGGGCAAATCATTACCGTTGACCTCGGGAAATTAAACAGTTCATCTTTCATTACCGCAGGGGAAAAACCGTATAACGCACCAGTGAAAACATTTAATGTTCCTGTTGAATGTAATGCCGATGTGATTTCACCCGCGCACCTCACGCTTCGGCTGGTCGCAACGGCAGACAGCCGCGTTAACCAGGCGCTTGCCACCGATAACAATGATGTTGGCGTCGTTGTTACGAATGATAAGGGCATGGTTATGATACCTAACGACGTTTCAAGCACGGCTGATTTTATCACCGACGATTCGGGCCATGCAGATATCACGTTAAAAACGTACCCGGTCAGTACAACAGGTAACGCCCCGGAAGAGGGTATTTTCACGGCGTTGGCTTGTTTACGTATCGATTTTGCGTAAGGGTGCTAAATGAAAAACATTTATTTTTCCGCTCTGCTCACTCTTTTTTTCTGGATGCCGCTAACGCATGCCGATGATGGCGCGTCGATAAATCTCCAGATATTCGGCACGATTATTGGTGAATCCTGTGATGTCGATGTGAACAGTAAAGAACAAACCGTCTATCTGGGTGAATTTGACAGTTCGGCGTTTCCTGCGCCAGGGACGACGTCGCCGGAAAAACCCTTCACAATTGATCTGAAGAATTGTTCGCGGGCCATCAACGGAACAAAAGTCTGGTTCAGCGGGACACCGGATATTAATAACCCCGATCTTTTATCCCTCAGCGACACGGGGAAAGGAACAGCGAGCCAAATGGCAACGGGTCTTGGTGTGGAAATTCTTAACGCTGAGCATAATCCCATTAGCATAAATAACGTGGAATCTGACACCTACCCCTTAACACAAGGCGATAATAGCTTAACGTTTAATTTACGGTATAAATCTACCCTGTCAGACGTCACGCCGGGGAATGCCACAGCCATCATGTATTTTGATTTGCTTTATCAGTAGGATGCGGAAATGAAAAAAATATCAACGATACTCTTTACCGCGCTTTCGCTGGTGGCGTTATTTTCAGAATGCATTCTGGCACACGACGGCACAATTTATATTACTGGCGTGATTCATAAAAAGACATGCAGTATTGCGCCTGACTCTCAAACTCTGACGGTCACGATGGACAACGTGCAAAGCACATATTTTACCCGGCCGGGTATGGGGGCGGATTATCACCCGTTTACCCTCAGTGTGGAAAACTGCGCAGGGACAGAAGGTTCCGTCAGTATTACCTTTGACGGCACACCAGACACGGTAAACCCCGACTTGCTGACGCTCATCGGCGGTGAAGGTTATGCAACGGGAATTGGCGTCGGTATTTATAACCAGGATAAGACGCTTATTGCCATAGGAAGCCATAGCCAGGAGACGTTGATTATTCCCAATCAGAGCGACGCGACTCTCCATTTTTACGCCCGCTATGTTGCCACTGCCAGCACCGTAACCACCGGGACGGCAAATGCCACAACGACATTTATCCTTAATTATGCGTAAACGTTCATTTGGGGCGGCGCTCCTGACGCTCTTTTTTCTGTCGCTCCCCCTGCTACAGGCGAAGGCGGGCGTGGTGATCGGCGGAACGCGTTTTGTCTATCCAGAACGAGAGAAATCGATCAGCTTTTCCGTCCGTAACCCTTCTGACGAATCTTATCTGATCTACACCAAAGTCGAGCCTGGTGGCTTATGGACGGGAGCAGATGTCCCGCACGGGCTTCAAACCACATTTGTGGCTATGCCACAGCTGTTTTCACTGCATCCTGAACGCGAGAACACGGTTCGTCTGATCTTCACGAGTGGAGACGTGCCCGCAGACCGTGAAACGCTGTTCACCTTAAACGTTGCGGCGATCCCTTCTGCTAACCATGACGTCTCCGGTGTACAAACGGCGGTACGTTCGCGCTTTAAACTTTTTTATCGTCCTGCCGGACTCGCCGGAAAACCAGATGATGCCTACCAGGCCCTACACTGGTCACGAAGCAAAAATAAGGTTGTCGTGAACAACCCGACGCCTTACTACGTCACGCTTTATCAGCTCAGCCTCGGAGGAAAGAGCATACCGGACGGCGGCGTTGTTGCCCCTTTCAGTGAGCGCTTACTTGATGGCTGTATCACCCCTGGGTTATGCGAGGTTCGCTGGCAAACGATCAATGATTTCGGCCGCATTATGCCTGTTCGCACACAGACAGTTGCGTCGTAGTCCCGTTTTCTCTCTTTTACGGAATACCATAATGGAAGTCTCAACCGCCCTTCATCGCCTTTCGCTCCTGCTGGCTGCGACCGTGACTTTCTCAGCCGCAACGCAGGCAGAGCAAGTCACACCGCAGCAGATTGATCAAACAGGAAAAGCAGCAGAAACCTATTTTGCCGCCCATCCTGAAAAGATTGGCGAAACCGTCGCGACATACCTTGCCGAACATCCTGAGTTTTTAGTGGCAGCAGGCGAAAGTCTCCGTCAGCGTCAGCAGATAGCACAGCAGCAGGCGATGGTTCAAAATGCGTTGCACCACCGTGAGCAGTTACTTAACACCGGCGAACCCGTCGTCGGGCCAGCTGACGCGAAAGTCGCCGTGGTGTCTTTTGTGGACGAACACTGTGTGAACTGCAACGTCACAGAAGAGATTCTCCACGCCAACCCGGATGTCCGTTTTATCTTTAAAAAAATGCCCACAGCGGGATCGGCAGACAACGCATTACAGGAAAATGTGGCGCTGCTGAAGCAGATTGGGTTTACGAACATGCCAGCGTTTATTGTCCTGCCTCAGGAAAAAGACCCGGTGATTCAGCGCATTAGCGTTCTTTCAGGAAACATCGCCTCCGATGCAATAATCATGGCGATCCAGAAAGCCAAAGGATAAACCCGACATTTCCGCAGCCTCCGATGACGCGCTCAAGCACGTCACCGGAGACGATCTTACTCCGGCAACAACCCGACAAAACTGCGTTTTTTGCGCGGCTCTGACATCAGCGCTTCGAGCTTATCCACGCACGCCAGGTAGTGCGGCGTTTTCTTGTGCGCCAGCACCGCCTCTTCATCTTTATACGCCTCGTATATAAAGAACCGGGTTTTCACCCGCGGGTCCTGCAACACGTCGAAGCGCAGGTTTCCCGGCTCCTGGATCGCCCCTTCATGGTTGGCGCGAAACACCTCCAGAAACTCATCCACCCGTTCCGGTTTGATGTTGATCTCCACTAACGTCACATTCATTTTGCTTCTCCCTGTTTCTCTTCCTGCCAGAACTGGAACGCATCCCGCGCGCTCATGTTCTCGTGTACCACTTTCTTCACGGCTTTCAGCATGGCGAGCGGCGCGCTGGACTGGAAGATATTTCGCCCCATATCCACGCCGGACGCGCCCTGATCGATAGCCCGCCAGCACATCTCCAGCGCCTCGTGTTCCGGCAGCTTTTTCCCCCCGGCGATAACAATCGGTACCGGGCAGCTGGCGGTCACTTTTTCGAAGCCCTCATCCACATAATAGGTTTTGACGAACTGTGCCCCCATTTCGGCGGCGATACGGCTGGCGAGCGAGAAATACCGTGCGTCGCGCGCCATCTCTTTGCCGACGCCGGTCACGGCAAGCGTGGGCATGCCGTAGCGCGCCCCCGCATCCACCAGCTTGATGATGTTGTTGATCGACTGATGCTCGAATTCGCTGCCGATGTAGACCTGTGCCGCCACCGCGCAGACGTTCAGGCGCAGCGCGTCCTCCATCGCCACCGCCACACACTCGTTGGAAAGCTCGCCCAGAATCGAATTCCCCCCGGAGGCGCGCAGCACCACCGGTTTGTTGGTCGCCGCGGGGACGGTGCTGCGCAGAATGCCGCGGGTACACATCAGCACGTCGGTTTCGCCAAACAGCGGCGCAATAGAGAGATCGATACGCTCAAGTCCGGTAGTCGGCCCCTGAAAGTAGCCGTGGTCAAAGGCCAGCATCACCGTGCGGTTGCTCTGCGGGTTGAAGATGCGCGAAAGCCTCGACTGCATGCCCCAGTCCAGCGAGCCGCAGCCTTTCAGGGTGTAGGGTGCGTTGACCTGCGGCGTACCGATGCCAAAATCCTTACCGTCTTTGATGTCGTCTAAATCAGCCATTTGTTCCCCCGTCAGAAATCGTATTTGTTGATGTTCTCTTTGGTGAACACCACGCGCTCCGGCAGCAGCACGATGCCGTTGCCTTTCGCTTCATACTGATAGCCCTGCACGCTGTTCGGCTCGACCTTCAGCGTCCCGATGTCTTTTACGTCCACACTGTCACCGACGTTAAGATCGCCCTTTTTCAGCAAACGATCGGCGACATTGACCGCAATTTTGCCCTGTTGCACCACATCCCACAGGCCGAAGGCTTTTACCGTGCCGCGCTCGACGTAGGGGCGCATCACATTCGGCGTGCTAAACCCGACAATCGCCACCCCTTCCCGCTTCAGGTTTTCCGCTGCCTGTGCTGCCGCTGGCAGGGCATTGGCATCCGGGGCGATAATCGCATCCAGATCCGGATACGCTTTTAAGATCCCCTCGGCGGTTTGCAGAGATTTGGTGGCATCGTTATAGCCAAACTGGGTGGTGACAATCTGCCACTGGGGATGGTCTTTCTCGATTTTGGCCTTCGCCTCTTTCACCCACTGGTTCTGGTCGGTGACGGTGGGGCTGGAGTAGAAGAACGCCACTTTGGCATTCGGTTTGGTGACCTGCTTGCCTGCCATGTCCACCAGCAGGCCGCCGAGCTGTTCTGGCGTGCCCTGGTTGATGTAGATGCTGCGGCACTCCGGTTTGGTATCGGAGTCCCAGGTCAATACTTTGACGCCGCGCTGCATCGCGCGCTTCAGCGCCGGGCAGAGGCCGTCCGGCGACACGGCGGAGACGATAATGGCGTTATAGCCCTGGTTGACGAAGTTATTGATGAGCTGCACCTGCCCGGAGACGCTCGGCTCGGTCGGGCCGTCGTAGGTCACGTCCACGCCAAGATCTTTCCCCGCCTCTTTCGCGCCGTTGCCGCCGCTGGTAAAGAAGCCGACGCCCACCAGTTTCGGGATAAAGGCGATGCGGTCCGCCGCCTGCGCCGACGCGAAGCTGAGGGCCATCGCCAGGACTATCAGTTTTGTTTTCATCTTACGCTCCGGGTATGTTTTGTGAGGAGAGATCGCACCCATTCACGGTGCAGACTCAATGAACGTCCCATCACCACCACAACCAACAGCGCCCCTGACAGCGCGCTCGACACCTGGTTGGGGATGCCGACCATCTGTAAACCCTGTTGCAGATACCCCACCAGCAGCGCCGCCAGTGCAGTACCCGTAACCGAACCTGAACCGCCATAAATATTGGCTCCGCCGAGCACGGCGGCGGTGAGTGCAGGCATTAATAAATCACGCCCCAGATCCGAGCGCGCGGAACCGAAATAAGAGACCATCACCAGCGCAGCAATCGCTGAGGCCACGCCCACCAGACCGTACAGCGCGTAGGGCATACCGTTGACCGACAGGGCCGCATAGCGCGCTGCGCGCGGGTTTTGCCCAATCAAAAACAGGTGACGACCAAAGCGCCCGCGATGGGTTATCAGCCAGAAGAAGACGGTAATCAGCGCGAACAGCACCAGCGGGATTGGCAGGCCAAGAACGGTAAGATTGGCGAACGCGGTAAAGCTGTCCGGGAAGCCGCCGATGCCCTCGTAGCCCGTCGCCCCCGCCATGCCGGAGAGCAGCAGCGCGCCGCCGCCGTACAGGTAGAGCGTGCCGAGGGTGATCACTAAAGGGCTGATGCCGGTGTAGTGGATCAACGCCGCGTTAAGCAACCCGCACAGCAGGCCCAGCAGCAGCGTCAGCGGGATGGCCACCGCCATCGGCCAGCCTGCCTGCATCATGACGCCCAACGCGATGGCGCACAGGCCGATGGTCGAGCCGAGAGAGATATCGATCCCACCGCTGATAATCACCAGAGTGAGCGGCAGCGCGACAATACCAATGCAGATAAAATCGCTGGTGCTGAACAGCAGCATGTTGATGTCGAGCATGCGCGGGTTGATGGCACCGAAGAGCAAGATCTCCAGCACCAGTAAAATGAGTAGCGCGCTTTCCCAGTTAAGTTTCATTTACGCCACCTCTTTTTTGCGTTTTGGAAACGGGGTGACGTGCTTTCCCCCTTTATTACCCGGCTGGAAGCGGCTATATTTCAGCGCCCGCTGATGGCGCGCCAGCGCCTGACGCAGACGCCCGTCGAGCACCAGCACGCCCAGCAACACCAGCCCGGCGATAAAGTCGTTCCACCAGGCCGGAAGCCTGAACAGCACCAGCACGGTGTCGATTTGCGTGAGGAAGAAAGCGCCGAGTAAGGCACCGATCAGCGTGCCGGTGCCGCCCAAAAGCGAGATGCCCCCGAGAACGCAGGCGGCGATGGCTTTCATCTCCAGCCCGCTGCCGGTCTGATTGGGGACAAAGCCAATCTGCGCGGCAAAGACAATCCCGGCGCAGGCGGCCAGCATACCGTTCAGCGTAAAGGCGATCATGCGGGTGCGGTTCACCGCCACGCCCAGTTGTCGTGCGGCGGCAAGGTTATCGCCCACGGCATAAAAATCACGCCCGAAGGCAGTGCGCGACAGCGTCCACGCGCCAATGACCGCTAAAAACAGAACTACCATCCCAAGCGGTGAAATGCCAATAGCGACGGGCTCAGAGAGAGATTTCAGGCTTGATGGCAGCCCTTCAATCCATTTTCCGCCCGTCCAGAGCAGCATCGCCCCGCGATACAGCCCCAGCGTGCCGAGCGTGGCGACAATCGCCGGAATACGTAGCCCCACAACCAGAAAGCCGTTAAATGCCCCGGCCAGTGCGCCGATCGCCAGTGCAAAAAGCATCGCTACCGGCAGGCTGTAGCCGCTGTTCAGCGCCACACCCACCGCAATCGCCGACAGCCCGACGGTGGAGCCAACGGAAACGTCGATGTTGCGGGTCAGCATCACCAGCGCCGCGCCAAGCGCCAGCAGGATCAGGATCTGCGAGCTGGCGAAGATCATCCCCAGCGTTTGCAGGCTGAAGTAAGCCGGATTCAGCGCCACGAGGACGGCAAACAGCGCCAGAATAGCGAGAAACGCGCTCAGTTCGCGGTTTTTGAGTAAGATCTTCATGATTGCCCTCCGAACGCCAGTGCCATCATCCGGTCGAGACTGACGGCGTGGCGCGGCAGCTCGCCGCTGAGCACGCCCTGGTGCATCACCAGCACGCGGTCTGCAAGCCCAGGGAACTCATCAAGGTCGCTTGAGATCATCAGCACCGCGACGTTCTGCGCCGCCACGCTTTTTATCAGCTGATAGATGTCGGCGCGCGCCGAGACGTCCACGCCGCGTGTCGGTTCATCGACGATCAGCAAAAGTGGATTCGCTTCCAGACAACGCGCCAGCAGCACCTTCTGCTGGTTACCGCCGGAGAGCGTGCGCACGGTTTGATCCGCATCGTTGAGTTTGATCCCCAGCGCCCGGTGATAGCGCTCCACCACCGCAGACTCCCGTTTGCGCTGCTGCCAGACTGACGGCTCGTTCAGCGCCACGGTGTTCCAGCGGATTGGCGCATCCAGGAACAAGCCGGAAACCTGCCGATCCTCCGGCAGATAAACCAGCCCTCTATCCAGACGCGCAGACACGGAGTCATTGCTAATCTCCTGATTTTCCAGCCAGATGCGTCCACCCCGCACCGGACGCAAACCGTAGAGCGTTTCTGCAAACTCAGTGCGCCCCGATCCCACCAGCCCGGCCAGCCCGACGATCTCCCCGGCATAAATCTCCAGGCTGAGATCGATAAACCCTTCCCCGGTGAGATCCTCCACACGCAGTACCGGAAAATCCTGCGGCTGGGTGCGGCGGTTGCCCGGCAACGCCAGCCACAGCTTTTGCGTATCGCTCAGGGATTTCTCCCGGCTGACCGGCGTCATGGCGGCAATCAGGGCGTTATCGTCGAACTGCGCGGTTTCGCCGCTCAGCACCACTGCACCGTCGCGCATCACCGAGACGTGGCTCGAAAGCATGCGGATTTCCGGCAGCTTATGCGAGATAAAGACAATGCCGACGCCGAGTTCCTGCAGAGCGCGGATCTGGCGAAACAGGCGTTCGGTCTCGCCCGGCGTGAGCGAGGCCGTGGGTTCATCGAGGATCAGAATCTTCGCGTTGCGCATTAATCCACGCAGGATCTCCACCATCTGCTGATCCGCTACCTCCAGGGTGCTGGCGGTGGCGTCGAGATTAAGCTGGCACTGCAATTGTTGAAGTTTCTCTGCCAGTCGCTCATCCAGATCGCTTTCACGCGGCAGGCGGAACAGGATGTTTTCCCGCACCGTCAGGTTGGGAAACAGCAGTGGCTCCTGCGGCACCAGGTAAATGCCGAGCTTATGTGCCTGCGCGGGGGTTAGCCGCGTAAATGGCTGCCCGACGACAGAAAGTTCACCGCTGTCCGGTGTCTCAACCCCGGCGATGATCTTCATCAGCGTCGATTTTCCCGCGCCGTTACCGCCCATCAATGCATGCACCTGCCCTGCAAGCAGCGTGAAATCAATGCCTTTTAACACCGACACGCCAGAGAACTGCTTGCAGATATCACGTGCTTCGATAAGTGGGGTCATCATCGCTCCGCTATTGAACAAATGATTTTTAGATTTAATAATGTTCAAAAGCGTAGACGGTGAACTATATTTACAACCGTGCAGGGATCACAGTTTTATCGATTAAGATCCAGATAAAGCAGAAACCCTCTAAAAGATCTGTTTTGCCGCGCGGCTCACATTTTCTGCCCGCGCCATCACGAACATATGATCTAAATTTTTATAAGAGTTCAAATATGAGCGATAAACGCACTGCGGAAGAAGGACGGTTTGCCGGGCTGGCACTGGCAGAAGAGGAGCTGGTGGCGCGCGTGGCCTGGTGCTACTACCACGACGGGCTAACCCAGAACGACATTGGCGAGCGGCTCGGCCTGCCGCGTCTGAAGATTTCGCGCCTGCTGGAAAAAGGCCGCCAGTCCGGGGTGATCCGCGTGCAGATCAACTCGCGCTACGAGGGCTGTCTGGCGCTGGAAACGGAGTTGCAACAACGTTTTGGGTTGAAACTGGTACGCGTGATGCCTGCGCTGAACACGCCGCCGATGAACGTGCGGTTAGGCATTGGCGCGGCACAGTCGCTGATGGGCGTGCTGGAACCCGGCCAGCTGTTAGCGGTGGGATTTGGTGAAACGACCATGAGCAGCCTGCAGCATTTAAGCGGTTTTATTAGCTCACAGCAGATCCGCCTGGTCACGCTCTCCGGCGGCGTCGGACCGTATATGACCGGGATCGGTCAGCTAGATGCAGCCTGCAGCGTCAGCATGATCCCCGCCCCGCTTCGCGTCTCATCTGCTGAAGTGGCCGGGATCTTAAAACGGGAAACCAGCGTGCGGGACGTGATCCTCGCCGCAACCGCCGCAGATGTTGCCGTGGTAGGTATTGGTTCGGTGAACCAGCGTCGGGACGCCACCATTTTGCGCTCCGGCTATATCAGCGAAGGTGAACAGCTGATGTACGCCCGCAAAGGCGCAGTGGGTGACATCCTCGGCTATTTCCTCAACGGCGAGGGGGAATGCGTCGAGGAGCTGGAGATCCATAAAGAATTACTCGGCGTCACGCTCGATGAACTGGCACAGCTGCCCACCATCGTTGGCGTGGCCGGCGGCGAAGAGAAAGCCGATGCGATTTATGCCGCACTGAAAGGTCGCCGTATCAATGGCCTGGTGACGGAAGAGACGACAGCCCGCGCGGTGCTGGCCCTGACGTAACGGGGATGCCCTGCGCTAACAACGAGGCAAGCTCATGAGTTACCTTTTAGCGTTAGATGCAGGGACAGGCAGCGTTCGCGCCGTAATTTTCGATTTACAGGGCAACCAGATTGCCGTCGGCCAGGCCGAGTGGAAACACCTGAGCGTGGAGAACGTGCCGGGGTCGATGGAGTTTGACCTCGACACCAACTGGCGGCTCACCTGCCAGTGCATTCAACAGGCGCTGGATCGTGCGCACCTGAGCGCCGCGGATATTCAGTCCGTTGCCTGCTGCTCGATGCGTGAAGGCATTGTGCTCTTTGACCGCAACGGCGAGGCCATCTGGGCCTGCGCCAACGTCGACGCCCGCGCCAGCCGCGAGGTGGCCGAGCTTAAAGAGATCCACGACGACCGTTTTGAATCCGAAGTGTATGAGGTCTCCGGGCAAACTCTTGCTCTGAGCGCCATGCCGCGCCTGCTGTGGCTGGCGCACCATCGCCCGGATATTTACCGTAAAGCCGCGACCATCACCATGATCAGCGACTGGCTGGCGGCGAAGCTCTCCGGCGAGCTGGCGGTTGACCCGTCGAACGCGGGCACGACGGGCATGCTGGATCTGTTCTCCCGCGACTGGCGTCCGGCGCTGCTCGACATGGCCGGGCTGCGTGCCGATATTCTCTCCCCGGTAAAAGAGACCGGCACGGTGTTGGGGGCCATAACCAAAGAAGCCGCGCAACAGAGCGGCCTGCGCGAAGGCACGCCCGTGGTGATGGGTGGGGGCGATGTGCAACTGGGTTGTCTGGGGCTGGGCGTAGTGCGCGCCGGACAAACGGCGGTGCTGGGCGGCACCTTCTGGCAGCAGGTGGTGAACCTGCCACAGGTGCGCACGGACCCAGAGATGAATATTCGCGTGAATCCGCACGTCATTCCCGGCATGGCGCAGGCGGAGTCGATCAGCTTCTTTACCGGCCTGACTATGCGCTGGTTCCGCGACGCCTTCTGCGCGGAAGAGAAATTAATTGCCGAACGCATGGGCATGGATACCTACTCCCTGCTCGAAGAGATGGCGAGCCGCGTACCGGCGGGTTCCCACGGCGTAATGCCGATCTTCTCTGACGCGATGCATTTCAAGCAGTGGTACCACGCCGCGCCGTCGTTTATTAACCTCTCCATCGATCCGGAAAAGTGCAACAAAGCCACGCTGTTCCGTGCCCTGGAAGAGAACGCGGCGATTGTCTCGGCCTGTAATCTGGCGCAGATTTCACGCTTCTCCGGCGTGGCATTTGAGAGCCTGGTTTTTGCCGGAGGGGGGTCGAAAGGGGCGTTGTGGAGCCAGATTCTAAGCGACGTCACCGGCCTGCCGGTACGCGTGCCGGAAGTGAAAGAGGCAACGGCGCTCGGCTGCGCGATTGCCGCCGGCGCGGGCGCGGGGCTGTTTGCGGATATGGCCTCGACGGGCGAGCGGCTGGTGAAATGGAGCCGCGAGTTCACGCCGAATCCGCAACACCGGGAGCTGTACGACGGCATGATGCAGAAGTGGCAGGCGGTCTATGCCGACCAGCTTGGGCTGGTGGACAGCGGCCTGACGACCTCGATGTGGCAGGCACCAGGACTGGTGCGTACCCCCTCACCCCGGCCCTCTCCCTAAGGGAGAGGGAGATTAAGTCCCCTCTCCCTGTGGGAGAGGGTTAGGGTGAGGGCATCAGGCCACACCAATATTTGAATCCCATCACATTCACTGCATTCCCCTTTTCCCTTTTACTCCCCGCTGGCTAAATTAGTAACTCATCCGACCACATAACAATAATTTTACACTGGAAGAGACTATGAGCCGCTACCCGTCGTTATTCGCCCCCCTCGATTTGGGGTTCACTACCCTTAAAAACCGCGTATTGATGGGCTCGATGCATACCGGGCTGGAAGAGCGACCGGACGGCCCGGAGCGGCTGGCGGCCTTCTACGCCGAGCGCGCGCGCCACGGCGTCGCGCTGATTGTGACCGGCGGCGTCGCCCCAGCCACCACGGGCGTGACGATGGAGGGCGGCGCGGTGCTGAACGATGCGTCACAGCTTGCGCATCACCGGATTGTGACCGACGCGGTTCACAAAGAAGGCGGCAAAATTGCCCTGCAGATCCTGCACACTGGCCGCTACAGCTATCAACCGAATCTGGTCGCGCCGTCGGCCATTCAGGCACCTATTAACCGTTTTAAGCCGCATGCCCTGAGCCACGACGAGATCCTGGCGCTGATTGACGACTTCGCCCGCTGCACCGCGCTGGCGCGTGAAGCGGGCTACGATGGCGTCGAGGTAATGGGTTCCGAAGGCTATCTGATCAACGAATTCCTCGCCGCCCGCACCAACCAGCGCGAGGATGAATGGGGCGGCGACTATGCCCGCCGCATGCGCTTCGCCGTGGAAGTCGTGCGCGCGGTACGCGAACGTGCGGGCGCGGATTTTATCATCATCTTCCGCCTTTCGATGCTCGATCTGGTGGAAGGCGGCGGCACGTTTGACGAAACCGTGCAGCTGGCACAGGCGATTGAAGCTGCAGGTGTCACCATCATCAACACCGGGATCGGCTGGCACGAAGCGCGCATCCCCACCATCGCCACGCCGGTGCCGCGCGCGGCCTTCAGTTGGGTGACGCGCAAGCTGAAAGGCAAAGTCTCTGTTCCACTGGTGACCACCAACCGCATTAACGACCCGCAGGTGGCGGAGGATGTGATATCACGCGGCGACGCCGATATGGTGTCGATGGCACGTCCGTTCCTCGCAGATGCCGAATTGCTGTCCAAAGCGCAAAGCGGGCGGGCGGATGAGATCAATACCTGCATTGGCTGTAACCAGGCCTGTTTGGATCAGATTTTCGTCGGTAAGGTTACCTCTTGTCTCGTCAACCCACGCGCCTGCCATGAAACCAAAATACCGGTCGTGCCTGCGGTTAATAAAAAACGCCTGGCCGTGGTCGGCGCGGGTCCGGCGGGGCTGGCGTTTGCGGTGAATGCCGCCGGACGCGGGCACAGCGTGACGCTGTTTGATGCCGCAGCCGAAATCGGTGGGCAGTTTAATATCGCCAAACAGATCCCCGGCAAAGAGGAGTTCTACGAAACCCTGCGCTATTACCGCCGGATGATCGAGCTGACGGGAGTCGATCTGCGGCTCAACCAGTGGGTCACGCCTGACGATCTGATCGATTTCGATGAGGTGATCCTGGCGAGCGGGATCGCGCCGCGCATCCCTGCGATCGAGGGTATCGACCATCCGAAGGTGCTGAGCTATCTGGACGTGCTGCGCGACAAAGTGCCGGTTGGGGAAAAAGTGGCGATTATCGGCTGTGGGGGCATCGGTTTTGATACCGCCATGTACTTAAGCCAGCCGGGTGAAGCCACCAGCCAGAATATTGCCGAGTTTTGCGTGGAGTGGGGAATTGATACCAGCCTCAAACAGGCTGGCGGCCTGCGCCCGGAAGGGCCGCAACTGCCAAAAAGCCCGCGCCAGATTGTGATGCTACAGCGTAAAGCCAGTAAGCCAGGTGAAGGGCTGGGCAAAACCACCGGCTGGATACATCGTGCTACCCTGCTCTCTCGCGGCGTGAAGATGATCCCGGCGGTGAGCTACCAGAAGATCGACGATGACGGGCTGCACGTGCTGATCGGCGGTGAGCCGCAGCTGCTGCGCGTGGATCATGTCATTTTATGTGCCGGGCAGGAGCCGAAACGCGATCTGGCCGATCCGCTGCGTGAAGCGGGTAAACCAGTGCATTTGATTGGCGGATGCGATGTGGCGATGGAGCTGGATGCGCGGCGGGCAATTGCGCAGGGGACGAAATTAGCGCTGGAGATCTAGAGCATTGCCGGGCGGCGCTGCGCTTGCCCGGCCTACGGGTACGAGGCCGTTGTAGGCCCGGTAAGCGCAGCGCCACCGGGCAAAAAAAACTTACCGACGACGCCCCAGCTTCACAGATTTCAGCACCACAAACTTGTTGTTCGTCGCAATGGTGACGCAGTTACCGAAAATCTTCTTCAGCTTGTGGAAGTAGTCCAGGTGACGGTTTGCCACGATGTACAGCTCGCCGTTAATTTTCAGGCAGCGTCGCGCATGGTGGAACATCTCCCAGGCGACGTTATCCGTCAGGGCGTGCTTCTGGTGGAACGGCGGGTTGCAGAACACCGCGTTGAAGCGGAAAGGCTCCACGCCCGACAGCGCGTTGTTGATCATAAACTCGCAGCGATCCAGCGCCTCAGGCATGTTGGTTTCTACGTTCAGACGGCTGGACGCCACCGCCATGGGCGACTCATCGCTGAACACCACGCTCGCTTCCGGGTTCTTCGCCAGCAGCGTCAGGCCAATCACGCCGTTGCCGCAGCCCAGATCGACAATTTCGCCTTCCAGGTTTTCCGGCAGATGTTCCATAAAGAAACGCGCGCCGATATCCAGCCCCGTGCGGGAGAAAACGTTCGCGTGGTTATGGATGGTCCAGTCGGTCCCTTCCAGCGTCCAGCTCAGCGTCTCTGGCGCATCAGCCAGTTCCGGTGCGCTAAACGTACAGTTGATCAGACGCGCCTTTTTCCACGCCAGCGTGGTGGTGGTTGGGCCGAGCACTTTCTCGAACAGTTCCAGCGTCGAGGTGTGAATATCACGCGCTTTGGCACCCGCAATGATGCGCGTTTCCGGCGTCACGACTTTACGCAGCGCACGCAGCTGTTGCTCCAGCAGCGCCATGGTTTTCGGCACTTTGATCAGTACCACGCCCGGCGCCTGCGGGTACTCCGCGGTGCTGTCGAGGAACTTCACGCTACCTTCATCGATATCGTTGTGACGCAGGTTTTCACGCGTCGCCAGCTCGCTTAAGTAAGAATCGCCGATGCTGTAGGGCGAGTGTTGCGCCAGGGCGCAGCCCAGCGCGCCAAACGCGTCATTCAGGATCAAAACCGGGCCGCGGATTTCAGTCTCATCCAACTGCTGCAGCAGATATTCATCCGCCGCTTCCCACGCCTGAAGCGGGTTAACGTCGTCCGTCTCCGGGAAACGTTTAAGGTTGAGTGAACGGAAACCGTTGTCTAAGTGGCTCATCGGCCCTCCTGAATGGTAAAATTTGGCGTATCCCTGAAAAGGGTGCGTGAGTATACCCGTTTTATTGTCATTTTGGGGCGTTGATGAACCAACTAACTTATCTCCAGGGCTACCCGGAGCATTTACTTTCTCAGGTGCGCAGCCTGATTGCCGGGGAAAAGCTGGGGGCGGTGCTGGAAAAACGTTACCCCGGCACGCATGATTTCGCGACTGATAAGGCGCTCTGGCAGTATACGCAGGATCTGAAAAACCGGTATCTCAAGAGCGCGCCGCCGATCAACAAGGTGATGTACGACAACAAGATCCACGTTTTGAAGAACGCGCTCGGCCTGCACACTGCCATCTCCCGCGTGCAGGGCGGCAAACTGAAAGCCAAAGCGGAGATCCGCGTGGCGACGGTATTTCGCACTGCGCCAGAACCGTTTTTGCGGATGATCGTAGTGCACGAACTGGCGCACCTGAAAGAGAAAGAGCACGACAAGGCGTTTTACTCTCTGTGCTGCCACATGGAGCCGCAGTACCACCAGCTGGAGTTTGATACCCGTTTGTGGCTTACGCATTTATCGTTAAAGAGTAATGCGCAGTAGCGCACGCGAATTGTCATGATGACGTGCTACAGTGGCTAAAGGTTCCCAGCAACGGAGTACGTAAACGTTTATGATACGTTTCGCAGTCATTGGCACGAACTGGATCACACGCCAGTTCGTCGACGCCGCCCACGAAACCGGCAAATATAAGCTCACCGCAGTCTATTCCCGCAGCCTTGAACAGGCGCAGAGTTTTGCAAACGACTACCCGGTCGAACACCTGTTTACCTCGCTCGACGAGATGGCGCAAAGCGACGCCATTGACGCGGTCTATATCGCCAGCCCGAACGCCCTGCACTTCCCGCAAACGAGGCTGTTCCTCAGCCATAAAAAGCATGTGATTTGCGAGAAGCCGCTGGCCTCAAATATTCAGGAAGTGGAAGCCGCCATTCAGCTTGCCCGCGAAAACCAGGTGGTGCTGTTCGAAGCGTTCAAAACCGCCAGCCTGCCGAACTTCCTGCTGTTGCAGCAGTCCCTGCCAAAAATTGGCAAAGTGCGTAAAGCCTTTATTAACTACTGCCAGTATTCCTCACGCTACCAGCGCTATCTGGACGGTGAGAACCCGAACACCTTTAACCCGACCTTCTCTAACGGCTCGATTATGGACATCGGTTTTTACTGCCTGGCCTCTGCCGTGGCGCTGTGGGGCGAGCCGCACGGCGTAACGGCCACCGCCAGCCTGCTGGAGAGCGGCGTGGATGCACACGGCGTAGTGGTGCTGGATTACGGCGATTTCAGCGTCACGCTGCAGCACTCGAAAGTGAGTGATTCCGTGCTGCCGAGCGAAATTCAGGGGGAAGCCGGGTCGCTGGTCATTGAGAAGATCTCCGAATGCCAGAAGCTGAGTTTTGTGCCGCGCGGCGGTAAAGCGCAGGAGCTGACGCAGCCTCAGCATATTAACACTATGCTCTATGAGGCAGAGGTCTTCGCCCGTCTGGTAGAAGATAACGAGGTGAATCACCCAGGCCTCGCGGTAAGCCGCACCACGGCGAAGCTGCAAACGGAGATCCGCCGTCAGACTGGCGTGGTGTTCCCTGCAGATGGCGTGGGTGCAGAAGCGGTCGCGTAAAACTGTGTAATGAAACGGCGCAGACCATTGACGAAACCGATGGTCTGACATATTTTGTTACCTGCAAAGGGGAGTAACTTCTTCGCCGGTGGATCGTCATTACGATGCGTGCAAAACCGCATCCGGTCGCCGGGCAACCTTCATGGTTGTAAGTGAGACCTTGCCGGAAGGCGAGGTCTATGCATAAAAAGCTAACGGCTATCGTCTTCTGACCATAGCCGTTTTTGTTTTTTATGTGTAAGGAAAATAGTATGCATTCTGTCGGCACTCCAATGTTGTGGGGCGGATTCGCGGTAGTCGTGCTCATCATGCTGGCGATCGACCTCTTTTTGCAGGGCCGTCGCGGCGAGCACGGCATGAGCGTCAAGCAAGCCGCCGTCTGGTCACTGGTGTGGGTATCCCTCTCACTCCTCTTCTGCGCCGCCTTCTGGTGGTATCTGGCTTCGACCGAGGGCCGCGCGGTGGCCGATCCTCAGGCTCTCGCCTTCCTCACCGGTTATCTGATTGAAAAAGCGCTGGCGGTGGATAACGTCTTCGTCTGGCTGATGCTGTTCAGCTATTTCGCTGTGCCTGCCGCCCTGCAGCGTCGCGTGCTGGTTTACGGCGTGCTGGGAGCGATTGTCCTGCGTACCATCATGATCTTCGCCGGAAGCTGGCTGATCACCCAGTTCGAATGGCTGCTGTATGTGTTCGGCGCGTTCCTGCTGTTCACCGGGGTCAAAATGGCGCTGGCGAAAGAAGATGAAACCGGTATTGGCGAGAAGCCGCTGGTGAAGTGGCTGCGTGGTCATCTGCGCATGACGGATAAAATCGAAAGCGAGCACTTCTTTGTGCGGAAGAACGGCCTGCTGTTTGCCACCCCGCTGCTGCTGGTGCTGATTCTGGTTGAACTGAGCGACGTGATTTTTGCGGTAGACAGTATCCCGGCGATCTTCGCGGTGACCACCGATCCGTTCATTGTTCTGACCTCTAACCTGTTTGCGATCCTCGGTCTGCGTGCGATGTACTTCCTGCTGGCAGGTGCGGCAGAGCGCTTCTCAATGCTGAAGTACGGCCTGTCGGTGATTCTGGTGTTTATCGGTATCAAGATGCTGATTGTCGACTTCTACCACATCCCGATCGCCATTTCGCTGGGTGTGGTATTTGGCATTCTGGCCGTGACGCTGATCATCAATACCTGGGTTAACCGCCAGCACGACAAGAAGCAGCAGGTTTAGTGCAACGTTCGGTGCGGGCTGATGCCCTCACCCCACCCCTCTCCCACAGGGAGAGGGGGAAATGCAATGTCGGCCGGGTAAGCGCAGCGCCACCCGGCATTTTCGTTAACCAATAGTTAAAAAACATGACGCAACACGTAAAATCCAGCATTTTACGCTTCCCTCCTTTCGCGCATTCCCTATACTCGACCAGGCAAACATTTACTTACATCCGGAAACAAACGTGACTTAGAGCACATCCAGGATGGAACGCAATTTCACTCAGGAATAACGTATGAGCACACAATCAAGCGGTCTGTTCGCGCGCCTGGCGCAGGGCAGCCTTGTAAAACAAATTCTGGTCGGGTTGGTATTGGGTATTCTGCTGGCGATGGTGTCAAAACCTGCCGCGGAAGCAACGGGACTGCTCGGTACGCTGTTCGTAGGCGCACTGAAAGCTGTTGCACCGGTGCTGGTACTGATGCTGGTCATGGCGTCGATTGCCAACCACCAGCACGGACAAAAAACCAACATTCGCCCTATTTTATTCCTGTATCTTCTGGGAACCTTCTCTGCTGCCTTAACGGCCGTTGTGTTTAGCTTCCTCTTCCCCTCCACGCTGCATCTGACCAGCGCGGCAGGTGATATCACACCGCCTTCCGGCATCGTAGAGGTATTACGCGGCCTGCTGATGAGCATGGTATCCAACCCGATTGATGCCCTGCTGAATGCAAACTACATTGGCATTCTGGTTTGGGCGATTGGGCTTGGCTTCGCGCTGCGTCACGGTAACGAAACGACCAAAAATCTGGTCAACGATATGTCCAACGCCGTGACCTTTATGGTGAAAATCGTGATCCGTTTTGCGCCAATCGGTATCTTCGGGCTGGTCTCTTCTACGCTCGCAACCACCGGTTTTGAGACGCTGTGGGGCTATGCACAGCTGCTGATCGTCCTGATTGGCTGTATGCTGCTGGTGGCGCTGGTGATCAACCCGCTGCTGGTATTCTGGCAGATCCGCCGCAACCCGTATCCGCTGGTGCTGATGTGCCTGCGCGAAAGCGGCGTGTATGCTTTCTTCACCCGCAGCTCTGCGGCGAACATTCCGGTTAACATGGCGCTGGCGGAGAAGCTGAATCTGGATCGCGACACCTACTCGGTGTCGATCCCACTGGGTGCCACCGTGAATATGGCGGGTGCGGCGATCACCATCACCGTGCTGACGCTGGCGGCGGTACATACGCTGGGTATTCCGGTGGATCTGCCGACAGCGCTGCTGCTGAGCGTCGTGGCGTCGCTGTGTGCCTGTGGTGCATCCGGCGTGGCGGGTGGTTCGCTGCTGCTCATTCCGCTGGCGTGTAATATGTTCGGTATCCCGAACGAGATCGCGATGCAGGTGGTAGCCGTTGGCTTTATTATCGGCGTGCTGCAGGATTCCTGTGAAACGGCACTGAACTCCTCTACCGACGTGCTGTTTACCGCAGCGGCCTGTCAGGCGGAAGACGCGCGTTTAGCGAAGAACGCCCTGCGCGGGTAAAAAAAAAGCCCGGTGGCGGCTACGCCTTACCGGGCCTACAGGATTTGGTAGGTCGGATAAGCGTTAGCGCCACCCGACATAATATTTACAGCGTCACACCACTCTTAAAGATCGCCAGCTCACGGAAGTCGTTCTTCTCGTTGCAGGTCTGCCTGCCGCTGGCGAATTCCACGATGGTATCGACGAATTCGTTCAGCAACTGCGGCATTGCTTTGCCGTGGATCAACTGACCCGCATCGAAGTCAATCCAGTGCTTTTTCTTCGCTGCCAGCTCGCTGTTGGTAGCAATTTTTACCGTTGGCACAAAACCGCCGTATGGCGTACCGCGACCGGTACTGAACAGCACCATATGGCAACCGGCACCTGCCAGCGCGCTGGTGGCAACCGCATCATTACCCGGCGCGCTCAGCAGGTTCAGACCGGGCGTTTTCAGGCGTTCACCGTAGCGCAACACGTCCACGACCTGGCTGGCTCCGGCTTTCTGAGTACAGCCGAGAGATTTCTCTTCCAGCGTGGTGATCCCCCCCGCCTTGTTCCCCGGTGATGGGTTCTCATAAATCGGCTGGTTATGCGCGATGAAATACTGTTTAAAGTCGTTCACCATGGTGACGGTCTTTTCAAACGTCTCTTCGTCGCGGCAGTGGCTCATCAGAATACGCTCTGCGCCGAACATCTCCGGCACTTCGGTCAGCACGGTAGTGCCACCGTTGGCGATCATATAATCCGAGAAGCGGCCCAGCATCGGGTTGGCGGTGATACCGGACAGACCATCTGACCCGCCGCACTCCAGACCAAACTTCAGCTCGCTCAGCTTGCCCGGCTCGCGCTTATCATGACGCATCACCTCATACAGTTGGTGCAGTTGCTCAATGCCCGCTTCCACTTCGTCGTCCTGATGCTGGCACACCATAAAGTGCACACGCTCAGGGTCGAACTCCCCCAGCGTTTCACGGAAGGCATCCACCTGGTTGTTCTCACAGCCCAGGCCAATCACCAGCACCGCGCCCGCGTTCGGGTGGCGCACCATGTTTTGCAGCATGGTGCGGGTGTTAATGTGGTCGTCACCCAGCTGTGAACAGCCGTAAGTGTGGCTGAAAAGATGCACTCCGTCGGTGCCTTCGGCATCGTTGGTCTCTTTCAGGAAGCGCGTCTGGATTTGCCGCGCGATCCCATTCACGCAACCGACGGTCGGGAGTATCCACAGTTCGTTGCGGATGCCCACGTCGCCGTTAGCGCGGCGGTAGATCTGAACATCGCGATCTGCCGCCTGCCCCTCTTCCGCCTGAAAATCAGGTTGATAGCTGTACTCGTCCAGATCGCTGAGATTGGTGCGGGTATTGTGGGAATGAATATGTTCACCCGGCGCAATATCCGCCAGCGCATGACCAATCGGCAAACCGTACTTAACGACGTTTTCCCCTTTGGCGATCGGTTTCACGGCAAATTTATGCCCGCGAGCAATCGCCTGGCGCAGCGTGACCGTCTGGTTCTCAACGGTCACAACGTCACCTTCAGTCAGGTCCGCCAGCGCGACGGCAACGTTATCCAGCGAATGGATTTTGATGTATTGCATATCAACCTCAAACGGCCTTAGTTCAGTTCAATGGCGAAGTAGTCACGCGCATTGTTAAAGCAGATGTTTTTCACCATTTCGCCCAGCAGCTGGATATCCGCCGGTGCTTCTCCTGCCTGCACCCAGCGGCCAATCATCTGGCACAGGATGCGACGGAAATATTCGTGGCGAGTGTAAGACAGGAAACTGCGGCTGTCGGTCAGCATGCCGACAAAGCGGCTTAACAGGCCGAGCTGCGCCAGCTGCGTCATCTGACGTTCCATGCCGTCTTTCTGATCGTTGAACCACCAGCCAGAACCGAACTGCATCTTGCCTGGCATCCCTTCGCCCTGGAAGTTACCGATCATGGTGCCCAGCACTTCGTTATCGCGTGGGTTCAGGCAGTAGAGAATGGTTTTTGGCAGCAGGTTCTGCTCGTTTTGTTTACTCAGCAGTTTCGACAGCTCTTCCGCCAGCGGACGGTCGTTAATGGAGTCGAAGCCCACATCCGCGCCCAGCAGCTTGAACTGGCGCTGATTGTTATTACGCAGCGCGCCAATGTGGTACTGCTGTACCCAGCCGCGACGCGCGTATTCCGCACCGAGGAACACCAGCACTGCCGTTTTGAACTGGGCCACTTCGTGTTCGTTAAGGGATTCACCTGACAGTCGACGCGCCAGGATGCTGTCCAGCTCGGCTTCGTTAGACTCAGCAAACAGCACCACGTCCAGCGCGTGGTCAGACACCTTACAGCCGTGCGCCGCAAAGTGATCCAGACGTTTGGTCAACGCAGTTTGCAGGTCGGCGAAACGACGAATGTCGGTATCAGAGACTTCGGCCAGCTTCGCCATGTAATCGTTAAAGGTTGCCTGCTCAATGTTGAACGCTTTATCCGGACGCCAGCTTGGCAGCACTTTGATGTCAAAAGCCGTGTCTTTAGCGACAACCGCGTGGTGTTCCAGCGAATCGACGGGGTCGTCGGTGGTGCCCACCATTTTCACGTTCATCTGTTTCATGATGCCGCGCGCAGAGAAGTTGTCCTGCGCCAGCAATTCATTGCACCGCTCCCAGATTTCATCAGCAGTGGCCGGGGAGAGCAGTTTACCGGTGATGCCAAACGGACGACGCAGTTCGAGGTGCGTCCAGTGGTATAACGGGTTGCCAATGGTGTGCGGAACGGTCGCGGCCCAGGCGTCAAACTTCTCGCGGTCGGTAGCGTCACCAGTACACAGGCGCTCAGCCACGCCGTTGGTGCGCATCGCGCGCCATTTGTAATGGTCACCCTTCAGCCAGATGTCATACAGGTTTTTGAAACGGTAATTTTCGGCAACCTGCTGCGGTGGCAAGTGGCAGTGGTAGTCGAAAATCGGCTGGTCTTTTGCGTAGTCGTGGTACAGGCGGCGAGCAAATTCGGTATCTAACAGAAAATCTTCGGTCATAAACGGCGTCATTATCGTCATCCTCTTAACGAGAGCGTCAGAAATCGTATGTTCAGATGCTGCAAAGTTATCACACCAATTTCCACTGACCGAAGTTTTTTTCGTGAGTTAGATCAATAATCGTCGATAAAAAAATTACCCTCAAAGGAGTAAACCCTTCTGCAAGCCCCGCCAGCACTGGCTTTGTTCTCACAACAGAATATCCCTACAAAGAATCACACATTTGTGATGTCACTCACCTTTTAAAGTTGTATGACAAGTTATCTTTTCGCCGTCGCAAACTATAAGCCGACGGAATGCATTGCCGGTGTCAGATACATCGGATTTAACGGTACGGAAACCGACTTATGCACGAGTACTTATGGCAAGGTTCGGGCCGTTCCGGGAAATTCTCCCGGTTACGCCCCTCCCGTTACAGAACAGCTCCCGGCAACGGTTGAGGTGTTGCCGTGCCCCGGCACGGAAATAACATAACGATGAGGTTTTACATGCGTAAAATTAAAGGGTTACGTTGGTACATGATCGCACTGGTGACGCTCGGCACCGTGCTGGGCTACCTGACACGTAACACCGTGGCAGCAGCGGCTCCAACGTTGATGGAAGAATTGCATATCTCAACACAGCAATACTCCTACATCATTGCGGCGTATTCCGCCGCTTACACCATAATGCAGCCTGTTGCAGGTTATGTTCTTGATATTCTGGGGACTAAAATTGGTTATGCCTTCTTCGCCGTCGCCTGGGCTGTGTTCTGTGGTGCAACTGCGCTGGCAGGCAGCTGGGGTGGCCTGGCGCTGGCACGTGGTGCGGTCGGTGCTGCAGAAGCGGCGATGATCCCTGCGGGCCTCAAAGCCAGTTCCGAGTGGTTCCCGGCGAAAGAGCGCTCTATCGCAGTGGGTTACTTCAACGTCGGCTCCTCCATCGGTGCAATGATTGCGCCACCGCTGGTGGTCTGGGCTATCGTCATGCACAGCTGGCAGATGGCGTTCATCATCTCAGGTGTACTGAGTTTTGCATGGGCGATGGCGTGGCTGATCTTCTATAAGCACCCACGTGACCAGAAAAAGCTGTCCGAAGAAGAACGTGAATACATCATCGGCGGGCAGGAAGCGCAGCACCAGACCAACAACGGCAAAAAAATGTCTGTCTGGCAGATCCTGGGCACGCGTCAGTTCTGGGGGATCGCCCTGCCGCGTTTCCTGGCTGAACCTGCATGGGGGACATTCAACGCCTGGATTCCGCTGTTCATGTTTAAAGTTTACGGCTTTAACCTGAAAGAGATTGCGATGTTCGCCTGGATGCCAATGCTGTTCGCAGACCTGGGTTGTATCGTTGGCGGCTACCTGCCACCGCTGTTCCAGCGCTGGTTTGGTGTCAACCTGATTGTCTCCCGTAAAATGGTGGTGACCATGGGTGCCCTGCTGATGATTGGCCCTGGCATGATCGGCCTGTTCACCAGCCCTTACGTGGCTATCGCCCTGCTGTGCATTGGTGGTTTCGCTCACCAGTCTCTGTCCGGTGCGCTGATTACCCTCTCTTCTGACGTCTTCGGACGTAACGAAGTGGCAACCGCAAATGGTCTGACTGGTATGGCAGCCTGGACCGCGAGCACCCTGTTTGCGCTGGTCGTCGGTGCGCTGGCGGACACCATTGGCTTTAGCCCGCTGTTCGCGGTACTGGCCATCTTCGACCTGATGGGGGCGGTGGTGATCTGGACGGTGCTGAAGAGTAAATCGGCAGATGAACTGGCGAAAGAGTCCCTCGGCGGACCGGCAACGCAGAGTTAGCATCGCTGTGCCGGGTGGCGGCTTCGCCTGACCCGGCCTACAAAACCCAATAAAATCCAGGCCGGGTAAGCGTAGCGCCACCCGGCAAAATCTGCACAAAAGCCGCCGCCGGGCGGCTTTTTTCATGGCAAAATCTGGAGACTGGCGCACAAAAGTGGTATAACAAATAATCCGCCGTACCCTGCCTGGAGCGCATATGGAAATCACCGAATCACGTCGTTTATATCAACAACTTGCTGCCGAACTGAAAGATCGCATCGAGCAAGGGGTCTATCTTGTCGGTGACAAACTCCCCGCTGAACGCTTTATTGCTGATGAAAAGAGTGTAAGCCGCACCGTGGTGCGCGAAGCGATCATCATGCTGGAAGTGGAAGGCTATGTTGAGGTGCGTAAGGGTTCTGGTATACACGTGATATCCAGTCAGGCAAAACACTCCCCGGCACCGGATGAAAGCCTGGAGTTCGCCAGCTACGGTCCGTTTGAGCTGCTCCAGGCTCGTCAGTTGATCGAAAGCAACATTGCGGAGTTCGCGGCAACGCAGGTGACCAAACAGGACATCATGAAACTGATGGAGATCCAGGAGAAAGCGCGTAAGGAAAAATGTTTCCGCGATTCAGAGTGGGATCTGCAGTTTCACGTTCAGGTGGCTCTGGCAACCCAAAATACAGCACTGGCGGCAATTGTTGAAAAAATGTGGACTCAGCGCGTTCACAACCCGTACTGGAAGAAACTGCATGACCATATCGATTCACGCACCGTCGATAACTGGTGCGACGACCATGATCAGATCCTTAAGGCACTGATTCGTAAAGATCCGCATGCAGCAAAACTGGCGATGTGGCAGCACCTTGAGAACACCAAGCAGATGCTGTTTAACGAAACCAGTGACGACTTCGAATTCAATGCTGACCGTTATCTTTTTGCCGACAATCCTGTCGTTCATCTTGATACCGCGTCCAGTCTCGCAAAATAGCGTTCCTTTTCTCTGGCAGGCGCTTCGTTGCGCCTTCTGCCAGTAATGGGTAAGCAAAACATATATAGTGTCAGCCTTTGTAAATCCCCTCGCTCCCTTCCAGGGCTTACGCCAAAATCATCTCTCCCCTGCAAATTCTGTGACGCAGAACGTTGGGCTTTGTTACAATTGGATTCACTTCGCTATTTTGTAAGTTAGTGCTTGCTAACCAGCCAATTAACAGGGAACAGTGTTGGCCACATCTCAATGTGTCCGCGAGCGATCATAATGAAATCATAACAATGTCGCCGTGCTGTTTTTCCCGGATAACAGGCGTGACGTTAACCGATTTCCAGGAACACTGAATGGAACTTTTGACCCAACTACTGAATGCCTTATGGGCTCAGGACTTTGAAACGCTGGCCAACCCGTCCATGATTGGCATGCTCTATTTCGTCTTGTTTATGATCCTGTTTCTTGAGAATGGATTGCTTCCTGCCGCCTTTTTACCGGGCGACAGCCTGCTGGTGCTGGTCGGCGTTTTGTGTGCCAAAGGGGCGATGGCATTTCCGCAAACCATTTTGCTGTTAACCATTGCCGCCAGTCTCGGCTGCTGGGTGAGCTATATCCAGGGACGATGGCTTGGCAACACGCGGATTGTGCAAAACTGGCTTTCCCACCTGCCAGCGCATTATCACCAGCGCGCGCACCATCTTTTCCATAAGCACGGTTTGTCAGCGCTGCTGATTGGCCGCTTTATCGCTTTTGTGCGCACCCTGCTGCCGACCATCGCGGGCTTGTCCGGGCTGAGCAGCACACGCTTTCAGTTTTTCAACTGGATGAGCGGCCTGCTGTGGGTGCTGATCCTCACCACCCTGGGCTACGCGCTCGGCAAAACGCCTGTGTTTATGAAATATGAAGACCAGTTAATGTCCTGCCTGATGCTGCTGCCGGTCGTGCTGCTGGTGTTTGGCCTGATCGGTTCGCTGGTTGTGCTGTGGAAAAAGAAATACGGAGCCAGGGGCTAACGATGGCAATGACCCCGCTCTCTCTGCGCCGCTTCTCATACGCCATGATCGCGCTGATGATGTTCAGCGTCATGCTCCTGGCGTGGGCCGCGTTGCAGCGTCAGGAATCTACGCTGGCGATTCGTTCGGTGAACCAGGGTGCCAGTGTGCCGGACGGTTTTTCTGTCTGGCATCACCTGGATGCCAACGGAATTCGTTTCAAGAGCATAACTCCGCAGGATGATGTGCTACTGATTAAATTTGACTCCAGTGCACAAAGCGCAGCGGCAAAAGCCGTTCTCGACAGAACGCTGCCCCAGGGTTATATCATTGCTCAACAGGATGACGATAGCCACACGGCGTCCTGGTTATCACTGCTACGCGACACGTCGCATCGCTTCGGATAACTTCCAGGATTCCGAATCTTTTCACTTACTTTGGTGAATATCCCGTTTACTTACTATGCTTAAGTACGCGGAGCACCCCTCAATGTTCTCCGCATGTTTCTGGATAGCGGTGTACGCCGCAACACAATGGAAGGTTTCTATAATGAAATACCGCATCACTCTGGCTCTGGCCCTTTTTTCTTTAAGCACAGCTTCCTTCGCCAATTCTCTCTGTCAGGAGAAAGAACAGGAAATTCAACGCGAGATCAGTTTTGCCGAAAAGCACAACAATCAGAACCGGATCGACGGTCTGAAAAAAGCGTTGAGCGAAGTGAAAGCCAATTGCACGGACAGCAAGTTGCGTGCCGATCACCAGAAAAAAATCGCTGAACAAAAGGACGAGATAGCTGAGCGCCGTCAAGACCTGCAGGAAGCGAAAGAGAAAGGGGATGCGGATAAAATTGCCAAGCGCGAGAGAAAGCTGAAAGAAGCGCAGGACGACCTGAAAGCGCTGGAAGCTCGCGATTATTGAGTTAACGGAAATCTCAACAGGAGAGAATCATGTCAAAAGATACGACGTCTGAACATCTGCGCGCTGAACTGAAATCCCTGGCCGATACCCTGGAAGAGGTGCTGAACTCCTCTGCCGACAAGTCAAAAGAAGAAGTCAGCAAGCTGCGCAGTAAAGCGGAGCAGGCGCTGAAAGAGAGCCGCTACCGCCTGGGTGAAACCGGCGATGCGCTGGCGAAACAGACTCGCGAAGCGGCGGCGCGCGCTGACGAATATGTCCGTGATAACCCATGGACGGGCGTTGGTATCGGTGCCGCCGTAGGTGTGGTACTGGGTGTTCTGCTGACGCGTCGTTAATTATGGAAGATCCTCGTCACGCACAAGGGCCTGCTAAAAACGTCCTCGGCATCGGCCAGCGTATATTAACCACGCTGGTCGGGATTGCCGAAACGCGCGTCCGGCTGGCAGTGGTTGAACTGGAAGAGGAGAAAGCCAATCTCTTCCAGATGCTACTGATGCTTGGGCTTACCATGCTCTTCGCCGCATTTGGTCTGATGAGCCTGATGGTATTAATCATCTGGGCTATCGACCCGCAGTATCGGCTTAATGCGATGATTGCCACTACCGTTGTTCTGCTTGTTGCAGCATTGATTGGCGGTATCTGGACACTGCGTAAAGCGCGAAAATCCACCTTCCTGCGCCATACGCGCCAGGAGCTGGCTAACGACCGCGCTCTGCTGGAGGATGACAAGCCGTGAGCGACAAAGCCGAACGTCAGAAGCGAAAAGCGTACCTGCTAAGCCAGATCCAGCAGCAGCGGCTGGATCTTTCTGCCAGCCGTCGCGACTGGATCGAGGCGACGCATCGGTTCGATCGTGGCTGGAATACCTTCCTGAGCCTGCGTTCGTGGGCGCTGGTTGGCAGCAGCGTGATGGCAATCTGGACAGTCCGCCATCCTAATATGCTGATCCGCTGGGCTCGCCGTGGCTTTGGTGCCTGGAGCGCCTGGCGTCTGGTGAAAGCGACGTTGCGGCAGCAGCAGCTGAGGTAGCCTTCTCGCCGGGTGGCGGCTTCGAGGTAAAAGCAAAACGGTAACCCTGGTTACCGTTTTTTGTTTTTGCGCCCTCTCCCTGTGGAAGAGGGATGAGGTGAGGGCACCAGCCCGCACGCCCCTTGCTCAATATCTTTGAAAAAGATTGACAGTTTTCCTTGCTAACAATTGCCATCCGTCACGTTTACACTCCTCTCCATCGATAGCAAAGCCGCGGTATCTACCCGAATTTGCACATATTTAAAGTTCAGCCGCTGTTGTGGTTTCCTGGAGAGAGAAATGAAAAAATTAGAAGATGTTGGTGTACTGGTCGCGCGCATTCTGATGCCGATTCTGTTTATTACCGCAGGCTGGGGCAAAATCACCGGTTATGCGGGAACTCAGCAATATATGGAAGCGATGGGCGTACCGGGCTTCCTGCTGCCACTGACCATTCTGCTGGAGTTCGGCGGCGGCCTGGCGGTACTGTTCGGCTTCCTGACCCGCACCACAGCACTGTTTACCGCAGGCTTCACCCTGCTGACGGCGTTTATCTTCCACAGTAACTTTGCGGAAGGTGTGAACTCCCTGATGTTCATGAAAAACCTGACCATCGCAGGCGGCTTCCTGCTGCTGGCTATCACCGGGCCAGGTGCCTACAGCATTGACCGCCTTCTGAATAAGAAGTGGTAAGCAGGCTATAATTAATGAACACAAAGCGAGGAGATCTCTCCTCGCTTTTGCTTATCTGACGGAGGAGAACAAAATGGGACAACTCGTAGATGGTGTCTGGCAGGATGTCTGGTATGACACCAAATCCACCGGCGGACGCTTCAAGCGCTCAGCGTCGGCCTTCCGTAACTGGCTGACCGCCGACGGTACGCCCGGCCCGAGTGGCGAAGGTGGCTTTGCGGCGGAGAAAGACCGTTATCACCTTTATGTTTCCCTCGCCTGTCCGTGGGCACACCGCACGCTGATTGTACGTAAACTTAAAGGACTGGAATCGTTCATTCCGGTCTCGGTGGTAAACCCGTTGATGCTGGAAAACGGCTGGACGTTTAACAGTGACTTCCCTGCTGCGACCGGCGATGACCTTTACCACCACGACTTCCTCTACCAGCTTTATCTGCGTGCCGATCCGCACTACACCGGACGCGTTACCGTACCCGTGCTGTGGGACAAGAAAAACCAGACCATCGTCAGTAATGAATCCGCCGAAATCATTCGCATGTTTAACACGGCGTTTGATGCCCACGGTGCCCGCGCCGGGGATTATTATCCGGTTGAATTGCGTGAGAAAATCGACGAGCTGAACAGCTGGATTTACGACAACGTAAACAACGGTGTCTACAAAGCCGGTTTTGCCACCAGCCAGGAAGCCTATGACGAAGCAGTCGGGAAAGTATTTGAATCCCTGGAGCGTCTGGAGCAGATCCTCGGTCAGCACCGCTATCTGACGGGCGACCGCCTGACCGAAGCTGACATCCGCCTGTGGACGACGCTGGTACGTTTTGATCCGGTCTATGTCACCCACTTTAAGTGCGATAAACATCGCATCAGCGACTACCTCAACCTGTATGGTTTTCTGCGTGACATCTACCAGATGCCGGGCATTGCTGAAACGGTCAATTTTGACCACATTCGCACCCACTATTTCCGCAGCCATAAAACCATCAACCCGACGGGCATTATCTCCATTGGCCCGTGGCAGGATCTGGATGAACCACACGGTCGCGACGTCCGTTTTGGATAAATATTAAGGGCATCAATAGATGCCCTTTTTTAATTCACAATCTCCATCTATCCTTACCTCGATCGCTTAAAAAACAAGTGATTGACTGATTAATGAGGCAAGGAAAATGGACTGGTATTTAAACGTACTGCGCAACTACATTGGATTTGGTGGCCGCGCCCGCCGCAAAGAGTACTGGATGTTCGCTCTGGTGAACTTCATTCTTCTCGTGGTGCTGGGCATCGTTGATAAAATTCTCGGCTGGCAGCAGGCCGGCGGGGAAGGCATTCTCACATCAATTTATGGCATATTTATTCTGCTGCCGTCCTGGGCAGTACAGTTCAGACGCCTGCACGACACCGATCGTTCAGCATGGTGGTTACTGTTGCTGTTGATTCCGGTGGTAGGTTGGATCGTGATTTTGATCTTCAACTGCCAGAATGGCACGCCGGGTGAAAACCGCTTCGGTCCAGACCCGAAAGCCAGCGCATAAAAAAAGCCCGGTGGCGCAAAGCGCTCCGGGCCTGCACATTTATTTATTGTGGTGGGCAAAGAGCTTTGGTATTTCGCGCAAACACCACGACTTGGCTTCCCCCATACTGTCGCGCCGCCACGCCATAATGATATCCACTTCACTGGTGTATTCCGGGCTGACAACGCGCAGCCGCCCTTCGGCAATGTCTTTTTCAACAAACGGATACGGCATCGTCGCCACGCCCAGACCGGCCAGCAACGCCTGACGTTTATCTTCAAGAGACGTGACGGTCAGACGCGGCTGTTTATCCAGCAACTGCACCGTTAACACCGGACGCTCGCGCGCGGTGTCGGCCACTGCCACGCCACGATACTTCACGCGCGTCACTTCTGAGAGCGGCTCTGGCTCCTGGTGGATCGGATGATCCGGGGCAGCCACGTAAACGTTCATCACGCTGTAGAGCTTGCGGGAGTTGATTTCAGATGAGGATCGGAAGTGCATGTCCGGGGCAATCACGATATCCGCCCTGCCCGTCTCCAGACGCTCCCACGCGCCTGCCAGCACCTCGGTAATGATCGACAACTGGGTGTTAGCTTTATCCGCCAGTCTGTCCACCAGCGGGAACAGCGCCTCGGTAGGTACCAGCGCTTCGGTAACCAGCGTCAGATGGGTTTCCCAGCCGCGCGCCAGTGCTTCGGCGTCTGTCGTCAGCTTATCCGCTGCTTCCAGCAGCACACGACCGCGCTCCAGCAGCATTCGGCCAACGTTAGTGAATTTTGTTCGATGACCGGAGCGGTCAAAGAGCACCACGTCCAGCTCCTCTTCCAGCTTCTGCATGGTGTAGCTCAGCGCAGACGGAACGCGCCCCAGTTCATCTGCCGCTGCGGCAAAGCTGCCGCGCCGGTCAATCGCGTCCATAACGCGCAGCGCCTCAAGCGTCAATGCTCTCTCTTTAGCCATCTCGTTCTCATTCAGGAAATTTGAACATACCGGGCAGAATATCTGGCTAACAATGCAGCGTCCATACCTTTACCATTGTTTTAGTGTAAAGAGAGGTCAAGTTTATGATTACGACAAGAACAGCTAAACAGTGCGGACAAGCCGATTTCGGTTGGCTGCAGGCCCGCTACACCTTTTCCTTTGGACACTACTTTGACCCGAAACTCCTCGGTTATGCTTCACTGCGTGTATTAAATCAGGAAGTGCTCGCCCCAGGCAGCGCCTTCCAGCCGCGTACATACCCGAAAGTCGATATCCTGAACCTGATCCTGGAAGGCGAGGCAGAATACCGCGATAGCGAGGGCAATCATGTCCAGGCAAAGGCTGGCGAAGCGTTGTTAATTTCCACGCAGCCCGGTATGAGCTACAGCGAGCATAACCTTAGCAAAGACAAAACGCTGACCCGCATGCAGCTATGGCTGGATGCCTGCCCGGAGCGGGAAAATCCGCTGCTGCAGAAACTGGATTTGAACGGTGAAAAACAACAGTTAATTGCTTCGCCGGACGGCAGCAACGGTAGCCTGCAACTGCGCCAGCAGGTATGGCTGCACCATATTGAGCTAAAAAAAGGCGAGCAGGCGAGCTTCCAGCTTCACGGGCCACGCGCCTATTTGCAGTCGATCCACGGCACGGTGCATGCAGTGACGCACACGGAAGAGAAAGAAGCGCTCACCTGCGGTGACGGGGCGTTTATTCGTGATGAAGCGAATATCACCCTGGTGGCGGATACACCGCTGCGCGCGCTGTTGATTGATTTGCCGGTGTAGCCCCCTCACCCTCGCCCCTCTCCCCTTTGGGGAGAGGGGCGAGGAACGACTCACGACACCTTATTTGCCATAATCTCAATAATCTGCCGGTCCGTTTCCTGCATCGAGCGGCACGCCAGTGCGCACAGGTTCGAAATAGATTGCTCCACATCGTGCGCAACAATCCCTTCGTTGCCCGTGACGGCGGAATCATCCAGCGCCATCATCACCGCTTTCCAGGCACTCCCGACGCTGGTCGAAACCTTCATTGCGCAGCTATTAGAAGCGCCGTCGCAGATCATCCCGCTGACATCACCGATCATGCTGCTGATAGCCATCGCGATCGTCTGGTAACTTCCGCCCATCAGCCACGCCATCCCTGCCGCGGCCCCCATTCCAGCAGTTGTCGCTGCACATAACGCCGACAAACGCGGAAGCTGGTGATGGATGTAGATCGCTGACAGATGCGAGAGCATCAGCGCCCGCGCCCGTTTTTCATCATCAGCCTGAATATGTTCGGCAACGACAACCACCGGCATAGTGGCGGTGATCCCCTGATTCCCGGAACCTGAGTTGCTCATCGCCGGAAGCGTCGCGCCGCCCATACGTGCGTCTGAAGCCGCGCTGGTGCGGATCACAATGTCGGAGCCGACATCCTGCGCCATCCATCCGCGCGAGCGCTGTTTATGCAGCGTCGCACCAATGTGCAGCCCCCACTTCCCGCTTAACCCTTCGCGGGAGAGCGCATCGTTGAGCCGCCCGGCATCCAGGATAAAGCGGATCGCCTCGAACGGCACCTGCTCCACAAACTCAAGGATCTGCGACAGCGTGGTGTTTGAGAGCACCGCCAGCGGATCGTCGGTGACCTGACGCTGTTGAGAGTCCAGCGTAAAGCGCGTTTCGCCCTGACAAACCACCTCCACGACGCGCGTATGCCCACCGGCAATGGTCACCATTGCCGAGGTGTCGCCAGCGTAAACACAGGCGCGCGAATAGAGGATTTCATCGCACGGTTCCTGCAACTTCACCTGCACTTTTCCGGCATTCAGCATCGCTTTTGCGCGGGCCAGCGCATCGGGTGTTGCGTCTTTTAACACCTCCAGCCCGGCGTGCGCATTACCGCCAATGGCCCCCAGTGCCGCCGCAATCGGTAGCCCGACCATTCCGGTGCCAGGCACTGTCACACCAAGACCGTTTTTCATCAGGTTCGGTGACACCCACGCCTCAATCTGCGTGACCTCACCGCTCAGTTGCTCAGCCGCAATCGCACACGCCAGCGCCAGTGAGACGGGTTCCGTACATCCCAGTGCAGGTTTAACTTCTTCCTGCACCGCGCGAATAAAATGGTTCCATAAAGGATTAGTTTGCTCAGACATCGTTACGACCTTATTTGCCCTCAGGAGAACGCGAGGAAAGGAGAAACACAAAGCAGCAGCCCGGTGATGACAATAATCACTAGCGACACGCCTTTATATTTGTGCAGCGCAGGGACTTTGTAGACCAGCCACGCCGGAATTAAGCAGCCGACCATGCCGAATATCGGGCTGCAAATAGAGGTAAAGCTCAGCACCGGTGCGTTTAAAACAATGGCGCTCCAGGCCAGCAGAATGGCGAAAAACATGATGCCGCGCTGCACCGTGTTTTCATTGATCTTCTCCGCTGGCATTTTGCGGCGCAGGATGTTCATCACAATGCCCTGAGTCGCCTCGCGGAAACCAAGATAGACGCCAAAGAACGCAGTCATAACCGCGAAAATATTGAGGATCACGCTGACGATTTTGACCCAGCCTGCGCCGTCGCCGCTGATAAACTGCGCCGCGATGGCCAGGGCAGAGATATTCTGCTCGTAGGCTTTAACCGCCTCATCGTGCCCCATCGCCAGGGTGAAAGAGACGGCGTAGAAAAAGACCGTCACAAACAGAATGCCAAAGGCAATATTCATTGCCCGCAGCGCTTTATGACGCGCCACCTCAACGGACTTTTCCCGTGAGCGATAGGAAATCACCATCGGACTTAGCGTCTGAATAAAGAGGATCGAGGTTAAGGTAAACGGCAGCGTAATAATGGCGTTTTTAATCAGCAGCCCCATCGGTGGCAGCATGCCCACGTTGGCTAAATGCCAGAGGCCAATCATCGACAATCCCAATGCTGCGACCACAAATAACTTAGTGAGCACCATCAGGCTGGAGACTTTAAACAGCAGCTTTTCGCCGCGTGAAGAGATCGCCACCAGAATGCAGATGAGGAATAAACCGTAGAACGGATTTTCCGAGAGTAACCCGTCAGTCACGCCAAACGTGTGTAAATAAGAGGCGCTATCGTTAGTGATGGCCGTGGAATACACAAACATCCAGATGACCAGCATCACGAAATAGAGTGCGCCTAATAAAATGCCCCAGTTTTTACCTAAATAACCGCTTATCACGCTCGGGTAGTCTTTGCATTCCGGCGATTCCGCCAGCGTATTAATAAACAACCGCTGGAAGAGGTACATGGCCGGGTAACCAATAATCGACGAAAGTAAAAAGACCCACAGACCCATTAATCCCACCTGCACCGGGAGAAAAACAATCCCCGCGCCGATAGCCATCCCGATACTCATAATCACCCAGCCCGTATCGGTACTGTCGAATTTAATCGCCTCTCGCCATTCGCTTTCACTCATTCCCGCCCGCCTTGCCGCAGGGGAATCATTCACAATCACACTGCTGTTTGTTGCCGTATCCATAAAAAGGCACTCGCTTAGTTTGTAGGGTAAACAGTTATTTTTATGAGGTTCTGACCACCAGCGATAATGAGCCAGAGCGTTGCAGGTGTTTGTTATTGGTGTGGAAAGATCATATCCGGAGAGTGAGAGAAAAAAGTCACAATGTTTATAAGGATTTTCTGTTTCAGGAGGAAAATTTACTTCTTTACCGGAGAATATTGCGGAGTTTTTCTAAAAGTGATGGTGATCAAGAAATGAAAATCCCCCTCATGGCGAGGGGGATTTTAATCGTACTGATTTACATCGCCTGCGTAAACGTCCTTGAAATCACGTCCTGCTGCTGCTCACGCGTCAGGGCGTTAAACCGCACCGCATACCCTGAAACGCGGATCGTCAGGTTCGGATAATTCTCCGGATGCTCAATCGCATCCAGCAGCATTTCCCGGTTCATGACGTTGACGTTCAGGTGCTGCCCGCCTTCGATAGCCGCTTCGTGGTGGAAGTAACCGTCCAGCAGCCCCACGAGGTTAGTTTTACGCACCCCCTCATCTTTCCCCAGCGCCTGCGGCACGATGGAGAAGGTATAAGAGATACCGTCTTTCGCGTAGGTGAACGGCAGCTTGGCGACCGAGGTTAACGAGGCCACTGCCCCTTTTCTGTCGCGCCCGTGCATCGGGTTCGCGCCTGGGGCAAACGGCGTGCCGCCGCGGCGTCCATCCGGCGTGTTCCCGGTCTTCTGGCCGTACACCACGTTTGAGGTGATGGTCAGGATCGACTGGGTCGGCACCGCGTTGCGGTAGGTTGGCAGCGCCTGAATTTTCTTCATAAAGCGCTCGACCAGGTCGCAGGCGATGCTGTCCACGCGATCGTCGTTGTTGCCGTACTGCGGGTAGTCCCCTTCGATGACAAAATCGACCGCCAGACCGGTATGGTCGCGCACCGGTTTTACCGTCGCATATTTAATCGCTGACAGGGAATCCGCCGCCACCGACAGTCCGGCGATGCCGCAGGCCATCGTGCGGTAAACGTCGCGGTCATGCAGCGCCATCAGCGAGGCTTCGTAGCTGTACTTATCATGCATGTAGTGAATGAGATTCAGCGCGCTGATGTACTGCACCGCCAGCCAGTCCATAAAGTGATCGAGGCTCGCCATCACGGTGTCGTAGTCCAGCACGTCATCCAGCAGCGGCTCGGTTTTCGGGCCGACCTGGATCTTCAGCTTCTCATCCACCCCGCCATTGATTGCATAGAGCAGCGTTTTCGCGAGGTTGGCGCGCGCGCCAAAGAACTGCATCTGCTTGCCGATCACCATCGGGCTGACGCAGCAGGCAATGGCATAATCATCGCTGTTGAAATCCGCACGCATCAGATCGTCGTTCTCATACTGCAGCGACGAGGTAACGATCGACACCTGCGCGGCGTATTTCTTGAACGCAATCGGCAGTTGTTCGGACCAGAGGATCGTCAGGTTTGGCTCCGGCGCGGGTCCCATGGTGTGGAGCGTATGCAGGTAGCGGAAGCTGTTCTTCGTCACTAGCGTGCGGCCATCCAGCCCCATCCCGCCGATCACTTCGGTCGCCCAGATCGGATCGCCGGAGAAGAGCGTGTCGAACTCCGGGGTACGCAGGAAGCGCACCATGCGGATCTTCATAATGAAGTGGTCGATCAGCTCCTGTGCCTGAACCTCATCCAGCCGCCCGGCCTGCATATCGCGTTCAATGTAGATATCAAGGAACGATGCCGTGCGCCCCAGCGACATCGCCCCGCCGTTCTGGGATTTCACCGCCGCCAGATAAGCAAAGTACACCCACTGCACCGCTTCCTGGGCCGTTATCGCCGGACGTGAGATATCAAAGCCATAGTTCGCCGCCATCTGCTGGATCTGCAGCAGCGCGCGCTTATGTTCCGCCAGCTCTTCACGCAGGCGGATCGTGGCCTCCAGATCTTCACCACGCTCCAGTTTTCCCTGAAGATCGGCGAACTGCAGCTCACGTTCACGCACCAGATAGCTGATGCCATACAGCGCCACGCGGCGGTAGTCACCAATGATACGCCCTCGCCCGTAGCCGTCCGGCAGGCCCGTCAACACGCCCGATTTACGGCAGCGCATCATCTCCGGGGAGTAGACGTCAAACACGCCCTGGTTGTGGGTTTTTCGCAGCTCGGTAAACAGGTATTCAAACTGCGGCTCCATTTCGCGGCCATACGCCTCGAATGAACTGCGGATCATGTTGATCCCACCATACGGATGCAGGGCACGCTTGAGCGGTTTATCCGTTTGCAGGCCGACGATGGTTTCCAGATCTTCGTCAATATAGCCCGGACCGTGGGCGGTGATGGTGGTGGCAATGTTGGTGTCAAAATCCACTGGCGCGTGGGTAGCATTCTCCTGACGAATGCCGACCATCACCTTTTGCCACAGCGCCGTCGTTGCAGGCGTCGCCTGCGCGAGGAAAGCCTCATCGCCTTCATAAGGGGTGTAGTTATGCTGAATAAAATCGCGCACGTTAACGGCGTCTTTCCATTCTTCACCGCGAAACCCGGCCCATGCGTCGCTGTAGGGCGCGACGCCTGTATCGATTGTTACTTTCATTTGATTCTCGCTTTATCAGGCGTAAGCCGCTGCCGGAATGACCTTTCCAAGACGGAGGGCATCCAGCGCGATCATTTTTTCTTCGTTGGTAGGGACAACCGCGCAGGCCACGCGGGACGACTCGGTGGAGATCACGCGCTCGCCCGCACTACCCGGCAGGGCGTTTTTGGCGTCGTCGAGGCTGATACCAAAGACCTTGAGGCGCTCAGCCACCAGTGCGCGGATCAGTTTTGAGTTTTCGCCGATACCACCGGTAAATACCACACCATCCAGGTGGTGCAGCGATGCGGCGTGACCGGCGATATGCCGCGCGATACGGTGTACAAACGTGTTAATCGCCAGTTGCGCACGCTGATTACCCTCGTGCCAGGCTTTTTCCAGAGAGCGGAGATCGGATGAAATTCCGGAAAGGCCAAGCAGGCCGGACTCTTTATTGACCACGCGCTCCAGATCCTCGAACGACTGGCCGGTCTGCTGGGCAATCCACGCCATCGCGCCAAAATCGACATCGCCACAGCGCGTGCCCATCACCAGCCCTTCCAGTGGCGTCATTCCCATAGAGGTATCAACGCTTTCACCGTTACGTACCGCACAGATGGATGCGCCGTTGCCAAGATGGGCGATGACCAGCCCGCTATCATCGGGGGACAGCCCGAGAAGCGTATGCGCCTGACCAGCCACGTAGCGGTGAGAGGTGCCGTGGAAGCCGTAGCGACGCACGCCCAGCTCTTCGAAATAGCGGTATGGTAAGCCGTAAAGATACGCCTGCGGCGGCAGCGTCTGGTGGAAGCTGGTGTCGAACACTGCCACCTGCTGTACGCCGGGGAATAAATGCGCTGCCGCTTCCACGCCATTCAGATTGGCGTAGTTATGCAGCGGGGCCAGAGGGGAAACCTGGCGGATCTGTTCAATAACCTCTTCAGTGATCAGGGTCGACTCGCTGAAAAGCTCGCCGCCGTGAGCAATACGATGGCCAATTAAGGCCACGCTGCTCATCAGGTCGCGCTTTTCCAGCTCCAGGGCGATGGCAGCCAGCGCCCCTTCGTAGTCCTGGTGAGCCAGTCTGACCGGCTCACCCCCGTTCACGGAAATAAAGGCGTTTTCAGTATTAATGCCGTCTGCAATGCCCGTCATCAGGGCATCGCAATTTGATGCATCCAGAACCGAAAACTTAACAGAGGACGATCCACAGTTAATAACCAATACAACCGGAAACTCAATCATGGTATGACTCCGCTCTTCCTGAGCTTTGATCAGAACAATTTGTAAACGATATTCAGAATGGTCAGCAGCCCGACCGTGGTCACGAAGATGTTCTCCGCTCTGCCTTTGAATTTCGCCAGTGCAGGTGCTTTACGGATGGCGTACATCGGCAACAGACACAGCAGAGAGGCGATGATTGGCGCGCCCATGGCTTCGATAAGGTCGAGAATGTTCGGGTTGGCGTACGCAACAACCCAGGTGGAACCCATAATGAAGACCATACTGATCGTGTTCAGTTTGCCCACAGAGACTTTTGTCTTATCGCCCTTGTAACCAAACTTCAGAATCAGGCCGTTCAGCCCCTCCAGCGTGCCCAGGTAGTGGCCGAAGAAGGATTTGAAGATAGCGACCAGCGCGATGATGGACGCGCCATATTCCAGCACGGTGGCGAAAGTGGATTTGCTCCCTGACATCGATGCGAAGTGGTTCGCCAGATAAGAGAGCACCGGAATATTCTGCGCTTTGGCGTCCGCCATGTTCTGCGGAGAGAGCGTGAACAGGCAGCTAAAGGCGAAGAACATCACCACGGCGACCATCAGCATGCTCGCGCGGCCGATGATTTTGGAACATTTCTGCTCGGTGAATTCTTTACCAAACTCTGGCTCGTACTCTTCGCGCTTGGAGACCACGAATGAAGAAACGATCGGTGAGAAGTTAAAGGAGAAGACCATGATGGAGATCCCCAGCCACACCGTAACCAGAATACCATCATGGCCGGTAAAGGCGATATCGCTCAGGTTGACCTGGTCGATCACCGCAGAGTTCCAGTACGGGATCAGCGACAGGGAAATCAGCACCAGACTGGCGATAAACGGGAACACCAGGAAGCTCATCACCTTCACCATCAGGTCTTTACCAAACCAGATAACAAAGGCCATCAGCAGCAACAGGAACAGCGCCACAAAGCCGCGGTTCAGCGCGGGCATCTGGAGCTGGTTTTCCCAGAAGGTCATAAAAGTGTTAGTAATGGTGACGCCGTAAATCCACAGCAGCGGGCAAATCGCAAAGAAGTAGAGGAAGGTGATCACCACCCCGCCGGTCTTACCGAAATGCTCCTCCACCGTTTCGGTGATGTTCCCGGAGACGTTGCTGCCGGACAAACACAGACGCGCCAGCGCGCGGTGGCAGTAAAAGGCGATCGGGAAGGCGAGAAGCAGCATCAGCAGGATGGGGATCAAGCCGCCAAAGCCTGCGCGGATCGGGAAGAACAGCACGCCTGCGCCAATGGCGGTACCAAACAGGCCCAGCGTCCAGGTGGTATCAGACTTACGCCAGGTGGACGTTTTTGTCTGGCCAACGATAATGCTTTCAGTGTTGCTCATAGGTCATCCTTTTATGCGTCAACAAAGCCAGTAATTTGGGAAACACGGGAGAGATCGATATTGCCCCCGGAAATAATGCAGACGGTTTTACGCCCCTGAATATAGTGATCGAGCTTACCGCTTAATAACGCGGCACACGCCAGCGCTCCGGCACCTTCTGTCACCACTTTATTTCGTTGAATGAGCGCAATCATGCTGTTGCGAATGTCATCTTCGCTGACCAGCACGATGTCATCGACTAATTCACGAACAATTTCGAAGGTTAAATTACCCGGACGAGAAACATCACAACCGTCTGCTAATGTGCCGGTGACACGATGGCTCATTATTTCTCCGGCATGGTATGACGCCGCCATACCGTGAACATTTTCGGACTGCACGCCGATAATATTAATGGTTGGGTTGATGGATTTAATCGCCGTGGCAATACCGGCAATTAATCCGCCGCCGCCGATGGGCACAATCACATTATCCACATCATATAAATCTTCGAGAATTTCGAGGCCGATGGTCCCTTGCCCGGCAATCACTTTTGCGTCGTCGTATGGCGGGATAAAAATACGCCCTTCCATCTCCACGATTTCGCTCACTTTGGCGATGGTGTCGTTGAAGTTTTCGCCGTGCAGCACCACTTCAGCCGAGTAGTCGCGGGTCGCAGCAACTTTGGATTTCGGCGCGCCCATCGGCATCACCACTTTACCGTCGATACCGAGCATGGCACAGGAGAGCGACACGCCCTGTGCGTGGTTCCCCGCCGAGCAGGCGACAACGCCTTTGCGTTTTTCAGCATCGGTCAGCGAGCTTAATTTATTAAACGCACCGCGAATTTTAAACGAGCCAGTACGCTGCATATTTTCAAATTTAAGGAATATCTCACCCTTACAGCGTTCGCTGAGGTAATTTGAACGCGGCATACCGGTTTTATATATTTTTCCTGCCAGCCGTTTTCTGGCATCCTGAATATCTTCAATGGTCACCGGGAGATCGTAGGTAATGTGCATAATATCCTCGTTATAATAATTCATTGTTTTCAGGCAAAGTCAGGGTATCAGAGCGTAAATAATGCTCTGGGTGTTTTTAAAAAAGAATCATACTGAACCGGGTATTAACGCTTCATCGTCGTCGTTCGCTATTCTGTGAGGAATATTGTTTCGCCAGCTCAACTAATACTGACGCCGATTTTTTTATACTGTAATTTTTTGACCATACGGCGGCGTAACGCGCCACGGGTAATTCATCTTCAACCGGCAACACAACAAACTGGTCGGAACCGAATGGCGCAATCATGTCGCGGGGAATAACCGTGAGATAATCGGCATTCAGGACAAGGTTATAAATGGTGACGACGGAATCGGTCTGGACGATGTTTTCAATACTGATGTGGTTGTTTTGCAGGGTGTTCAGGAGTTCTTTGTAGTAGCCCATATCGGTTTGCGGCATCACCCACTGCTCGTGCGTGAGCGATGCCAGTGTCGTCGAGCCGGTGCACGTTCGTGATTTACTGGCAACCAGCACAAACTCCGATTCAAACAGCGGCTCGACGTGGAGATCCTGCAGCAGCATCTCGTCGCTCAGCGTACCAATGGCGAAATCCAGTCGGCCATCGCGAATCGCAGGCAGGAAGGAGGAGAGCTGCGCTTCATACATGGAGACGCGCGCTTTCGGGAACACTTCCTTGAACTTTTTGATCATCTCCGACAGGAAGGTGAAGCCAATCAGCGAGGGATAACCAAAGGAGACATCCATGACGGTACTAAAACTGAGGCTGTTAATCTCGCTCACCATGTTTTTCATTTCGCGGGTGATCGACTCAGAGTACGACAGCAGCACCTGGCCTGCAGCAGTGAGTTTCACGCCGGTGTTTTTGCGGATCATCACTTCCACGCCGAAGTAGGATTCGATATCGCTGATGATTTTGCTGACGGCGGGTTGCGTCAGACCCAGTTGTCTTGCAGCAGAACCTATGGAGCCACTTTTAATGACTTCCTGAAATACAACAAGGTGCTGTGTTTTCGGTAGAATAATAGTGTTCATAATATTCTGCGCTTATTTCCCTATGACGGGGTGAATTCTACTCAATATTGTTTCAGAGGGTATGTGCTGTTACTCACAATTTATCTTTTCACAGGATTTTACGACCCGCCACAAAGCCTTTAAAACACTTTAAAATCAATAAATTACACGGTTAAAAATACGCTATCTTGATGATATTGATCAACAAAATATGCGGTAATAAATTTATTTTATGGCGATAACTATGGTGAATTTTTCACACATGAAAATATCAATTAAGTCTATCTTTCAGGCAATTAAAGATTAATAAATAGGCATTATTCGTTTAAAACATTTTTGTAATTTATCAAATATGATAATAATCCTTTTTCCGATCAGGCAGAAAGAGTGGAATACATCACACATTCACAGGGTAAATGTTTTTGAATTCAATATATGCTTATCAAATAAGAAAACATTCAGAACCATTAAGGCAACAACCATAACAAATCAACAACACTGGAAAATCACGATTTTTTAGCGCGAAATTTTGTGATTACGATCATCTGCGGAGGATGAGGAAAACCATTAATCTATAAACAGTGAAATGTGCTTAGTGTCGCAAATTTGAGAATTAGTATCGTTTGGATGATTTGACACACAGGGACGAAAAGCAAAAACCCCACCGAAGCGGGGTTTTTTAAGAAGTTGAAGCTGACCGATAAGCCGGGTTCTGTCGTGGACAGTCATTCATCTAGGCCAGCAATCGCTCACTGGCTCAAGCAGCCTACCCGGGTTCAGTACGGGCCGTACCATGTGAACCCCTATTTGGCCTTGCTCCGGGTGGAGTTTACCGTGCCACGGACTGTTAC
>OJJJ01000054.1_pt1 | contig 81786 bp, 74 predicted proteins | sample 1596311 | NCBI WGS metagenome assembly OJJJ01 (sample SAMEA4350140, study PRJEB24818) | metagenome | biome: human; feature: gut; material: faeces | place: Denmark | collected 2013-09
TGCTCAATCCTTTACAATACTATCTAAGAAAAGTTGGAATATAAATTGTAGAGCCGTATACGAGGCCCGTACGTACGGTTCAACGGGAGGGAGATAATTCCTAGCAATTATTTCTCTACCCTATTATAGGATTCAAAGAATATACGTTTTTTGTAATACTCATTTAATGTTATATCTTTAGATGACAAAGTAATCAGAATAGTGCTCAATCAAATTGTCGAAGCCTTTATCAAAAGTGTGAAACAGCAATCCCTTAGAATGATTCTGTTCTTTTGTGGAACACTAATCAAAAAGAATAGGAGATTATGGCAATATGAAAAGTAGTGATATGTACGAATCAGAGGATATTAAAGCGCAAAAACAACAGATACCAGGAAAAGAAAGCATTATGAATCCGGAACCTATCTATGATAATATAGATAGAAAAGGTTGTGGAAGATTACAAGGAAAGACTGCTATTATAACTGGTGGAGATAGTGGGATTGGACGAGCTGTTTCAGTTGCATATGCGAAAGAAGGTTGTAATGTTGTTATCGTTTATAACATTGGGGATGATGATGCAAATGAAACAAAGAAAGTTATTGAAGGTTATAATGGAAAAGCTTTATTAATAAAAGGCGATATTGGTGATAGTTCATTTTGTAATGAAGTAATTGATAAAACAATAAAAGAATTTAATGGTCTTGATATATTAGTGAATAATGCAGCAGAGCAACACATGCAAAAAAGTATAGAAGATATAACAGATGAACAGTTACTTCGAACATTTAAAACGAATATATTTTCAATGTTTTATCTCACAAGAGCAGCAATCCCACATCTTAAAGAAGATAGTGCGATCATTAACACAAGTTCCATCGTTGCTTTTAGTGGAAATGAAAATCTATTAGATTATTCCGCTACGAAAGGCGCAATAACGGCATTTACAAGATCTTTATCCACGAATCTAGCATGTAAGAAGATAAGAGTAAACCAAGTTGCACCAGGACCAATATGGACTCCATTAATTGTGTCGACTCTTGATAAAACAACAGTTGAAAACTTTGGTAAAAATACACCCCTAAAGCGACCAGGACAACCTGTTGAGCTTGCGGAAGCCTATGTATTTTTAGCAACAGATGCCTCTACGTATATGACAGGCCAGACGATTCATATTAATGGTGGAACGATAGTAAATGGTTAAATTATTTAAGAAGTGTCTAATATCCTAAGATTCAGGCATTTCGAGTAGTTCTTTAACTGTCCAGAGAATTGATTTTCAATGGTGATTTGAAATAAGGTGTGGTTCGTTGATGAAATATACCTTATAAAGAATATAATAAGAATATAAGACCTGTCAAAAATACGGATTGACAGGTCTTGTATTTTTAAGTAGTAAAAATTGGTCATAAATGGTGTAATTAAATATTATATATTATTCGACTAAGATGATCATTAAGAAGTAGCTTTCTTATCTTTGATTCATGTATTTATTTGTAAAAATATCATTTATATATTTTAAAGGATCTACTAAAAATTCGTTAAATGTAATATTGAAGTTACCATACCATCTATGCTCTTCTTCAAAATATGCAAGGCAGTTTTTCTGAGTATTCCAAAGTAAAGCAATATTCGGATATAAATCAAGTTTCTCAGTAAGCATGATATGTTTTTGCTTATTTATTTGCATGGTATATAATTCTGATGCTGATAAAAAATCAATAAATTTAATATCATTACTGTTTTTTAGGTTAAGTCGTAAGTTTGTTTGTTGTACAAATTCTAAAATATCCGTAGGCAAATATTTTAGAATTTCGTTAAAACAGTCATTTGAAATAAATTGTTTTAAATAACGAATATTATCTGTTTTTCCGGCCTCCTTAGCTAAGATATATGGAGTCTTACCAAGCTGGTTCGCTATCAATGGATCTGCACCATTTTGAATTAAATGCTTTAGCATATTGTAATCACAATACATAGCAGCATGACCAAGAGCTGTATTACCATGAAGATTAAATTTCGATTTTTGATTATTATTTAAATCAAATCCATATCTTATGAAGGCGTCTAATGTGTGATATTCTGAATTATAGATAGCGTTAAAGCATGCATTGACAGCATAAGGGTGTAGCGGTAACTTGGCTTTTTTTATAGTTGGTATTAAGTCCATCTTATTTTTTATAGCCACAATATCATAAGCATTAAATGCTCTTTCATAAACTTTTACTTTTGCCCCTTTTTCAATAACGTATTGTAGGAATTGGTCAGAGTACCGTAAGGAATATAAAAATGCATGGCTATTTCCAATGTCTAATTTCGCACCATGTTTTACTAAAAACTCCAAAGAATTAAAGTTATTATATTGTATAGACAACATTACAGGAAATTTCTCAATTCCCTGTAATGCATACTTAGCTATAGGAGTGTTTATATCCCAGCCCTTGCTAATTTGCTCCTGTAATTTTTCTATATCTCCAATGATTATATCATTAGATACATCATATTCCCAAAGTGAAAGTAAATCGTACATTTTATCCTCCTGGCTGTATAATCTAAATCTTACAGTATTTAACAAAGAGTGTCAAATTATGTGTATGATAAGTGAGAATTTTCGCATACCTAAGATAATAATAGTGGTTCGGAAGGGTTACAGGCGTAGTAGGTGATGTATATTTACGAACATTTTTTGCTAGAAGCAATTGAGCATATAATTTTGTTTAATAAGAGGTGATGTTATTGTAGCCTAAAATAATGTAGTAGATAAAATGATAATAAATCATATTCTTTTTCGGTTTATTTTATATGGAGTAATGCACTATTATGCACGTCAGACTTTTTGTTGCTCACTATAATTGCTATGAAATGATGCTATAACCCTATAAAATATCTCAATTCAATTACTTCTAAAATGGCTTAACTTTTTTGTATGTTATCAAAATATTAGAGAATAATTAGAAATAGATTAACCATATTGACAGCATAATATTATATGGTATATAGTATTGTTAACGATATATTACTATATTAAAACGTGGGAGTTGAATATGAATGGTTATATGCGAAGGAGTTGATTACATGGTTTTTAACACAGGTTCGGCACTTCTGGATGCAATTGTTCTTGCAACAGTATCCAAAGAGCCAGAGGGGACATATGGATATAAGATAACGCAAGATGTGCGAGAGGCGATTGATATTTCAGAATCTACATTATATCCGGTATTACGAAGGTTACAAAAAGATGATTGTCTTGAAGTTTACGATATGGAGATAGCGGGAAGAAATCGGAGATATTATAAAGTAACAGAACAGGGAAGAAGACAATTACAACTTTACTGTGAAGAATGGAAAAATTATTCAAAGAAGATCGGCAATATTTTTAAGGGGGTGGATTAGTTGAATCGACGCGAGTTTATGAATGAACTAGAATCTTTGTTGTTAAATGTCTCGGAAGAAGAGCGGAAAGAGGCTTTGCAATACTATGAGGATTATTTTGATGATGCAGGAGAAGAAAATGAGACGGAAGTAATTGAAAAACTAGGAAGCCCATCAAAAGTTGCGAAAAGTATACAAAATGATTTGTCTCAAAATGATGAACGTGGTGAATTTACAGAAAGAGGATATCACTCAGGGGATGAGGTAAATCCATTTGAAGTGATGGATACAAAGAATCAAGAAAAAGATATTAATGAGACAAAAATTACGAATGAAAGAATGGATGCAAATAAGGATGGCTTTTCTATCATAGAAGAGAATAAGCAAGAGAATACCCAAAATTGGGGCGATAATACTCAGAATAGAAATGAAAAAAACAATTACAGATATGACCAAAATCAGAACTTTAATCAAAATATGAATCGTAACGAAAGAGCTTATAACCAGGAAAATTACAGGGGGCAAGATAACAGATATTATGAGCGACCAAAAAGAAAAGGCTTAAGTGCGGGCGCAATTATTCTTTTATGTATTTTTGCGATACCAGTGGGAATTCCAGTTCTTTGTGCTTTGTTTGGTGTGTTTATTGGACTTGGAGCAGCCGTGTTTGGATTGATTGTGGGCTTTGGTGCTGCAGCGTTCGCTTGTATTTTATCTGGATTTCTACTTTTTGTAATAGGAATTATGAAAGTGTTTGTAATACCGATTGCCGGAATGCTAATGATTGGTGCAGGTTTACTTGTATTTGGTATCGGATTATTATTTGCAGTATTAACTACAGCATGTGTTAAAATAATACCTTCTGTTATTCGTGGTTTTGTTAGCATATGTAAAGCGCCATTTCGTATGGGAGGTGTCATTGCATGAAATCGGTAAGTAAAATATTTTTAGGTTTGGCATGTATTACGATATCGTTAGGTATATTAATTGTAATATTAGCTTATGCAATTGGGGGAGGCAAAGCTTACAGTTATAGTAATACGGATTATACGTATGAATTGGATGCATATGCGGAAGAAGTAACGAGCATAGATTTTAATTTATCATATGGTAAAGTTAAGATTAAAACTGGAGATGATTTTCACGTTCGTATTGAAAATATGCCAGAGGATGGATATAAAAGTTATGTAAGTCAAGGCACATGGATAATCAAAGAAGATTTCAGTAATGAGAATGTAATCCGCATATTTGATTGGAATATACCAGTAACTTCTATAGGAATTGGATTTGGTAAGAATGATTTTAAGGCAGCAAGTATAACAATAACGATTCCAGAGGATTTTCATGGGAAGGATATAAAGATTGATTTGGGTGCGGGCTCATTGTATGCGGATAAATTAAGTGCAGATACGGTAGAACTTACCGTTGGAGCTGGTTCGATGGAAGTTGAAACATTAAATGCAACGAATCTTATGGAGATTGAAAACGGAGCTGGAAACTTGATTATTCATGAAATGAGTGCACGTGATGTAGATGTGGATTGTGGAGTTGGTGACATAAAAATAAAGGGAATCATCGAAAGAGATTGCAACGTTCAAACTGGCGTAGGCAATGTATTTCTTGATATCAAAGGGGACGAAGAAAATTATAATTATACGGTTGACTGCGGTATTGGTCATGTTATAATTAATGATAACAGCTATAATGGTATTACAGATACCACAATTCGTAATAATAATTCGGTAGGGACATTTCGACTCGAGTGTGGGATTGGTAAAATTGAACTTCATGTAAAATAGTAATATTTGATGTTACATTATAGTATAAGAGCAGCTTGCTATAGGAATAATAAATGTGAAAGGATGATAAATATGCAAAAAAGACTAGTGAAATCACACGTGGATAGAAAAATTTGTGGAGTATGTGGGGGAGTTGCAGAGTATATTAATATTGACCCAACGGTAATCCGATTGTTATGGATAGTATTTGGCTGTATTGGAGCTACTGGCGTAGTCGCTTATATCATTGCTGCAATTGTTATGCCTGACTAAGAATAGATATAAGGAATTATAAGAGAGAGGCAATCGTAATTTTGAGAAGTCAAAAGCGATTGCCGATTTTTTTATGGAGTTTGTAGTATTAAAAATAAAAGACTTGAATCTAAGATGCAAAGTATATTTTTCGTTTCATATTGAAATAAGAGTAACTTTCGTTTGTTTTCTATGAAAAGGTGAATCCTTCAATATTTACATTAGAAATAAATTGTGATAAAGTAGGACTAGTGTTTAAATTAGATATAAGTTTGGATGGAGGCATTTATGAAAAAAATAATTGATCATATTGCAGAGGTTGTAACAGATGCATTTGTTACATCTGGCTATGAAGATAAATTTGGAACTGTGACTGTATCAAATCGCCCGGATTTGTGTCAGTATCAATGCAATGGTGCCCTTGCAGCAGCGAAGCAGTATAAAAAAGCACCGATTATGATTGCAAATGAGATTGTCGAAAAGTGCAAAGATAATCCGATGTTCGCAGAAATGACAGCAATTATGCCTGGTTTCATTAATATTACTTTAAAGCCTGAATTTTTAGCAGAGTATTTAAAGAAAATGGCAGAAGATGATAATCTCGGGTTTGAGCCAGCAAATAGTCCTAAGACTATCGTTGTAGATTTTGGTGGTCCTAACGTTGCAAAACCGCTTCATATCGGACATCTTCGTTCTGCTGTTATTGGAGAAAGTATTAAGAGAATTTTAAAGTACGCTGGACACAATGTGATAGGTGATGCTCATCTTGGAGATTGGGGTCTTCAAATGGGATTAATCATTGCTGAGCTTAAGAAAAGAAATAGTGAATTGGTATATTTTGATGATGCATATACAGGTGAATACCCTGAAGAAGCGCCTTTTACAATTACAGAATTAGAAGAAATTTATCCGTTTGCAAGTGCATATTCAAAAGAGCACGAAGAATTTAAAGAAGAAGCTAAAAATATAACAAATCAATTACAAAATGGTCATCGTGGTTATACTGCTCTTTGGAATCATATTTTAGCGGTATCTATTGCTGATTTAAAGAAGAACTATGACAATTTGCAGGTAGAGTTTGACCTCTGGAAAAAAGAAAGTGATGCACAGCCTTATATTCCTGACATGGTGGAATATTTAAAGAAAGAAGGCTTTGCACAGGTAAGTGAAGGTGCGTTAGTTGTTGATGTAAAAGAAGAGACTGACACAAAAGAAATACCTCCATGTATTATATTAAAATCCGATGGATCTGCGCTTTACCAAACAACAGATTTAGCGACATTAGTGGAAAGAAGAAAACTATTTAATCCAGACTCTGTTATTTATGTTGTTGATAAAAGACAGGAACTTCACTTTGTTCAAGTGTTCCGTTGTGCTAGAAAAACAGGCCTAGTGGCTGAAGATACGGCTCTTAGCTTCCTTGGATTTGGTACTATGAACGGAAAAGATGGTAAGCCATTTAAAACAAGAGAAGGCGGAACTATGCGTCTTGAAAACTTAATTGATAGTATCAATGAAGAAGTTTATAAAAAGATGATGGAAAATCGTGAAATTAATGAGGATGAGGCAAGAAAGATCGCAAAAACAGTTGGTTTAGCTGCGCTTAAATATGGCGATTTGTCCAATCAAGCATCCAAGGATTATATCTTTGATATTGATCGTTTTACTTCCTTTGAAGGAGATACTGGACCTTACATTCTTTATACAATGGTTCGTATTAAATCCATTCTTTCGAAATATCAAACGGTATCCAGTGAAGGAATTGACGGCAAGTTCAACCATTTTGAAGCGAATAAAAACCGTGAACGCTCGAAGTCAGAACTTGATTTAATGCTTGTTGCATCTAAATTTAATGATATGGTTGAGCATGCAGCTGCTGAATTAGCACCACATAAAGTTTGTGCATATATCTATGATTTGGCGAATGCATTCAATAGTTTTTATCATGAAAATAAAATAATTGCAGAAGAAGATAAGAAGAAACAAGCAGATTGGATTGCACTTATTGTTTTAGTACTTCGAATTTTAGAACAATGTATCGACTTACTTGGTTTTGAAGCGCCAGAACGCATGTAATAAAAAGTTTTGGATGATTTAAAATAAACGATTGAGTGTTTAATTTTAAGGATATGAGGCTGTCATAAAATAGAGATTATAAGCTATTTTGTGGCAGCCTTGATTATATCGTTTTTATAAAAATGGTAAATCTATGGGGGTATGACAATGTATCGATTGATTTCAAAATTAATAATATATAAAAATATAGAAAAGGATAGTATCTTATATTCTTTGGCAAATGCAATGGAAGAATATGATAAGAAGATTGCAAGTAAAGAAGAAACCATCTCAGCAATTTACGCACAGGTTCATCGACTACTTGATGTGGCTACTGCGTATGGTTTTGATGAAAATCTCTGGCAGAATTATCTTGCCTACTTAATAGCAAGTGTTGAAAATCCGTTTAGTATCACCTGTGAAAAAACGGGTGAACAAGTTGGAAGTGTAAATCAGTTAGCAAAAGGTGATTTTAAAATTTTTAAGGAATTGTTTCATTATGATTTTACTAAGATTGAGAAAGAACTTGAAATCGATTGCTTTCATATGATAACGAATTATCAAGCAATCGTAAAAAGTGGAAAACGTTACAATAAAAACGTAAGTGAAAAGGTACGAAGCTTAAGCAATTCCATCAAAGAAGCTTCAAATGAAGAAGAAGTGTTTAAAATTGTAACGCAATTTTATAAGGACCACGGCGTAGGTGTTTTTGGTTTAAATAAAGCGTTTCGTGTAAAAAGAGAGGACAAAAAAGTTCAGCTAATACCTATAACGAACACGGATGATGTTAGGCTTACTGATTTGGTGGGATATGAGCTTCAGAAGAAAAAATTATTGGACAATACGAAGGCATTTATTGAGGGGAAAAAAGCGAATAACTTGTTGCTATTTGGTGATAGTGGTACTGGTAAATCTACAAGTATTAAGGCTATTTTAAATGAGTATTATCCAATGGGATTGCGTATGATAGAAATCTATAAGCACCAGTTTGAGGATTTGTCGGATGTAATTTCTTACATTAAGAATCGAAACTATAAATTTATCATTTACATGGATGATTTATCCTTTGAGGAATTTGAAATAGAATATAAGTTTTTAAAAGCAGTAATTGAAGGCGGTTTGGAAGTAAAACCGGACAATGTCTTAATATATGCAACATCAAATCGTAGGCATTTAATACGAGAAACTTGGTCCGACCGTTCTGATATGTCAAAAGATGAATTACATCGCTCAGATACAATGCAGGAAAAATTATCACTGGTCCATCGCTTTGGTATATCTATTAATTATTCAAAACCAACTCAAAAGGAGTATTTTGAGATAGTAAAAGAATTAGCGAAGGAATATAATTCGTTCGGTATTTCAGAAGAAGAATTATTAAAACAAGCAAATATGTGGGAGTTAAGCCACGGGGGATTGTCTGGTAGAACTGCATCACAATTCATTACATATATGATTAGTCAATGGGATCAATAATTACATATAACATTGGGATAAAAGCTTTAAAAAACAGAGGAAATGTAAAGAATGAAAATGCTTGACAAAACTTAGAGGAAAAAAGAATTTTAAAGATAAATCTTTTGACATATTCTAGCAGCGCTGATACAATATAGTCATATTTAGGAAAACAATATATTCCCAGAATCGGTTGGTGGCAGTAGTAACACCTTAATTTGATGTTGTTTAATATTAAAGATATTCTAGAATAAAGTTTTAATAGTACATCTGTTAGAAAGCGGGGAAAATTATGCGTAATAAGAGAAGATTGAAAAAAATCAATATATTACAGTCTAGCATTTTATGTGCTGGTTTATCGATATTATTGTTTTCAGCAGATATTACTGCTTTTGCTAGTATAAGAGAGACACCTCAGATATTATTAACAACTATATCACCCAATGACCCTGATATTTTAGGTATCGTAGGTAATGTTACTGGTCGTGTTAATGTAAGAACAAAAGCTGGTGAAAATAGTGAACGAGTGATCTATAATGGTGAGAGTGTACGCTTACAAAGAGGAGAAAAGGTGCTGATCATCGGTGAAGAAAAGGTGGGATCGAAACCTTGGTATCAGATTTCGTTTGAACGTGGTGGCGAAGAACTTACAGGGTATGCAACTAGTACATATATAGAAAAGACAAGCACTGTAATCACTCCTGAACCAACAGCGACACCAGAGCCAACGGCAACACCAGAACCAACACCTACACAAGTTCCAAGCGTGACTCCAGAACCCACAATTTTGAATAATGGGACTTCTGACAATGGAAATGGTGGATCTGGAGATAGAATGTTTAATTATATTGCTGTTGTAGTAGCTTCTTTCATTACCATTGGAGTAATAGGAGCTGCGATTTTACATAGAAAAAAAGACGAAGAAGAATATAATGAACATAGTTTATCGCGTAAACTGGAAAACTTAAAACATATAAAACTTGATAAGTCGACGAATTCGAAAATGAATGCTTCAAAGGCGAATTCTTCAAGAACGAATACATCAAAAAAGAATACTTTAAATGATCAAAATAAAATTAAAAGCCTTGCTAATAATCAAGGAAATAAAATAAATACGAATTCAGTTGAAAAAAGACGCAAGCAAATAAATCCAGTAGAAGAGTTTGCTGCTATAAAAGAACAAATGGCAGAGCCAATGGTATCTGTTTTGTACACAACTAAGCCAATTTCGGATGCTAGGAATGAGAGCAGTAAAGATGGCGAAGAGAAAAAAGCGTTGCGTATGAGAATTCAAAAGTTAAGAGAACATGACATTGTGATTCATAAATATTTTGGCAGAGGTGAAGTTTTCGACAATTCGGATGTCCGCCTCATTGAAGTTCGCTTTGGTAATGATGTTCGTTTCTTAAATAAAGATAATTTAGCAGCGAAGAAATTATTAACGATCACAAATGAAAGAAATCTATAGCTCTTAACATGCAAATTGTTTTGTTACTTTGCAAACGTTCATATGAAAAACTAAATATAAAAATGTTTAGATTTGATAGAGAAGTTCATTCTAAGAAAATTTTTCTTTGAATGTTACTTCTCTTTATTAAAAATATATAAAAAAGTAGTGAATTGAGTAAATTAGCTCATGTCCACTACTTTTTTTATTATGTTAAGTATACTGTTGGTTTTGAAAATAAATTCCTAATCTCGACAGTGAATATATATATATTTATAGTCTTCAATATTTTAAACTCAAAATTATTTAGTTTCGATTGAAGGTAAACTGTCAATAAAGCTTTCGAAATCTTGAAATGAGCCCGATTTAAAATTATTAGTTGGTAAATTTTTAGAATTGAGTAGACAATCTGTGATTAAATACGTATCAAGTCCTAGTTCTTGTGCACACATATCTTCTTCAACATCATTACCAACCATCATACAATCCTCAGGTGCTTTACCGATTGTTTTTAGTATTTCTAAATAATATCCTAAATTAGGTTTGCAATAAGAAGAATTATCATATGTAGTAATATGTTCGAAATCATTTGGATCAAGACCAGCCCAAGCAATTCGTGAAAGGGTTGCTACTGGAGGGAATAATGGGTTGGTTGCGATGACAATTTTATAGTTTTTGTCTTTCAATTTTTTAATACATCTAGCAGCATATTCTGAAGTAACGCAAGCATTTTTTGCTTCTTGAAATCCAGTTTCATAAAAGTTATAAAAATCTGGTTCCATATCTAGTACGTTAATATTCATATTTTCTTGGAAAGTACTCCAAAAGCACTTCTCGTTTGTTGTGCTACCATCATTGGCGAGCATTGCATTTGTTCCGGCAGTCATGCCATTTAATAAGTCATCCTTTGAAATTCCTTTTGGTATAAAATGCAGAATCAAATTCTTAAAATAATGCTTGATAAAAGCTTCTTGGTCCATAGGGAGTAGTGTGCCATCTAAGTCAAATAAAATTGTATTCATAATTGTCTCCTTTTGCGTGAGTTACTAATTTACGTATTTTTATACATTATCTACGATGCAACAGATGCACCTTTTATCAGAGGTTTCAGAAGTAAAAACAACTTCTATTAAGCTACATGATAAGGAGTCCGATGAACTTCTTATTATTAGATTTACGGTGCAAAAGAACACCTTTCATCAGAAGTAAAAATACTTCAGATAAGCTACATTGTACATGAGTTTACCAAAAACTGCAATGGAGTAATGGAATTATTATACTATATTTCGATAGGAATTCCTTAAATAAATATGAAGTTCTAAGTATATTGTTCACGAAATATACACAAATGACACATCAATTTTACACAAATTTTATTTATTATTAAGAAAGCGATTTGCTGCTGAAATAAAGTAATAAAAAAGGAGGAAATGTCTTGAATGATATGAAGCTACGTCACGAAACGAAGCATGATATACGGTATAGCGAATATTTAGCAATTAAAAGCCGGTTGCAAATCATAGCTATGCGGGATCGGAATGCTAGTGATGAGGGTACTTATCGTATTCGTAGTCTATACTTTGATAATTATAACGACAAAGCGTTGCGTGAAAAGTTAGATGGCGTTTATATGCGTGAAAAATTTAGAATACGTTATTATAACGACGATCTTAATGTAATTCATCTTGAGAAGAAAACAAAAATTGGCGGCCTTGGCAATAAGCAATCTGAGCTTATGACAAAAGAAGAGGTTGATAGAATTTTAAATGGAGACATTGATTTTTTAAAAGATAGTAAAAAGGCATTGTTCATTGAGTTTTATTCTAAAATGAAGTATCAATTATTAAAACCACGTGTTGTAGTTGAATATATTAGAGAACCTTATATTTATAGGCCTGGAAATGTGAGAATAACATTTGATACCAATATAAAAAGTGGTTTATATAACAAAGATTTTTTAAATGAGAATATTCCAGGAATTGAAGCAGGAACACAAAGTGGTGTATTGATGGAAGTGAAATATGATGCGTTTATGCCTGAAATAATAGCGCAGTGTATACAGGTGAATGAACGTACAAGTAGTGCATTTTCAAAATATGCGGCCTGCCGAAGATTTGGATAATAAATATGGAAACGAATAGGAGAAATAGTTATGCTAAACTTTTTAAGTCAGACAATTACATTCAATGATATTTTTAAATCAAAATTTACAGAGAACATAACCTCGTTTAGCTTGATGGATACAGTGATTGCTATGGTGTTAGCATTCTTAGTTGGTGTTTTTATTTTTTATGTTTATAAAAAGACATTCAATGGTGTAATGTATTCCACAAGTTTTGGTGTTTCGTTAATAGCGATGACACTAATCACGACATTTGTAATTTTAGCGGTTACATCTAATGTAGTCCTTTCTTTGGGTATGGTAGGTGCACTTTCTATCGTACGTTTTAGAGCAGCCATTAAAGAACCGCTTGATATAGCGTTTTTATTCTGGGCAATTGCAACTGGTATCGTTTTAGGTGCAGGTATGATTCCACTTGCGGTTATTGGTGCAATATTAATTGGACTTATTATGGTTGTGTTTGTTAATAAAAAACCTTCTGATAATCCATATATACTAGTAATTAACTGTGAAAATGATGCAGCTGAAAAATTAGTTTTAGAAGAATTAAAAGACAGTGTGAAGAAACAAGTTGTGAAGTCGAAAACTGTTTCCAAGCAAGGTATTGAATTAACAGTTGAAATTCGATTAAAGGATATGACAACAGAATTTGTGAATCATATTTCAGCTCAAAGAGGTGTAACGAATGTTGTTTTAGTTAGTTATAATGGAGATTACATGGGCTAATCAAGAAAATAGAAAGGGTGTGAACCAATGAAGAAGGAGAAACTAGTGAATCGAATTGCGATTTTTGGTATCGTTATAGCACTCATATTTTCCTTGATATTGGTGTATGTGCCGAATGTATTTAACTTAGAAGAAGCAACGATTACTTATTCCTATGAGGATGAATTATTTGATAAAACACAAATAATGACGGTTGATATTAAAATCGATGAAAATGACTGGGAAGAAATGCTTGAGAATGCCATAAATGAAGAGTATTACAAATGTGATATCGTAGTAAATGGCGTGACATATAAAAATGTAGGCATCCGTCCAAAGGGAAATACAAGTCTTTCTCAGGTTTACTCCGATGATACAACGGATCGTTATAGTTTTAAGGTTGAATTTGATCACTATGTTGATAATCAGACTTGCGGTGGTTTGGATAAGTTAGTTTTGAATAATCTCATGTCAGATGCAACCTACATGAAAGAGTATATTTCATACGATATTCTGAATTATTTAGGAGTCCCTAGCTCTTTGTATTCTTTTGCAAGTATATCTGTTAATGGAGAAACATGGGGGTTATACCTTGCGCTTGAGGGAGTAGAAGAGTCATTTGCACAAAGAAATTTTGGTTCTGCGTATGGAGATTTATATAAGCCAGAAGGTTCTCTTGGTATGGGCGGTAACCGAGGAAATGAAGATATGGAGAATCGTTTTATGCCGAATGCCAATATGGGACAGCAAGGTGACACTACTGAAAATATAAATTCAATTCCAGACGGAAGTAGTACTCCAGAAGATAGTATGACTGAAGGTGAAAACGTTAAACAAAATGATGATACTACTCAAAATGAAAGTTCTACGCAAAAGAATGAAACCGAGAAAACAAGTCAAAAAGGATTTTTTGAAGGATTTGGTGGTGGAAACAGTTCCAGTAATGGTGGCGCAGACCTTGCGTACGTAGATGACGAAATTAGTAGCTATAGTACTCTTTTTGAGTCTTCTGTATTTGATACGACGGATGAGGATTACAAACGAGTGATTGAAGCTTTGAAAAATCTATCGACGGGAACTGATTTGGAAACATATATTGATGTGGATGAGGTACTGCGTTATATTGCAGCAAATGTGTTTTTAGTCAACGATGATAGTTATTTTGGTACAATGCTCCATAATTATTATCTATACGAAAAAAATGGTAAATTATCTATGATACCTTGGGATTACAACCTAGCATTTGGAGGCTTTCAAGGTAGTAGCGCAACTTCCTTAGTGAATCGTCCGATTGATACCGTTGTTTCTGGAACAACGTTGGATGCGCGTCCGATGATAGGAAAATTGCTTGAGGTAGAAGAATATAAAGAACAGTACCATGCATATTTAGATGAGCTAATCGCTGGATATTTTGAAAGTGGTCATTTTGAAGAGATGATAACAGAATTAGAAAATTTGATATCTCCTTATGTAGAGAATGATCCTACCGCTTTTTACACATATGATGAATTTAAAACTGCAATCAGCAATTTAAAGGAATTCTGTCTCCTACGAGCAGAGAGCATACGAGGTCAACTTGAAGGGACAATTCCTTCGACATCCGAAGAACAAGAAAATCAAAGCGATGTTCTTGTTGATGCCTCTAATGTAAGTATACAGGATATGGGAACACAAGGTGGTGGAAATAAAGGCGGAAATGAAAACCAAGGCGGTATGGGAGCTGGTGGAGGATGGCAGCAAAACCAGGGAAATCAGGGCAACCCACAGGGAATGATGCCAGGAATGCCAAACGCTCCACAAGGTACAGAAGGAACAGGGCAAAGTGATGGGGATACCACCCAGGGAACAATGTCTGAAATGCCAAATACCCCACAAGGAACAGAAGGAACAGGACAAAGTGATGGGAATACCACCCAGGAAACAATGCCTGAAATGCCAAATACCCCAGAAGGAACAGAACAAAGTGATGGAAGTACCACACAGGGAACGATGCCTGAAATGCCAAATGCTCCTCAAGGGAATGGACAAGAAAGACCGAATCGAGGACAAGGAAATGGGCAAGGTCAAAGACCAGATAATCTTCAAATGCCAGAGGGGCAAGAGATAGGCACCTCTTCTAAAGATACAAAAATAGCATTTGCAATTGTTGGTGCATGTACGTTGGTTATGTGTATTTGCATAGTAGTTACTAAGAAGTACCATAGGCGTAAGTATCATATTTAAGTTGCAAGGAAGTACATTTCAATTCGTTAGGGTGTACTTCCTTGCTTTTTATTTGCGCAATTTCTAGAAAACTAAATTTTGAATGAGTGAATTATGGGGAAAATTATTTTATATTTGGAACTAAGATAAAATACTTTGCAGACTATTGTAGAAATGCTGTGATGATTTGGAAAAAGTTATTGCTTTTTGGTCGTTCTATTGATATTATAATATCCAAAAGAAAAAGATGGTGATGGAACATGCAGAGTGGAAATATAAAGTTAACCGCTACGGATCGAATCATTTTAAATTCTTACCGTAGCTTTTTGGATGGACTGGCAGATTATTTGGGGGCAGGTTTTGAATTTGTCTTGCATAGCTTGGAAGATTATGAGAGTTCAGTTATCAAAATTATCAATGGGCATCATACGGGGAGAAAATTAGGTGCACCAATTACAGATTTAGCATTAAATATGCTAAATAAAATTCAAGAAGAAAATTTAGATGGGTATATCTCTTATGATTCGAAGAATAAAAAAGGGAGACCGTTACGTTCAACGACAATTAGTGTATATGGAGAACGTCATCGTATTATTGGATTGATATGTATTAACTTTTATGAGGATACCCCTTTATCAGAAACCTTTCCATTTTTTGAAATTCTTACGAATACTTCTCCTTCTTTAATGAATGAAAACTTTGCAGATGATGTAGATAATCTAATCGAACAAGCATACACAGAGGCATATCATCGTGTAATGCCAGATGAAAGCATATCTAGTTCACTCAAGAATAAGGAGATTATTAGTATTTTATATAATCAAGGGATTTTTAGAATGAAAGATGCAGTTGTTAAAGTTGCAAAAGTAATGGGAGTAAGCAAAAATACAGTTTATATGCATTTGCGTTCCATAAAAGAGAAGTAGATAGAGTTCAATCATTAGAAAACGTATTTATATAGGAATACCAATAAGAAATAACTTTCGTACTGTTACAGATGTGTCTTCGTTAAGATGCATGCTTGTAGCAGTTTTTTTAATTTATAAGATATGAGTTTTAAAACATCGTTAAAAATGCCCGTTACTGGTGATTATTCTCCATTTTAGCTTAGCGCCCTCTTGTAACACAATCGACAAAATAAAGCAAAGGGAATTGTAGCAGAATATGGAAAAAGAATGAAATAAAATAATGCCAATAAATAATTGACTGAAATAATTTTTAGTGTTATAATTAAAACATAGAAAAAAGCTATAAAAATACAAGGAAATGAGGATAAAATTATGCAAAAAATCAGTACAACAAAGGCACCAGCAGCTATCGGACCATATTGCCAGGCAATGGTAGTAAACGGAGTATTATATACATCAGGTCAAATCCCACTAGATCCAACAAGTGGTGCAGTAGTTGAAGGTGGAATTAAAGAACAAACTACTCAGGTTATGAAAAATTTACAGGCTGTTTTAGAAGAAGCTAATTCTTCCTTTGAAAATGTATTTAAAACAACATGCTTCTTATCTGATATGGCTAACTTTGGAGCATTTAATGAAGTATACGCTGAATATTTCACTGGAAATCCAGCACGTTCTTGCGTAGCTGTAAGAGAATTACCAAAGGGTGTATTAGTAGAAGTTGAAGTAATCGCTACAACTAAATAATAACCGATATTTATAAACTTCTAAATATAATTTTTCTGGAAATTATTTTTTTTCAGGGGAATTAAACTTCTGGTTCAGGTGTTACAAATCTTAGAAAAAAGACTTGGGATATCTGGACCAAAAATGTAATTGGGAAAAAATGTAACGATAAACACCATGCATTGTCGAATTTATAGGGGAACATAAATTGGATGAGCGATGGTTGACTGTAAAATAGATCGGTAGATAGTAACATGAGCGCGGAAAAAATCATTGAAGAATTTAAAAAGAGCGGAAAACGTCATATTTTTATTACTGGTTCTAGATCTATGGGGAAAACAGCGTTGTGTAAAGAGTTGAGTGTTTTGTTAAATGCGAATGTGTGGACAGCAGATAAAGCATTGGATGAAACATTTTTATCTTTTCTTATGACGAATCAAAATGATTGGATTGCGATTGATGAAATTCATACGGAAGAAACGAACGAGTATGGATTTGATGAAGAGATTGAGAAGCAATTATTAAAGAGCCGTTGCATTTTAGTTTTTAAGAAGAATGAAGCTTTACAAAACTACTTATTACAATTCATGGATGCTTATGTAATTGATTTGGATCGACAAAAATATGATATAAGCTGTGTTGTTATGGCGAGTGGTTTTGGAACTAGGTTTGGTTCAAACAAATTGTTAGCGGATTTTCGAGGAAAGACATTGATTGAACATATCCTTGATACAATTCCCTACAATTTATTGAAAGAAGTTATTTTAGTTACACGATATAAAGAAATCGAAGAATTATCAAAGAAATATCCTGTGAATTGTATTGTTCATGACTTACCAAGGCAAAGCGATACGATTCGAATTGGAATGGACCATGTTACAAAAACAAAAGGATGTATGTTTTTAACATGTGATCAACCACTTAGAACCACTTGGTCGTTAAGAAAATTAATTGTAACGTTTCATAATTATAAAGATTCCATGGTAAGACTGGGGTATCATGAGATGATTGGAAATCCGGTAATTTTTCCGAGTGAATATTATGAGGAGTTAAAGCAATTGCGACCTGGACAAAAGGGGTCCACGGTGATAAAAGCACATGAAGAAAACATGATTGTTGTACAGGCAGACCACGGATATGAGTTAGCAGATACAGATACGATGGATGATTTGATCCGGTTATCTAGAATCGCTGATTAGAAAGGAAGTAACATGTATTTAGTAGGAAACGGTCGATTGTTTACAAGAGATTCCGAACATCCATATATGGAATGTGGTGGAGTCTTAGTGGATGGAAACAAAATTGTAGAAGTTGGGAATTTTAGCGAGTTAAAAGAGAAATATCCAAACGTAGAAGTGATTGATGCGAAAAATCAGATTATTATGCCAGCGTTTATAAATGCACATAATCATATTTATTCTTCTTTAGCAAGAGGTTTAAGCATTAAAAATCACAATCCAAAAAATTTCATTGAAATTCTTGAGGGATTATGGTGGAACTTAGATGAACATCTTACTTTAGAAAATGATAAAGTAAGCGCTGAAGTAACTTATTTAAATTGTATCGAAAATGGTGTTACAACAGTATTTGATCATCATGCAAGTTATAAAAAAACAGAAGGCAGCTTAATGGAACTTGCTAAAGTTGCAAAAGAATATAAAATTCGTACATGTTTGTGTTATGAAGTAAGTGATCGTCATGGAGAAGAAGAAATGAAGAAAGCAGTAAAAGAAAATGTTGACTTCATTAACTTTGCGAACAACGATACAACAGACATGATCAAAGGTACGATGGGATTACATGCTAGTTTTACATTAAGCGATGAAACATTACGCCATGTAGTAGAGCAAAATCCAAAAGACGGAGGTTATCACGTACATATTGCAGAAGGTATGACGGATGTTGAAGACAGTCTTTCTAAATATGGTGTTCGTACAGTTGAACGTTTGAATGCGATGGGTATTCTTGGACCTAAGACAGTAGCAGGACATTGTATTTATATTGATGATAAAGAATTAGACATATTAAAAGAGACAGATACGATGGTAGTTCATAATCCAGAAAGTAACATGGGTAACGCGGTAGGAGCTCCGGATGTATTAAAGATTTTCGATAAAGGTATTCTAATTGGTTTAGGAACCGATGGATATACAAATGACATGGTAGAAAGTTATAAAGTAGCTAATATACTTCAAAAGCACATTCATAAAGATCCAAATTGCGCTTGGGGTGAAATTCCGACGATGTTATTTGAAAACAATGCTAAAATTGCAAACCGTTTCTTCTCTACACCACTTGGTAAGATTAAAGAAGGTTATGCAGCTGATATTATTTTTGTTGACTATGACCCATTGACTCCAATGGATGAGAATAATTTGAATTCCCATATTTTATTTGGTATGAATGGATATTCCGTAACTACAACAATTTGTAATGGTGAAGTCTTAATGAGAGATCGTAAATTACTTCATGTAGACAAAGAAAAAGTTATGGAAGAAAGTAGAAAACAAGCAGCTGATTTATGGCAGAGAGTAAATGCAAATAGATAAAAAGAAAGGTTTACGGGTGTAAATATGAGCGACATTATGGTGCAGATTCCTTTTCATAAAATTATGGAAAGAGTTATGTTTGAGAAAGAAAACTATAATACCGTTTTTGGAGTAAGTAACTTATATACTCATGATGGAAGTAAAGATTTAAATATTTTTGGTGGAAAGTTAGAAAATCCATTTGGACCAGCAGCTGGCCCACATACACAATTAGCGCAAAACTTAGTAGCAGCTTATGTTGGTGGAAGTAGATTCTTCGAACTTAAGACAGTTCAAATATTAGATGGACATGATTTACATGTAGATAAGCCATGTATCCGTGCAGATGATGAGTGTTATAACGTAGAATGGTCAACAGAACTTTATGTACCTCAAGCGTTAGAAGAATACATCAAAGGTTGGTATGCAATTAAGTTAATCGCAAAAGAATTCGGATTTGGTGATCCTGAAAAGTTCATCTTCAATATGTCCGTTGGATATAACTTAGAAGGAATAAAGTCAAAGAAAATTGACGATTTCATCGAAGGTTTAAAAGATGCTTCCAAAACAACTACATGGAAAGAATGTGAAGAATGGGCGTTAGCACATGTAAGTGAATTTAAGAATGTAGATGAAGATTATATCAAATCAATTTCTCCAAAGATTTGCAACTCCATTACATTATCTACAATGCATGGATGTCCAAGTGATGAAATTGAAGGTATTATTACTCATCTATTAACAAATAAAAAGATCAATACGTACTTAAAATGTAACCCAACATTATTAGGATATGATTTCGTTAGAAACACAATGGATGAAATGGGTTATGATTACATGACATTCGAAAAAGAAGGTTTTGAACACGATTTACAATATGCGGATGCAGTTGCATTAATTAAGAAAATGCAAGAACTTGCAAAAGAAAATGGTTTAGCATTCGGTGTTAAGTTATCAAATACTTTCCATGTAAAAATTACAAATAATGAGTTACCTGGTCAAGATATGTATATGTCAGGAAAAGCTCTTTATCCATTAACAGTTAACGTAGCTGCAAAATTAGCAAAAGATTTTGATGGTAAATTACCAATGTCTTTCTCTGGCGGTGCAGATGCAAACAACATTAAAGATATCTTTAATACAGGAATCTGGCCTATCACAGTTGCTACTATTTTATTAAAACCTACCGGTTATAACGTAACTAAAAAGTTAGCAACATTATTAGATGAATGTGCATTCCCAGCAGATCAAACAGTTGATGTTGCTGCTTTAGAAAAACTTGCAAAAGATGCAATTGAAGATAAGAATTATAGAAAATCTGAAGTAGCACGTAAAAAACCACTTGCTGTATTCGGTGATAATGTAAACGTTAAAGTAGATTGTAAAGTAACTTGTGGAAGCTGTGTGAATGTCTGTCCAAACCGTGCAAACACAACACTTAATGTAGCTGGAGCAAAACGCATGATGCACATTGACGATTACTGTAATGAATGTGGAAACTGCTACATTTTCTGTCCAGACAAATGCACACCTTACAAAGATCGCTTGACACTATTTGCAGGTAAAAAGGAATTAGAAGATAGTACAAATCAAGGATTTGCAGTTTCTAATGACTCCGTAGTATATCGTTTTGAAGGCGAAGTGAAAGAATGCGCAATTGCAGAAGCACCAGAAGTAATTCAAAACTTTATTACTGCGATTAAAGAACAACAACCATATTTACTATAGAAACAACTAATAAATCATTTTCATAGCGAAGCTGTTGCAGTACTTGTGACAGCTTCCAATGAAAAAAAGTATGAAAGATTTAAATTTTTCATTCTGCGGATTTATGCCATATTCGATGTAAGCTTTTTTAGATAAGCGAATGGCTAGTATTCGTTTTGATAGCTTTTATGGTATTGAATAGGCGAAAGGAGTAAATATGAAGATTATAAAAAATGGAACACTTGTAAGTGCAACAAAGACATGGAATGCAGATATTGCAATTGAAAATGACAAGATCGTTGAGATAGCACCTGTTATTGAAGCAAAATCAAGTGATGAAATCTACGATGCAACGGGTTGCTATGTTTTCCCAGGATTTATTGATGGTCATACACATTTTGATATGGATACTGGAACAGCGCATACAGCCGATGATTTTATAACCGGAACTAAAGCTGCTGTTATTAATGGAACTACAAGCATTGTGGACTTTGCTACACAGGAAAAAGGCCAAACATTAAAACAAGCATACGATGTTTGGATGGAAAAGGCAAAAGATAAAAGCTCTTGTAACTATCGCTTCCATATGGCAATCACAGATTGGAACGAACGTGTGGAAGAAGAAATGGATACGATGCCAGAACTAGGGGTCACTTCCTTTAAAATGTACATGGCATACGATGCTTTACTTTCAAACGATAGAGAAATATTAGAGTGCTTAAGAAAAATAAAAGAAATTGATGGTGTTTTAGGCGTACATTGCGAAAATGGAACCTTAATTAATGCTTTAACAAAAGAGAAAATTGAAGCAGGAGAGTTTACACCAAGTGCACATCCAGCTTCCAGACCAGATTATGTTGAAGCAGAAGCAATCAATCGCTTAGCTTACATTAGTTCCTTAGCAGGTCATCCTGTCAATGTAGTTCATCTAAGTTCACAAGCAGGTCTAAATGAAATTAGAAATGCAAGAAAAAGAGGTCAGGAAATTACAGTTGAAACTTGTCCACAGTATTTATTACTAGATGATCATTACTATGATTTGGAGAACTTTGAAGGTGCGAAATACGTAATGTCCCCTCCTTTAAGAAAAGTCGAAGATAATAAAGCTTTAATACAAGCAATCGTAGATGGTGAAATTGATACAATTGCAACGGATCATTGTAGCTTTAGTTTTAAAGACAAAGAGTTAGGAAGAAACGATTTTCGTAAGATTCCTAACGGTGGACCAGGCGTTGAACATCGACCACAGCTTATTTATACCTATTTAGTAGATGCTGGCTTAATTGATGTGAAAAGAATGTGCGAATTAATTTCGACCAATCCAGCAAAACGTTATGGAATGTATCCAGAAAAAGGTGTACTTGAAGTTGGAAGCGATGCAGATATCGTTATCTTTTCTCCAAATTATGAAGGTGAAATTACATGGAAGAATCAATTACAGAATGTAGATTACACACCATATGAAGGATTTAAAGTAAAAGGTCAGGCAAGAACTGTGTTTGTAAATGGTGAATGCGTTGTAGATAACGCAGCAATTGTGAAAGAAAGACAAGGAAGATATGTCCTTGGACCAAGAGGTGCGAAATAATGTATCAGATTACAGTAAATGGAACTCTATATGAACGTGAAGAAGACAAGAAATTATTAGACTTCTTACGTTATGATTTAGGCATTACATCTGCAAAAGATGGATGTAGTGAAGGTGCATGTGGTACTTGTACTGTATTAGTAGATGGTAAAAAAGTAAGAGCATGTATTTTTACACTTTCTAAACTTGATGGAAAGTCAGTAATTACAGTAGAAGGTTTAAGCGAACGTGAAAAAGAAGTTTATGCTTATGCATTTGGAGATACTGGAGCTGTTCAGTGTGGATTCTGTATTCCTGGTATGGTTATCTCTGCAAAAGCCTTACTAGATACAAACTTAGAACCAACAAGAGAAGAAGTTAAAAAAGCAATCATGGGAAATATCTGTCGTTGTACAGGATATGCAAAAATAGAAGAAGCGATTCTTTTATCCGCTAAGATGTTTAGAGAGAACTTACCAATCCCTGAATGCAATAGCACAGGTAAAGTTGGTGAGCACTTAGGAAGAATTGATGCAAAAGAAAAAGTACTTGGTACTGGTGAATTCGTTGATGATATCACTGTAGATGGTATGATCTATGCAAAAGCACTTCGTAGTGCATATCCACGTGCTATCGTAAAAGATATTCGTTTAGAAAAAGCATTGGCTCACCCGGATTGTGTACGTATCCTTACAGCAGAGGATGTACCTTTTAATAAAACAGGTCATATCATTCCTGACTGGGATGTATTAATTGCTAAAGGGGATACCACAAGATATATTGGTGATGCAATCGTTTTAGTTGCATCTACAAGAAAAGAAACTTTAGATGAAATTCTTTCTTTAGTAGAAGTGGATTATGAAGTATTAACTCCTCTTACAGATCCAAAAGAAGCAATGAAAGAAGATGCTCCAAAGTTACATCCAAAGGGAAATCTCCTTACAAAAGAAATGATTTCTCGTGGTGACGTAGATGAAGCAATTAAAAATTCAAAATATGTTGTAACAAATCACTATTCTGTACCAATGACTGACCATGCATTCATGGAACCAGAATGTGCAATTGGTATTCCAGATGGTGATGGGTTATTAATGTATACTGCATCTCAGAACGTATATGATGAACAACATGAAATCTCTCGTATGTTAAACATCGCACCTGAACTAGTACGTTGCCAATCTAAATTAGTTGGTGGCGGTTTCGGTGGAAAAGAAGACATGAGTGTTCAACATCATGCTGCATTAATGGCATATATCACAAAGAAGCCAGTAAAGGTTAAATTCTCAAGACAAGAAAGTTTAAATATCCATACAAAACGTCATGCGATGGAAATTGATATTACAACAGCTTGTGATGAAAATGGTAATCTTACAGCTACAAAAGCTACAATCATTTCTGACTGTGGTGCTTATGCAAGTTTAGGTGGTCCAGTATTACAACGTGCTTGTACACATGCTGGTGGACCTTATAACTTCCAGAACTTAGAGATAACAGGATACTGTGTATATACAAATAATGTACCAGGTGGTGCATTCCGTGGATTTGGTGTAACACAAAGTTGTTTTGCTCAAGAACAAAACTTAAATGAACTTGCTGAATTAGTTGGAATGTCTGCTTGGGAATTCCGTTACAAAAACGCAATTCGTCCAGGACAAGAATTACCAAATGGTCAGATCGCAGGAGATGACACAGCATACGTAGAATGTTTAGAAGCAGTCAAAGACGTGTATGAATCCAATCCTTATGCTGGTATTGCTGGTTGTATGAAAAACTCCGGTATCGGTGTTGGTTTGCCAGACATCGGACGTTGTAATTTAAAGATTCAAGATGGTAAAGTGCATATCCTTACAGGAGCAGCATGTATTGGTCAAGGTATTGGTAATACAATGCTTGCTATGGTTTGTGAAACAGTTGATATTGATCCATCTTTAATCGTACATGAACGTGCAGATACTGCAACTACTCCAGATTCAGGAACAACAACAGCATCTAGACAAACATTATTTGCTGGTGAAGCAACAAGAATCGCTGCTGAGCAATTAAAAGAAGCATTAAAAACAAAAACATTAGCTGAATTAGAAGGCGAACTTTTTGAAGGTGTTTACAGCGGTGTAACAGATAGAATGGGATCTGATAAGAAAAACCCTGTTAGCCACGTAGCTTATGGCTATGGTGTTCAAGTAGTAATTATGGATGAAACTAAGAAGGTTACAAAAGTAGTTGCTGCTCATGATGTTGGTCGTGTTGTTAACCCTAAGGCTTGCTCCGGTCAAATTGAAGGTGGAGTTGTAATGGGTCTTGGTTACGGATTAACAGAAGACTTCGTTATGGAAGATGGTTATGTAAAAACTAAATATGGTACTTTAGGATTATTAAGAGCAACGCAAGCGCCAGAAATCGATGTAATCATGATAGAAAAGAATGATCCAAACGGATTAGCTTATGGCGCAAAGGGAATTGGTGAAATTTGTACCGTACCTACTGCTCCAGCTGCAGCTCACGCAGCATATCGTGTTGATGGTGAAAGAAGATTCTCATTGCCAATTGCACATACAGCTTATAAAAAATAAGAAGCGGTTGTTTTTGGAGAAATTCTGTTTTAGATGAATGCTAAAATAGATTTTCTTCTCCAAACAATTGGTTGAAAGGGTGTAATCATGACAAAAGAAAATAAAAAGATAGGTGTTGGAGAAGCTTTTCCGTTAGCTTTACAGCACGTAGTAGCCATGGTAGTAGGCTGCGTTACAGTTCCAACGATTCTTGGAACTGCTGGAGGAATCAGTAACGACGACTTAGTAATCATGATGCAAGCTTCACTTTTTTGTGCGGCAATCGCAATTTTGATTCATGCTTTAGGTAGAAAAGGAATTGGATCCAATCTTCCAGTTATTATTGGTAGTGGTTTTGCATTTATTCCTACACTTACGAGTGTAGTTAAAACAGACGGTATGTCAGGCGTTTTAGGTGCCCAGCTCATCGGTGCAATTGTAGGTATTTTAGTTGGTCTAGGATTTAAGAAGATTCGTTTCTTATTCCCACCAATTGTAACTGCATCTGTTGTATTAACAGTAGGTATCTCTCTTTATGGAACTGCTGTAAAATACATGGCAGGTGGAGAAGGCAGTGATTTATTTGGTTCACCAAAAGCTTGGTTTGTAGCACTAATCACTTTAGGTTCCGTATTATTCTTTTCACAATATTGTAAGGGAATCCTTAAAGTATCAGCAACTTTGCTAGGACTTGTAGTAGGTTATGTAGTGGCAGCAATTTTAGGAATGGTAGATTTTACAAGAGTAGCAGAAGCTTCTCTTATTGCTTTACCTAAGCCATTTCATTTTGGTATAAGTTTCTCAGCAGGTGCAATCGTATCCATGATCATTATCTTTGTTATCAATTCGATTCAAGATATTGGACAATTTGAAGCAACTACTGCTGGAGCGTTTAATCGTAAGGCTACGGATAAAGAATTATCAGGCGGTATCATTGGTAATAATATTTCAAGTGCTTTAGGTGCAATTTTTGGTGGTACACCAAATGCAACTTGTGGTCAAAATGTTGGTATTGTTGTTACAACGAATGTAACAGATAAACTTGTATTTATCGTTGCAGCTCTCATCATTATGGTAACAGCATTAGTTCCAAAATTAGCAGAATTATTCTTAACGATACCACTTCCAGTACTTGGAGGCGCAACTATCACAGTGTTTGGAAGTATAGCAATGACTGGCGTAAGAATGTTATCAAGCGCTGGTTTAACTCCAAGAAACTTATCAATATCAGGTCTTGCTGTTGCATTAGCAGTAGGTTTATCTAGAACACCTGGTGCATTTGAAAAATGTCCAGAACTTATTAGGACTATTTTTGGTGGAAGTGAAATTGTAATTGTAGCTTTTGTAGCAATTATTTTAAATCTTATTTTACCAAAAGAAAAACAACAATAAACGTATCAACTACATTATGAAACAGAGATTCTTGTAAGATTTGAATACTTATATTAAAATCTACGAAATCTCTAGGAAAGAGGTTAATATGAAAGAGACATTTAAAAGTGTATTTTATCCAAGAACAAACAATGAAAAATCCAACATTGATTTTTTAAGCTTTGAAGAAGCAAAAAAAGCTCATGAGTTCCATGCAAGCTTTCCAGTTTACAGTGAAACTCCATTGGTTGAGTTAAAGAATTTAGCACAGGCAATCGGCGTAAAAGATATCCATGTAAAAGATGAATCTTACCGTTTTGGTTTAAATGCATTTAAAGTATTAGGTGGTTCTTATGCAATTGGTCGTTTAATCGCAGATAAGATCGGTGAAGACATTAAGAATTTACCAGCAACTAAAATGATCTCCGAAGAAGTAAAAGAAAAAACTGGAGATATGGTATTCGTTACAGCTACTGATGGTAACCACGGACGTGGTGTTGCTTGGACAGCAAACCAATTAAATCAAAAATCCGTAGTTTACATGCCAAAGGGATCTGCTATTGAACGTTTAGAAAATATTCGTGCTGAGGGTGCAGAAGCTAGCATCACTGATATGAATTACGATGAAGCAGTTCGTCTTGCAGATAAGAATGCAAAAGAAAAAGGATGGATCGTTGTTCAAGATACAGCATGGGAAGGATATGAAGATATCCCAACATGGATTATGCAAGGTTACATGACTTTAGGTTGTGAAATTGTAAAACAATTAGAAGAAAGCAAGGCAGAAGCGCCTACACATATCTTTTTACAAGCAGGTGTTGGTTCCTTAGCAGGAGCAATTTGTGGTTTCTTTGCAAATTACTACAAAGGAAATCAACCAAAAATCGTTGTTATCGAACCTAATAAAGCAGATTGTATTTACCGTACAGCAGAAGCAAATGACGGAAAACTTCACTTTGTAACAGGTGATTTAAATACAATTATGGCAGGTTTAGCTTGTGGCGAACCAAACTCTATTGGTTGGAACGTATTAAGAGATTATGCAGATGCATTCATTTCTTGCCCAGATTACGTAGCTGCTGACGGTATGCGTGTAATGGCTAGTCCACTTGATGGCGATAACAAAGTTGTATCTGGTGAAAGTGGTGCTGCAACACTTGGTTGCATCTACAATGTACTTACTGATGATTCTTTAGTTGATCTAAAAGGTAAATTAGGACTTGATGAAAACTCAAGATTATTATTTATCTCTACTGAAGGTGATACAGACAAAGAAAATTATCGTAACGTTGTTTGGAATGGTCAATCTTCACGTTTCGAAGCTTAATTTTTAAGATGCCGCAAAGCGACATTATATAGATTTACATTTTAGGAGGATTTAAGTATGCTTAGCGCAAACAGAGAAAAAGAATTAATTGAATTAGCACAGAAAATGATTCAGGCAAAAAGCTATTCCGGAGAAGAAAAAGAAGCTGCAGAAACAATTGGTGAATTCTGCAAAGCGAATGGTTTTGATGATGTAACTTATGATAAATATGGTAATGTTATTGGTGTAATTAAAGGTAACCGTCCAGGTCCTAAGGTATTATTCGATGGACACATCGATACTGTTCCTGTATCTGATCCAACAAAATGGACACAAGATCCATTCAAAGGTGATATCGTAGATGGAAAATTATACGGACGTGGAACTTCTGATATGAAGGGTGCAGTTTCTGCATTTACAGCTGCTGCTAAATACTTCGCAGAAGATACAAACCGTGACTTTGCTGGTGAAATTTTAATCGCTGGTGTTGTTCATGAAGAATGCTTCGAAGGTGTTGCTGCTCGTGAAATCTCCAAGAACTTTAAACCAGATTATGTAATCATCGGTGAAGCTAGCCAATTAAACGTTAAAATTGGTCAACGTGGACGTGGTGAAATCGTAGTTGAAACATTTGGTAAACCAGCTCACTCTGCAAACCCAGAAAAAGGTATCAACGCAGTTTATAAAATGAGTAAAGTTATCAATGCAATTCAAACTTTAGTTCCAACAGAACACCCAGTACTTGGAAAAGGTATTTTAGAACTTACAGATATCAAATCCGCACCATACCCAGGAGCATCTGTAGTACCTGAATACTGCCGTGCAACATATGATCGTCGTCTTTTAGTTGGTGAAACAAAAGAATCTGTTATCAAACCAATTCAAGATTTACTTGATAAATTAATGGCAGAAGATCCAGAATTAAAAGTAAAAGTATCTTATGCAGTTGGTGAAGAAGTTTGCTACACTGGAAATAAAATTGAAGGAGAACGTTTCTTCCCAGGTTGGTTATATGATCAAAGCGAGCCATGGGTTCAGGCAGTTCTTACTGAATTAAAGAACGCTGGATTCACTCCAGAAGTTACTCAATACAACTTCTGTACAAACGGATCTCACTACGCTGGAGAAGCTGGTATCAAGACATTAGGTATTGGACCATCTCTTGAAAGCTTAGCTCATACAGTAGATGAATACATCGAAGTTGAACAATTAACAAAAGTTTGTGAATGCTACTACGGAGTAATGAAAGCATTATTAGTATAAAGAAAGCTGTGATAATATGAAGACATTAATTAAAAATGCTACTATTGTCGATGGAAGTGGAAAACCGGCATACGAAGCTGACTTATTGATAAAAGATGATAAAATTGAAAAAATTGGTCAAATTGGTGACACTGATGTAGAAAGAACAATTGATGCAAAGGGACTTGTTGTAGCTCCTGGCTTCATTGATACACATTCACACAGTGACTTGGATGTATTATTACGTCCACACGTTATGCCAAAGGTTATGCAAGGTATTACTACTGAATTTCTTGGACAGGATGGTGTCTCTATGGCACCCCTTCCAAAGCAGTATATCTCCGATTGGCGTAAAAACATCGCTGGTCTTGATGGCGTAAGCGATGAAATCGATTGGAATTATGAAACAACAGATAATTATCTTAAGATGATTGAAAACGTAGGCCCTGGTATCAATGAGTGTTACTTAGTTCCTCACGGAAACATCCGTATGGAAGCTATGGGACTTGATAACCGTCAGCCAACCGATGAAGAAATCGAAAAGATGAAAGAAATTACACGTAGAGAAATGGAAGCTGGTGCATTTGGTTTATCCACAGGTTTAATTTATATCCCTTGTGCATATTCTGAAAGCAAAGAAATCATTGAGATGTGTAAAGTTGTTGCAGAATACGACGGTGTATTCGTAATTCACCAAAGAAGTGAAGCAGATACAATCGTTGATTCCATGAACGAAGTAATTGAAATCGGTAGAAAATCAGGGGTACGTGTACACTGGTCCCACTTTAAAGTTGCTGGAAAGAAAAACTGGGATAAGATTGATACAGTTTTAAAACAATTAGAACAAGCACGCGAAGAAGGAATCATTGTAAGTTTTGATCAATATCCTTATGTTGCAGGAAGCACAATGATGGGCGCTATTTTACCTCCATGGGTACATGATGGCGGTACAAATAAAGTTATCGAACGTTTAAAAGACCCAGAAATGCGTAAGAAAATGCGTAATGATATGGAAAATGGTATCCATGGTTGGGATAACTTCGTTGATTTCGCAGGATTTGAAAACATCTTTGTTACAAGTGTAGTAACTGAGAAAAACAAAGATGCAGTAGGATTAAGTATAACTGAACTTGCAGAACTTCGTAACTTAGACCCTTATACAGCAGCATTTGATCTTCTTATGGAAGAAGAAAATGCAGTTGGTATGGTAGACTTCTATGGTAAGGAAGAACACGTAAAATTATTTATGGCTCGTCCTGAAATGAATGCTTGTACCGATGGTTTATTAGCACCAGGAAAACCTCATCCAAGACTTTACGGAAGTTTCCCAAGAATTCTTGGAAAATATGTACGTGAAGAAAAAGTAATGCCATTAGAAGAAGCAGTTAAGAAATTAACTTTCAAAGCTGCAGAAGCTATGAACCTGAAAGATAGAGGTTTATTAAAAGAAGGATATTACGCAGATATCACAATCTTTAATCCTGATACAATCACAGATAAAGGTACTTTCATAGATCCAATACAGTCTCCAGAAGGCATTGAATATGTTATTGTCAATGGAAAAGTTGCGGTAGAACATGGAAAACATACTGATGTATTAAATGGTAAAGTAATTAGAAACAAAAGATAATAAAATCTAAAGAAGCAAGTCCCTCGTTTTTTAAACGAGGGACTTATTTTTTTTTGGCTCTAAGTCAAGGTTTTGCCTCTGAGTCAAGGTTTGGGTTATGAGTAGTCTGAAGTACATACTTTGTACAATCTTATTTAATTGGGATATACCCAATAACAGCATTATTTTCGCTATTACATATCAAAATACTTCCTCAAGTGTATTTATATAATTCTATCGATTGAGTTCATTAATCAATCTTTTATTATAAACTAGAAGATAAGATCATCCATTCAAAATTCATATATCTATTGATAAAAATTAGAAAAACATATTGACATACACTATTCTTTAGTGTACTATGTAACTAGTTCACTAAGTGACAGTTGCATTGAGTTACAATTATATGATGAGTAAGCTACTTTTTCAGTATATCTTTGTGAGTAAGTCTTAAACAATAGATTGCTTACAAGCAAATCTTTAAGGGTAAATCTTAAACGGTAGATTACTTATAAGTAAATCTTAAAGAGTAATTCTTAAATAGTATTTGCTTAAAAAGATAATTGTAATAAGCAATGATTACTTTGGGTAAAAGTCTTTAGGAAGGAGAGATTTATGGAGTTTAATAATAATATGCCAATATATGTACAGGTAATCCAAGATATTAAAAAGCAGATTGTAAATGGAACTATGGAGCTTGGTAGTAAGCTACCATCTGCAAGAGATTTGGCAATTATATATCAAATCAATCCTAATACTGCGAATCGAATATATAAAGAACTTGAAATTGAGGAAATCTGTACCACAAAGCGAGGTCTAGGAACGTATGTAACAGAGGATAGCAATAAGATTGTGTTACTGAAAGAGGAGATGGCACAATCTTTACTAGAGAATTTCATTTCAGGTATGAAGGATTTATGTTATACCAAAGAAGAAGTGATTCGGGTGTTAAACGAAAAATATGATAATTAAGGAGAGAGCGAATGTTAGAGAGTAGAAAAGTTGTAAAACGCTATATGAGTAAGACTGCCGTTAATGGTGTAAGTTTTGACGTGGAACCTGGCAAAATTTATGCTTTGTTAGGACCAAATGGAAGCGGAAAGACAACATGGATGAAAATGGTTGCCGGTTTAATTAAACCAACAAGTGGAGAAATCTTATTTAAAGGAAATCCTATTGGAATCGAATCTAAGAAAAAGATAGCGTATATGTCAACGGAACCATTCTTTTATAATTATATGACGATTAAAGATGTAGGAAAGTATTATCAAGATTTCTTTGCAGATTTTAGCATGGGGCGTTATGAGGAATTATTGGCTCGTATGGAACTTAATATGAGTGATAAGGCAAAGAACCTATCCTCGGGTATGGCAGCGAAACTAAAGATTGCTGCTACATTAGCAAGAAAAGCTGAACTTTATCTTCTTGATGAACCACTTAATGGTATTGATATCATCGCTAGAGAACATATCATTAATACTATTTTAGAATCAGCAGAAGAGAATACATCAATCGTGATCTCAAGTCATTTAGTGGATGAGCTTGAAAAGATTATAGATAACGCAGTGTTCATTAAGAATGGAAATCTTGTACTTGAAGGTGAAGCAGAGAGCATTCGAATCCAGCGTGGAAAATCTATCGTTGAATTGTATAAAGAAATTTATGCCTAAATGGGGAGGAGTCGGTAGAGAAAAATATTTCAACCGACAGTAAGGAGAATATTATGTTTAAATTAATGAAATATGAAATAAAAAAGCAAATGCTTTCAAAAATAATCATTCTTATTACATTAGGAATCTTACAGTGTGGATTTGCATACGGAATTTTAGCAGATAGTGAAAAGACAATCGCAATTTTTGTTGGTTTATTTGTATTTGTAGCGATCGCAGCAACTGTATTTGTTTCTTTTGAAAGTATTTTAACATTTTCGAATGATCTGAAAACGAAACAAAGTTATATGTTGTTCTTAACACCAAATTCAACGTATTCAATTGTTGGTGCAAAGGTACTTTCAGCAATAGCTCAAATTTTATTAACTGGAGTGGCATTTGCTGCAATCATAATCGGTAATATCATCTTTTTGACGGTACGATATGATTCACTTGGAAACTTAATGAAAACAGTGAATGAACTAATCAATCAAATGTTAGGTGCCGACATAGACTTAAGATATATTGTTGCAGTACTAACATTCTTAGCTCTTAATTGGTTAAGCGTTGTAATTATTGCAATGTTATCTATTACATTAAGTTCTACATTTTTAGCAAATAACAAATTCAAAGGATTTGTTAGCGTAGCGATTTTCTTTGGATTAAATTTTATATTAACTAAAATATATGAATTATTAATACCAGCGATTACATTTACAATCAACGATTTTATTATAACAGATATCGCAATACTAGTCGTGATTGTAATTTCCTACTTTGCAACTTCATTTATGCTTGATAAGAAGGTTAGTGTATAATATCTTAGTATTGTAAGTGAATATATAGCTTTCTAAAAAGAATAAGTATATAATCCCTAAATTGCGAGACAAATAAGTAACTTTAAATAGTTCTTTTATTACAAAGTTTATATTGCATAGTTTTTTTAAAATTTTAAGCCATAAATTTAATCTAGCAGAGTGTATAAAAAAAGCGAGTGTCATAACAGTTTAAATGTATGACATTCGCTTTTTCTTTTAAGCACGGTGTACCATAGGAGTGAAATCTTCACTATCGGCACAAAAGAAACCATCACAATGACTTAAAATAGTTTGCATTATCTTTTTTACAGTTTCAAATTGCGCTGGAGGAAAAGTAACCATAAAAAGTGTTTGAATTTGATTGTGCTTTAAAAAAGCATCTCCTTCTTTATCTTTAAAGTATGGTTTTAATGGTTCAAAATCGATACTTTCTTTCTCTGATAATTCAATTTCTAAAATATTAGCAGCTTCCCAGATTTCCATTGTATAATTATCTTTTAAGATATCATAGATTGCTCTAACGTTTATATCATCAGGACTCATAAAAAACCAATCACCAGTAATTAAATTATTATCTTGCTTTTTAGAAGGGGTATTTTTTTTATTAAACATATTTGCACCTGCGTCTTTCAATATTTTAACGTGAGTTTTTTTATACTTGCTATAAGTTTGCTTCATTCGTTCAATACATATGTAAACGAATAATTTAGATATAAATTTTATTCCGATTTTATGTTATGACGAAATTAATTAAGAATAATTATAACATGATATATTTAAATTTTCTATGATATTTCTGATTTATGCATTAAATTAGTAAGGATAGAGTTTGGTTTGCTAGCGCTGATGTTATCCGTACTTATCAGCCTAAAATGGATTATGAGAAATTTATGACCAAGTAAAATAATGATTCAGCAAACTGGACATCGTTTAACGAAATATATTTGACACAGGAATTATATTTTATAAAGCATACAAAGTGTGAAAAATAAGGACTTAATATTAGCACGCTTTTTACATTACCAGGATATTATGTTCTATAAAAAATTTAAGAGCCCATTACGAAAAGCAAGAAATGGCACAAAATACATCTTCTTATGGCACGATGTTTTATTCCATTTGACTTATAATCAGAAGTAGTAAGAATCATATTAGTTAATGTTATAATTCTTCTATTGTAAGTAGTAACTGTTAGTTTTCCTTCCTTACAAAACAAAACATTAGCAATATGAAGAACTACGTTTTTAAGATTTACATAGTAAGACACTAATTTATTCATGATATGAAAGGAAGTTTATTATGAGTCAACAAAGAGAATATCAAAATCCTGTACAAAGAGGATTTTTCCCGGATCCATCCGTAATTCGTGTTGGAGAGGATTATTATATGGTGAATTCATCATTTCAGTATTTTCCAGCGATTCCAATTTCTCATTCAAAAGACATGGTAAATTGGCATGTAATTGGGCATGCAGTAGCGAACCCAGAATATTTACCAATTGAAGACATTAAGGATTCTCATGGTATATGGGCTCCAGATATTTCTTATCATAACGGAACATTTTATATCTTTGCTACGTTGCGTTTAAATGGAGATGGAACTAGGGATAAAAATGTATTAAGACGTCAGCTTATGGTTACCTCAAAAACACCAGAAGGACCTTATTCTGCACCAACTTGGTTAGAGGCTGATTGTATTGATCCATCTCATTTTATTGATGATGATGGAAAACATTATATGGTGATTGCAAGAGCAGCTACAGTATACCCACTGAGTGATGATTGTAAATCATTGATCGGAGAACCACAGGTTGCTTGGGCTGGAACAGGAGAACGTGCACCAGAAGGACCGCATATTATGAAAAAAGATGGTTGGTATTATGCAATCGTAGCGGAAGGTGGAACTGGATATGGACATGGAATTAATGTTGCAAGATCAAGAAACCTTTTTGGACCTTATGAAGAATGCCCATACAATCCAGTAATGCGACAAAAGGATCCTACGGCACCAATTCAAAGAGCAGGGCATGGAAAACTAGTGCAAACACAAAATGGTGACTGGTGGATGTATTATTTACTTGGTAGACCAAACTGTGGTAATTATACAACGATCGGTAGAGAATCTGGACTTGATCCAGTAACTTGGACCGAGGATGGTTGGTTTATTGTAAATGAAGGAAAAGGACCAAGTTTAACTCAGGTGGCACCAAATCTTCCAGAGTGTAAATTTGAGAGAAATCTGTTCGATGATTTTAATGAAGAGAAATTAAATCATGAATGGGAATTTGTTCGTTTGCCTGACAATGGTTCATGGTCATTAACGGAACGTCCAGGGCATTTTAGAATATGGACAAGGGACGGACAGTTAAATGAAATCAGAGCTAAAAATACCTTACTTCGAAGAGAACAGGAATTAAGTTATACAGCCGAGACAAAATTAGAGTTTAACCCTTCTAATAATGGAGAGCAGGCAGGCTTAACTTGTTATTATAGTACAGCTACCTATGCTAGATTTAGTCTTTGCTATGAAGAAGGTAGAAAGTTGCAATTAGTGATTAATCGCAATCATGGAGAAGAATTAATTGCTGAAATAAATGAAGTAAAAGAAGGTCCTGTATACTTAAGAGTTAAAGTAGAAAAACTTACAAGAACTTTTTACTATAGCTATGATGGTAACACTTGGGAAGAGGCTGGAGTGTTAGAGAACTGCATCTATTTATGCGATGAGGGTGTTCCAGGGGATCCTAAGAGACATACAGGTACTTTGGTTGGAATTTATGCAAACAACGGCGGCTGTGGTAGTAGAATTGCAGCAGATTTTGATTATTTTAAATACGAGGATTAAGGTTTTAAAAAGTATACTAAAGTGATGTAACGAGATGTAGGTAAAATGTAAGAGATATGTTTCATTTGACATTGGGGTGTCGTAGGAATGAAACATTAGGTTATAAAGTTATAAGTAAGTAGCTTAAATGGAAACGGAAATCCTTTTGAGTTTATATGGAATCTAGAAGCTGTGGCACTATCTGAAAAAGTAGTGCGTACAGCTTCTTTTTACACTTTTAACGTTATGTTATATTTTACTGGTATAATGTTTCTTTGATTACATAAAAACGCAAGATGTTCTTACTTAATAACTGAGTTTACCCACATAGGGTGCAGAGAGTATACATTTCATATGATATTCTGTTTACGGATTTAAAATTAGACGAGTTATCATATCCGTAATCACATATTAGATAGCAAATTCTGTTATAAAATGGTTTTGTACATTGTAAACTTTTCTAAATCATAGTAGAATAAATGAAATTAGTTATTGTAATAGAATTTAATTAAGATAATGAAGCATTTAGTTTTAGAGGAGGAAAAGAAATGGCAAATGTAAAACCTTTTTATTGTATTCGCCCGAACAAAGAAGTAGCAAAGCGTGTAGCAGCTTTACCCTATGATGTTTTTAGCCGTGTTGAAGCGAAAGAAGAAGCCAAAAAAGACTCACTTTCCTTTTTAAATATTGATCGCCCAGAGACTCAGTTTGAAGATACTATGGATATGTATGATGATAGGGTGTATAAAAAAGCAAAGGAATTGTTAGAGGAACGTAGAAACGATGGTACCTATATCAAAGAAAATAAGGAATGCTATTATATATATGAGCTAATCATGAATGGCCGTTCGCAAACTGGAATTGTAGCGTGTGCCTCGATTGATGATTACCAAAATAATGTGATTATGAAACATGAAAATACAAGAGAAGAAAAAGAAATTGATCGAATTCGTCATGTAGATACTTGCAATGCACAAACAGGACCTATTTTTTTAGCTTACCGCTCCAATGAAGAGTTACATAATATTGTTGCTAAGGTAAAAACAGATGATGCTTTGTATGCTTTTACAAAAGAGGATGGTGTAACCCATAATGTTTGGCTGGTTGACGATGACTCTATGATCCAAAGAATAAAAGAAATTTTTCATGGGATTCATCATATTTACATAGCGGATGGACACCATAGAGCTGCATCCGCTGTTAAAGTAGGATTATCAAGAAGAGAAAAACAGGGGACATATACTGGAGAAGAAGCATTTAATTATTTCCTATCTGTTTTATTTCCTGAAGATGAGTTAATGATATTACCATATAACCGAGTGGTTCGTGATTTACATGGACATACAAATGAAGAGTTTTTGGAGTTAATTTCTAAGAATTTTATGATTCGTTGTGTTGGAATAGAAGCTTACGAACCTAAGAAAAAAGGTAGCTTTGGTATGTATCTTGATGGAAAATGGTATGAATTGATTGCTCATGATAATCTTTTAAGTGAGGATGATCCAGTAAAACAATTGGATGTTTCTATTTTACAGGATTATTTATTAAATCCAATCTTGGGAATTAAAGATCCAAGAATTGATGAGAGAATTGACTTTATCGGTGGAATACGTGGACTAGGTGAATTGGAACATAGAGTTAAAACCGATATGAAAGTTGCATTTTCAATGTATCCAACGTCCATTCGTGAATTATTTGCAGTTTCCGATGCAAATCAATTAATGCCTCCAAAGTCAACATGGTTTGAACCTAAATTAAGAAGTGGTATTTTTATTCATTCATTGGATTCTGAATAAAAAGTTCTGCAAAGAAATAAGCAATTGCGAAAATTAGTAATTTAAAAATAAACGATTGGGAAATTTAGTAATTCGTAAATAAGTGATTGAGGTATCAGTAATTAGTAATAAGAATCACGAAGTAATTAAGTTAGAAGAAACAAGAGGTTATCATGTTTGTTGATACATTAATATTATCCGATGAAAAATGGAAGAACCAAGATGAGATACTTCTTTCGTATGTTTCCGAAGAACGAAAGGAACGTTTGCTAAGATATCGATTTGATATTGATCGTAAGCTATCGTTATATTCTGCTTTGATTGTCCATATGAGAGCGGTGCAGCAGATGGATATTAGTAATCTGGATGTTCATTTTATTAAAAAGGAAGATGGGAAACCAGTACTTGATGGTTTTCCAGAATTCCATTTTAATATATCCCATACGCGTAATGCTGTGATGTGTGGTTTTTCGAACGAAGAACTTGGCGTTGATGTTGAAAAAATTAGTAAGGCACCATTTGATATCATGAGAAAATGTTTTACACAAAACGAAATCGACTGTGTGGATACAACAGTGGAAGAGAATGCTGATTTTTATAAAATATGGACGAGGAAAGAAGCGTATGGAAAGCTAAGAGGAATTGGAATTTCAGACGATGTATTTCGATTCGACACTCTACAGCCAAAAGAAAAGATTGCGTTTGAAACTTGGAGAGAAAATAACTATATATTCTCAGTTTGCCTTGAAGGTAAACAGATAGAGTGCATAAAAAGAAAAATAACCGAAGAGATGCTATTTGATTTTTTTGTATCCAATCAGAAAAGTTAAATCCTTGAATACTCAGTTTGTGAAGCCATTTTATGTGAGATATTGCCAGTTCAGTGATGAGTTGCAATATACCACGTATATATTGTCTTATACTTATAAAAGAGTATTTCGTCTACCGTATGCTCCCAAATAGGTTGTCAAGTAAAAGATATAAACTTGCCACCTATAAGGGGGCATATTTTTTTGTTAAAACTAAAAAAATCTCTTGCGTCTAAAAATGAAAACTCGCTCTGTATATGAAGGCAAAGTCGTTTTTTACAAGAAATATAGACGTAAAAATATTTGACAATGAAACATTGTTATGTTACACTGACTTCAATGAAACAATGTTACGTTGTTGGAAGGAGTAAATCATGCTGATATCTAAAAAAGACTTGTTGGCTATTACAGGTATATCTTATGGGCAGCTTTATCGATGGAAGAGAGAACGTTTAATACCTGAAGAATGGTTCATAAAACAATCTTCTTATACAGGGCAGGAGACTTTTTTTCCAAGAGAGCAGATATTAAGTCGAATACAATCCATACAGGAGTTGAAAGATAAATATTCGTTGGAGGAGTTAGCAAAGATGCTCTCTCCTGAAGTAGCTCCACTTAAAATATCGTTACAAGATTTAACACTGATTCAAGAGATAAATCAAGGGCTAATTCCAATCTTTATTAATAGTTTTGAAAAAGAAGAATTTGATTATGTGGAACTTTTAATGATGGTTATTATTTCACAGTTAAATAATGAGGGATTATTGCCCTTTGAAGCGGTAGCAGAGCTTATTGGTGGACAACGAGATCAGCTAAGAAATCTTAAATCTACTGGGGTGATTTATCTATTGTTAGAGCTTAATGGTACATTTTTAGGAGTTATTTATCAAGATCAAGCACAACTGCTAATGGATGAACGTTTTACTGTATTAAAAGAGATAAGAATGGATGAGGTGTCCAATCAAATAAAAATGAAGTATAAGCAAATTGGGAGGTTTTAGTATGAATTCACAGACAATTGAAGGCGTTGGAAGTATTTCAGGTGGCGAATACGAACGTATAAGTATTGAAGGAGTTGGCAATAGTAAAGGAGATATCACTGTAAAATACTTAGATATTGAAGGTGTTTTTAAAAGTAACGGAAAGATAAAGGCAGAGACGATTCAGTGTGAAGGCGTTGCTGAATTTTCAGATAAGATTCGTGCAAATAAAATGATAATTGAAGGAGTAATGAAGTTTTCTAAAAATGCAAACGTAGAAGCAGAAGAGATTATATGCGATGGTTGTTTGGTTACAAAATCTGAAATTTCTACAGATCGATTGTTGGTCGATGGTTGCATCAAAGCAAATGAAATCTATGGAGAAGAGATTATCATTCATACAAAGCCATTTATGAATCGTAGAGTAAATTCCTTATTAAAAAGTATTACAGATGCTTTTGATTGGTTTGTTCATTCATCTAAAAGTGCAAGTAAGGCTGACTTAATTGAAGCAACAACAATAACTATTCACAATACAAATGTCCATCAGATTAACGGAGCGAATATAACGATTGGAGAAAATTGTGAAGTTGATCATGTAGACTGCACAGGAACTCTAAGAATTCATCATAGTGCCATCGTAAAAAAAATAACAGGAGTTACTGCAAAGTATACAGAATAAGGCAAACACATGATTCTTAGAAAAAAGTACAATTTAATGCAAGATTTCTAGTTTTTTGGTGTAAGAATAAATAGAGCTTTTCCAAAACGCTAGAATTAAAGATTGATACAGTTGGATTATTATGTTAAAATATTACAATTAAAGCGTTTGTATGGAAAGGAGTCTTTTATGGGAAAATGTTGTAGAAATAATGCTTTTATGGAGCTAATTCCAAGGAAGAAAAAATCAAGAGGACATAGAGTTGTTAAGGCTGTCTTAGCAATTGTCGCAATCAATGGTGCACTAAAACTTTATTCTATGTATCGTGAGAATACGGATAACGAAAAAGGCAAAAACGATGGCAATGAAGTTAAGGTTTATAAGGCTTGCATGACGGGACGTAGAATTAAACTTGATGGTGAAAAAGTACAGGGTATTTTTATAAAATCTTATATGTCTGGTGTCGACTTAGATTTAAGAAATGCGATTATTACAGAAGATGTATTTATCACCTGTAAAAGTGTAATGAGTGGAATTAGTATACGTATACCTTATGGAATTAATGTTGAACTGGACGGCAAATGTATTTTAGGAAGTATGGATAGTTCCGTTCCTGAATCATTAGAAAAGACTGGACCAACGGTATATGTGGATGCCAATATCGTGTTAAGTGGCTTGGCAGTTCAGGCTGGAAGAAAACAATCTATGGACGTTAAACACGACAATTCCCAGGAAGATATATTTGAAAATGATAGCTTTGAAGAGAGCGAAGAAGTTAAAGAAGAACAGAATGTTAATGAAGCTAGTAGCGAAGAGGATGAAAACGAGGCTAGCGAATAAGTGATATGAAAAAGGAGAAAATGCTATGCTAGTTGAACCAAAGGTTAGAGGTTTTATGTGTGCAACAGCACATCCCATAGGATGTGAAGAAAGTGTAAAAAGACAAATTAATTATATCAAAGAACGAGGCAGTGCCAAAGGACCAAAACGTGTTTTAATTATTGGTGCCTCGACTGGGTATGGTTTAGCATCAAGAATTGCTGCAACTTACACCTATGGGGCTGCTACCCTTGGTATCATGTTTGAAAAGAATGCAACGGATAAACGTACGGCAACACCAGGCTTTTACAACACAAGAGCCTTTGAGGAGGCAGCAAAAAAGGACGGTTATTATGCAAAATCAATCAACGGGGATGCATTTTCTCTAGCAATTAAAGAGGAAGCCATTGCTTGTATTAAAGAAGATTTAGAACAGGTTGATATGGTTATTTATAGTTTGGCTGCACCAAAAAGAACGGATGAGAACGGCGTAACGTATTCTTCCGTTCTTAAGACCATTGGTGAGCCTTTTACAGATAAATCTCTGGACTTACGTAACAATGAGATTACAGAAGCGACAATACAACCAGCGACCAAAGAAGAGGAAGAAGCGACGGTTAAGGTAATGGGCGGTGAAGATTGGTTCTTATGGATCAAGGCCTTAAATGAAGCAGGTGTTTTAGCAAAGGACGCGATAACAATTGCATATTCATACCTTGGTGCGGAACTAACTTATCCAATTTACAATGGTGGAACAATAGGTAAGGCAAAAGAGCATTTATACCAAACATCAATCCAACTGACTGAACTGTATAAAGAAAGTGGATTAAGAGCTTATGTATCAATGAATAAAGCATTAGTAACACAAGCAAGTGCTGCGATTCCAATTGTACCTCTTTACATAAGCATACTTTATAAAGTAATGAAAGATAAGAATTTACATGAAGGTTGCATTGAACAGATGGATCGCTTGTTCCGTACACGTTTAACAGCGGAGGAATTAGAGCTAGATGAACTTGGTAGAATAAGACTAGATGACTATGAGTTAAGAGATGATGTACAGCAACTTGTGAATGAGTATTGGAGTAAAGTAACAACTCAGAATGTGCACGAATATACAGATATTGATGGATATTGGGAAGATTTTTATCATATGTTTGGATTTAAATATGAGAACATTGATTACACGCAAGATGTAGAAATTGAATAAATAAAAAGAGTTATTCTTTATAAGTGAACCACAACTTGGTTACAATATAAAAGAATAACTCTTTTTTTATAAGATTTTAATTACTCAAACTTCGCAGTTTCAAAATCTATACTATACTTGCTAAATTCAGTCAAAACAGTAAATGAATTACCATGATTAAACTTTTACATCGACGTGACTATGACGAATTAGTGAAGCTAGTTATGGTTTAAAACTTTGATTTAGATATAAAAAGTTAACTGTTTGACGAACATCGTGAGGAGTTTTAACTTTTTATATCTGTTTTTGTCAAAGTTATAATCCATTAGTACCTTCCAAATGAGGAATCGGAACAGAGATGAAAAATTTTTAATCATGGTAATATTGATTATCTAAATTCTGAATTTAACAAGTATTCATTCAACTGTTATACTCCAAAGTTTGTGCTTCAATCTTGCTTTTATAAGCATGGATTCCAATTATCATTTCCAGCAAGAACTTTTTCCTTTGTGTATAAGGACGCTTCTTCTGTGCTTAATTGTTTGGAAAAAGGTGCACGTTTTCCTTCTTTAATGGCAATTGCCCCCGCACCTGTACTATTATATTCGGCATATAACATAGTATCGTGAGCATCCGGTTTATTCCAATCATGCCATCCCTCGTCTTTGATATGCTCTCCAAGTTCACAATTTATAAAAATTGTTTTTGCAAAGCTTCTCCAAGGACGACCTAAGTATACGCTTTTTTTCGGACAATTGCTTGTTAATTTACATTCGTTAAACACATAACCGTAGTCTTGACCTTCCGCTGTGCTAGCAGCAGTCACATAGCCATAGACTTTTTGCTCGGATTCCTGTTCAGCAGCAGGCAAATCATCCGTTTTTTGAGAGAAAATTTCACAATGATCAAAATATGCAGTAGCACTACCAAAAATAAAGTCAACGTCACCACGGATAAAGCAGTTATGATAATAATGTCTACCATTAATACGTTCTGCGAATTCTTTAGGACCGGTAAATCCACCTACCTGAAACGCTGTTGGTGGCAGCGGTGCAGTAAATAGGGTATCTTGGCTGGCAATAAAATAGCAATTATCAAAGATGATACGATCTCCATCCACATAAAGTGCTAAGGCTTGTCCTACTTCTCTTCCAAAACCAGCAGAATTTTCAAATATAATATTTTTAGCTGTAAAATCATGTGTGTCAATGAGAACACTATAAGAGCGGAAGGTACCGCGCTTACTTCCATCTTCCATAATCATGTTCGCGTAGTCATCGTATGTAATTATCGTATCTTCCACATCTTCACCTTCTAAAGTGATGTATGGTTTATTAATAACTAATTTCTCTTTATATGTACCTTTACGAATAAAGATAGTAATATGCTCTTTATTGTCCTCAGGAATGGATGCAATTGCATCTGAAATTGTGTGGAAATCGTTCGGATATTTTTCAGGGGTTTCATTAGAAACATAGATGATAGTACTCATAGGCATTTCCTTTCTCTCGCTGTTTAATAAATTTTACATATAATTTCATTATACCACCGGAATGTTTACTTTTGCAATGAAAGAAGTTATAATGAAAAAATACTACGAAAAAGGGGAAAAATCATATGATTAGGGAAACCTTTCAACATATTTTAGATAAAAAAGACGTTAGACAAAACTTAATATTATTAAAAGAGGAACTTAGAGAAGACAATAAAAAAGATACTCATAACAAAGAATCTTTGTTATATTATCTCGCTGGAAATTATGATATATTTTATGAATTATTAGAAGATGAGGATGCAAAAATCCGTAAAAATACAGCTATTATAATGGGAGAATTAGCGCAACCTTGCTTTTTACCTGCTTTATATAGTGCATATCAAAAGGAAGAACAACGATTTGTAAAAAGTGACTATCTAAAAGCAATGGAGGAATTTGATTATCGCGAGTTCTTACCAGAATTAGAAAAGCGTATTGAAGAATTAAACAATGAGACAGTGACGGATGAAAATAAAAAACATATTACAGAGGAACTTAAGCAATTAACAAAATTAGTTGTTACGGTGAAAGGAAGTAAAAAACATAACTTCACTGGCTATAATGTAATGTCTGAACTTGTATTATTAACCAATCGAAATCATATACACGTGACCATTGATCAATTAAAAAACATACCAAGAAAAGAATTTTCCGCAGGTGTTATGATTAAAACCAGTGAGATTGAGAGAATTTTAGAGATACGTACGTATCAAGAGTTACTGTTTGCGCTAGAAGAAGTAAAGACAGTACCTATGGATGCAAATAAGGCTGCAAAAAAGCTAGTAGAAGGAAAATTTCTTGATTTCTTAAAAAAACGACACGATGGAGATGCACCATTTTATTTCCGTATCGAGTTAAAAAGCAAGTCAATTGAAAACAAAGGATCTTTTGTAAAAAAATTGAGTACAGAAATTGAACTCTTATCCAATCGATCCTTAATTAATTCCACATCCAATTATGAAGTTGAGCTAAGATTAATTGAAAATAAAGATGGTAATTTTAATGTATTAGTTAAGCTTTATACATTAAAGGATGAACGTTTTGCATATCGTAAAGAGGTAATTGCTACAAGTATTCACCCTGTGAATGCGGCACTTACCATTGAATTAGCAAGACCTTATTTAAAAGAAGAAGCATGGGTTTTAGATCCATTCTGTGGTGTAGGAACGATGTTACTGGAAAGAGACAAAGTTATTCCTACGTATTCCATGTATGGGCTTGATATTTTTTCAGAAGGAATTGATAAAGCTAGACTTAATTCTAAGGCTGCTGGCCGTATTGTAAATTATATCAATCGAGATTTTTTTGATTTTAAACATGAATACTTGTTTGATGAGATTATAACGAATATGCCAAGCATTCGAGGAAGGCAAGAGGAAGAGGCATTATTCACCTTATATAAGAAGTTTTTTATGAAAGCGAAAGAACATTTAAAACAAGATGGAATCATAGTTTTATATACACACAATCGAGAATTTGTTCGTCGTTTGGGTTCAAAAGATGGATTCCGTATAGAAAAAGAATTTGAAATTTCCATGAGAGAAGGAACGTATGTGTTTGTAATACGTTATATGTAATATTAATACGAAATATAGTTGCCATGCTAGAGCATATTGTTACGAATGATGGTGACGCATAAATAAGTGAACGATAGAACAGATGCAGAATTGTTTGAAATATTATAAATTTTGGATCTTTGAAGTATTCAAAATGTAATGACCTTATGATTATACTTTTTATTATCTATAAATAATAGTTTAATTATAAAGTCATGAATTAGGTAGAAAGGAAGTACAATGTTAAAAATAGGATCACATGTTGGAATGAGTGGAAAGGAGATGTTTCTTGGTTCAGCCAAAGAGGCAAATTCCTACGGTGCGAATACATTTATGATTTATACAGGTGCACCACAAAACACAAGAAGAAAGAAAATCGAAGAGTTAAACATTGAGGCTGGTAAAGCATATATGAAAGAGCACGGTATGTCAGATATTATTGTCCATGCACCTTATATCATTAATCTAGGCAATACGATAAAAGAAGATATATTCTCGTTGGCTACAGAATTTTTAGCAATGGAATTAGAACGTGCAAGTGCACTGGGTAGCAAGCATTTGGTATTGCATCCAGGGGCGCATGTAGGAGCTGGTGAAGAAGCGGGAATTAAACAAATCGTGAAAGGTTTGAATGAAGTTTTAACGAAAGATACCGATGTCTTTGTTACTTTAGAAACAATGGCAGGTAAGGGAAGTGAAATAGGAAGAACATTTGAAGAACTTGCTAAAATCTATGATGGAGTATCTTATAATGATAAATTAAGAGTATGTTTTGACACCTGTCATGTGAATGATAGTGGTTATGATATCGTGCATGATTTTGACGGAGTCATCCAAGAGTTTGATAAAATTCTAGGAAAGGATCAAATAGCAGTATTTCATATCAATGATAGTAAAAATGAAAAGGGTGCTGCTAAAGATCGCCATGAAAACATCGGTTATGGTTCCATCGGATTTGATGCGTTAATGAATATCGTTCATCATAAAGATTTCGAACATGTTCCAAAAATCTTAGAAACACCATTTGTACCTTTGGATGAGAATTCAAAAAAATCATTCGCACCGTACAAATATGAAATTGAAATGTTACGTCAAAAACAGTTTGATGATGCACTTTTAGAGAAAGTTAGAAATCAGGTTTAATTGTTAAATTTGTTCTAGGAGGGGGTCTACATGAAGAATAGAAAATTATTCGGTATACTCATCATGTTACTAGGAATCTGTGTTTTTTTATATCCTGTGGTAAAACAAGCGAATGCAAAACGAGTGCAAAAACATCTTATGAATGGTATCAAAGAGGTGATCGAAGAAAATATGGTTACGGATAGAGAATCAAGTGAGGATACTCTTGGCGATATTGATGACCTTACAAACAGTACCATCGAAGAAGATTATGCAGACTTAAGTTTAACAACAGAGGAACAAACAGAAGAAGAAACTCCGAACAATGTAAGAGATCGTTTGAAGAATCAAACGGTCTTAGGTATTATTGAAATCGAGAAAATTGATTTAATCTATGCTGTTGTAGAGGGCACGAAAGATGAAAATCTTGGTGTTGCAATTGGACATATGAAGAATACAGCAGCATTTGGGCAGCCAGGTAACTGTGCCCTTGCGGGTCATCGAGGTGGAATTAGTGGACCTTATTTTAAAAAAATAGATAAATTAAAAAAAGGTGATTTAATCAAATTAACCGATGCGAATGGAACCGTATATTCTTATTATGTAACAGAATCCTTTGTTGTAGATCCAAGTGAAGTTTGGGTAGCTGAAAATAATACAGAGGAAAAGATGTTGACATTAATTACGTGTGAGAATAATTCAACAAAGCGTCTCATTGTACGCGCAATAGCAGAATGAAAAGCTACTCCGTGTCTATAGGAGCACATAGCGGAAATGAATACTTTAGCACAAAATCCCAAGATACAAACTTCCAAGACACGGAGAATGCCCTGAGAAAATTCTTTGTCCATGCACTGATTATGAAATATATTTGAATTTAGATGACTAAGAACGAGAGATTATTAGATTGGAGGAAGCTATGAAGTTTTTAATCAGTACTAGTGTAATTATTCTAATGATACTCTTGTTCGTAATATGTATGCTGGTGGTTATTACTTGGAAGTTATCAAATCGAATTCTAAAGCCAACTTCATTATCAACGAAAGAAGTATACGAGAAAGAAGTGTTGAAAGGGAGATTGGATGAGAATTTTTTTGAAAAAGTGAAAAAAGAAGAATTCATGGTAACTTCTAGGTTTGGTTATAAACTAACTGGCTTGATTTTATCCAATGTCTTCACAAAGCAACCTGAGAACAGCGAAAAAGTTGCAGTCTTATGCCATGGCTATACCTATGGTAAGTATGGCGCGATATGCTACGCAAGTATTTTAATGGAACAAGGATTTACCTGTGTGATATATGATCATCGAAATCATGGCGAGAGTGATAAAGTGTATACGACAATGGGATACTATGAAAAGTTTGACTTAATGACAGTCGTTGATTTTTGTTATGAGCATTTTAGTGCAGATATAAAAATAATCACACATGGAGAATCTATGGGTGCAGCAACAGTATTAAGTCATATGGAAATAGATGAACGAGTAACTTGTGTTATTGCAGACTGCCCGTTTTCAGATTTGAACGCTTTATTGCAACATCAATTAAAAGAATATTATCATTTGCCTGCAACTTTATTATTGCCAATTGCTAATTTAATTTTTAAGATTAGGGCTGGGTTCTTTATAAATGAGGTGTCGCCTCTTCAAAGTGTTATTAATACCAAAACACCAGTTTTATTTATACACGGAGGAAAGGACACCTATGTACCTACAGCTATGACGCTTAAAATGTATGAAAGTCGCGAAGAGGCCAAAGAAATTTATATATGTAACGAAGCAAAACATGCGCAATCCTATGATTTTGATCCTATAAAATATCGTAAGGAAATTATTAAATTTTTAGATAAATACTATGCATAAATAAAACGTAAAACTTGGACTACGATTTTAGTAGGGAGGACATTATGAAACATATGAACCCAATGGATTGCATTAATTTAGATGAAACAATCCGCTATCTTGGATATAAAGACGCTGAGCCAGATGAGAATATCAAGGAAGAATTAGAAATTTGTAAGAACACTATTTTAGACGTGTTAAAGCCAAAATATATGTATGAAGTATTTCCGATTCTTAGAGAGGAAGAGGAATGGTATGTGGGAGACCATTTATTAGCTTTAACGGGAAGTGCCATTAAAGAACATCTAGCCGACTGTGAATATGTAGCGCTAGGGTGTGCAACATTATCAGAAGGTGTGGATATATTAATTGACGAAACACAAAAGAATGATATGTTGCATTCTTTGTTATTAGATAGTTTAGCAAATGCAGCGATTGAAGAAGTGCGTTTAGATCTAGAAAAAACTTTGTCAAGCGAGTACGAAGGATTTGATATCAACTGGCAATTTGGTATTGGTTATGGAGACCTTCCGTTATCCTTGCAAAAAGATTTTCTAGAATTGATACATGCAAAAGAAAATATTGGAGTTAGAGCGAATGATGCTTCCATCTTAGTACCACTAAAATCCGTTTCTGGATTCATTGGACTGAAACGAAAAGATGAGAGTAATCCCTCTGAGGAGAAAGAAAAATTACATAAGAAAACATGTGGAAACAATCGTTGCGATACTTGTCCTATGAGTGATCGTTGCATGTTTAAAAGATCCGGTACTAAATAATAAATATTTCAGAAATTCTTATGTTAGAGAACTTAAAAGTTATATTAGTGAAAGAGAAATTAAGAGCTTATTATGCTAGAGGTAGTTATAATGATTACATTCTGGATAGATGCATGATTATAGATTTTTGTTTTTAAAATAGATAGGAGGTTTGCTTGAAACATTTAAATAGTTTAAAACGATTAAATTATTTGCATTTTTTAAAAGTGGCAATCGGAAGTACAATTGCTGTATTGATTGCAAAGTATGTTAATTTGGAGTATGCGACCTCTGCTGGTATTATTACCTTACTTACGATTCAAACCACGAAAAAGGAAACGTTACAAGTTTCCATAAAACGTGTCATCTCTTTTATAATTGCGATGTGTTTGTCATCTTTTTTATTTTTACAATTCGGATTTTACACCGTGATATATGGTGTTTTTCTATTGTTTTTTATTATACTTTGCCATCAGTTTGGACTAGAGGTTGGAATCACATCCAACGCAGTTTTAATCACTCATATTTTAGGACAAGGTGAAGTAAACAGTAAGATAATCTTAAATGAAGTCTATATTTTACTCATTGGGGCTAGTATAGGAGTTATTATTAATCTGTTTATTCCAAAAAAAATCAAAACCTATAAAGAAAAACAAAAAAGCATCGATGGAAAAATGAAAGAAGTGCTATTGCACTTTGCAGACGAAATCATAACCCATGTCCCAGAGGAGGAAGAGGAGATTTTAAATCAGCTCATACATGAGATTGAACAAGCAATTGCAATTGCAAAACAAGTACTTTATAACTCCTTTGATTCTGACACGGATTATTATTTGAAGTACATGGAAATGAGAAAAAATCAATCTTTGTTGTTAAAAGATATACATTCCCATATACATCGAATTGGTGAAATTCCAAGTCAAGCGTATGAGATAGCTTCCTTTATAAGACATATCTCAGATTCTTATCATGAATATAATAATGCAACACGCTTGTTAGATGAGGTGAGTATTCTTCGTAATAATTTTAAAAAGCAAGCTTTACCAGTAACAAGGCAAGAGTTTGAAAGCCGAGCTGTATTATTTCAAATTTTTCATGACTTTGAATATTTCTTAAAAATTAAATACAATTTTGCAAACTCATTGAGTGAGAGACAGAAAAAGTTTTACTGGAAGGAGTCAGACGAGCTCCTTCAATAAAGCTTCTAGTTCAGATTCGCCATATACTTTAATACCATGGTCCATAAGTAGCTTGGCGCATACTCCCATTCCATTGATTAGTTTGCCAGAAAAAGTTCCATCGTAAATCATTTGATTTCCACAAGATGGACTTTTTTCTTTTAAAATGGCATGTGTGCAATGGTTAAGCTGTGCTATATATAAAGTATGTTTTGCACCTTGAAAAAAGGCATCCGTAACATCCTTACCATGTACGGTAATAACTCGGTCCAAAACACGTTCGGCAGGATCTCTTGGAGTTGATAATCCACCAAGTTGCTCAGGGCAAATCGGAATTAATGTATGATGTTTTTGCAAATCTTGTATGAAATCATACATTTTACTCTTACCATCATAACGGCAAGGAACACCTAAAAGACAAGCACTTATTAATAGATTCATAGTATCCTCCTTACTGCGATTACGAATCATTACGTAATTAATAAAATAAGTTTTAAGATTTTAAACCTGATAAATAAATTCTAGATTTCTAAAATATGTCTTAAGATTATAACGAAATTAACGAAAATGCAATATGAATGAATAAAAAGCTCCATATATTCAAAAGATTAAGAAGGAAGATACGGAATTATGGCCTTTGATATGGTCAGCGAAAGGAAAGGGTATGAATCTATGAATAAAGAAGACTCCATTCAATTACTAAAAGAATGTAGCACTGGTACAAAAATGGCATTAGGAAGTATTGATCATGTTCTTGCGGCTACTGAAAATAATGAACTAAAAAGTTTATTGGAAGATTATAAAAAAGCACATTCTGAAATTAACGGTAAATTAGATCAGATGCTAACAAAATATGATGAAGAGGCAAAAGAACCAAGTACGGTGTCAAAACTTTTTGCGAATTTCACTGCTGGAATGAAACTAGCACTTGATAACTCCGAACATGAAATAGCGAAATTGATGATGGACGGTTGTAATATGGGAATTCAATCAGTAAGCGAATATATCAATGAGTACAAAGAAGCTTCTCAAGACTGTCAAGATATTGCCGATAAGCTTGTAAAAACAGAGCAAAGATTTATGGATGATTTAAGAAAGTTTCTTTAAACTTTGACATTTTCTTGTTTTTTGGTACAATCAAAGTAAAGTTAGTGCGTTTGAGGTTATGTGACCATACATGTTTCAGTAGGAATTCAGTACCTACTGAAACACCAATGTAAGGATTACAATAGAAAGTCTTTTACGAACCATGAAATAATAGATGATCTAAACAAAGCAAACAGTAACTAATTTTGATAAAAGGAAACGAGTTTTATCACTTTATAAACGAAAGGGGTAAAAGCGGTGAAAAAAAATTTTATCACAGATAAAAATGAGAAAATTACATATAGTGTGAAAAAAAGTAAACGTAAAACGATTAGTATTGCTGTTTTGCAAGATGGAGAAGTCGTAGTGCATGCCCCAAACTATATTTCGGAGGCTACGATTGGGGATATTCTGAGTAAAAAGCAAGGCTGGATCGTAGAAAAAAGAAATAAGATTGTAAAACAAATGGAGACAATGGATCGGTTCAATTACTTAAGTTATGAAGATGGGAGTAATTTATTATATCAAGGAATCTTATATCCGTTATTTATCATAGAAGACACGAAGTACAAAAAGCCAAAGGTTGTATTTGATAATGAACAGTTTTATATTTATGGAAACAATAGCAGTTACAGTGAGAAACGGGAAGCCCTGCGACTATGGTATCGTGAGCAGGCGCGGGAAAAAATCATTGAACGTATTTCTTATTATGATAAAATCATTGGAGTAAATTACGGAACGATACGTATAAAAGAACAAAAAGGCTGTTATGGTAGTTGCTCATCTAAAGGCAATCTAAATTTCAATTTAAAATGTATATTAGCTCCTCCAGAAATCTTAGATTATGTTGTAGTTCATGAATTATGCCATCTAAAATATTTTAATCATTCGGAACAATTTTGGTGCTTGGTAAGTTCGGTTTTACCTGATTATAAGCAAAGAAGAGCGTGGTTAAAAGAAATGGGAACATTATTAAACTATTGAAAAACTTCCCAGTGTATATTTCAAATCACTGCACATACTAAGAGCGTAACAAACAACAACATTTGCTGACGAAAACATTTAAACACAACTAGTAAAGTCAGCACCAGAAATGGAGGAGTTTATTATGAGTAGCAGAAACAGAGTAGAAGTTCCAGAGGCTAAAGAAGCATTAAACCGTTTTAAAATGGAAGTTGCATCCGAGCTAGGTGTGCCATTAACAAATGGATACAATGGTAACTTAACTTCATACCAAAATGGTAGCGTTGGTGGCTATATGGTTAAAAAAATGATCAAAGCACAAGAAGAAAAGATGGCAGGAACAAATTCCGGTCAGTAACCAAAAACTGAATAAAAGAAGTTAGATCAAATGATGAAGCGTACACTAGTTGTACGCTTCATTTTTTTAATAATAAAAAACGATCCCAAAGAGAACATAAATAATGCCCATTCTATTAGTATTAGCAGTCAATTTCATATAAATTTCAGTTGACAAAACACAATTATATAATAAAATAGGAGTATACATGTATTTTGCAGTATTATACGCATTTTACTGCAATTGCATTTGAGTCTAATCAAGTATTTTAAATGAAGTTTAAGAGGTAAAAAGATGAGAGTAATCGCTGGAAAGGCTAGAAGAACATTGCTGAAAACGCCAGAAGGGTTTGATACTAGACCAACAACGGATCGCACAAAGGAAACTCTGTTTAATATATTGAATGGATATTTACCGGATTGCGAATTTTTGGATTTATTTAGTGGGAGTGGCGCAATTGGTATAGAAGCAATTAGTAGAGGTGCTAAATTAGCTGTATTTTCAGAGGTTAATCGCATTGCCATAGAATGTATAAAATCAAATCTAAAAGCAACACATTTCGAAGAATATGCAAAAGTATATCAACAAGATGCCTTATCTGTGATTCGTACCATTGAAAAAGAAGGACGAGCTTTTGATATAATATTTATGGATCCCCCTTACAACCAAGCTTTTGAGAGAGAAATTTTAGAATATTTGAATCATTCAAGTATTGTACATCAAGATACAATAATTGTTGTAGAGGCTTCTTTAGATACTAGTTTTGACTATTTAGAAAAGAGTCGTTTTCAAATCTATCGAGAAAAAAATTATAAGACAAATAAGCATGTATTTATTGAATTAAAGGAATAAATATGAGTGAAATTTACATGCATTTATTAATAAGAATAAATCATATGTGGAACAATATTTATTGAATTAAAAGAATAGGTATGACTTAAATGAACATGGAGGTAATATGAAAATTGGGATATATCCAGGTAGTTTTGATCCAATTACCCTTGGTCATTTAGACGTAATTAGACGTTCGGCCAAACTAATGGATGAATTAATCATTGGAGTGTTGGTAAATAGTACAAAAGTACCTTTGTTTTCTGCAGAAGAAAGAGTAAAATTAATTGAAATGGTAGTTTCGGATATTCCAAATGTAAGGGTAGAATCATTTGGGGGGTTAACGGTTGATTTTGCAAAACAAAGAGGAGCTTCTGTTATTGTACGGGGTCTACGTGCTGTCTCAGATTTTGAATATGAATTACAGGTAGCGCAGATTAATCATAAGTTATACCCTGCAATCGATACGATTTTCTTGACAACAAGTGATGCATATTCTTACTTAAGCTCAAGTATTGTAAAGGAAATTGCTAGTTACAATGGTGATATTACACAATTGGTTCCAGAAACAATTGTAGATTATGTATATGACAAATATAAGTTGAGGAGGAACGGTTAAATGGGAGCAAATCGAATAGAACAACTAATCGAAGATATCTATGAGTTTGTAGAAAGCTGTAAGATGCAACCATTGTCGCAGACAAAGGTAATAGTTCCAAAGGATGAGTTGTATGACTTATTAGATGAGTTAAGATTACGTACCCCAGATGAGATAAAACGTTATCAAAAAATTATCGCAAATAGGGATGCAATCATTGCAGATGCAGAGGAAAAAGCGGCATCGATACAGGCGGAAGCAAAGGAAAGAGCAAAATCTTTAGTAAATGAAAATGAAATTATGCAACAGGCATATTATCAAGCGAATGAGATGGTAAGCACTGCAAATGCACAAGCTGAGGCAATGCTTAAAAGTGCAAATGAAGATGCAGATCAAATTCGTGCAGGTGCTTTAGCTTATGCGAATGAAATTTTATCTGAAGTTGAACGTGTCTTAACTGGAGCTTATGAGGATACAAGAGTGAAAACAGAGGCATTGGTTTCCTCATTAAAAGGTAATTTAGAAATTGTTATGAATAATAAAAGAGAACTAACAGAATCTCTAAGTCCTTCTAATACGATGAATGCTGTAGAGCAAGAAGAGTTAGAAGAAGGACAAAGAGAGTATAAGGAAGAAGAGTTTGACTTTGATGAAAATACATTTCTTGAAGATATCGACGATTAATATCTTATAAAATAACATATAAATTATATAAAATCTACATCATTGAAACATTTAAATAAAACATACTACATAAATACTACTAAGTATGAAGGCAATAAGCGCACATAGTAGTTTTGTGAAAAAGTAATATTTAATGGATAGTCCTGATGCACCGATTACACTTTTGGTTTGAGCAAGGCCTGATAGGCCGCCAAATGCTGTTATTGTTGTGATTAGGACTATTTTTAATCCCAAGTCAATTGGTAAATAACTTATATTATGTATTCCAACGGTTATTTCAAGGACTCCGGTTAAAATCGAGGAGGAGAAAAAAGATATAAAACCGAAGGATTCTACTAGACTTGCTAAAACTGAAAAAAGAATAATATAACCACCAACTTTGGTGACAACTTCAAATCCACCTAAAATAGCTTCATCTACTAGCTCTAAGCATAAATCTTTATTCTTTAATGTGGTGTAAGGTTTCGTGCCATGAACGTCGAGGCAGGATTCACTTGGAAAATTTATTTTATTTTTATAAAATTGATAGCATATTAACGTACTTAAAATGGATGAAACATAAATTATAATACAGAGGAAAATTCCAATGGATGGATAGCCAAGTTTTGTGGAAGCAATATATCCAAGAATGAACATAGGACTTGCATTGTTACACATACTTGTCAGCAGTTGGCCTTCTCTTAAAGAGATACGTTTGGAATCGACCATATCAGCACTCGTTTTCGCTCCAACTGGTAGACCTGATAAAAAACCAATAAAGATTGGATAACAGCCATCTTTTGAGACTGGGAATATATGTTTAATAAAAGGATAAAGCAAGGCACCGATCGGCCTAGTTATCTGTAAACGTATTATTAGTCCGGATATTATAATAAATGGCAATAGATTAGGCAATACCGCCTCGAACCATAACAGTAAACCCGAACTAGCACCAGTTAAAGTATCGATGGGGCGAAATAACATAAGAACTAAAAATAATAAAAGAAGAATCTTTATTAATTTATTTTTTGTGATTGTTACTGCTATTTTTTTCATACAAATCCTTCACATCGTATTTGTATAATTTATGACGGATTGTCTAATCTATGCTAGAATTAAAGAATTTGTTTTATTTAAACACAATAGGCCCTGCTGTAAATTCGTTTGGAAGTATCGTATGGAATTTTGAAAATACAATCTGATTATACAAATGTGTAGCTTTTATGTCCATTTGGAAACATTGCAAAGCAAGTGGAGATAACATTTGAGGAGCATCTGCGACTTTGGTTATAACAGGAATGCTATCGTTCTTCTTAATTTCTCTTATATATTTGCTTGAAGCGGATTTAAAACCAAGCAATCTTGCGTATGCACTCTCAGAAGAATGAGTAAAGGCATGCATATCGCTTTTTTTGATTTGTAGCAGAATATGAAGAAGAGTTCTTGATATTCTAGTGTAGGTAAATTGTTTGGTTTTGATATTATCAATCAGATTGGAAAAACTAATATGATAATTCATTTCATTTAGAATACGATTGGCTAAATCTTCATTCACATCCACGTAATGAAGTAAGCTTTCACTTGTTTCTTGCATGCACTGATAATAAAGTAATGAAGTGAAATCATTTACGGTGATAGGAAAAGATTTTTTATAAGAAGTTTCTAAAAGTTCTTTGGTCGTAGAAGGCACAAAGGTGTCTATGGATAGTTGCTTTTTATCAATTTTAGTAGATAGGGAATCCTCATACTCATTTAAGTAGTCGTTATTCTCAGCAAGGGATTCGTAAAAATTTCTTAGGGCAGTAGCGGAACAAAACGGATGTTCAAGGGTTTTGTCGTGATAGCCAGCACCGTGACGCTTCATAGTTATAGGAGTGATTGGCGAGTTTAATTTTTTTAACGCTTTTATATATTCAATTCCTAATATATTATTTGGTTCATTTAATACAAGGTCGAGTGATTCTGTATGACCTAGATAATCAATTAGTGCCTGCTTTCTAGCGACTGGAAAAGAAAGTCCATCTTTTAAATGAGCCTTAAGGTAGCATTTGAACTCTTCTGGTTCTTCTAATAATATGGATGCTAGTTGGTGAAGTAAGGTGATATCGCCACATTCGCTTCCAAAGCATAGGTAATCAACGATTCCTAAACGATTCAGTATATTGACAGCACCGTAAGCAAAAAACTCGGCACTTGCAGTTGCATAATAAACTGGCAATTCAAACACCAAATCTACACCATTCGAAAGCGCTAATTTAGTTCTAGCATATTTATCTATGATTGCAGGGGTACCACGTTGTACATAGTTACCACTCATGATAACAATCATGCAGTCAGCATTTGTTTCTTCTCGTACTTTATTGATTTGATAAAGATGCCCGTTATGGAACGGATTGTATTCAACGATAATAGCTACTGTCTTCATAAATCAAACGATTCCTTTCTTATTTCTATTATTATCCTATCATAAAAATAAGAATTCAACAATATGAATCCATTTAGAAAAAAAGTAAGTGTAATTTAGAAAATCTCGGTTAATATCTTAGGAATTTGAAATACTAATAAAAGTTAAAAGTATTAAAAATTAACGGAATAATAAGTGAAAGTGGTAAAATAGTACAAAAAAATAAGTAAAATCCAAGCTCGTATAGGGGAAATTGAAAGAATGTAAGCGTTTACAAATTTGCCTCTTGTATACTTCAATTGATAGTATTATAATAAATAGCAGTATGTTTTGACCTAGGTACTATAAATAAGAATGAGATTATCATTTTGTGTAAATAAATGTAAGCTAGGTACAAAAGATTGAATACACAAGATATTGAAAGGAGTATTATTATGGGTTTTATCGATGACATTAAAGTCAGAGCAAGAAAAAATATTAAAACAATTGTACTACCAGAAACAGAGGACAGAAGAACTTACGAGGCGGCAGCTATAACGCTTAGAGAGGGAAACGCGAATGTTGTTCTTATCGGTAGTGAAGAAGTAGTTAAGGCAAATTCTGAAGGCCTTGATATTTCTAAAGCTGTCATTGTTGATCCAAAAAAATACGAAAAATTACAAGAGTACATCGACCTTTTAGTTGAACTTAGAAAATCAAAAGGTATGACAGCTGAAAAAGCGGAAGAACTTTTAACTACAGACTACACTACATTTGGTGTTATGATGGTTAAAGCAGGAGATGCAGATGGTTTAGTTTCAGGAGCATGCCACTCTACAGCTGATACATTAAGACCATGTTTACAAATCTTAAAAACTGCACCAAATACTAAGTTAGTATCTGCTTTCTTCGTAATTGTTGTTCCTGATTGTGAATATGGTGCAAATGGCACATTCATCTTCTCTGATGCAGGTTTAGTTCAAAATCCAAACTCAGAAGAACTTGCAGCAATCGCTGAATCTTCTGCTAAGAGCTTTGAATTATTAGTTGAAAAAGAACCAATCGTAGCTTTGCTTTCTCACTCTACAAAAGGCAGTGCAAAACATGCAGATGTTGATAAGGTAGTAGAAGCTGCTAGAATTGCAAAAGAAGCAAATCCAAACCTTAAAGTGGATGGAGAATTCCAATTTGACGCTGCAATCGTTCCTAGTGTAGGCGCTGCAAAAGCTCCTGGAAATGAAATTGCTGGTCAAGCAAACGTTTTAGTATTCCCTGATTTAGATGCTGGTAACATTGGTTATAAGATTGCTCAAAGATTAGCAAAAGCAGAAGCTTATGGACCTATTACTCAAGGTATTGCAGCTCCAGTAAATGATTTATCAAGAGGATGTTCTGCAGAAGATATCGTTGGTGTTATTGCAATCACAGCAGTTCAAGCAGCTGCAAAATAATATCGGTATAGAATGTACTTTAAGCATTCTTATAATGTGAATTAAAGTAATCATAGATGAAATGAAAAAGGAGATTAACAATGAAAGTTTTAGTTATTAACTGTGGAAGTTCCTCATTAAAATACCAGTTAATTGATTCCGAAACAGAACAAGCTTTAGCAGTTGGTTTATGTGAAAGAATTGGTATTGATGGACGTTTAAATCATACACCAGCAGGTGGAGAAAAGGTTGTATTAAACGATGCATTACCTAACCATGAAGTAGCAATTAAGAATGTTATCGCTGCTCTTACAAATGAGACATATGGTGTAATCAAGTCTCTTGATGAAATCGGCGCAGTAGGACACAGAGTTGTTCATGGCGGAGAAAAATTTGCACATTCCGTAGTTATTACTGATGAAGTTATGAAAGCAATTGAAGAGTGTAATGATTTAGCACCACTTCACAATCCTGCAAACTTAGTTGGTATCAATGCTTGTAAAGGAATTATGCCAACTGTACCAATGGTAGCTGTATTTGATACTGCATTCCATCAAACAATGCCAAAAGAAGCTTACCTTTATGGTATTCCATTTGAATACTATGATAAATACAAAGTAAGAAGATATGGTTTCCACGGAACTAGCCATAGCTATGTATCTGGACGTACGATTGAAATCGCAGGCCTTGATAAGAACAATTCTAAAGTTATTGTTTGTCATTTAGGTAATGGTGCTAGTATTACTGCAGTAAAGAACGGTGAATCTGTAGATACAAGCATGGGTCTTACTCCACTTGAAGGTCTTATCATGGGAACAAGAAGTGGTGATATCGATCCAGCAATCATCGATTTCATTGCTAAAAAAGAAAACAAATCTCTTGACGAAGTAATGGAAATCTTAAACAAGAAATCCGGTGTACTTGGAATGTCTGGTGTATCTTCTGACTTTAGAGATCTTGAAGCTGCAGCAAACGAAGGAAATGAACATGCGAAAGAAGCACTTAACGTATTTGCATATCGTGTAGCGAAATATGTAGGATCTTATATCGCAGCTATGAATGGTGTAGATGCAATTGCATTTACAGCAGGTCTTGGTGAAAATGATAAAAATATTAGAGCAGCTGTATGTGCTCAATTAGGATATATGGGCGTTACTTTAGACGAAGAAAAGAACGCTACAAGAGGAAAAGAAATTATCATTTCCGGTGAAGATAGCAAAGTTAAAGTATTAGTAGTACCAACAAACGAAGAACTTGCAATTTGTAGAGAAACTGTTGAATTAGTATAATATCATCAGGGCAGGGGAAGTCGGTTTCAGCAGGAGTGGGAGCTTCTGCTGAAATGCTACGTAGTGGCAATGATGTTATGAGCAAGTAGCGTAAGCGGTTTGCGAATATCTGAATTCACTTTAATTTGGAGAATAGTTACAGTTTAGCTGCAAGGCGAAACTGTAACAAAATCACGATTGCAATAGTAAAAAATCGTTGACAAATATAGTATCAATGAGTATAATACAAACAGTGTGAATTTTTAGGCATATTTTGTGTCGCGTAATTCATTGCACGAAGATCCTTGATATGGATGGTTTGTAATTTTAAAACAGGAGTCAGAAATGCTAGTTCAATTGTCAGAAATCATGAATATAAATGACGGTGTACGTCAGATGATAGTTCCTATCGAATTTGATACATTTCAAATGCGTGGGAATTCGTATCAGGTGCACGAAAAAGATTCTGTACATTTAACGATAAAGAATCTAGGCAATCGGAAAGTTTTGATTGACGCTAAGACAAACTTATCTTTGAGTGTTCCTTGTGACAGATGTTTAAAGCCAGTTATCATTCCTTTTGATATTGATATATCAAAAGAGATTGACTTTAATCTAACCACAGAACAGCGTACCGAGGATTTGGATGAAACAACTTATATTACCGGATACGAGTTAGATGTAGATAGGCTTATTTGCGAAGAAGTCTTGATTGGTTTCCCAATGAAGGTTCTGTGTGAAGATGACTGTAAGGGATTCTGCAAGGTCTGCGGCGCGAATCGAAATGACGGTGAGTGCGGATGTGACCGCACAGAGCTAGACCCAAGAATGTCTGTTATCCGAGATATTTTTAACAACTTTAAGGAGGTGTAATCAATGGGAGCTATTTGTCCAAAGAATAAACATTCCAAAGCAAGAAGAGACAGTCGTAGAGCAAACTGGAAAATGACTGCTCCAAACTTAGTTAAGTGTAGCAAATGTGGTGAACTTATGATGCCACATAGAGTATGTAAGGCTTGTGGATCTTACAACAAGAAAGAAATCATCGCTACTGCTGAATAATTAAAGCAATTGGAAGATTAAATATGCAAAAAAAGAGCTGTATTAGCAGCTCTTTTTTGCATGTATAAAATCAAACTTTGTTGCTTTTTTTAATGGTATATGCTATTCTTCAAATGAGTAAAAAATGGTACTTTTTATTTGGATAAAATAAAAGTAAGCATTTGATATAAATAATTACTTAGTTCATTCTTAAGCTCTGTTGAATTTGTTAGTACGGTAGGGTCAAACCAGGATAATTTGTCTTTTGGCCCGAATTGAAACTCGGGTGTAAATGTCATATCAATTTGAGGTAAAAATAAACCTTCTTTTTTAACGTAGCAAGTTTCTTTGGTTGCTTTTTTTCGATATTCCTTTTCAACATACTCGGCAACGCTTTTATGAATTGCAGTATCCTCCATTGGAAGATAATAGTAGTCTTTATAATTAGCGAAGTAATGTTTCATAACACCATAATAATAAGGAATTGTTACTCTCCCCTGTGTACCTTCAATACTACAATATACAATATAATCGTGTGTATTGATTTGTTCAAAATCGCCCAAGGAGAGTGTTTTGCTTATATTCATAGGCTGGGGAAGCGATGTTTTTAGTTCAAATAAAAGTGATAAATTGTCTTTATCTTGAATATAACTTGTATATGAAATCTGACCATGTGCTAAATCGCGATATGCCAGCATTGAAGATATTTTTAACAAACCTTGCAAATCCTCTGCATTATGCAAGAGCAATACATACAGGAGTGCATCCGAGGAAGATGTGGCAGCACTAGGTAAGCCAGAATCTTGCTTTACATTGTATTTACTGTTGTTAGCGCTTAGAGTCTCATAGCGTTTTATACCGACATATTGCCCGTAAACACCAATTAAATCCCCACCAGTAAAAACATCTTCTCTATGGATGCCAATAAACTCTTCTACACTGCGTTGCTTCAAGTTCTCCGTAGGAAGAATCTTTTTTAGTGGAAGGAGTTCTTTATATATATCAATACTAGTAATTGTATCAAAGGAATAATTTAAAAGATAGCGCTTGCATTTGGCTTGTAAATAAGGAATGTCAAATCCTGAACCGTTATAATGAATTAATACCTTGTAATTCTCCATGAAGGAAAAAAATTGATGCAACAGTTCTTTCTCATCCTCAATTCCATCAGCAAACCATTGAATTAAATGAGGTACTCCCTCTTTAAAATAGACGCAGCCAATTAAATATAGATATGACATTTTAGAGGATAAACCTGTAGTTTCTATATCAAAAAATAGTATTTCATTGATTGAGTACTGCTGATGAAACGGGTAGCTTAATACGGCTTCTAATTTCTTTTCGTGTATTTGCATAAATACCTCCAATTTATAACATGTACCTTTAAAACTGAATAAAATCTTTCGAGCTTGCAAACGTTCCGCTAAACGTGCTTGTTTCATTCTTATAAATTATTCTTATAATTTATATTATCACAAAAGCTACAGAAACAGCAATGAATAGTTGCAAGGTCTTATAGTTTTATCCTTTTCCTGGGATAGGCTATGAATGTTATGTTCAAAGCATTCTAATTTGTTTATAATGTAAAGCATGCAAAAATGTGATAAGATAAATGTAGGTGGTGAATAACAAAAGATGGAAATGAAAATATTTGATTTAAATGTTATTGATATTTTTTATAACTTCTTCATTTATAGCTTCTTTGGTTGGATATATGAAAGTACTTATGTGTCGATACGTAAAAGGACTTGGATAAATCGTGGATTTTTAAATGGTCCAATTATACCAATCTATGGTTTTGGAGCAACTTTCTTTTATATCATGTTTTTTAATTCACACATGGTACATTTGACAAAGTCGGTTACAGTGGAACATATTACTATACTGTATTTTATCGGAATGATATCTGCCACAGTTTTGGAATATGTGACTTCTTGGTTTATGGAGAAAATATTTCATGCAAAATGGTGGGATTATAGTCATTATAAATATAACATAAACGGTAGAATAAGTTTGATTCCATCCTTATTTTGGGGTGTTTTATCTGTTGTTATGGCATTTGTCATTCAACCAAAAGTTAGTATTCTTACAGATAAAATATCAAGTCATATGGGATGGATATTTGGAGTGGTCTTATCACTTATCTTTCTAGTTGACTTTGGACTTACGGTTGTTGCAACATTGCAATTGCATCAAAAATTACAGATACTTGAGAACTTACGTGAAGGTTTATATGAGTATGCAGAAGGATTTAAGTGGTATGAAATTCGCGAAGAAATGAAAGTTAAATTAAGGAATTCTCATGTACGTGAATTTCTTGAGGAATTTCGTGAATCCTTAGATAAGAGCTATGATCGTTTTTTAGAAAAGCAAAAGCAAATATCTATGAAAAGTGCGGACAAAGTACGTACTGTTGCTGAAATAGAAGAAAGAATTAGAGTGTTTGCATCTAACTATAAGAAACAAAGCAGTAATCGATTACAAAAAAGCATATACAAACGTTTATTTAAAGCCTTTCCGAATCTAAAAGTTAAAAATCAAGAAGGTGTTTTAACAGATTTGAAGGAAAGAATTGAAGAGAAAATTAAGAGCAGAAGAGATAAGTAATAAAAAAGAATAGAAGAAGTAGAAGATTAAAAGAAGCGAAAAAATAAAAAATAAAACGTGATTTAAACTTAAATGCAGAATAAATAAGACAGGAATAGGATAGAAATTTAAGGAATATTAATAGTTAGGAAATTTAGCATTACGTAATTTATAATTTTAGGGGATATTAAAATTCATAGGATGGGAGCCATAAAAGTGAATGATAATAAAGAAAAAGGAATAGTAAAAAGCTATATAAGTGGTTTTTTGCGCGTAGCAGTCGTAGCTGGCTTAGTTTTTCTCCAGTTTGGACTAATTTTTGCGCTGTCTATATGGCTTAGTGGATATACTGTGTACCTTTATACCATTATCGAAGTTCTAAGTATTTTTGTAATCATTGGGTTGCTCAATGATTATCGATCTTCTTCTTATAAAATTGCATGGATATGCATCGTGCTATTACTACCATTGACTGGACACATTATGTATGCATTGTGGGGAAAATCAGGTTCTAAAAAAAGTATTGAGAAAAAAGTTCTTGGGAAATTAAGACATGGGGCTACATTTTATGAGTATAATAATGAAACGATGGAGTTATTCACAAAAGAGTATCCAACCAAGTCTAGAATTGCGAAGTTTTTAGAATCGCATACTTTTCCATTATATAAAAATAATGAAGTTACGTATTATCCTATGGGAGAAGATGTATTTGCAGCGATATTTGAGGATATAAAAGTCGCTGAAAAATTTATAATGATTAACTTCTTTATTGTAGGAGAAGGGCTCCTTTGGGATAAAATGCACACATTGCTGTTAGAAAAAATACATCAAGGCGTTGAAGTCATGTTTATGTATGATGATTTTGGAGCAATGCTTCGTACAAGCAAGTATTTTCGTAGGAATTTAGAAGAAGAGGGTTTTAAAATACAAGTGTTTAATCCAATCCACCAATATACTGAAAAGTTATATATGAATTATCGTAGCCATCAAAAAATTATTGTGATTGATGGAAATGTCGGTTATACTGGTGGAATGAACTTAGCAGACGAGTATGTAAATTATGTATCTCGCTTTGGTAAATGGAAGGATAGCGCAGTTCGAGTTGAAGGAGATGCTGTTTGGGGGCTAACGGTAACGTTTTTACAGATGTGGGAAGTTTGCGCCAACGGTACGATGATTGATTATACTCCGTATCGCCCGACAAAACAGTTTAAAGAAAACAATGTGTATTGCCAAGTGATTGCGGACGGACCGGCGAACAATCCTGAAAATCCCATTGAATCAACATACAAGCAAATCATTCATTATTCAAAAAAATATCTGTATGTAATGACTCCGTATTTAGTGATTGAAGAAGATATGCGAGATAGTTTGATTTTTGCTGTAAAGAGTGGGGTAGATGTACGAATCATCACGCCATTTATACCGGATAAGAAAAGCGTTAAGCAAGTTACCAACTATAATTATGGAAAGTTACTAGAAGCGGGAGTGCGAATTTATGAGTACACCCCTGGTTTTATTCATGCGAAAGCAATTATAAATGAGGATTGTGGCATTGTTGGAACTATAAATATGGACTATCGGAGCTTTTATTTACATTATGAATGCGGTGTATTTATGTGCAATCGTGAAGTTATTGAAACGATACGAGACGATTTCGATAAGACGTTCAAAATATCAAGAGAAGTGACATTTGAGGAGTGGAAGAATCGTCCATGGAAGATTAAATTCCTACAGAGTGTGTTAAGTTTATTCTCGACCCTTATGTAACATACAAAAGATGTTATTTTAAAATACGATTTAGAAAGAAAGGCATGTCTATAAAATGCACATAAATGTTTGTAAGCATTGTAAAAAGGTATACAACAGCCGATTTATGGAGTATTCATGTAATGAGTGTAAGGAAAAAGATAAAGCGATATTTAATCAAATAAGTGATTATCTAATGAAATATCCCAATAGCAATGCGCTGCAAGTAGCGGATGCTTTGGGGATTTCTGCTTATCTTATAATTCAATATATTAACGAGGGTAGGCTAATGGTTTCAAATGGTAAATTTGAGCGCTTGTAGATGTCTATTCTTTTTACATTGCTATCTTTTTAAAATTAAGCTATAATGATAGCAACAGAACATAAGTTTGATTTTAGAAGGATAGGGATTATGATAGCATTTGTTAAAGGTGAATTAGCTGAGATAAAGGAAAATTCGATAATCATTGAGAATCATGGCTTGGGTTATGAAATAGCAGTACCTAAAACAGTTTTCTCTAAATTGCCAGCACTACATAACGAGATAAAGATTCACACGTATATGCACGTGAAAGAAGACGGAATGTCTTTGTTTGGCTTTATAAGTAAAGATGACTTGAACGTGTTTAAATTATTGATTACGGTGAATGGAATTGGACCCAAAGGAGCACTCGGGATATTATCCGCTCTTTCTGCCGATGATTTGCGTTTTGCAATTCTTGCGGAAGATGCGAAAGCGATTGCAAAAGCTCCTGGAATAGGTGCAAAGACTGCGGGTAAGCTTATACTAGAGTTAAAGGATAAGTTTAAGTTAGAAGATGCGTTTGAGCAACGTTTCCTTAATGCAACAGAAGATGTATTCGTCGATAAAAATGCAATCGATGGAATCTGCAATGAGGCAGTACAAGCACTCGTTGCTTTGGGATATGGTAGCAGTGAAGCTATGCGAGCAGTTAAAATGGTGCAGGTAACAAGTGATATGGATTCTGAAAAAGTGTTAAAACTAGCACTTAAGAATATTTCATTAGTTTAAGTATAGATAGTTAGAGGGAACCTATGGGAAAGAGAATGATAACAACTGAGTTAATGGAAGAGGATGTAAAATTAGAAAGCTCCTTACGACCTCAGTTATTAAAAGACTATATTGGTCAGAAAAAAGCAAAAGAAAATTTAAAAGTTTACATCGAAGCAGCGAAGCAACGAGGGGACTCCTTAGATCACGTTCTTTTTTTTGGACCACCTGGGCTCGGAAAGACAACGCTTGCAGGAATAATTGCGAATGAGATGGGTGTTAGTATGAAAACCACTGCTGGACCAGCGATTGAAAAACCTGGCGATATGGCAGCGATATTAAACAACCTACAAGAGGGCGATGTCTTGTTTATCGATGAAATCCATCGCTTGAACCGTCAAGTTGAGGAGTTGTTATACCCAGCAATGGAAGATTATGCAATTGACATTGTAATAGGGAAAGGTGCCTCTGCAAAGTCAATTCGACTAGAATTACCTCGTTTTACTTTGGTAGGGGCAACGACAAGAGCAGGGATGTTAACAGCACCACTGCGAGACCGTTTTGGAGTAGTTAGCCGTCTGGAGTTTTACACTGCAGAAGAGTTAAAGACAATCATTATTCGTTCAGCAAGTGTGTTAGGTGTTGAAATAGATGAAACGGGTGCGCTAGAATTGGCAAGAAGATCAAGAGGAACTCCAAGGTTAGCAAATCGTTTGTTAAAACGAGTAAGGGATTTTGCACAAGTAAAATATGATGGAAAGATAACAAGAGATGTTGCAAACTTTGCCCTAGATTTATTAGAAGTTGATAAATTAGGGCTAGATCACATCGATCGCCAAATATTAATGACAATGATCGAAAAATTCAATGGTGGTCCGGTTGGAATAGATGCTGTTGCAACTACGATAGGTGAAGATTCAGGAACAGTTGAGGAGGTTTACGAACCATATCTTGTTCAAAATGGTTTGATAATAAGAACTCCAAGAGGTCGTATGGTTACAAATATGGCATATAAGCACCTTGGACTTGCAGTGAGTACAAAAAACGACGCTACAGAATAGATAAATGAAATAGGCTGTCAATAAAAAAGTATTGTTTTTCCAGCAAATTATGTTAAAATAAAATAACGATAAAAAGCAAATTTATTGCTTTTTATCATCTTGTATAGAATATGGTATAAATTCTATCAAGAAGCGGTTCGTGCTTCATTATTATGATGCGAATGAATGATAGTATAAGCACGTATTGCTTCGTTATAAACATTAAGGAGCGTTTTTTTATCCTCATAAATTGACGTTATAGTACAAAAGTTCATTTAGGTTCAAATATCAGATTTTGAGTTTCATATAAGTTTTGAGATCAGGGTGGGGAAATCTCGGAAAAGAGGACGGTATGAATAAACGAACGGATATTGAAGTTATAATCAATGGGAAGCGATATGTAATTTGCGGATATGAAAGTGAGGAATACTTACAAAAAGTTGCGTCCTATATAAACAGTAAGATAGCAGAATTTAAACAACAGGATTTCTACCGAACTCTAGATGGCGAGATGCGCAATATTTTACTTCAATTAAATATAGCAGATGATTATTTTAAAGTCCAAAAGCTGTTAAAGCAAGCAGAAAGCGATAGTGACTTAAAAAGTGGTGAAATTTTTGATTTAAAACATGAGGTTATTATGTTACAATCAAGATTGGAATCTGCTGAAAATGAAATTGTAGCATTGCAAAAAGAAAATCTCGAAGAACAGAAAAAAGTAGTTCGTTTGGAAACGGAACTTATTGAAGCGCGAAAGAATATAAAAAACTAATAAATTGGGGCTGTCAGGGATGACGGCCTTTTTATCTTTATATTTATAGTAAGAAAGAGAAAGGATATAGCATATTAAAACATTTTAAATGTTAGATATGTAGAAGGTATATATGAAAAAGATAGAAATATTAGCACCAGCAGGATCGATTGAAAGCTTGCATTCAGCACTCAATGCTGGAGCAGATGCGGTATATATAGGTGGAGCATCTTTTGGTGCCCGTGCATATGCAAATAACCTTGATGAGGAAACTTTATTAAGAGCGATCAACTATGTACACGTCAAAGGAAAACAGATGTATTTGACGGTAAATACTTTGTTAAAAGAAGAGGAACTGACGGATAGCTTGTATAAGTACTTAAAAAGATTTTATATGGAAGGTTTAGATGCCGTTATTGTACAGGACGTTGGCGCAATGCGTTTTATACATGAAAACTTTCCAAACCTACCAATTCATGCAAGTACACAGATGACACTTACGATGGCAGAAGGTGCGAAGGTATTTGAGGATTACGGAGTTACTAGAATGGTAACTGCAAGGGAGCTTAGTCTTGAAGAAATAAAAAGAATCCGCTTAAATACAACACTTGAAATTGAATCTTTTGTTCATGGTGCATTGTGCTATAGTTATTCTGGACAATGTCTAATGAGTAGTATGATAGGCGGAAGAAGCGGAAACCGTGGACGATGCGCGCAACCATGCCGTATGGAACATGGTTGCAAGGAAAGTGGATCAGTGGTTTCTAAACGAGAAGAAGGGTATCTTTTAAGTCCAAAAGACATGTGTACCTTAGATTCCGTAGCTGAATTTATCGAGGCAGGTATCGATTCGTTTAAAATTGAAGGAAGAATGAAACGATATGAATATTCCGCTGGGGTTGTGGAATGTTACCGTAAGCAAGTAGATAAATACTATGAACTAGGCAGTGAAGCGTATCGATTGTATAAAGAAAAGAATGCCAATGAGATAAAAGAGGACATGCTTCGATTACAGGATCTATACAATCGAGGTGGATTTTCTACTGGTTATTATCAGGCACACAATGGAAAAGCAATGATGTCGATGCATCGCCCAAATCATAGTGGTGTGTTCGTGGGAAAGATAACAGACATCAAAGGAATTAGTGCATCCATTCGTTTAGAAGAAGACGTTAATGCTCAAGACATTCTTGAAATCCGTGAAAACGGGAATAAAGTATATGAGTTTACAGTAAAAGACGGTGCGAAAAAAGGACAGCTATTAAAAAGTAACTTTAAGCCAGGCAGCAAAGTTAGCAAAGGAAACGAAGTTTATCGTACCAAAAATAATGAGTTATTAGAAGAACTATCTAAAAAGTATTATGAAAATGAACGTAAAGTTAATATAGAAGGCATTTTATATGCAACACCAGGAGAAAATCTTACGTTGAAAGTCTCAATGAGAACGAGAGAAGATGAGCTTATTCAGGTAACTGAGGCTGGAGATGTCGTAGAGCCTGCATTAAAGCAACCTATGACCAGGGAAAAAATAAAAGCGCAACTTGAAAAAACAAATGAGACACCATTTGAGTTTGAGACGCTAGAGATTGAATTACTAGGTGATGTATTTATACCGGTTTCAAAATTAAATGAAATCCGAAGAACTGCTTTGTTAAAGTTAGAAGAAGCAATTGCAGATAATTACAGAAGAAATGAACCCAAGGAATGTTTGCAGACACAAAACGAAACGAAGGATACTGTGGTAAATGAAGAAGCAAGCAACATAGGAATCATTGCGTATATTAAAACAGAAGATCAGTTAATGAGTGCATGTTCAGAAGTGGAAGTAGACGAGATTTATATCGACATGGCTGAAAGTAACTTTGTGCAGGTTGAAAAATATAGTAAATATGTAAAAGATAGAAATAAGAGGTGTTTTGTAGTTATGCCTCATATTTTCCGTTCTCATACCTATGATTTATTTATGAAGAATAAAGCCCATATGCTCGTCGATACTATAGATGGATACGTTATTAAAAATTATGAGCAGTATACATTTTTCAAGACGATTTTACAGGATACAAACGAAAAAGAAATTCGTCTAGACTATAATATGTATGTGATGAACCATGAAGCAAAAGAATTCTACGCAGAACATGGAATTACCCATGCAACCGCATCGGTAGAATTAAATCAAGGTGAGTTATCAAAGCTTGGCATTCGCGGAATGGATTTAGTTGTATATGGTCATTTGCCATTAATGGTTTCTGCCCAGTGTATTAAAATGAATACGACTGGTTGTAGAAAACATAAGAATAAGGACGCTAGGAAAGATCAATATAATGAAGGTGATGATTCCTTAGTTTTAATTGACCGCCTTAAGAATGAGCTTTTAGTTCGAACAAACTGTAGAGAATGTTATAATACAATTTATAATTCGAAATGCTTATCTTTACTCGATGAGGCAGATGAAATTAAGAACCTACATCCAAGAAATATTAGGTTAGATTTTAGTAATGAATCCGCAGAAGAAATCAGTATGGTACTTCAAAGTTTTGTACGAGTATTTAAGTATGGTGAAAATGCAGAGCTTACGAAACGAGAATATACAAAAGGACATTTTCGAAGAGGAATTTTATAATTACTTTATTTGTGATGAATAATTACGTTGCACGTTTTATGCGAATATATAGAAATTATCTATAGGGATAATTTCTATATTGTTTGATGAGTTTTGGTAAGACAAAAGGCCGTAGATAAGAGGTAAAAATGGATCACTTAATCACAGAATTAACAAAATATTTAATCATCATATTGATGACATTGTATACATTCTTTTCTTTTCGAGTAATCGTAGTAAAGAATAAACGATATCGTAAAAAAGTATATCGTAGTATGGAAGTGCTCATGTACTTAATTCATGGGTGTAGTTTTTTGTCACTTTTTATTACGTCTGGTGAAGAGCGATTGTTTATTTTATATCTGAGCCAATTGCTTGTATTTATTATTTTTGGTGCACTCTATAAAGTAAGTTATCGCATGATGTCACAGCTCGTTTATCAAAACATGATGATGCTTCTAATGATAGGTTTTGTAATGATAACACGCCTATCTTATGAAAAAGGTGTGCGTCAGTTTATAATTGCAGCAATCATGCTACTAATATGCTTAGTGGTACCTGTAACGATTGAAAAATTTAAAGCACTCAGCCGTTTGGGTTGGTTGTATGCCATGCTTGGATTTGCCACTTTGGTTGTTGTACTCATATTTGGTGAAGAGTATTATGGCGCAAAGAACTGGATCATCATTGGAAAGTTTCAATTTCAACCCTCTGAAATTGTTAAACTTCTATTTATATTTGCTGTTGGTGCCCTACTTAGTAAGGCAGTGAAGTTTAGACAAATTGCACTTATTACGATAATGGCAGCAGCACATGTGATTGTATTAGTACTTGAAAAGGATTTAGGGGCAGCTTTAATATTCTTTATCACATATATTATTATGTTATATGCAGCTACGAAAAAAGCCATGTATTTGGCAGCGGGTGTTGGTGCAGGCGTTGTTGGTGCCTTCGCAGGATATGCTTTATTTGACCATGTGCGTGTTCGTGTTGCAGCCTTTTTACATCCCTTTGAATTGATTGAAAAGGAAGGATATCAAATCAGTCAGTCCTTATTTGCAATTGGTACAGGCGGATGGCTTGGTATGGGGCTTAACCGTGGATTACCTAATAACATACCTGTGGTAGACTCCGATTTTATTTTTGCAGCGATTGCAGAGGAATTTGGCGGGATATTTGCCATTTGTATGATATTAATTAGCATAAGTTGTTTTGTTATGTTTATTAATATTTCTGTGAAGATAAAAAATACATTTTATAAGTTGGTGGCACTAGGGTTTAGTACAATGTATATTGTGCAAGTTCTCCTAAACGTTGGTGGCGTGCTAAAATGTATTCCATCCACTGGAGTTACTTTACCATTAGTAAGTTATGGTGGTAGCTCAATTGTAAGCAGTATATTTATGTTTAGTATTATACAAGGGCTTTATGTCTTGCATCTACGTTCGGATGTAAATGAAGTTGCTTTGGATGAAATAGAAGCTGAAAAGCGTAAGAATAAAAAGAAATCAAAAAAGGACATAGAAGCTAATCGAGTTCAGTTAGAAGAAGATAAAAAATTACAAAAGAAATTAGAGAAAAAACAAAAAGATGTGACACAATCGGTCATTCGTTTTATGTATTTATTTTCTGCTCTTTTGTTCGGTGTCATAGGATACTATACGTATTTCATTGCTTTTAAAAGTAAGAGCGTTGTCAATAACAATTATAACTATAGGCAGGATTTATTATCACAGAGAATAACAAGAGGAAAGATTTTATCTGCAGATGGTAATATTTTAGCGCAGACGGTGGAACTTGATGATGGTAGTGAAACAAGAGTTTATCCATATGGCAATGTATTTTCACATGTAGTTGGTAGGATGCAAAAAGGACGAACTGGTGTAGAGTTATCGGATAATTTTAACTTGTTGACCTCTAGTATCAATGGTATCACGAAATTAACCAATGAGATCGCTGGGAAAAAGAATCCAGGAGATAATGTCGTAACAACATTGAATGCAAAACTTCAACAGGTAGCATACGATGCACTAGGTAAGTATCAAGGCGCAGTTGTGGTATTAGAGCCTTCCACTGGTAAAATACTCGCAATGGTTTCAAAACCAGACTATAATCCGAATACAGTAGTAAATGATTGGGCGAAACTTGGTAGTGATGAAACTTCACCTTTACTAAATCGTGCTACAAGAGGTTTGTACGCGCCAGGATCTACGTTTAAAATGTTAACAGTCCTTGAGTATATGAGGGAAAATCCTAATTATGAATCCTATGAATATATATGTGAAGGGGAAGGTAGATTTAACAACGTAACACTTCATTGTGTAAAGAGCCATGGAAAACTAAATTTACTAAGTTCCTTTGCTCATTCATGCAATACTTCATTTGGAAATTTGGGAATTACATTAAATATGGATTCGTTTCAAAAACTTAGTAGAGAGTTCTTATTTAATCAAACGCTACCAACTTCACTTACAACATCACAAAGTAGTTTTGTTTTAAATGGAGAATCGGATCCAAATGATTATGCACAAACAGTGATTGGACTTGGTAAAACGCAAATCACACCAATTCATAATGCTATGATTGTATCAGCAATTGCCAATGGCGGTGTATTAATGAAACCATATCTTATTGATCGCATTGAAGCGATAGATGGTAATGTCGTTACAAGGTATAACCCTTCTAGTTATGGAAGTTTACTTTCAGCCAATGAAGCTGAGATTTTAACATCTTACATGCAAGAAGTTGTTGAAAATGGAACGGGGTCCAAACTAAAAAATATGTCCGTTACTGTAGCTGGAAAAACGGGTACTGCAAAGTATGAAATGGATAAGCCAGAACATGCATGGTTTGTAGGATTTGCACCAGTAGATAATCCGGAAATTGCGATTAGCGTAATCGTTGAAAGTGTAGGTTCCGGAAGTTCCTATGCGGTACCGATTGCTAAAAAAATTATTGAGGCATATTATTCTACAAAATAGATACAAAATAGAAATACAATAAATATAAAATACTAGCTCATATTATAAATGGATTCTCAAAAACAATAGGTTGAATTACTACAAAAAGTGTTGTATACTAAAGGGTAGTAAACGTTACACCAGAAAACAGGAGGAATTGCGATGATAGAAGCAACGAGCTGTGGTGGTGTAGTTATTTTCAGAGGTAAAATCTTATTGTTATATAAGAATTACAAGAACAAGTATGAAGGCTGGGTATTACCTAAAGGAACTGTAGAAGAAGGGGAAGAGTACAAGGAGACTGCAGTTCGTGAAGTAAAAGAGGAAACCGGCGCTGTTGCATCGATAATTAAGTATATCGGTAAAAGTCAGTATACCTTTAACACTCCCCAGAACACCGTACTGAAGGATGTTCATTGGTACCTTATGATGTCTGATAGCTATTACAGCAAACCACAACGGGAAGAGTATTTTATGGACTCAGGATATTACAAATTCCACGAAGCGTACCACATGCTTAAATTTACCAATGAAAAGCAAATATTAGAACGTGCCTATAATGAGTATGTGGATTTAAAGAAAAGTAATCTCTGGGGTAATAAAAAATACTTTTAGATGTAGAATAACTTGCCTACAGACAATGTTAATTTAAAATTGTTAAGGAAGTCCATACCTTTGCTAAACGATGGGGTGTGGGCTTCCTTGTTTTGTTTCATATAAGTTTATTGTGTCTTTGTTGTGTATGTTTTTGTTGGTGTTTTATGTGTTCATATCATATGTAAAATGCTTGTTTTAGTCGATGTTTTTATGTCTTGGAGAATTTTTAATTTGAATCGAAGCTTGTGTTATTTGAGTGGTAACACTTGCTTCAAACTGAGTGCTAAAGGTGTCTAATTTCGATAACAACTCACCTTGTGTTGTTACAACATATTTGGCCGGCAAACGATTTAGTGCATAAGATGCGATGTCTAAACGACATTGATTGCATTGACAGCAGTCTAATTTAGGAAGTAGTTCACCAAGTCGATGAATCACGATATCTTCCATTAAATTTCTTAATACTAATTCCATGTATATTCCCCTCTCTGGTTTTACCAAGTTTTAGTACGTATTAAATTTACCATAGGCCAGGATATAAGTAAATAGAAAATCTCACGCATTACATTGTTTTTTTTACTTCATTTTGCTATAATAACAGGTATGTGTTGAATACTATAGTATAGGAGATCGCTATGAGTTCAAATAAGGATAATTTAATCAATACGGTAATGAAAAAACTACTATCAAGAGAAGTAATTACCTATTTAATTGCAGGAGGATTAACTACAGTTGTAAACTTCGTTGTTTATGGTGTTTTGTTTAACTATTTGGATGTTGCCAATATGCTAGCGAACACAATTGCTTGGGTAGTTGCAGTTATATTTGCATACATTGTGAATAACTATTGGGTGTTTCAGAATGATACAAGCAGTGGGAAAAAAGAAGGAGAAAAACTGGTTAAGTTCTTTAGTGCAAGAATTGTAACACTCATTGTTGAAAGTGCAGGAATGTTCTTCTTTATTGATGTCCTAAAGCTCTATCAGTATAATATGATTGTAAAAGGTTTTATTGCAATTATTGTAATCGTTTTAAATTATATATTCAGTAAATTGTTTGTTTTTGATAAGAATACAAAGACGAGTGAAAATACGATTAGTGTGGCTGAATATAATGAGACTCTGAATAAATAAGATGTAATAAAAGAAATAATAAAAAGCAAGAAGCAAGCAACAGAAATTAAAAGTTTTAACTATAATGGATCATCCCAGCACTTGATTCATTATAGAAACTTGAATAGGAATGGAAGGCAATAATTCATGGAAAAAGCAATAGTAGTTCTAAAAAAAGGTGAGGGAAGAACCTTAAAGTCAGGTGGCCTTTGGGTTTTTGACAATGAAATAAGTAAGATAGAAGGCGAGTTTATCAACGGTGATTTGGTTACGGTAAACGATTTCGATGGATATTGCATGGGAACAGGTTTTATTAATACGAACTCCAAAATTACAGTTCGTATGATGTCACGAATCAAAGGTCAAGAGATTGATGAAGAATTTCTTATGCAGCGAGTGAAAGATGCATGGGAGTATAGAAAGAGTACAGTAGATACAAGCAGCTGTAGAATTATTTTTGGTGAGGCAGATTTCTTACCAGGTCTTGTTATTGATAAATTTGCAGACGTCTTAGTAGTGCAATCGTTAGCGCTTGGTATCGATCGTATGAAAGAAACGATAATAAATCTTTTAAAACAAGTCCTAAAGGCAGACGGTATTGAAATCCGAGGTGTATATGAGCGTTCTGATGCGAAAGTAAGAATACAAGAAGGTATGGAACGAATCAAAGGATTTATTGGAGAAGCATTTGATACAAAAGTTACCATCGTAGAAAACGGTGTAAAATATATTGTAGATGTAGAAGATGGTCAAAAGACAGGGTTTTTCTTAGATCAAAAATACAACCGTCTTGCAATCCAGCGTATATGTAAAGATGCAAAAGTTCTAGATTGCTTTACACATACAGGATCATTTGCGTTGAATGCAGGTATTGGTGGTGCAAAAAGTGTTTTAGGTGTAGATGCTTCTGAACTTGGAGTTGCACAAGCAAGGGAGAATGCTAGCTTAAACGGGCTTGAAAAAGTGGTTCAATTTAAGTGCGCAGACGTATTTGAATTGTTACCAGAACTAGAGGCAGCAGGCGAGAAATTCGATGTGATTATCCTAGATCCTCCTGCATTTACCAAATCTAGAAATTCTGTTAAGAATGCAATCAAAGGTTATCGTGAAATTAATCTAAGAGCAATGAAGTTATTAAAAGATGGTGGATTTTTAGCAACTTGCTCTTGTTCTCATTTCATGACACCTGAATTATTTACTGAAACCGTTGGACAGGCTGCGAGAAATGTTCGTAAACGTTTACGTCAGGTGGAGTATCGTACGCAAGCACCAGATCATCCAATCTTATGGGCTGCTGATGAATCCTATTACTTGAAGTTTTATATCTTCCAAGTGTGCAATGAGAAATAAATAAAAATAAGTAAATAAGTAGATAAGTAAATAAATAAGTAAATAAATTGAGTGTCTAAAATTCAAATTTAGTAACATAAGGATAATTTAGAAGTAGTTTTAACATTCAAAAAGATAATTATAAACAAAAGGACATCCTAGATCGATATGTTCCCCAGTAAATAAACAGTTCAAGTTGTAGAATAGTTTACGAAAGGGGGGAAGCAAGATCAGGATGTCCTTTTTTAATTATTTATCAATGACAGGTGCATGGAACGTGCTAAGCTTTCCTGTTTTTAATTCATATGCATATACATTTAATTCTTTGAAGTCACGGAAGAACATATAATTTGAGGTAATGTGTATCTCTTTAAAATCCCCTTCCATAATCGTTGTTGAGTTCATGGTGGTTAAATCTATGGATTCAATGCGATTATTTTCGCCACCATCGACTTGATAAAATATTTGATTTCCATCGGAACTTATATTATATGTACAAATAAATTCATCCACAACAATTTCTTTTTCTTGGCCTTGTAAATCAATGCGACATAATCTATAGTTATCATCCAAAGAGATAAAATAGATCCAATCCTTTGTTGCAGTCGGCATATAGGCATTTCCAGAATAAACGGTTCTAAGACTTAGATTATTCATATTCAATGCGTGGATTTCATGGTCAATTCTTGCTCCAGCAAAATACATTTCTTCATCGAAATAAGAAGCCGGAAGGATTGGGTCATCATAGAGTTTCTTTTCATCGGTATTGTCTATGTTTACTTTGTAAAATGTCAATCCAGTTTTTGAATCGTAATGCTGAAAGAACAATGTATTGTTATATAAGCTTACAATGCCAGCAGGGTCCTTGTTGAGCATTTTTAAATTCTTCCCGTTCTTATCCATGCGATATACCCCAGCATTGCGAAGTTCTAGTGTACCCTTTGCTTGTTTTTCTTTTGTATAATTTACCTTAGAATAGTAAATATAATTCTTATCAACATTAATATACTTAACTTTATTGGGATGGATTTTACGAACGTCGGTACAATCTAAGTTCATGCGATAGAGTGCACCATCATCACTCATATTACTAAAATAGATAACTCCATCATATTCGGAGAATAATCCACCATTATAAAGATTTCCAGCCGTGTTTCCTACAATATTTTCATTATTATAATGTGTTCGTTTTGAATTATAAAATAGCAGTACGGAACTGATAAGAGCACCGGACACAACGAGTATAATAATAATTTTTGTTAATTTGCTATTCATTGAATTGCATCTCTCCTTAGCTTTTGCAAGTAGTATAAACAGATTAAATCCTCTGTTTCATTTTAATAGTATCGTAAACCTTATGTACAAATGAATTTACAATTATTATACAATTGAAGAGGTTGATTTGCAAATAGTAACTAAGCATTACTTTTATGCATTGCAAATTTATGGGAGGCTATGTATAATTAATTAAATATTCAGAATACATAGGATGGAGGGAATATACAATGGATTTAATGGATTGTAGAAATGAAATTGATAAAATTGACCAACAGATTGTTCAGTTATTTGAACAACGAATGGATATTGCGAAAAAGGTCGCCGAATATAAAAAAAGTATTGGTAAACAGGTGCTAGATCCTGCAAGAGAGCAACAAAAAATAGAGGCTGTCATGGCTTTATGTTGCAATGATTTTAATCGTCACGGGGTACGGGAACTATTTACTCAGATTATGTCAATGAGCCGTAAATTACAGTACGCAATGATCATGGAGAATAAAGATGCACCTTATGAGCAAATTTTAGATCTTCCAAAAGATGAAAACACAAAGGTTATATATTTTGGAACAACAGGTGCTTATACAGAGCAAGCAATGGAAGAATGCTTTGGTACATCGGTACAGAGCTTTTCAGCTGATACATTCCGTGAGGTAATGTCAGCGGTAAAAGAAGGAAGAGCAGATTATGGTATTTTACCAATTGAAAACACGACAACGGGAGGAATCACCGATAGTTATGATTTGTTGGTAGAGTTTGATAATTATATTGTTGCAGAGCATGTTATCAAAGTAAATCATGCATTGTTAGCATTACCAGGGACAGAACTGACGGATATTACAACGGTTTATTCTCATCCACAAGCAATTATGCAAAGTAAAGTATTCTTAGAAAAATATCCAAATATGAAAACAGTTGAGCATGGTAGTACTGCTGGATGTGCGAAAAAGATTATGTTAGAAGGGGATAAAACCAAAGCTGCCATTGGAAGTGTAAGAGCTGCCAAAGCATATGGACTAAATATTTTAGCAGAACACATCAACCACGAAGACACCAACTCAACTAGATTTATCATTATTACTAGCAAAAAACAATATAAGAAAGGGGCAGATAAACTAAGTATTTGTTTTTCCTTGCCTCATGAGTCTGGTAGCCTTTATAACATGCTTTCTCATATCATTTATAATAATTTAAATATGACAAAAATTGAATCAAGACCATTGGCAGGAAGAAATTTTGAATATCGCTTTTTTGTTGATTTTGAAGGAAACATTGAAGATCCTGCGGTTATAAATACATTACTTGGAATTGAAGCAGAAGCACTTGAAATGAAGGTGCTTGGTAATTATAAAAGTATGACCTTAGCCAATTCATAATGCATTTTTTATAGGTAAAAGGACAAAGAGCATATCATACAAAAGAAAAGTATTAGTTTTTCATAGTTTTTTCAAAATCAATACACAATTCGAACACAAATTAAAGCTAAACTATAAACATAAACAAAACAACGAAACAATTTAATTTAAAACAATAATTTACTCAGTGTCTGAATTAAGTATTTGGAAGGAGATAAACCTATGAGAGACGATAATTTTTTTAACAATAACAATAATAATAATGAAAATGATATAAATAATAGTAACAATACAAACCAAGAAATGAACAACAACAATTCTATAAATAATGAAGTAAATACAAATGAAACAATAATTATTGAAGAGAATGGTAATCCAATTAGTGAAAATGAAGTAAACTTTAGTATAGTGAATGTCGAAGATGTTTCTAGCAATGAAATGGGGGTATCTAGTATGTTCAATGAAAAAGATGAAACAATTTATAATCAAACTACTTCAGATAGTCAAAGTACATTTGCTGAGCAAGTGAATCCAGAGAATCAACAAACAACAAATCAACCAAACTTTACATTTGGCGAGCAAGCTTATGGAAATCAAGAAGAAAAAACACATCAATCAAATGATACGTTTTCCGGACATAATGTAAAGGAATTAAAAAAGAAAAAAGTACGCAAGTTCTTTAAAAAGTTTTCCGGATTGGTTGCCGCAGCAGCAGTATTTGGATTGGTCGCTGGTGGATGTTTTCAATATGTAAATCAAGGTGGTTTTCAAAAAAATACAGTGGTGGAATCTAACCAAGAGAATTCCCTTGAAACAGATAATAACGATGCAGCAAGCAATGGTGATGTAATATCTACTTCTACTACAAAGCCTACTGTAACGGATGTTTCCACTGTAGTTGAGAATGTTATGCCTGCCATTGTAGCGATTAATTCTTCTTCAACGCAGACAGAGTATGACTTCTTTGGTAGAGTATATGAAAATGAAGTATCTGGTAGTGGCTCTGGTATCATAATTGGTCAAAACGACGATGAAATCTTAATCGTAACAAATAACCACGTAATTAGTGGGGCTACAGCAATTGAAATTGTGTTTAATGACGATTCTAAAGCAATTGCGAAATTAAAAGGTGCTGAACCAGCTTCGGATTTAGCAGTTGTTGCTGTTGATATCAATGATTTATCCAAAGAAACTAGAAGCCAAATAAAAATTGCTACATTAGGAGATTCCGATGAAGTAAAAACTGGTGAATTAGCAATTGCAATTGGTAATGCTCTTGGATATGGACAGTCTGTAACAGTAGGGTATATTAGTGCATTAAACCGCGAAGTATCCTTAGAAGACACAACATTAAATTTACTACAAACTGATGCAGCAATTAATCCTGGTAATAGTGGTGGTGCATTGCTTAACGCTAGTGGTGAAGTAATTGGTATTAACTCTGTTAAATATGCAGATACCAGTGTTGAAGGTATCGGTTATGCTATACCTATTTCAGATGCAATCCCTATCATTAATGACTTAATGAATCGTGAAGATTTAGATGAGAGTGAGAGCGCATATTTAGGAATCCAAGCAAAAACAGTAGATGAAAGTTATTCCCAGGCGTTTAACATGCCAATTGGTGTATACGTAGCCTCTGTAGGTGAAGGTACTCCTGCAGAAGTTGCTGGATTACACAAGGGTGATATCATTACTAATATTAATGGTAAAGATATTAAAAATTCAGAACAATTACAGAGTTTTCTAAGCTATACAAGAGCAGGCACTAAAGTTGAGTTAAAGGTTAGTGTATTAGAAAATGGATCCTATACTGAGAAAACACTAGAAGTAACACTAGGTAGCCGTCCATCAAAATAATTGTAGATATTAATATTTGTCCAGTGAATTGTGATAACGAAATAAATGTAGATAGGAATGTAAAAAAAGGAACGTCAGAATGAATGACGTTCTTTTTTTGTGTGTGCCAGGCATGGCACTAATCTAGCTAGTGAAAGTCTAGCCACGGGTATTTACCGCCAAGTGTAGTGAACCACAAGTTGGTACCAGTAATGGTATAGATGAAGGAAGTGGTGTAGCAAACTTCTCGAGCCTACGAACAGAAACTTAATCAGGCAATTAGGTGGGTAAGATTGCACAACAAATCAAAGCCCAAAAGGTAAACGTAAACCGAAGTTGTAAATTAAGAGGTTGTGGAAGGAAAGATTAGTGTCTTACCCTGGGAGGCCCTACCCACATATCAAATGATATGGTCGAAAAAGGTTTAGGGAGGGAGTCAGACGATGTCATAGTAGGCGTAACAGCTGAAGGACTGAAGCGATTTATAGTACAAATCGCTACTTATAAAATAATACATTAGCCAGAAATCAGATGAATAAGAAGAGTAGGAACGTAACCGAGGGATATTATTTATATCGAGAGGGGCGATGT
>OJJJ01000056.1_pt1 | contig 81346 bp, 76 predicted proteins | sample 1596311 | NCBI WGS metagenome assembly OJJJ01 (sample SAMEA4350140, study PRJEB24818) | metagenome | biome: human; feature: gut; material: faeces | place: Denmark | collected 2013-09
TTGCCCACGGACTTCCTTCAGATTCGCAATCGCTCACGACACCCTTGTCTTAGGCTATGTCTTTCCCACTACTAGGGCAGACTAGGGACTTTAACCCATAAGATTGTGCCCATGCTGGGCACACTAAGAAAAGGCATGGTCCATTGACCACGCCTTTGTGTATCCAGATATAATTGCACAACAGATATCTGTCAATACATAAATTATATATGGTAATTATTGTAAATTCAAGTTTTAAATCTAAAATATTATTCTAATGTATAATCAATAAAGCTTATATTTAGATCTACGTTCCCTTCAATTCCTGGTATCTTTCCTGTATCAGAGTATTGTAACATTTGAAACTGGTATGGAAATGCAATCTTATTTCCATAGTATGCAAACCACTTGTCATAGGCAGTTAACCTAGTTAAATCAATATGCATAATCATTCCTTTTGTATTTGAATATATCATAGGTTTATAACCCGCTGCCTTTATTGCTTCACAAAATGCAATGGTTATGTCCGTTCGTTCTGCTCTAGTAATATTATTTGCTCTCGCATTATAAAACGTCACATATTCTGTATCGAAAACAATTGGATATGTAATATCATACTCATCTATGTACTCTAATACCATATTCGCTTCTTCAATAGCTTCTTCTACGGTAATTGCTTGAGAGAAAAAGTATACTCCCACTGGAATCCCAGCATTTTTTGCACCTTCCATATGTTTAAGATACATCGGATCAATTTCAAGTGTTCCTTCATTCATACCACGAAAACCTAATCGTATAATCGCATATTCAACTCCTGCTTCTTTCACCTTATCCCAATCAATCTTTGCCTGATATTTCGAAACATCAATCCCCATAATGGACTCTTTAACACCATTTTCATAAAAAACCTTGTAAGCACCCTCATCCACAAGATTTTCCCAGTTCATTGTGTTCATTTCCACACCTTCAAATTTAGGAATAATATAACGTCGATTCTCTTTTCCTAAAATAACTACTCGATTTTCAAGCACGGTACTTCTTGGTGTGATCACGTCACTTTTCCCAGGATCTTCTTGATCTGCTTCAACATATGCACCATATGTTAGATTTTCTATGGTTACTGCACCATTTTTCAACATAATGTTGCCTGCAATCTCACCAAGAAACTCCTCCGATGAAATATAAACAGGTGCCTTTATTGACAGTTTGTCCTCAAATTCCTCAAGCGTAGAGTAATCATTATAGTTTAAAATAAATTGATCATTATAAACGGCTTCTAAATAGTGCTCATTCTTAATTTTGTACGAATAGGACGCTGTTTTAATATTCATATCCATTCTAGCAGTCGTAATATTATTCGATGCTTCCTCAACATAAGATAGATGAAATAAGGACTTCAAATAATCGTCAACATCAAGAGAAGTATACTTTGTAAAATCCTTCGCATCTATCATCGAAACCTTATTAGGAATTTTAGAATCGGCTGATGAATAGGTTAAAAAAGCCAATTGCTGAGAATCGTCCTCAGAAAATTTACCAAGGATTGGACAAAGATTTTTAATATCTCCTTGCAAATCATAATCCCAGTTAAATTCAACTAACTTTTCTCCATTATCAAGAAGTATACGGAATCTATCATCATAGCGATCATTTGTAAATTCATTCCGATAATACACTTTTATATTCTCGTCAGAAAAACATAGATACTCATATCCAAAAAGACGTTCTACACTGATTTGAAATGATGTAACATGTTGATTACTCTTCTCACTTATCATCGATTCAAGGTTATCTATGTAATGATATGTTTTTTCTTTCGTTATTGCTCCTGCATCGGTATGTATTCCACTTCCTTGATTTATTACTGGATTACTTTTGTAATTTTCTTGTACATAACGAACACTTAGAACAGCTCCAGCACTTAGTAAACATAGTAATTCAAAAATTGCGATACCCTTCCATGCATTAAAGCGTTTCTTTTTTGTATCCATTGTAAAAGAGGCAAGTTTTTCCTTCGTATCTTCAAGTTCCCGCATAATAATACTTATATATTCTTTCGCTTCTTCATACTCTATTGGATTCTTTTGCTTTTGAATGCTAACCTCTTCTTTATCATTCATTGGCTCTATCTTAGCATTTTCAAGAACTTTGTCATCACCCTCCGGTACGGAAGGGATATTTTTTATTTCTTCCATAGTTCTCCTCCTTTGCATCTTCGTAATTTTAATATAGCAAGATTCGACTTCATTAGCAACCTAATATTTCCTATTGTGAAGAAAAAAGAAGCAGATTCGAAAACATTTACTGCTTATCAAACCTGCTTCCTATTGATTTACATTTTAATTTACTCTTTTATTTACGTTTTGAATTTATAATCACAAAACCAGCTGACATTAATAACAATCCACCCATATAAAAGACCGTTCCATTCATTAATCCTGTCTGTGGTAATCCCTGTGGAATATCATCCTCTTCAATATCTATCACAATATCATCTTCGGCCCCATCCTCTGTTGTGTTTCCATTTCCTGTATCTGGAGTTCCTCCAGGTACTGAAGTATCCTCATCAATATCTATAAAGTCATCATCAGAATCATCCACATCAGTAGGCGGGGTAGGTGTCACCGTTGGCTCTGGTGTCACTGTTGGCTCTGGTGTCACTGTTGGCTCTGGTGTCACTGTTGGCTCTGGACTTACCGTTGGCTCTGGTGTCACACTTGGCTCTGGTGTCACTGTTGGCTCTGGTGTCACCGTTGGCTCTGGTGTCACCGTTGGCTCTGGTGTCACTGTTGGCTCTGGTGTCACTGTTGGCTCTGGTGTCACTGTTGGATCTGGTGTCACCGTTGGCTCTGGTGTCACACTTGGCTCTGGCGTCACTGTTGGCCCTGGTGTCACTGTTGGCTCTGGTGTCACTGTTGGCTCTGGACTTACTGTTGGTTCCGGTGTCACACTTGGCTCTGGACTTACCGTTGGCTCTGGTGTCACACTTGGCTCTGGACTTACCGTTGGCTCTGGTGTCACACTTGGCCCTGGTGTTATCGTTGGCTCTGGCGTCACTGGTGGGTCAGGTGTTACCGTTGGTTCTGGTGTCACACTTGGTTCTGGTGTCGCACTTGGCTCTGGCGTCACTGTCGGTTCCGGTGTCACCGTTGGTGTTGGTGTTACACTTGGCTCTGGCGTCACTGTCGGTTCCGGTGTCACCGTTGGTGTTGGTGTCACACTTGGCTCTGGCGTCACTGTCGGTTCCGGTGTCACCGTTGGTGCTGGTGTCACACTTGGCTCTGTCGTCACTGTCGGTTCCGGTGTCACCGTTGGTGTTGGTGTTACACTTGGCTCTGGCGTCACTGTTGGTTCCGGTGTCACCGTTGGTGTTGGTGTTACACTTGGTTCTGGCGTCACTGTTGGTTCCGGTGTCACCGTTGGTGTTGGTGTTACACTTGGTTCTGGCGTCACTGTTGGTTCCGGTGTCACCGTTGGTGTTGGTGTTGCACTTGGCTCTGGCGTCACTGTTGGTTCCGGTGTCACCGTTGGTGTTGGTGTTACACTTGGCTCTGGCGTCACTGTCGGTATCGGTGTCACCGTTGGTGTTGGTGTTACACTTGGTTCTGGCTTTGGAATTTCACCAGTGAAATCATTTTTATGAATTTCACCTGAACTATTTTCAACGATATTACCAATGACTGATCCATTATGGGTAGCCTTAATATCAACATATGCATTTGGTGCAAAAATAACTCCCATATTGGTTTCACCAAAAGCAACGGTTCCATTATAAGAACCAAAGTTCCACATTACTTTACCAGCAACAGGATTCCATTGATCTTTCTTTATACCATCAATCGTTATATCCTGCTTAAATTCACTTCCATCATAATCTGTTACATTAATAATCAAAGAATCTATGGCAGACCCTGATACACTTGTAATATTAATTGGTTTACTTAGTAGCTCCTTTGCAGAAATTGAAATGATATTTGCACCAGGAACGCATACAATATTACCATCTTTATAGGTAGTTCCTTCCGTATTTGGCATACTAGATAGATTCGTTGCTAAAGTACGCAATTGTTGGAATGCCTTGCTAAAATCAATTTTATAATCTGAATATTCAATATTATATATACCAGTAATATTGGATAAGGTTCCGATCTTAACCATTTTTCCACTAATTGAATCTTCACCATACCATTGATCCTCTTTGACAATCTTATATTGATTTCCTAGAATCAATGGATCTGCCGAACGAAATCTCTCTGTAAAGCCCTCATAATTTTGGATTGATTCAACATAGCTTAAGTTGTTTCCTTGACTATTATGAGAATTCCCTACATTTGATATAGCATATAATAATTTCGTACCAATATTGCCTTCCATGTCAACAGTTGGTTTAAACTCATTTGAGAATACAGAAAAATTAGCTGCACTACCTAATGTTGATTTTCCATCACTGTATTGAAATTGGCTTGCAGTATATCGTTCTGTTTCATAGTGTTTTGAGATTATAATCTCATTTCCCACTTGATTATAACTAACATCAATTGGTTTATTATTGCTAGATGTAATCCATACTCTGCATGATCTATTTTTTAAGTTTGTTATCGTCAGTTGATAAGAACCACTCTTATTTACATCACGGTAGCTATCATTTTTTCCATCACCATCAGAGTCAGCAGGATTAAAATTAAAACCACTGTTCCCCCTAGGTCCTTCGCCGGACATATCTCCGCCAAAGCTTAGGTAAATATTATAATACGTGTTTTGAAACATCTTACTAGCATCAATGTTTATCGTTATTGAATCACGATTACTAATAATCAATCCATCTTGTGTGCTTGCGAAAGCTTTGGTTGTCATACACGTAGCAATTACTGAACAAATAAGAAATAACACCATTACTTTAGCAAAAAGACGCTTTTTGTGATACATATTACCACTCCTCTCTTATATAACTTATTCTGATTCAGATACGTATCTTTTGTATCCTATAAAAGAATATTGCAGTCAATATTCAGAGATTAGTCTCCACTTAGCGCCTCGTTTTTAAAGAAAAACGTGGTTAAACTTAGAAAAACGGACATTCTTATCCGCTTATGCTACTTATTTATATGCAATTATAAGTACAGTTCATAATATGCATGAATACTTACGAATGAATAAGTCCATCCCCCTGCATAATGAAACATTTTAATTACAATCAAAACTATTTAGCAGATATGAATACTCCACTTTACAATACATAAATAAACTATAAAGTACAAAAACTTAAACAGTAATCATTATTGATATATTGTATTAGTAAAATACTATATCTAGAAAAGAATTTCAACCCCTTTTTTTAACTTTGTTTAATATTTCCATTAATGGTCTTTTTTGTAATCACTTTCGTGTATTTTTAGGTAGAAATGATAGGGTAGCTAATTTATATAAGTGTAAAACCATGGCTTCTGCACATACTAGCTCTTGAAAGGATGGTGTTATATGAATTTAATTAACAATGACAAAGTGCCAATTGGATTTAGCATGGCCCTTGCAAAAGATATGAACGCATTATCAGCTTTTTCAGAAATGAGTCATAAGGAAAAAGAAAATGTAATTAATCACTCCAGACAAATAGAATCCAAAGATGAAATGTCGCAGTATGTTTCTAGTTTAGCAAACTCAAACAAAACTTTTTAAAATCAAGACTAGGGTGGAAAATATTTTTAGATATATAATTAAGAAATTATAATTCTAGAAAACATGTCTTCCCCCTAGTCTTTTTTGTAAAATTTTTATTTAAAATTTCATTAAAATATGTTAAAAATGCTATGATAATAACATTTTTATGTTGTATTCTTAGTTTCTTTTACTTATAATAGGTAGTAAATGATGTCTATTTTCATATAACATCTTGTCTTGTTTTTCCCTCCTCACCTTATACTTCCGACATTCAAAACACAATTAAGTCTTGACAAATCGCCATAACATGATAACATACTTCTAAGCGAAATGTATAATTGTATACAATTCTACAAAATGATTTTAAACATAATTACAATTATTTTGCAATGAAAATTTCATTGTAATTATAATACTTATTTTTAGCCTTCGTTTTCATTCGTGTTATTAAATATTTTATGTGGTAAATTACATAGGAATAGATACGTTGATAAAGGTTTAAAAAACTAAAAAGATGGCAGTGGGCTTCTATCTATTAATGAAGAACATTTATATAATTTTGCCAGAGCAAAGAGAAAGGAATATGGTTTTATATGGAAAATAACTTAAACAAAATGATATTACCTGAGTATGTTCTTGATATACTCAAAAATAGTAACCGTGTGATTTTCCCAGAATCTAGAGAGGAGCTTGTAGAGCTTTCCTTCGGTGATTCAAAAAATTATCATGAAGTAAAATATGATGTTGAGGGCAAGGGAAGTGTTCTTGAAGCTACTGTAACTCGTTGTAAAAATGGTGTTGTTATTAACTATCCAGAAGATTATATGAGAAGACGTGACCCAGATTGTACAGTGGTTGCTGATCATAATCCAACCGATAAGCCAAAATTTACAGACAGATATAATGAAGAATTTGATACTTTAAGAAATGAGACATTTGATTGGTTAAAGAAACAAGATTTAATTCTTACAGCATTTAAAGCGGGTGGAAATGAATATGGCTATGATGCTCTTTTAATAGCTCCTGCAAATGCTGCGTTCTTTGCATTAGGAATCGCTGACTTACAGTATTATATTAGCTTTAAAGATCTACCAGATGGTTTTTGTCCAAAAGCAATTATCTTTTTAGCACCTCCATTTAGACACACTCGTTTTAATGGAAAGCAGATTGTTGTTCATAACCGACTTGACGACGTTCATGAGCTATATTCATATAACTTATATCCAGGTCCAAGTGCGAAAAAAGGTGTATATGGTGTTTTACTAAACATCGGTGAAAGAGAAAAATGGACGACTGTACATGCTTCTACTGTTAAAGTTATCACTCCATACGACAATGAAATCGTAATTATGCATGAAGGTGCTTCTGGTGGTGGTAAAAGTGAAATGCTTGAGGCCGTTCATAAGGGAATGGATGGAAGAATTGTATTAGGTAAAAATATTGTTTCTGGAGAAAAGACATATATCGATTTGATGGAAAATAGTGATTTATTACCGGTTACTGACGATATGGCACTTTGCCATCCAGGAATGCAAAACAATAGCCATAAACTAGTCGTTCAAGATGCGGAAGATGGATGGTTTATTCGTCTTGATAACATTACTGGTTATGGTAGTGTACCTCAATACGAAAAGATTTTCTTACAGCCTGAGAAACCTTTAGTATTCTTTAACTTACAGGCATGTCCAGGATCTACATGTATGCCTTGGGATCATACACTAGATTCAAACGGTAAACCTTGTCCAAACCCAAGAGTTATTCTTCCAAGAGATATGGTTCCTAATTCCATTGAAGAACCAGTGGAGATTGATGTAAGAAGCTTTGGGGTTAGAACACCTCCAACAACAAAAGAAAATCCAAACTATGGTATTTTAGGTTTATTCCACGTACTTCCTCCAGCTCTAGCTTGGATTTGGAGATTGGTTGCTCCAAGAGGTTATAATAACCCAAGTATTATTTCTTCTAAGGGCTTAACAAGTGAAGGTGTTGGTTCATACTGGCCATTCGCAACTGGCAAGATGGTAGATCAAGCAAATCTATTATTAGATCAAGTCCTTAATTCTACAAACACTAGATACTTATTAATACCAAATCAGCATATTGGTGCATATGAAGTAGGCTTTATGCCACAATGGATTGCACGTGAATATATTTCAAGAAGAGGTAGTGCAAAGTTCAAACCAGAACATTTTATTGAATCTCGTTGTTCCTTATTAGGTTTCAGCCTTGATTCTGTTAAAATAGATGGTCACTACATTAGAAAGTCCTTCTTACAGCCAGAACTTCAAAAGGAACTTGGAACAGAAGGCTATGATGAAGGTGCTAAGATGCTTGTTGATTTCTTTAAAGAAGAAATTGTTAAGTTTAATACACCAGAATTAAACCCAATTGGAAAACAAATCATTGAATTATTCTTAAACGATGCTTCTGTTGAAGATTATACAAAGATTATTCCAATGAGATATTAATTTAGCGTTTAAAATGGATGTTTCTTTCTAAAATTGCAGCTCCCCAAAGCTTTATGCATTGGGGAGCTGCTTGTAATATTCATTGGATAAAATTTTCGAATATACATAGTTTCATAGTAACTTTTTACATGTAAAAACATTAAAACTACATTACTTGGAGGGAATAACATGGGGACCATTGCAAATGTGTTTGCTGTTATTATTGGAGGTATCATTGGCTTATTATTAAATGATAAGCTTGAAAAAAGATTTGAAGAATCACTCATGCAAGCACTTGGTCTTTGCGTTCTATTTATTGGCGCTGGCGGAGCATTTACAGGGATGTTAAAGATTATGAATTCAGAGCTTTCTACTAGCGGGACCATGCTTATGATAGTCTCATTATTACTAGGTACGTTTCTAGGTGAAATTGCCCGTATTGAAGACCGATTAGAGGGACTTGGTGAACGTTTAAAAAAGCTTGTGAAAGCGAATGGTAATAATCAGTTTGTGGAAGGCTTTCTATCGAATACATTGGTAATCTGTGTTGGAGCAATGGCTGTTGTTGGTTCTTTAAATGATGGACTGCTTGGTGATCCTTCCATGCTTTATGCAAAATCTGTTTTAGATGCAATTGTTACTATGGTTTTTGCTGCGACATTAGGAATCGGTACATTATTTGCTGCACTACCTCTGGGTATTTATCAAGGAGCTATCACTATTTTATCACGCTTTATTGCACCTTTTTTAAATGATGCTTTGATCTCTGATTTATCTTTCATCGGATCGATATTAATATTTGGAGTAGGAATTAATTTAGCTTTCGGGAAAAAGTTTAAGGTAGGGAATATGCTACCTGCCATATTAATTCCAGTCTTTTATCATTTGTTCTTTTAACAATTCTTAATAACTAAACTCTACACAATATCACAATTAAATTACATATTAATAAGAGACAGTAGTAACTACTTACAACTGCCTCTTCTTTAATTTTAAACAATTTAAAAGAAAAATAGTATTTGTTATCACTTTTATCTCTAATACTTATGTAATGTTAGAAAACTTTCTAAGGAATTCCGAAATCTGTTCTCGAATTAACTTTCCTTCCTTCGTATTTTCCCATAATAAATTAGTACGCTTATTGTAATCTAGTGTAGCTATTGTATCCGATAAAAGATGTATTTCCTTAACTATATCTATAAATAGATTTGAATTATCATTTCTTTCTACTTCATCATTTTCCTTTAGTATCCGATTATTCATAAAACTGCTAAATTCAACAAAGAAGGTCAATAAGTGTTCACTATCTCTTGCAAGATATTCAGTATAATCAATTGAAAATTCTCTAAATTCTTCCTCGTATTTTTCAACAATACCTAATATACCTCCCCCTGTCTCTAACTCCCAAATTATATTTTGTGTTAAGTTTCTCAACTCAAACCACTGATAACAATATTGCTCAGCAATTTCCTGCTCAAATCCTTTATTATCTTCTTCTCTTGATTTTTCAATCAAGCAAAAACATAGAAGAATAATTCCAATAATACCAATAACAACAATTGTCTTTTTAAATTCCTTATCTTTAAACCTATAATAGCCTTCTCTAAAACGTTTCTTAAATATACGATACGTGATTATAAAACATATTAATATTAATAGAAATGATACAAAGAAGAATATTTGCATAGTTTTTATATTATTATCTTCAAATGTTAATCGAAATGTCATCGGATATATTGTATAGTATTTTAAATTATTATAATATAATATCATTAAAAAAATCCATTCAACCATAAGAAAGATAATAAGTACTGGAATTATAAAATTTCTCTTATTTTGTTGTCTAAAGAGATTCTCTTGACTTTCTGTATTTATCCTCTTTTTTTCATAATCAGTAATATCCACCATAACAATCCCACTTCCATCTTCTTATTTTAATCTTATTCCCAATTATAACATGATAAACTAATTATAAAAATTAAATTATATTTATATTTATCCTCTCTATTTCATCTTCTCTGATAGATATATAATAAATCTGAAAGAATATAAAAATGAAAAAAGCTACCTATGAATCTCTTATATAATAAAAATTCATAGATAGCTTATTAAATTTTTAAGTACTAATACGCTAAAATTTCATATCCATCCTCTGTAACTGCAACGGTCACTTCCCATTGCGCAGATGGCATTCCATCCTCGGTATATACCGTCCAATCATTGGCATCATCCACATAGATTTGGTCGGTCCCCATATTTACCATAGGCTCTATTGTAAATACCATACCTGGTACCATTAGCATTTCAGTACCTTTTTTCGTAATAAAACTTACAAATGGTTCCTCATGAAATTCTAAACCAACTCCATGACCACCGATTTCTTTTACAATGGTGTAACCATTTTTCTTCGCGTGATCATGAATTGCTTGCCCCATATCACCAAGGAAGTTCCAAGGTTTTACTTGTTCAAGACCAAGTGCAATACACTCCTTCGTTACTTCAACAAGTTTTCGTTTTTCTTCACTTACATTTCCTATGCAGAACATTCTTGAAGAATCTGAATAATATCCATCTACTATTGTAGATACGTCAATATTAACAATATCTCCATCCTTTAAAATATCATCTTCGGATGGTATCCCGTGGCATACTTGACTATTAATCGAGGTACAAACACTCTTTGGAAATCCTTCAAATCCCAGTGGTGCTGGAATTCCGCCAAGTTCTTTTGTTTTATTATAAACCAATTGATCCACTTCTTCCGTTGACATACCAGCTTTAATATTCTCAGCTACATAATCAAGAACAGCAATGTTTACCTTACCACTTTTTCTGATTCCATCAATTTGCTCTTTCGTTTTAATGATATCGTGAGATGGGACCATGTGACCTTGTCTTCTATAGTTATCAATTTTATCATCAAATGCGGCATGGCACACCTTATATTTCTTGCCACTACCACACCAGCATACATCATTTCTACCTAACTTAACTTGCATACTTACCTCCATACTACCCAAAGGTGGCTTAAAAAAGCTCCCTTTGTTCTTTACTTTAACTTTCTTTTTTTATTTAAGTGATTCTACTTAACTATGAGCTTTCTTTTCATAAGTATAACATTGCTTCCGGTACTGGCTTGGTGTACACCCTATTGTTTTTACAAAAGCTCTTGTAAATGCTTCCTGCGATGAAAATCCATAATCCATTGCAACATCTAAAAGTCTTCGTTTTGTTTGTTTTATTTCAAGTGCAGCCAAGCTCAACTTTCGTTTTACAATGTATTCTTTGAAGGTGAATCCAACATACTCATGAAACTTTGAGGAACAATAATAAGAGGAATATCCTACATATTCCGACATTTGCTCTAATGTTGGATTCTCCTTTATATTATCCTCTACCCATTCAACCATTGTTTCTATCGTTGTTACTGACAAATCAAATCACTCCTTACTTGTATCATATCATGATTTCCATCTAAAAACTTGATATAACTTGCAATTATATTGCTCTAAATCTCATCATTTATAATTAATAATTCCTTTTGAATCTTTTTTGAAAAGCTTTTAAATACCTGATCATATGCATGGTCTATCATATTAAGTAGCTCGTCATCCGATATTTTATCTATATAAATCGTGTTCCAATATGGTTGCTGAACTGGTGGACAGTGATACCCTCTTATCACTATACCAGGATATGCACTCCTGTAAAAATCGCCAGTACCCATGTCACACTTTAATGTTATTTTATAATCTTTTGGATGCGGGTATATTTGTGTTCAATATACGCTTTGGGTTTACTCATACAGTATTGCATAATTTTATCAACATTCATAATCTGCTCCTGATTATTTGTTTCTTATTACTCAATAAAGATTTTAAAATATCTAAATATTGAATATGTGTTTCTTATTAAAATTATATATTCCACACTAAATCCATGTATTTTACTTGGTAGTTTCTTTACTGTTATCCACATGTTTGCTAAGTATCAACCTTGATTTTTTCATATACATTACTTAAAGATGCTTTATTATATATTACTTATAGATGAAATCCTATAAAATATCTATATACTTTAATTGAGCTAATTATACTATACTTACCCTCATAACACAAATTGAGCAAGGTATAAAACCTTGCCCAACTTTTTAACTCTTTTTTACTTATATCTATAGCCCTTATTCAATTTAATAGCTACAAACTAAAAATATGGTCTTAACTATAATTTTTTCTTCACTGGTACATAAATATCCATTGTAGAATCTGGTCTGGCATGACAACGTTCATCATAGAATTCAAAGTCATTCTTCTCTTCATCAAAAACATATTCACTATTTGGAAACCATTCTTCAAAAATATATTTCCATGTTGATTTAACAATATTCGAAAATACATTATCATCCGTTGACTCATCTGATAAATCAACAGGAGGCGTTGTAAATACCATATAGTCTGCTTCTGGAACCTGGGCCGTTATCATATCTTCGGTTACTTTTAAAAAGTCCTCCACGATAACTCCCAATAAATATTTCACATTACCACTTTCTGAAGAAGGGATGCATATCCCTACTTCACCATGTTTCGGCGGATTTAACTGTTTATACATTTTACTCTCTAAATTTTCGCCCGTGTATGTTTCCCAATATGCTGCGACATCCTTTGTATAATTACTTTCTATATTTGTTTCAATACCATAACCTGCAACTTTGAATGCAGACTTTTTCATAAAAACAGGATTCATAATAAAACCTCCGATATTTGATGTATTATTCGGGTCCCATAAAGCCATTCTTGCAATGTACAAGGTGGGGCTATAGCCAAATTCTTTACGAAATGCTTTTGAAAAACCACTGGCAGTTTGAAAACCAAATTCCATTGCAACATCTATGATTTTCATATCATTTAGAAGCTCGCATCTTGCCAATGACAGCCTTCTTCCCCTTACATAGTCCATTACTGGAATGCCATTGCATAGACAAAAAACTCTGCAAAAGTGATATACCGAGTAGCCAATATGCCTCGCTATATCTTTTGTTGATATTTCTTCTTTTATATGCTCTTCGATATATTCAATGCATCGTTCTATGTCATTGCTATAATTCAATATTCATCGTTCCTTTCTCCGTACGGTGATTTTAGTATAGCATTTCAATTCGAGAGTTGCTGTTCCTGTTTTGCTAATATGCACGACTATTTTCTAACTTCATCAACCATTCAAGTTGACTATCGATAAAAGCTTCATCGATACATTTAAGGCCATAAATCTCAATGATCGTAGCCTGTAACTGATAGTGATAAATTCCAATTAAATCATAAAAGGAGTTTCTCTCATCCACTGATACTTCTCTATATTTTAAATAACCAACTAAGAATTGCTCAAGAGCATTTTTCGATTTACCAAATCATCTTTATTAAAATTAAAGTAATCTGTCCGATTACACATAACCATAATATCATACATAGGAAATGCTAAACTTGATGTATCAAAATCTAAAAAATAATATTGTTGCTTCTTAGTTACAAGTATATTCCCCCTATGTAAATCACCATGGCTAAAACCTTTTGGTAGTAACTCTACCCTGCTCCATACCTTTTCACCATATCGAATGAAATCGGCTATTTTTACAGGATCATAATTTTTTTCTTTTAATAATTCGATATATCGATCTATGAAAAACCTTTTATCATGTTTGGGTAATATTCCTTTATATTCAGACATTATCTTATGCATATTACCAGTCAGTTCACCAATTTTCTCAAGACCTTCCATCTCATCTGGCTCTCTTCCTTCAATATATTCTAACATTATCAGCATCACTAACTCATTTTGGACCAATATATGCGTATACGGCTTCTTTGACAATGTCATCATAATCTCAGGTACAGGAAACTGTCTTTCATGAAGATATAATAACACCTCTACAGATTGCTTTGCAGTATCTGCAAATGCATTTGATATAATTTTTACAAAATATTTTTCATTGCTATTTGAGGCTATATACGATACGCAACCACCCTCTCGTAATACTTTGATATCACTCATATTGAAATGATAGTTTTTGTTGATTTCATCGAGCAAATACTTTTCTTCTAACATACTACTATACTAATTGTTTGCCCATTTTTTGTAAATATTAAATTATTGTAATTCTTTTGTCACATGAGAAATGCTTCTTTTTTATTCTTAAATCATTTCCATAGGAATAATCTCCAAAAATCAATATCAAAATGTTATAGTAAATAGGAATAAACAAAAAGAAGCATTGCATAAAAATGATTAACTGAAATATAAAGGTGAAGCCATTATGATGCCAGATGATTTAAAACGAAAATTAAGACAATTACGTAAACTTGAATCTCGTATTCGATTTAAAAATATACCATCGAATTCAAGTAACAAATATATTTGGGATGAATATTTTTCCACCAAAGACGAAGAGAACCGTTTTGTGAAATATAATATGAATCTCTTATTAGAAATGAATCATGATCAATTAAAAGAAGTTTTTGCTGAATATTCTTGTCATGTTTACTATCAATTCAATAAAGAAAATGGATTTAGTTCTTTTGATTCACATGATACCTCGCTCCTTAGAACCTTAGAACTTCCTCCATATGCTTCCGCTGATGATATTAAAGTTAAATTTCGAGAATTAGCCAAAAAGTATCATCCTGATACTGGCGGAGACAATGATACATTTATTGAACTTGTGAATACTTATAAAAAATTAATGGACGAAATTTAAATTCAAATAACCGCAAACAGGGAAATGTTTTTTCCTATTGCCTATGTTATCATTCAATTAGTAAAAGAGCTTGCAAGCATATTTTTACGAAAGGGGGGGAGGTATATAAATGAATAACCTTAACATTATTCAAAGTAGTCTTGATTATATCGAAGATAACTTAAAAACCAACATTACCGCAGAAGAATTAAGTAGTATAGCTGGATTTTCACTGTTCCATTACTACCGAGTATTCCAATCTGTTGTAGGCTTGCCTGTTATGCAGTATATTCTTCATAGACGGCTAGTCAATGCTATCTATGAAATAAGCTGTGGTAATAAAATGATTGATGTGGCACAAATGTATGGTTTTGAAACTCATGCTGGCTTTTTTAAAGCCTTCAAACGTGAGTATGACTACTCTCCCTCAGAGTATCTAAAACATCATAAGGTACAAAAACCTTATAAAATCGTTTTAAAACAGGAGGGACATATTATGATAAGCAATAAAAAGATTAGTGAAATGCTTGTAAACTGGAATTTAAAAGATGAAAAAATAGGAACATTTTATTATGAATCTAGCGGAGTAAAATCAGAAAATACATGGTATATTGGTGATGATTATTTGATGAAATCTGGAGCAAATCTTACAAGACTTAAACTACACAATGATATTGCTATGGCAGTACAAAAAGCTGGTTTGGAAACAACGGTTCCTGTCCCAAGCTTAGATGGGAAAGATTATGTACTAGAGGGAGACACTTATTTTTGCTTAACGACAAATCCGAAGGGTAATTGTATCATAGCAAAAAATCTATTTGATGAAGCTGATAAAACTACAGCCTTGAATATGGGAGAAGTTCTTGGTCAACTTCACAAAATCTTAAAGAAACATGATAAATATATCATTTGTAACGATAATAATTTATTTCATACGATAAAAGATTGGGGGATTCCAAAGGTAAAACAGGTGATTAATTTACCTGAAGATTTTTATCAAGATTACATTGATAAGTTTGGTGAATTATATAAGGATCTACAAACACATGCGATTCATCGCAATCCAACACCAAGTGACTTTATAATGCGTGATGGTAAGCCGGTTGGATTCATTCAATTTGAATTATCAGAACGTAATATCCGCATATTTGACCCTTGTTATGCTGCTACAGCTATCTTAAGTGAGTGTTTTGAAGAAAATAGTAATATTAAGTTTTTTAACTGGATCGACTTATACAAAAATATAATCAAAGGGTATGATAATGTTACAAAACTTTCTAAGACAGAAAAACAGGCATTACCATATGTAATCATATCGATTCAAATGATATGTGTTGCTTATTTTAGTGACACTGGAAAATATGCTGAACTCGCTAAAATTAATAAGAACATTTTAGAGCTACTAGTTCAAAATAAGGAAGCATTAATGATTAATTAAGATCATAAGAAAAGATTTTAAAAAATTTGATTTCATATTAATCTTTATATTAAATGAAAGTCACATTACGATCTAAAATAAAGGTTAGTTAAATATCAAAAAGGAACCAATTCCGGTTCCTTTTTGTATCTACATATACGTTACCCCTTCTTCTTCGTTTTTACTTTTTTTACCGTATTATCGATATTCCTGCATTGTAAGCATCTTACCCCTTATAATGCTAAAAAATTTATTATAAGAATTTAGTTCTGCAGATTTTAAGTTTGGAAAATATATTTTAAATTGTGAGTAGGCAGGATATAGCATCGAAGCACCTACTTTTATTTCTTCTAAATACGGATTTTTTAGAACGCTGCCATTAAAGTTAGGGCCACTTAAAATATCTGATAAACTTGCTACGGTGTTAGGAATACTATAACTACGATCAATTTTATTAATTGGATATAAATATGCACTTCTGAAATTTCTACTATAAACGACTCCATCAATCGAAGCGAACCAATCATTTTCTGGAGAAATATTCACTGCAGTCAATTTGGGAAAGGATTTTTGCATTGCTCTCGTTACGTCTAAATAATATATATATTCAGAATCTTTATCAGGCAAGTAACAGGTTGACGGTATATTTACTACTTTCACATTTGGAAATAATGTAAATATTAATTGAGGAATTCTTATTACACCTTCTGCGATATATAGCGTTTCAACCCCCTCAGCATTTTTATCAAAATAATCGGTGAGCGGTTTTGTATCATCGATAATATAAACCGTTTTTTCACCATTATAAACGTTTTTATTTTCTTTAGAAACATAATAGGTATCTGGTAGTGTAAAATCAATCAGATCTTTTTTTATACCTTGATAGGCATCTTCACTTTCATCTATACTGTTATCTTCAACCTCTTGTTTTTCATTCCATAGATTTAAACCTTGCAAATACTCGTTGTATTCACCAAATCCGGAACCAGGTGTCAAATATATCTCCGGTGTATTTTCAAATGGACTCTTTTGATATAAACTTCCATTTTGTGAAAACCAGTACTTATTATTCGATATTTCTATTTCTTGTAAGTTTAAGGCATATTTTAAGTTTTCTTCACACATCAAATATCGGATCTTCGAATCTAACACTACTGTTTTATCCTCTTTAGCAATTGGATATGCTACCAGTATAGTAAAGTCTTTACTATAGAGTACTCCATCCTTAACACTAAAATCACCATTATTTTGATCGATATTAATTGTTTTTAATGCAGTAAAATGCAAAAACATATTATAATATTTATTATAATACTTGTATGTACTATTAAATTTTTCTGGTAATACAAGTTCCTCCAAAAAATTGTTGTAACTCATTGTATTTATAGTCGAAACAGTGCTCGGAACAATAAATTTTTTTTCTTTTTTACCGCATGGATACAATAACAATGTAGAACCGCCCTTTGAGTATAAAACACCATCTATGGTTTCTAATTCTTTATGATCCTTATGAACGGTAATCTTTTCTAATTTAGGACATCGAAATCCAATAACTTTACTCATATAACTTGATTCTTCCATTATTTCATATAATAATTGATGAAATGATAAATTAGCTGGTATACTAAGTTCTTCTAGATTAGCGGCATTCCTTATTTGCATTGGATCAATTGTTGTTACTGATTCCGGTATGTTAAAAACCTTTATTGGAGAATTATCTGGATACCATTCTAAGCTTTTCATATCTTTTGTATATAAAATCCCGTCAACTGAAGTATACTTTAGATTTTCATCTGGTATCATAACTTCCGTTAATTGATAAAAACCAAGATTTCCGCTTAATTCCTTCATTTCTTGTCGTAACCATATCTTCTTAAGGTTTTTTGATAAAGTAAGTGATGTTGTTGTATTTTCCTTTATAAACATTGCCTTATCTAGATAAACCACCTCATCTGGCAACACAATCTTAGTGATAGGATTTTTATTTGGATACAATTTGATCATAGTTAAGTTACTTGAATATAAAATTCCTTGATTTAATACAAATGAGGTATTTCCTTTTGATAGATATACTTTATTAAACTGATTATTACCTGTATTTAAAATACTAGTAAGTGCACTTGGTATCGTTATTGTATTTGATTTTTCTATTGTTTTAATCATAGATAAATCTAAAAGTGTTAAAGTATCTGGAAATACCAAGTTCTCTTCGATACGTGCTTGCGGCCAAAAAAGAAGTAAAGTTTTCTCTTTGTTATAGAGGATTCCATCTTGTGAAGCCAATACCCCATTTTCTTTATGAACGTAAACATGGGTAAGGTCTGAATCTTGAAACGAGTCCTTTTGGTAAATAAATAAACTTTTTGGAAATGTAATGTACTTAATTTTTGTATTTGCAAAAGACCCATTTCCTATATAAATTAGGCCTTCCGGTAATGTGACTTTTTCAATATTACTACTATTAAAAGCATTATCCATAATTTTAGTAGTTCCATCAGGAATTGTATATTTTTTCCCCTTTGAGCTTGGGTATTCTATAAGTTCTCTTTTATCTTTGCTAAATAATACCCCTTCTCTTGATATAAATTTTATATTCTTCGGACTTACATTTATAGATAATAAAGCGGGTAATCTAAGACGCAATTCAGTAACCTTCGCCCCTAATGTTATTTCTTTTAAATAAATATTTTCAATTGAAACAGTGGTTACAGTATCAGGTACTATAAACTTGGTCATTTTCTTCCCATATGGATAGTAGATTAATTCCTTCCCATCTTTTGAATATAAAACGCCGTCAATGGATTTATATTCTTTGTTCTTACCAGATACTGATAAACTTTTTACCTTCTGTAAAGATAAATAACCATTCAATGCTGAAAATTCACTTAAACTAGAAGGCAATTCGATTGTCTCTGTATTTGGAAAACGTAAAAACATATTGTCAGGGAGCGTTTTTATCCCCTCTGCAATAATAACTTTTTTTATATTATCATATGTAAGGGATTCTGGTACATTTTTGCTATTCGTCATTACTTCTTTTAACACAACAGTATCATTACCTCTAAATTCTAATTTCATTTTACCTACTTGTATCATAGTTGAACTTGCAGCAACGACTGGGATTTTTGGAATAACCATTGCCATAATTAACAATAAAATAAATAGTCCTTTGCTATAAAAGTTTTTTACTTTCATTTTACACCTCCAAATTAATTCTACCTACAGCTCCTCAAAATAAGTTTATGCAAACAACTCATTTCCAAAGTTTTCAAATTTATAATACCATATATATGGAATTAAACATATGATTTTTACCTTAATCATCCTATTGAATTAAGCGGACTAATTAGGTATGGAAAACACTCATTGGACAACTTATTAAATTGTAAAAACTTTGCCATCCTCTTATGAATACATAACATAAGATTACTTAAAACTATGATAATAAGGGGGATTCTATATAAATCGTATCTTTTTACGTTATGCATTTTTATGTAACACTTTATTACGCAACGCTTTGTCGACTACTATATATAGTAATTTAAATCATTTTTATTCTATATCTTGTTATTTTGGCTTGACTTTACTTTTTTTTTGTCCTATACTATTTTTGAAATGAACGCCGATAAGTGTACTTAATAGGGAAATCGTACGAGTAAAACTACTTACTTTTACGACGTAATGATATATTTTAAAGTCCCATCATTTGCAGTTGGGCACACTATAACCCAAAGGAGAGCTGAAATGAAAGTTGTAAAAAGAGATCAAAAAGTCGTTGAATTTGATAAAAATAGAATTATCAATGCCATCAATAAAGCCATGCATGATGTCAATGAAGATAATTCTTATGTTGCTGAAGAAATTGCAAATACAATTGAAAATCTAAAAGTTGATCAACTAACCGTAGAAGAAATTGAAAGAAAAGTTATAAAAGAATTGTACTTAGCCAATTTAGATACTGTTGCTGATTCCTATTCTGAATATAAATCACAACGAAAATTACTAAGAAAAACTACTATTAGTAAAACAGATGGTAAGTTTTTATCCAATGATTTTATTAGTAAATATAAACACAGACCCAATCCATTCTCAACGGAACTTGGAAAGTTTGTTTATTATCGTACCTATAGTAGACCAATCCCTGAAGAGAACAGACGTGAAGATTGGTGGGAAACTGTATTCCGTGTAGTTGAATTTAATACAGGTTTGCAAGTAGACGCAATGAAACGACAAGGAATAGAAGTAACAGATTTTATTCTAAACGAATTAAGAATGGAAGCAGAACAAATTTATGACTTGATTTATAACCTAAAATTATTCCCATCCGGAAGATCCTTATGGGTTGCAGGAAGTAAATCCTCTTATCTATTTCCTTTAAGTAATTTTAACTGTAGCTTCTTAGCAATAGATAGTCTAGAAAAGTTCGCAGAAATATTCTTTGTTCTTATGTTAGGAACTGGAGTTGGTCTGTCTGTCCAAAGACAATATGTTGAAAAGTTGCCAAAAGTAAATAGTAAAATTGAAGTAATTCATAAAGCATATGATGCAGTACCAAAGAAATTAAGAAAAGAATATACAGAACTAAAAGTTATTAATAATAATGCAATTGAGCTAGAAATCGGTGACAGCAAGTTTGGTTGGAGCAAGGCCATCGATATGTACTTTGAAATTATTTCTTCCAAACAATATGCTGACGTTGAATTTATTTTCATCAATTATAATAATGTTCGTCCTGAAGGTGAACGATTAAAAACATTCGGTGGTTACGCATCTGGACATAATAACATCAAGCAAATGTTTACTAAGATCGATCGTATTTTCAAGGAGAAAAGACGTAATAATCAAGGACAATGGCAAGTAATCAAACCTATTGATTGCTTGGATATTGCAACTATCATCGCTGAAAATGTTGTATCTGGAGGGGTTCGACGCTCTGCTGAAATCGTATTCTGTGATAGCGACGAACAAGAGGTATTAAATGCGAAGGCGAACTTATATTACCAAGATGAGTCTGGTAATTGGGTAAGTAACACAAATATTTTAAATCGTTCTTTATCAAACAACACCGTTATCTACGAGCACAAACCATCCAGAGTAGATCTTCATAATCATTTCGAAAAATTAAAAGTATCAGGTGAACCTGCTTTTGCTAATTTCGAAGAAATGAAACGAAGAAGAGACGATGTTCAAGGTGGAAACCCTTGTTTTGAAATCATGTTACGTGATCGCGGGGTATGTAATCTTACTGAAGTCAATATGATGGGCTTTGTAAACGAAGATGGCACTTATGATAAGGAAGGATTACTAAAGGCTCAAAAATATTCCGCTCATATTGGTTATCGCATGGCTAGTATTGAATTAGAATTGCATGAGTGGGACCTTGTAAATAAAGAAGATCGATTAACTGGTTGCTCTTTAACTGGTGTTATGGACTTTAGAAATGCAACTAATATTTCAGATGAAGAATTTGGCCAGTTACTAAAGGAACTTCGAAGTGTTGCTAAAAATTCTGCAAACGAATTAGCAGATTTATTAAAAATGAATCGTCCAAAGCTAGTAACAACTGTAAAACCTTCTGGAACAATAAGCCAGTTGCCAACGGTATCCAGTGGAGTTCACTTCTCCCATGCTCCTTATTATATTCGAAGAGTACGGGTAAACGCGCAAGATCCACTAGCAAAAGCAATGCAGGCTGCTAATTTCCCATGGCATCCTGAGGTGGGACAAACAATAGAAAATCATAAAACAAAAGTGTTCGAATTCCCAGTAAAAGCTCCGGAAGGTAGAACAAAATATGATGTTTCAGCAATTGAACAGCTTGAATTATACAAATTGATGATGAAGAATTATGTAGATCATAATGCATCCAATACGATTCATGTACGTCCAAACGAATGGGATGATGTGGAACAATGGGTATATGATAATTGGGACGATATTGTTGGTGTAACTTTCCTCTCCCTTGATGACAGCTTTTATCAGCTACTTCCTTATGAAGCCATTTCAAAAGAAAAATATGAGGAATTGTTAGCAAAACAGCCAAAATTTAATCCATCCATCTTAAGACAATATGAAACCTTTGAAGAAGAATTTGAGATTTTAGATCAAGATTGTGATTCTGGATTTTGTCCAATTCGATAAATCATTTTCTGTAAAAGATTTATTATTCATTACAAAACCTATTCTCTTCTCTGTACCTTAAAAAAGCTTCCTAGATTCTAGGAGGCTTTTTTAAATTATTATGTAATTCAAAATTCATCATGGTAGCCAGTAATGCATCTAAGTAAAAGCTTCTAATTGTATTATATTGTATATTACTATTCAATGTCCATAAATGTCTTAAATATATTTTTTATTTTCTTTCATAATTCCGCACAATTCCTGTTTTATCCTTACGCATCATCCATCTTTATCGAAGCGTATTTTATGTTATAAGGTAAAGCATTATGATTTTATTTTCTCTAACACAAAAAAGAGACTGCCTCAAATGACAATCTCCTCTTTAGTAATTCTATCTAGTTTACGCTAGTTCTATATAATTTCCATCCTTCGTAATTTCAAATAATGGAAGCTTCTTTAAGAATACAATATCCTCTCGATTCGCTGCATCTCCCTCTACTAGAATTGCTGCTTTATGTACGATGTTCGCATTTGCTTTTTCAGCCAAACGCTCTAAGGCTGCCAAAGACTCACCGGTTGAAATAACATCATCGATTAAACACACTCGTTTGCCAGCAACCTTAGCTGCATCTGCTTCATCCAAAAATAAGTTCTGTTCTTCAGTTGTTGTAATCGAATTTACCGTTTCTGATACCACGTTTCTCATATAAGATTTTACTGATTTTCTAGCTACGATAAAGGACTTATGATTTAACAAGCGACTTATTTCATAGGCAAGGGCAATCCCCTTTGCTTCTGCAGTCATAATATAATCAACATCCTGTAACTGTTTTACCAACTCTTTTGCTGCTACCTGAATCAATTCTGTATCGCCTATTACAACAAAGCTTGCATAAGCCAAATCTTCCTTAATAGCTACATAAGGTAACTCTCTTGTAAGTCCACATACTTCATATCTAAATGTATTCATATTTACCTCACTTTCCCTTAAGCCCCAAAAATAAAACGTGCTACAATACCAGCAAGCATTCCAAGGAATGGATCTGATATTGCTGTCACACCCATAGTAATTCCACCAACCATTGGATTTCCAGCCACAGCTGATGCTGCATTAGAAGGAACCGTTACCATAAGTCCAAGAACTAATAAAAAGCCTGAAATGGATGCAGTCGGAACGTACTTCCCTATCTTAGGAAGTAAACCAAAGATTAAAATTAATCCCATAATAACCATCATCGCGATACCAGACCATAGAGCATGTGGCGCACTTCCTGTCGCTGATATGATAGATTCAATAGGGGAACCACCAAAGAAAGATGATACCATATCCGCAACGGAACTTATAACGGATAGATGATCAATATTAACTTCTGTGTTTGCCATACTACCAGTTATGGCACCAAATGAAATATTTGAACCAATATTTAAACAAACCATGCCAAGTGCACCACGGAGAACACGAGCATTCATTGTTAATTTCTGACGTTCAATTTTTTCTTTCTCTACAACTATAAAATTATTTTCACCTTTTATGTATCTACCAACGATACAGGATAAAATTACGGACACTGTAATTGTGTATACTAAATTCTGAGTAAAACTATATACGATAACTGCACTGATTCCAGAAACTGCGCCGATTATTTTATCATTCTTAAACATATCTACTGCTGCTTTTGCAAGGATTAAACCAACACCTGCCATCATTCCCGCCGCGATGTTTGGTCCAATGAAATCTACAACTTTTGTTAATAATCCAAACAAACCAATGAGTGCCATAATCATAGCACCATAAAAAATCATAGAGACACGTTCTTCTTTATTCTTACCAGCAGTACCTGCATAAGTTATGGTCTCCGCCTGGTATGAAATCGGTGCTACACATCCAGTTACAGCATTCCCAATGGCACCTGTGAAAAATGCAAAGGCAGTTGGAATGGATGCAAACCCGAAACTAAGAGCCAACAGCCCCTGTGGTAAACCATTTAAAACTACACTAATGATTGCTAAAATGTCTTGCAATAATTCGTTCATATAGAATCACTCCGTTCTTTCATCGTCTTTTGTATTACACTACTAATGTACTTTATTACAGTGCGATTGACAAATAACGAATTCTTGCGAGTTTAAGAAGTTGTCCTTATAGGAAATAAATGCAAATAAAAAGATCGTTGGTAAACGATCTTTAAAGTAAACTTTAATATCCCATAATACTATCTATTAGAACCTCTTCTCCCTCGGAAGTATATAACGATACGATATTGCTATTCGCAGGTATTATCACAGCGAATGGCTCTAATGGATCTACGGTTATTGTTTCTATCCCGTCTCCACTATCCACTTCAATTTTTGCTACCTCCTTTACATTCATAGAAATCAGTGCCATTCCCCTACCTTCATATGAGAAACCTTGCACCCCTGACCTAATTGTGGCTAATGAGCCACCAGAATAAAAAACATATCCATAATAAAATCCATCCCTATGTAGATAAATTGAAATGTAAGCAGCGGCTTCCTTTACTTCTTGTAAGGCATTCCCCATAGCCACACCTATACCACTTGCCTGTAACATTCCGATATCATTCGTATCATCTCCAAATGAAATAGCACAATCAGATGTTATATTATAATGTTTCATCAATATTTTGATTGCATTTTCTTTCGTAGCCTCTTTACTTGTAATAATTGCAGTATTATTAATCGTTGCTTGATATCTCATAGAAGGGGAGATATATTGTTCAATATTAACCTTTTCATAGCCATTCAAAACAATTCTAAACCTTTGAAAATCACATTGTGTTAATGCCATAATACTTTCATCAAGAATCTCATTGGTAACGGTATTGATGAGTTTATTACCTCTATAGCAATATGGTTCGCAGTAACAACTCATATTTATGTCTGGGACCACTTTATACATCTGACTCATAAATGTAATTGCATCAGAATACGGTATGTTGTTCTGCGCATTCAAATTTCCATCTGCGTAAATCATGGCACCGTTATAATTCGCAATACAGTCGCAAGGTAAATTATTTAAAAACTGTTTTATTTTTCTCGGGGATCGTACCGTAATATAACCAATAAGCAAACCTTGATTTTTGCATTGGATTATTGCGTTTCTATTTCTTTCGGAAATTTCATGTTCTGAATTTAAAAGTGTGTCATCTAGGTCAAAGAATAGTACTTTCAAGTAATACTCCTTTCAAACTAAATACTTTTTTCACAATACAGGTCATGCATAAGTAAATATATTTATGCTTGTTTCAAAGTGTTCTAATTCGGTTATGTGTACATCATGTATACTCAACTTTCTAGTACTTTAAATTATCTTCGTACTATTTTACACGCAACTTAAGCTTTTAATGATCTTGGTTTTAATAGTTCCTGCATAACTTCCCTCCCTGTTATGAATGGCCTTTTATTAAAGTATATTTTTTCCAACCGAATAAGTCAATGGATATCATGAATAGATTACCTCAACAGAAATGTTAAAATACATATATATAAGAAACCTCTTATTCCTAAGATTATTAAGATAATGAAGATTCTGTACCTCTAGTAAAATATACTACAATACTAGATTTTTTTCGATAATTCTACTCAGAGGCTATTTTTAACACTTGAGTATGATTTAGCGACTTATTTTGACATTAAAAAACTACCAACTACTCTCCGAAGTTCACCATAAATGTTAAACCTGTAGAATAACATTTCGACATACTTCTTTGCGTAGTTCGTAGTTTTAAGATTAATATTTAATACTAACAGGGAAGTCCCCCACTTTGGCAGAGACTTACCTGCTCCAGTAGGATTTCAACTTCCTGCTGAAATTCCGCGTGCCGGTAATGAGGTTATGAGCTGTAGTATAAGCAGATTGCAAATATCTGACTTGACTTTATTTCATATAAGGCGAATGTTATTATTTTGAGGGTGACTTTGTACTTATCTCATACATTCTTACTAGTTGACCGCTATCTTCCTCTACCATACATAGATAATGCCACCCACACTTTTCATAAAATTGTTCATGATCCGTAATTAAATATACGTTAGAATAGCCCAAAGCCTGTGCTTCTTTACAAGAGAAATCAAGCATAGATTTCGCAACTCCACAATTTCGATATTCTTTTTCAACAAAAACTGCACACACATTTGGTGTCAAATCTTTTCGATTATGAAAATCATTTTCTATCAATCCGAAACCGCCAATTATTTTATCTTTATCAATAACCAGATACCACTGTGGTACTTTTGATGGATTTTTCTGACTCTCTTGTATGCTTTCTAAATACACAGTTTCTGGCACATTCCACTTTTCATGAAACCAAGCTGCTGCTTTATCGCTCATGTCCACTCTATCTCTTAGTGAAATGATTTCCCATTCCTTATTGTTATGTTCCATCTATTTTATGTCCTTTTTTATTTTATTATAGTGAATTTCATAGTATTATACTCTTTAATAATCCTACTACAAGTTATTACACCCATTTAATTTCTTATTAGTAATTTATTGTCCTGCAATTCAGTATAAAATACTTCTCTAACATCGTTAATCTTTGAAAGAATATTGACACTTATTTGTTGTCCTCATCATAAAATCCTCGATATTCTTTCGGCAAAAGTTCAGCAATCTTCACCATTATATGGTTTAAACACTTCGCTTCCCATTCATCTTTTGATTCCTCTTCTCTTATTTTAGGCAATTTAAAAGCTCTACCTATATTAACAGTAATATCTGCATCATTGAAAGTTTCTTTTTCCATATCTTTCTTGATTGGCATAAATTTTTCCGATCCGCTAATACCGATTGGTACAATTGGAGCATTGGTAAGCTTCGCAAAGAGCAAGATTCCTTTTTTCGCTTCAATCATTTTCGCTGTTCTACTGCGTGTTCCCTCTGGGAATATCAAAATACTGTTCCCTTCTTTTACTGTATGAATCACCTTTTTTATTGCCTCTTTATCTGGTGAGTTTGGAGTTATTGATATTGATCGTACGGTTTTAAATCCTAAACTTGTAAAGGAATTGGATGATAATTTTTTGCCAGCAACAAATATAACATTCTCTTTTTCTAGTACTTTGTTCAAAACTAAACCATCCGAATTGCTTAAATGATTGCACACAAACAAATAAGGTCTTTTAAAGTCACAATTTAAGTTTTCCAAACCTTTTACTTCTAAATTAACATGCTTCTTTATCTGCATATCTACATAAAACCTAACAAACTTAGCGGTCAAAGGCTCTGGTAACAGATTAATAAACTTCAATAATAATCTATTCATTATACACTAACCCCTTCATGATATTATAATTATTTTAAAATGCGATTTCTCGAGAAATACCCTCATCATTATACATCATTTTATTTATTATTTTAATAGAATAATAAATAAGAGAGCTTGCAATAGCTCATTTCGCTTTATTATATCATGAACAATATTATAAAATCACCTATTTTGTTTTATTCATAATATCATTATTTATCTCATCCATGTCTTCTAGCATGCTTGCATTCCTTTTATAGGCATCTCTCTTTCGTTTCGCATCTCTTTTGGATATTCCTTTCGCCTCTTTCGTAATCAATTTACCAATGATAAAAAAAATTACAAGCATCCCAATAAAAACCCAATCATCCCATGCCATATCCTTGCTCCTCTCTTTTTAAGTAACCGGAATCACACGTCTATTCTCTATTAAAAATATTTCACCTATGTAAATAGTATCGTCATGGACACTAACGATTGCACTTAACAACTTACATTTACTTTTTCTAAACTTCCAAGCGTATTTTACGAATTAAAAAAGAATACATCTGCTAATGTACCATCATCATACTCCGTCCGAGGATAGGATTTAACTAATTCAAAAGCACCATTCGTATATTCATTAATAACTTTATTCCAAAAATGAACGGATGATAAGTTCTTAGGATGTCGCTTTAATTGCCATCTACCTTTGTGCTTATCTAACACTTGAAAAAAAGCTTGTTTACCAACACCTGAACGACGATATATATACATTACAAAAAATTCAGCCATTTGAAAATCGGTTTCTCTATCATCCACTTCTGGCAAATCAATAACCATAACAAAGCCTGCCAAATTCCCATCCACAACTATAAAATATGCCCATCTATTTTTTTCTGTCCAATAATAATCGAGATATTGATATCCATATAATCCGAGCTTGTTTACATCTCGATTATCATATTGTGAAAACTCATAATCATACTTTTCTAACAGATTACTAAGTATTTCTCTTTCCTCTAATTTAACTAGTTGCAATTCCACCTTCATCTGTTTTCCCCCTGGTAATTACCTAACTTCGTGTTTTTTTGATCAATAATTTCTACTAATGGAAAATTCCATATTCTACCAACTATCAACGTAAAGTTAAAAATGTACTCATTTGTTAGATGCATTTCTATCGATTTTTTAAATGCCATCACGTCTATTTAATTTTTTTCAATAATAATCAGAGGAACCATCATTTCTTTTTCTGTCATTCCAGCATGCACTCCAATAAAGTGATTTGCTTCCTCTCTAGAATTAAAAATTGAAACATCGCTGATGCCTACCGCCAGGTAATCTCCTAAAAAATCTTTAAATCTAGGATGATTCTTGCCATTTCCAAACAAATTCTGTTCTAAAACTTCTTGTTTTGATAATAACAGAAAATCATTTTTAAAATGTTTCATAAAGACATTATAAAACTCATCTTCTTTTCCTTCTTTAACATAAAATGCTAATGCTCTGGGCTCAATGGATGGTAAGCATTTTAATGTATTTACAATATCTGGGTAGTCGCCAATAAATTCATTTCTTCCATCAATTTGTCCATGGTCTGCGATAATAAATAATACTGTATCATGAAGACGATGAACAAGCTTCTCAATCTCGGAATTTATACGTTTCATCCAACCAATAGCCTCGTCACTCTTAATCCCCTTGGTATGCATGGAATGATCCGGTTCATTTAAGTATGTATATAAATAATGGCGCCCATCCTCATTGCATAGCTTTTCTACACTATCAAATATTTCTTCAAAGCTTTCTATACCATAAGTTCCAAATTGCGATATTGACTCAGCTCTCACATCGCCATGTTCTTTAATCTTATCAACTACATTTTTATAAGGTATAAATTTATTAGCTACATGATAATCAGCGACAATTTTTTTATCACCATTTGTATTAATAAAAAGATTAACATTGTCATTTACTTCTGGAAAAAACATACTCCAACCTAGCCATGAGTGTTCAGATGGTGCCAATCCACTTTCTAACGTAGTCGTTGCTGCAGTAGTTGTAGGAGGAAATACTGAAGTTATTTCATCTACCATATGCATTCTTAAAAAACTATTCTCCGATAAAGCATCCTTAAGATTCGCGCTCCCCATTGCGTCAAATACCATTACAACCACATTACGATATTTATTTTCAAGAATGGAATCAACTATTTCTAATGTTTGATGGTTATGTTCCACACCAAAGTATTTTTCAATTGAATTTATAAAATTTAAAATACTTTTTTTATAGTCGGGGTATTTTAGCATCATTTTACCTCCTCATGTAATCTTATATACTGAATAAAAAAGACTTCCAAACACTTCAGATTTATGTGCTCAAAAAGTGCACATATTTTTATGTAGCAATAGATGAAAATCAATCCATAGACTTATTCTTATCCAAATAAGGTCTTGATTATTACGTAGTTTTTACTTATCATACAATTTACCCCATAGATAAACGGCATACATAATCATAATGATAGATTGGATTAGAATTATAATTACCTCTGTTGTTCCTTCAACCAATGAAATCCAATTCACAAAGTCATACATAGCATGCCAAATTATCACGTATACAATGCTTTTTGTTAATAAGACAACTTCGGCTGCAATAATGCCAAATATAAGTGCATTGACTATAGTAAGCGCAGTCATGGTAAGTCCTACACCTGAAAATGCCTGAGAAGCATGCACAAGCGCAAAGAATGCAGCAGATAATATTACCGTTTGTTTTAAAGAATAACTAGTGGTCAGTTTTTTCAGGATAATTCCCCTGAAATAAATTTCTTCTGACAATCCGATTGCGATTGTAAAAAAAATTAGTGCAAGAATAACATGAACATCTTTTTTGATTCCAGAATAAAAGAACCCTATTTTCGCAACAATTAATGGTAGAAAATATAAAACCGTTTTTAAACTGTCTTTTTCTATTCTAATAAAACCAATTTGGTCAAATCTTATTTTTTTTATCAACATATAAAATACAGGCACTATAATTGATAGCATCATAAAAATGCCTTGTACCCAATACCCCTTTAAGGTATCCATCTTTTTAATGGCTACAATCACCCCGGATGCAACCGGAAAAATCATCAGGACAATTGAAAATATAAAAGCACTGAATATAGCCTTTAATTTAGCGTTTTTCTCTTTATCATCTATCATATATATCTCCTGATATGATTAGGGTGACAAATTCCCTATTTACTTTATAGAAAGTCAATTTTAATAAAGGTATTTTGATACCTTAATCCAGATATGTAAATAACCTAAATCTTACACTTACTTATATTTATACGATATGTACTTCTTTCTTTTTTTATTTAAATTTATAAAAATTATAAATTGTTTCTAATATATATTTTTAGAGCTTGAATTGCTAAAATCAAAGCATATATAACCAAAATTAATAGCACCAACTTAATTCCATTAAATATTAACCCAAATAAATATACCATACTAAATGCACTTGACAACTTATTATTCCTCCTCAATCTAAAATATCTAAATACTTATTATGTAATTTAAAATATGACGAACCAATCTTTCTTTTCTTCAGAACACAAATCATTCTCTTGAATATAATTAAATACTCTCCCCATTAAAACCATTCAGATTCAGATAAATCTTTTATATACTCAATTGGTGGATAGGATGAATATCAAATCAGTTGTAATGTATATTCCAATAACGATAAAATCACATTGTGAGCAGAATAACAAAACAACAATATTTAACATTTTAACACATTTACCAGTATAAGTAAATTTTATAAATAACTAAATCTATCTTTTTTGTTATATTTACTAAAACTCCAGAAATGTTGTATAATCCTGTACACTTATTTTTAAGCAACAAAAAAATCGCTAGCCCTTAATTTATAAGAATTAGCGACCATATTTAATTAAGCTCGAACTGTATTCGAAACTGCCATTGACTCTAATACTCAACATTTTTTACAATATAACGAAACCAATTATATACTTTGAATATACCACTGTAATTGTGAATAGCACGCTTAACGATAGGAAAGCGAGCTAGTTAAACTTTAAGGAAGAAAAAGCAAATATTTTATAAGCTTACTAAAATTCATATTATCTAATTGATAGGCTGACCACATTCTCAATACACATTCCATAGTTATCACCCACTTTTTACTCTTAATTGTCTTGCTGTATTCATTCTTCTTCAATAAAAGTGATCAATACACCTTGATGATTCAACAAAATATTTAAGCATATAGAGTATTGCAAACTTCCAATTAGCAAATCCAAAATTCACCCCCATACTTATCCAAATAAATAAACCCGGATTACCATATAATATGTGTATATGTATTTTAAATTTATACCTCCGACGCTTCTTAATGGCGAACTATGCCTCTTTTAATTTCATCATCAGACATTCATTGATACCCTGTCTATATAAATTAGGTATTTCCCCAATTTCAGAATAACCTAATCTTTCATACAATCTTTTAGCATTTGAATTAAAATCGCCTACTACTAAAAAAAGTTTTGAATAATTTGAAAAATATTCCTTCTCAACAAACCTTAAGAGAGCTTTCCCTATCCCCTGACCGCGAGTTTCGTTTTTTACAGCAATAATATGTATATAAGGAAACGAATGAAATATTCCATTTGAAATTACCCAGACAAATCCCTTACAATTATTATTTTCTACTGCAACATATATTTCATTTTTATAGAATCCTTCTTCTAACGATTTGCGAGCACTTCCTTCTTCTGAAAAGTATCTTTTCCCCAATTCCGAATATACTAATGCGTCCTCACAATCATCTATATAAATTATATTTCCCTTTACAATTGTCAGATCCATAATATTCCCCCAATATTTTATTCGACATGCCACCTATCACGATTTATGTACAATTAGTATAATTTTACTTTTCTAGATATAGAAAGTCAACCTTAGATGGAGTAGGGTAATTCTGATCGATATCTTTAAAGCTTTAACATGAGCGTTAAAAAAAAATATGAAAAGTAGTTCACATATGGTACACAACATATTAACCCAACAAAAAATCCCTTGATAATCAAGGGATTTCATAAGCAATAGACGGTATTTGAGTTCTATCCCCACGAAATATATTGATCGAAGGGTACTTTCTAACACATCCATATCCTACGTACTCATCTGGGTACTAATTTTTATCAGTAAACTTAAATTAAATTATATTCTATCGACCATAATAAAATGTTTCCCATAGTTTTTCATAAATGTCTTATATTCTTCTATACTTGATGTGAGAATAAATGCAGGATATGCATTAACATATCTCTTTTTTAATGCATTTAGCAATTCAATTTGTATATCCACAAAAAATCTATTTTTCTCATAACGAACAATTAAGGGCTCCGTTTCTCTAACTGTATTTCCAAATGTCTTTTTTAACAACTTACAATTAACTTTTTCATCTTCAAGTTGAATTAATCTTAAAGGAATTTTTGCTACACCAAATGAAATAAAATCAACTTCAAAATATTGATTTTCTGTTTCATATCCCATATTAAACAGAAAATATGACCGTATCCATTCCTCTGCCATTCCTGCATTCGCATAATTTATCGCTGATGAGAGTGAAGCTTTAAATTCCAGTAACCTATTTTTCTTGCAATATAAAATCTTCTTTATAGAATCCAGTGATAAAAAGTATTCATCTGCTAATTCTGAAATAGTCATTCCATTCGCATATTTATTGCATATCATACGATTTCTTTTCATAAGTTTTTGACGATATCCAGATACTTCACCCCAACTTTTACCCTCTTCCTTGATCGGTACATATAAAAGTTTTCCGGCTGCATAATATTGTACCTGCCTCAGAATATCATCAGGCAATAAATCTTTTGCATTTTCATAATTCATAACACCGCTCCATTACAAAATTATAATTCTATTTTCTAATTCTTCTAGAGACTTCATTATTGAATTACACGATTCTACGTCATCAATAGAAGCATGCCATCGTAAAGTATCAAGGCCTTTGTAATATGCCATACAAAGAAATCTCTCTTTAAAATCCGAGATTTCGATACATTTCTTTTTACAGTACTCAAATAGTAATTCTGGAATATGCAAATATGGCTTATTTAAGTCCATAATTGCAAAATCTAAGAGAAAATCTGCTATACCCGCTCTGCTCCAATCTGAAAATCCTACTGTGTTTTTCCCATCTGTAATCATATTTACAAAGAACGTATTGTTATTCACTAGATAACGTTTTCCTTCACAATATTTAATTTTTTCAAACATTTTAGTGTAAAATTTTTCGAAGAAATCTTGTTTTAATACTGTGGTTTCAAACATTTCCTTCCAATGATACCAATAGCCCTCTTTTTCAGTTGAAAAAGTATCAAGTATAAAATCTTTGCACGTCGTATATTCCGTTTTGTTGTCATCATTGAATTCACCATATCCGGATAAACCTTCAATATTTGCTTTGCTTATCTTAAAAATGTTATCAAAAAAGACAGTGTGCATCTCCTTAAATTGTTCTGGATTTAACTCATCAGCAATATATCCGGCGGGATTCATACATACTGTTCCTGACACCAATCCTTTAATAAATAAATCTCTTGTCATATTCATTCCTCTTTTCTTTATCTATTTTTGATCAGCTGCGCTTCTGATAAACTAACTATATCACAGACAAAATCAGTAAAATAGATAAAGAATGACTTTAAAAAACTAATGCATATATGGAGATGTGTGAATTTTTTATATTTTACTACTCATCAAACTCAACATCTACCACTACACCATAATGGTCACTAGCTGATAGATTATTAATTGGGCTGATAGCTGTACCAAATAATCCAGCACTAACAAATTTCATAGGTGCCCAATTATCTAATATATAAATTCTATCAACATTTTCAGGAGCATAAATTGTATTTTTCCCTTTCCATCTAGGATTATTTATACAATCAAGTGTTGGTAGTAATGGTAAATTATACAATGATGTATAACTACCTACAATATCTAACCAATAGGGATTAGATTCTTCATTATTAATTGTCTGCTCACCAGTCAAAAATCTATGAATACTTGAGTTTATACCACTATTAAAATCTCCTAGTAATACATAATAATCTGCTTGCTCTTTTTGCTTATGTATAAATTTATCAATAGCAACAATTTGTTGTTCTTTCTCTCTTGCAGAATCACAAGGTATATGTACATTAGTAATTGAAAATCTTGATTTACCACACTTGAACAATATGTTCTGTGCTTTACTGTTTGAATACTCTGAATTTGAATGCAAAAAAGTACTAGTCTCAATGGGATATTTGCTCAATATCGCTAAACCTTCATCTTCGTCAATGTACTTGCTAAATTCACTATATTGATACCCTATGTTTTGAGTAAGAATATCTTGAAAAAACTTAGTAGTTACTTCCTGCAATGCAATAATATCTGCACCTACATCAATTATCTCTTGTACTATCTGATTAAACCTACCACCAATACCTTTATTTTCATTCCATACATTATAAGTCGCAATCCTCATATTATCTATTATCTCCTCATCAAACTAACTATTCATCCTCGTATTACCATAATTTCACATTCCATACTACAGTTCCTGTATCTTTTTGTCAATAAAAACGTATTATCTACACGTTTAAAATATGTATACTTCTTTATTGAGTACAGGATAACGTTTATTCGTTCTATTTACGAGTAAACGGTTGTTGGACTTTATAGAACAAACCACGGTTTAAAAGATTGTAGACCATTAAAAATCACTCCGTTCATAATGGTCAGACTGGATCCCCTGTGACTGTATCCTTAGAAGTAATAATCAATAAGCCCTGTGATTTAAATAAATTGAATCGTGCCTATATGGACAAGGATTCTAGCGGTTCGAGTACGTAAAAGGATGTTGCACACATCCTGCACACATGTTTTTCAAGCAATAAAAAATCGCTAACCCTTGATTTATAAGGATTAGCGATATTTTTCAACTAAGCACGAGACGGGATTCGAACCCGCGACCCTCGCCTTGGCAAGGCGATACTCCACCACTGAGCCACTCGTGCATATTTATTTGTTTTGTTTTGCTCAACGCAAGATATAATATACACTATGATGAATCTTTTGTCAATGCTTTTTTAAAACTTTTTTATTTTACATGTAAAAACAACAATTCTACCTTTTGTACTATTAAATACCAACGTTCTTAAATTGGAAGAATCCTTTTCTTTCATAAATCATACATAGTATTTTAATTATTACAAATAATAACCCCCGTAAGCATTACCAAACTTATAACAAAAATCAAACATAATATGGAGGTATTGTTATGTCTTATGTTGCTCCCGAAATAAGAGACCGTTTTGAATCTCTATCACCTGCATTGAAAAATATTATATTAGAACGTAACGTACAATTAAACACAATTCATGATCTCATTCGTGTTCTCGAAGAAATTGTATCTGAAGCAGAGAATGAAAATTAATCGTATTGCTCTTTTAATCCAAGTCCTATTAGGATTGGATTAAAAGGGCAAGTTTTTTTCTCTAACTATCCAAAAGCATAAATGAACGTTCCACAAGTTCAAAATCACCACTTGAATTATGAATTGTCACATCACCAATGTCTGTCTTCTTATTTAGTATATCATGTTCTTGTAATCTTCTTAACAATTCTTTTGCAGTACCATGACTACCATCCATAATCGCAGTTTTAGAACCAATTACTTTAGAAATTGCATCTTTAATGAATGGATAATGTGTACATCCAAGTACGATAGCGTCAATCCCCATTTCTTTATAAGGGGTAAGTTTTTCATTCAAATAGCGATTCAAATCTTCACTATCTAACTCCCCTCGTTCCACGAATTCCATTAATCCAGGGCATGGCACAGGAATGATATCCGCTTCTTCTTTATGGGATAGCATTAAGTTGTGGAATTTTTCTTCCTGTAACGTCATCGTTGTTGCCATGATGATTACCTTTCCACCCGGGTATAACGAAACTGCTGGCTTTAGTGCTGGTTCAACCCCTATAATTGGTATGTCTTTATATTTTTCACGAACTACAGTTATCGCAGCACTTGTAGCAGTATTACAAGCAATAACAATCGCTTTAACTCCTTCACGTAATAAAAATTCGACATTATGCATTGTTAAAGCTTGCACTTCTTCTAATGTTTTCGTGCCATAAGGAGCGTTCTTAGAATCTCCATAATATATATAATCTTCATTTGGTAAAAGCTTGATCGTTTCTCTTAAAACACTAAGTCCTCCCAAGCCTGAATCCATAAATCCTATTGACTTTTCACAGTGTTCCATCTTTTTACCCACTATATATCACATCGAAACTTCGATGTAACTCTGCCATAAATACGATGTTCATTGAATCATCGATGGCTATCCTTTCCTTCATTCTTATTTTTTTTATTATAAAAGCAATTAATAACTCATCTCTTTCTAGAATACACAATTTATAAAAAAATTTCAACTCATTCTGATGATACAATTCAATAATATGTATTGAATTTTGTAGTATTCCATACATTTATATTTTCTTAGCATGATACCAAATAGTTACTAATATAATGAAGTAGCATTATCAAGATTTCAATAATTCATGCATATTCAATCAGGAGGTTATCATGGGGATTTTTTTAAAATTTCTATCAAAATCAAAACAAGTGAATGCACAAAATGTTCTTAAAAATCAGTCAGCCACAGACAATAATAACAATAGCTGGACCTGTAAAAAATGTGGCACACACAATTCCCTCTCTTCTTTAAGCTGTAAAGACTGTGGCAACTATAAATAAAAGGCAGATACATACGTATACTCAAGATGAGTGCTACAAGTATTCATAATTACCTAAATACATGTAGCACTCAGTGGGTATAGGTGCATCTGCCTTTCTACTATAAATCGATTTCTAAACCGATTGGGCAATGATCACTGCCTAACACTTCTGGATATATAATACTGTCTTTAATATTTTCACGAATATCATTTGAGACAACAAAATAATCAATACGCCAACCAATGTTTCTTGGTCTAGCTGCTGCACGGTAAGACCACCAAGTGTATTGATCTACCTTATCTGGGTATAAATAACGAAAACTATCAGTAAATCCGGCCTCTAAAAGCGCAGTGAATTTTTCGCGCTCCTCATAAGAAAAGCCTGCATTACCAATGTTCTGCTTAGGATTTTTAAGGTCAATCTCATTATGAGCTACGTTTAAATCCCCACACATAATCACTGGTTTCTTCTCTGACAATTCTACCAAATATTCTCTAAAGCAATCCTCAAATTCCATACGATAAGGAAGTCTAGCTAACTCATGTTGCGAATTCGGAGAGTAACTTGTTACTACATAACAATTATCAAACTCTAAGGTAATTACTCTTCCTTCATCGTTATATTTTCCATCAATTCCATTTGTTACTGCAATTGGCTCTTTCTTAGAAAAAATAATTGTACCCGAATATCCCTTTTTATCGGCACTATTCCAATATTGATAATAGTTTGGAGTTAAAACCTCCGCTTGCCCCTGTTGCATTTTACTTTCCTGTACACAGAAAATATCTGCATCCATTTCATTAAAAAAATCCATAAAGCCTTTTGTTATACAGGCTCTTAATCCATTCACATTCCATGAAATTAACTTCATGTTTCCTCACTCCTTCTATTTGTATTAATTATAAAGTTTCAAAAATAATCTACTTTCATCAAATTGAACATTCAATCGAATTTTTAAGAAATAATTTGTAACTACTTCTTGTAGTTTAGAATAACTCTCGTTGTTTTCACTGCCACTGAATGCTTCTATTTGTATTGATTGTCCACCACATCGATCCTTTAAATGTAAGCGATATGGTATTTTATTATCTTCTAATATATGATTTAACTCTATGATTTCTTGAAATGAAATTATTGTCATAGATACCTCATTTCTTTGTATTGCATGTTATTATTTCACATTGATTATCCTATCTCTACTATAACAAAAGAGTAACAGCCACGCAATGGTAAAAATTCTTTCATCTATTGTTAAAAATAGCCTTCATATTATTTTACATCTGAGTAATACTACTAATGTTATAAATTTTAAACAAGAAAGGATGTAAAATATGAAAGAGAACGAATATGATATCTCCAATATAAAGCCTTTGACTGACGTTTTGGCAAAAAATCATCCAAATCTTAATTATGCTCCCGATACACCACCGGAAGAAAATGCTGCAAAGCCAATTGGAATGATCAAACAACTAACAAATGCAAGCACTAAGTATACTTACGAAGATTGTGATGATTGTAAGAATGATATAACAAATAGAAACGAGTAGATAAAAAAGTTATAAAATTATGAATACTCCCTCTTAAGTTAGAAAATAAAATTCATTACTTAGGAGGGAGTATTCAACTTTATTATATGTAATTTTATTAAGATTTTAGATTTTCTATAATAATATCTTGATATTGACTAATTTGGAGATATTACATAAATCTCGTGTACCATATAATTCTTGAATATATATATTGCTACCTAATCTTTGCTCTATCTTTCTTCTCCCTAAAATAAAAAGGTATTCGAATCAATAAAAGTATTACAAAAACACAACAAAAGGTTAGATAAAAGCTATAATAATATGTCTTTATTTTATCACTTACATTAAAAATTGTTATAATCCCTAAACCACAGGGGTTTAGAAGCAGTGCAAATATAGCAGCATTTGATAAGTTTCTAGTTAAGAATTTCACCTTACCTTCTTTCTCTTTATTCATTTTCTCCATCCTCAAACTTATTATTTTCACATCTTAAAACTGATTACATTTAATATCATTCCTAGTTATACTTCTTTCGAGTTTATCTAATGATTCATCTAAGCTTCCTAACTTTCATAATCTAAGACATGAGTGATCAGTGGAGTAATTTCTGGATGATTTTCTTTATAGTAATTTATAATGTGCCCTGGATCCGTACCAGTAATCTTGTATTTATCTCCATTCTTTACATGAATGTAAAGATCGTTCTTAATAATATCCTTTCTTGTTTGTATCTTAGCCTTTTGTACATAAATCCCTTGGATATCCTCCACAGGAAACATAACTGTTTTGGCGCCTTTATGGCAAAATGTATAGTTGCTTCCAACTCTTATTTCGCCTGCAAATCCTTTCGCTCCTTCATATTCTTTTATAATAGAATCAGCTTTTTCTGGCTCCATACTCTTAAGTTGTTTCTTAATATCGGATTGATATCCACCAAGGAATGCCTTGATTAAACGTAGGATAACTAATAATGCTAAAGCAATTCCACTGCCTCCCCATAAGAGTAAGACCGACTCATCATTGTACGTTTTATATGCTGTTTTCAATACATAAGGTAATATTTTAATTTCATTATTTTCACTGATTCCCTTAGACTCCAATGACTTCTTATATTCTTGTATTTCTTCTTCCGTCATTTTCACTAGAATACCATTTACTTTTAGCCTTAAATTACCATGTGTACTATTATTCTTCAACCTTTCAAATGTTTGTTGCTGTAAAGGTTGTAGGTACCTCTGGACGATATAATCCCCTTGTACCGATATGTAAGAATGATTATCATCAAAGGATGCCAAAAAATTATTGGTACTTGTGCCCCCAACTTTAACACTCATAAATGATTCATAAATGGAATCTAATTCAATAGTAACTAATTTGTGATCCATTTTATTCTCTGAAAGCGTTAATATATCTTTTGGTCCCATTATTAAAGATACAGTTTCCTTAAAGAATAAAAAACACAAAATGGAGGCTATAATGATAACAGCCTTCATTGATTTTAAAACACGTTTTGCAGATAACATTCTCATACGTTTAAACATAGTTTTGTCCCCCAATTTAAGTAGTGTTCACTTAATTCAATGCATTATATGAATCTCGATTTTTCCCTTCCTTCATTATACAATATATTACAATTGATGCAATATTTATTGCGTCAATGATGAAAATTCCTGTTTCAATTAATGAAAATATTTTTTGGATACAAAATCAATCTACAATATGACTTTAGATTTAGCACAAATACTATGAATTATAAAACTTCATCTAATACTTATTTTTTAATGCACTTAATGCCGATTCAAGACATACTTCAGCTGTTGTCAATGATCTGCAATATTTACTTATTTACTTATTGCTTATAACTTATTACTTATTTAACTACTTTAATTCAAAAAACACCTTCATACATTTTGAAGGTGTTTCACTCTTGTTCTATGTTTTAAGTTATAACTTATCTTCCCTATAAAAATTTCTTCTTCTTAAAAAAGATAAGGCATCCAACTACAACGACTATACTAAGTATAATTACTGAAATATACCCGTATTTCCAAGTTAACTCCGGCATCGTCGTAAAATTCATGCCGTACCAACCAACGATTAAAGTTAGTGGCAAAAAGATTGTAGTTACTACCGTAAATACTTTCATTATGCGATTAAGACTATATTCTAATGTAGCATCATAAGCTTCTCTTAAATGTATTAAACTATCGCAAAGTGCTTGTGTATTATTGCTTAGTCGCGTCACTTTATCCGTGAATATTTTGAAGTATCTTAAATTTTCATCTTGAAATATATCATTTTCATTTTCTTGCAATTCTTCGCCAATATCAATTAATTGTTCATAGTAATTTTTCTGGATCAACAAGCTATTTTTAAGATTAAAAATACTTTTATTTAATCCTTCACTGGCTTCGCCTTCTACCAAATCGTGTTCCATCTCTAATATTTTTGCTTCAATAAGTTCTAAGGTTTTATTACCGCCTTCAATCAAGCGTTCTAAAATACCATATATAATTTTTTCTACCGTTAAATTTTGCGTAAAACGATGAATTGCCCTTTCAAACATCTCCTTTGTACTTCCATCTTGATCTACAATTTCAATCAAAATAAACATATTCTTTGTTATATAAAAAGCAATTCTATCTCTTTCATCACATAAACGCATAACGTTAATTATATTAATGTAACCAAAACTAAAATCATCATAAACATCGATACTGTTTCGAAAATGAGTCTGATCTGCAAACCCCTCTGAAATAATATAATCAGAAATACCAAGTTCTTTGTGGCATACTTTTAATTCATCCAATGTCAAATACCCAATATAATTCACATCGGCACGTATGTCATCCGGTGATATTTCCGTTAACTTAGAATCAATAACTGAATAAAACATAAAATCCCCTATCTTAACTTTTATTTCAATTTTTAAAATTTAATTTTCCATGAATCTCATGAACTTCAATCTTTAATACCGTTACGGCCTCCACTTCTTTTTCGTCAAACACGTGCTTTTCTTGACCTGTATATTGACGCATTAATACATTTAATGCCACTTCTTTTTCCTCTCCGCTAACGTGTTGCATACTACCATTGCCACATACACTCTCATATCCCATAGTCGCATCACAGGCTCTATCACCAAGCACTAATTTATGAGAGCAATTCATTTCAAAGGCTACTTTATCATTCTTTTTTAATAAATCTATCTTTTTCCCATTCTTTGCCCCATGAAAATACAGTGTTAATTTTTCTCCTGTACTTAAAAATCCAAAATTTAATGGTATTACATATGGATATTCATCATCGTAAAATGCGATACTGCAAACATCACATTTTTTTATTATTTCTATAATACTGTCAAATTCATTAATTTCTCTATCTCTTCTTCTCATTAGATATCCCCACTTTCCTTCTATCCTATCAATGGTTTTACAATATCCATAATACTTTTACTTTTAAAGCTAAAAATATAATACGAAACACAATATTTACATTTTAACGCATCCACCTATTTTTTTCCACAAAAGATTAAAATTATAAAATAGAACTTAGTATTATCCCCTATACTATAGACGTTCTTGTTTAAATCGGTGGCTAAGTAATTTTATAATAAAGTCGGTTTTTATATAGATTCTATGAAATAATAAACTCATCAAATTTTTTTAAACTTTTTTTATTATCAAGCAACTTTTTTTATATGTGGCACGTCTAATTTATAGAAAAGGAAAGGAGGAAGAGCATTGAATGAATAAGGGTAACATAAGTAATCTGGTCGAAGAAGAAATATTAAACTCATATGAATCATTATATCATTTAGCTTTTACTTATGTTCGCAACGAAAATGATGCTATGGATATCGTCCAAGACAGTGTTTATAAAGCGATTAAAAATGCAGACAAAGTGAAGAATGAAGCCTATATTAAAACCTGGATTTGGCGTATCGTCATTAATTCTTCCTTGGATTATTTGCGTAAGCAAAAAAAATTAATACCTTTTGAAGAATGTTACGACGCAATAACCGAGGATCATCATAAGGATTTCGATACCATAGATGCGTTAAATGTACTTGATCCAAAAGAAAAATCTGTAATTATACTTCGTTTTTTTGAAGATAAGAAACTAAATGAAATAGCAGATATTCTAGATGTAAATTTAAATACAATAAAATCAATGTTGTATCGGAGCTTACGGAAATTAAAAATTGAACTAATGGAAGGAGAACGTTGTTGATGAAAAGTAAAAAATTAGATGACATTCACACAGATTACAACAATATTGCTATCCCTGAAAACTTAAGACAAAGAGTAGAAGAATCTATTAAAAAAGCGAAGGAGGAAACATCTATGAATAAATCTAAAAACATAATATTTAAATTTATGAAGGGAACAGCTGGTACAGCAGTTGCTGCAATGCTTAGTATTACTGTATTAGCAAATGCAGATGCCACAATTGCTAATGCAATGAACCGCATACCAGTTATCGGTGACATCGCTAAGGTCGTTACCTTCCGAACCTATGAAAACAAACAAGGTGATATGGAAGCAAAAGTTGATGTACCAAACGTAACTTTGGATGGAAATAGTACTTTAGATGATGCAACCAATCAATTAAATGCTAGTGTTGAAGAATATACAAATGAAATTATTGCAATGTTTGAAAAAGATCTTGCTACATATGGCACATATGGCAAAGAAGATCTAAACACAAGTTATAAGGTATTAACAGATAACGATAAGTTGTTTTCTCTAAGAATTGATACTGATATTGTAGTAGGAAGTTCTGATTCCTTTTCTAAAATTTATCACATTGATAAATCTACTGGAAAAGTAATTGAGTTAAGTGATTTATTTCAAAAAGACTCTAACTACATTAACGTAATTAGCGATAATATTAAAGAACAAATGCGTGATCAAATGAACGAGGATAAAGATGTAAGCTACTTAATCGATACTGAAATAGTATCTGATAATTTTACATCGATTAAAGAAAACCAAAATTTCTATATTAATGAAGATGGTAAGCTAGTTCTAGTCTTTGATAAATATGAAGTAGCCCCAGGTTATATGGGAATGGTAGAATTTGTCGTTCCTACAGAAACAATTCATAATATAATAAATGAAGGATTTATTAAATAACTTTTTTATCAAAAGTGAAATAGGTCAGTCATTTTGAATATTCCACTACGATTAATAAAAAATACTAAAAATAATATACCAAATACCCCTACTATTTATGTTTGTAAAAAGAGTAAGCAAAATGAACTATCCCATCATTTGCTTACCCTTTTTTATATGAATCGATACCTTGGTTTTTCTTCATCAAATAACCAAAACCGCAAATAATCATCTACAATAATGGCTACTACCGCGAGAAAAATCCATATGATTGAATATTTCAGACATATTTGACCCAGAAATTGTATCTTAAAGTGTGAATAATCCCATATATCCCATTTTAAAATAAGGTTAAGAAAAATGCCCGCTACAAATTCAAGCGCAGTTATTAATCCTCCACCAATAATTGCTTGCTTCCATAATGGTGTCTCCCATTTCAGTATTTCATTAATTAAACCACAAGCTAGAAATGCAATTCCTCCTACAATGGCCATACTCCAATGGCTAAATCCCCGTGATGTAATTTCAATTATAGTATACGTTATGCCCCCAATTGCAAATAAAATAAAATATTTTAGAAACTTCTTTACCATAGTATCCTCCCGAATAAGTATCTTATGTTCTTATAGATTTAATATTAAGAGTTCTTTCATAAATACTGATTTTTCTTACTAGCGTTTTATCTAATTTATAGCTAGGTTTCGTCTTCCATACCATAACCCATCGGATATAAAAAGTTATTGGTTCCAATATCATCTACAGACGGATACCAAGGCATCGGAAGCTTTCCCACAAACGGTGCATTTCCAACTAACACATTAGCAACACCATCCCCTTCACTACCCGGCAAATAACACATAACGATTGCATCCCAATCTTTAAGATAATCATTGATCATAACATTTCTACCTGCTACAATTAATGTTATAGTCGGTTTTTTTAAGGATTTAGCAAATTGAATCGATTCTTCATTTTTAACAAGACCTAAGGAACCAGTTAAACTAAGATCCCTTGAATCTCCTTCCCATTCAGCATATGGTTTTTCACCAACACATAGTATCGTTAGATCTGCATCTGCTGCTTCTTTTTCATTCGTAATGATTTCGAAATCATATTCTTTTGCTACTTCTTGTAATCCATCTAAAATGGTTGTACTTCCTTTTACATATCTCTCATTATTTGAATCTTGTTTTCCTTGCCAAGTAACTGTCCAACCACCACATTGTACACCACTATCGTTTGCTGCAGGTCCTGTAACAAATATTTTCTGACCACTTTTTAATGGTAGAATAGTGTTATCATTTTTAAGTAGCACAAGACTCTTTTCCACTAGCTGCCTTGCAATATCACGGCTCCCACTCTCACCTAGCTCTTTGATATTCATGGTAAGGTTTTCTTGCATCGGGTCAGAAAAAATTCCAAGGTTAAGTTTTACCGTAATGATTCTTTTCACTGCATCATCAATTCTCTCTGTTGCTATTCGACCCTCACTCACTGCTTCCACGATATATTGATAACAATCTAGGTAATATTGCGGTTCCATTAACATGTCAATTCCTGCATTGATAGCCGTAATTACCTTTTCTTTTAAAGATGTACCTTCGATATTATGTATGGATTCCCAGTCACTCACTACAAACCCTTGAAATCCCATCTTGCCCTTTAGTTCGTCTGTGATCAATTGTTTGTGTTGATGCAATTTCACTCCATTAATACTTCCGTGATTTAACATGACAGTTGGTACTCCTGCATCAATAACTTTTTGATACATGTTTAATAACTCTTTTATTTCATTTTCAGAAAGAGTAGCATCTCCTCTATCGATCAGAAAATCACCTTCACCAGTATTATATTCAGCGTTTCCATCTGCCATAAAATGCTTTGCACAAGGTATAACACCATTTTCTAGTTGTCCTTTTACAAAGGCCGAACCTAATTTTGCAACAAGCTCATAGTCCGAGGAATAGCTTTCATAAGTTCTTCCCCAACGAGGATCCTTCGCTGCTGCAAGGCAAGGCGCAAAATTCCATAGCATACCTGTTATCTTCATTTCCTCAGCTACAATTTTCCCCATCTGATAGGTTAACTCTTCATCGTTTGCAGCACCGATTCCGATATTATGTGGAAATATAACTGCACCCGCTGCCGCTTGGTTCCCATGAACGGCATCCGTCCCATAAAGATATGGAATTACATTATTTCCCCCTAAGGCAGCCTTTTGATATCCTAATACAAGGTTTTTCCATCCCTTTGCAGAGTTATCCATCCCTTCATAATTACTTAAAATAGAGCCAAAATTATATTCTTGCATTTCCTCCTCTGTAACATGATACATTGCCCCTTGTAACATCTGCGCTACCTTTTGCTCTATCGTCATTTTAGCTAATATATTATCTACGTTGTACTTTATACCCTCCTGGTTTTTTTCTTGAGTGTTCTCTTCCCTATTCTCTTGGTTGTTCTCAGACTCTGCACTGTTAGAATCAGTCGTTTGACTTTTACAACCTATGAATGTAAAACTTAAAAAACAGGCTATCATTGCTACAATTATGATTTTTCTTAATTTTATATACTTATTTTTCACTACTATACACCCCTACTCTGATATTAACTATCTAATAAACTTAATCATCAATTCTTTCACTGTACTTGAATTCTTGTGTTTTCTAAAATCCATTTCTGGCATTATTCTCGTATATATTTTTCAACAATTTTATACGTGTCTTTCTGTACATATTTCTAGTAAATGATTCTTAAGTATAGATTTATATATCTCTCGTAGCGATTTAAATTTTCTTGTTTACATCTTGGACATCATGAATGATTTGGCATATTCCGCTACAGTATTTTTTTGAATAATCTTACTCGCCCTTGTAATCACCTCTTCATTCATTTTTCAACCATCTTATGCCTTAATGCATTATGAATGCTCTGACATAAACCCTTTCTTTTTCTTATTCTTCTTATCTATTGTTTCTATGTAAAAAAATTACTTTACAAAAATTATATCATAGTCCAACCAAAAAGCTACAAAAAAAGCAGTCGTAAAATAGATTTGTTACACCCTATTTTACGACTGCCCAATTTATAAGCAGCTTATTAATTGTACCAATATTAAAGCTGAATCTTTACTTGTTTTTTAACTGATCTAATTCAATCATTAATTCCAGAATTCTTGTTTCATATTCATCGATTGCTTTATTTTTTTGCTCCAATTCTGCTTCTAAATGACTCTCTAGATCTGCTTGATTAAACGGTGGATTTTTCGTTTGATTTTCCAAGTCTTCAAGTCTTTTTTCTAAACAATTAATCTCCTCAATCTTTTTGTTTAGTGCATCTTGAACAGACTTTAACTTTACATCTTTTTCTTCCATTGTACTAAACAAGCGATTGTACTTTGATTCTAACTGGTCGTTTTTCTGTATAAATTCTTTTGATTGGAAGGAAAGCGCAACAAGCTTATCTTGTAATTGTGCTATTGTTTTTCCTTGCTCGTCAACTTTTTGGAACTGCTTAGCAATTGTAGTTTGTAAGGACGAAATTAACTCAACCTTTTCACCCATTTCAGTTTGGATTTGCAAGTATTTTTCTTCTGAATTTTCCTTATCCTCTTTAAGAGAGATAACCTGTTTATTCAAGGAATCAAGTTGCTGTTGAAGTTCATTTCTACTATTTGTAACTTCTTCTAATTTAATCTCCTGCTCCTTTAACTCGTTGCTATAATTTATTTGATCTTTATTTAATTTACTCAACTTTTGTTCTAACTGATGAATTTGAGATTTTCTACTAGCTAATAATGATTCTTTCTCATCATTTTCTTCCTTTTGTCTCTCTAGTAAAGCAGTTAAATCTTCAAGTTTTTGTTCAGCTTCAGCCTTTTTATTTCTCTCTTCATTCATCACTTGTTCAAGATTCTTCATTGTCTCTTCGGTTGTGCTTAAACTTAAAGTTACGCTTTCTAAAGTTTTTGATTTGTTATCAATATCAACTTTTAATTTTTCTATAATATTTTGTTTATCAACCAAGTTTTCTTCTAATTTCTCAACTGAATTTTCTTTTTCAACGATTTCTTTTTGAAGGGCATCTACTAAACTCTCTTTTGTATCATTTTCATTTTGAAGGCGTACAATAAAACCTGTCTTTTCTTCAATCTCTTTTTGTAGCTCTTGATTTTCAGATATCTTTTCTTCCATTGATTTTTGAAGTTCTTTATTATCATCTAACTTCTCTTCTATTATTTTTTGAAGTTCATGATTTGCAGCCGTATTCTCTTCAATCAATTTTTGAAGTTTAGTTATTGTACTTTCTCTCTCCTCTAAATCAATGGTAATCTCTTCAATCGCTTCTTCTTTCTCTATTATCGCATCTTGGAGATTCACTAGTTTATGCTCACGTTCGCTCAAGTTGCTTTGAAGTGTTTCGATTATATTTTCCTTATTGTTTAGACGGTTTGTTAGTTCCTCTATGCCCTCATCCTTATCACTTAAGTATTGCTGTAATCTTTCATTTAATATTTCGTTTTCTTTCAGCTCGAAACGAAGCGTTTCAATTGAACTATCTTTTTCATTTAACTCAATTTCAAGATTTTCAATGACTTCTTCATACTCTTTTATTTCTGATTGAAGTACGTCTAGCAAATGTTCTTTTTCATCAATTAATTTTTGTGAATCTTCAAGCTTGCTATCTTTTTCTTCTACTAAACTTTGGAGTTCTTCTAAGTTATTTTCTTTTTCTTCTACTAATTTTTGTAGTTCTTCAAGGTTGTTTTCTTTTTCCTCTACTGATTTTTTAAGTACCTCAAGATTATTTACTTTTTCCTCTACTGATTTTTTAAGTACTTCAAGATTATTTTCTTTTTCTTCCACTATTTTATGGAGCTGTTCGAGGTTGTTTTCTTTTTCTTCTACAGATCTTTGAAGGTCTACAATCTCGCTTTCTCTTTCTTTCATGACATTGTGTAAACTTAGAATTTCATTTCCTTGTTCATTTATATTAATCTCAAGCTCTTTAATCAGCACTTCTTTTTCTTGTAAATGATTTGTTAGCTTCTCCATACTCTCTTCTTTTTCATCTAGATACTGCTGTAAGATTTCGTTCATTTCTTCTTTTTCTCTTACATCCAAATCAAGAATTTTCAAAGATTCTTCTTTTTCTTTTAGTTCCAACTGAAGAGCTTCCATCGAAACTTCTTTTTCTTTCACTTCCTGCTGAAGAGCTTCCATCGAAACTTCTTTTTCTTTCACTTCCAACCGAAGAGCTTCCATCAAAACTTCTTTTTCTTTCGCTTCTAACTGAATGTCTTCTAATGTTTCTTCTTTTTCTTTTGCATCTAGGTGAAGTAGCTCAATTAAATTATCTCTTTCGTTGAGCTCATTTTGAAGAGTTTCATTTAAACTTTTACTTTTGTAAAGTTCATTTTTTAGAGTTTCAATTAGGTCTTCTTTTTCCTTCAACTCTCCTTGGTGATTTTTAATCAAATCATCCTTTTCATTTAATTCAATTTCAAGAAGTTCTTTAACTTCTTCATTTTCTTTTAGTTCAGATTGAAGATTTGCTATAAAATGCTCTTTCTCATCTACTATTTTTTTATATTCTTCAAGGTTATTCTCGTTATCATCAATGACATTTTGAAGTTTTTCAATTTCACTTTCTCTTTCTTTCATGACATTGCTTAAACTTAAAATTTCATTTCCTTGTTCATTCACATTGTTTTCAAGATCTTTAATCTGGCTTTCTTTCTCTTGTAAATGATTTGTTAGCTTCTCTACACTTTCTTCTCTTTCATCAAGATACTGCTGTAATATCTCATTTGTTTCTTCTTTCTCTCTTACATCTGAATGAAGCGCTTCGATCAAACCTTCTTTTTCATTAAGCGAATTTTTTAAACTTTGTATTTGATCTTCTTTATCATTGAGTTCTTCCTGATTGACTTTAATCTGACCATCTTTTTCATTTAATTTAAGTTCCAGACTCTCAATGACTTCCTTATTGTCTTTGATTGATTCTTCTTTTTCATTTAACTCTAGCTGCAGTAATTCAATTGTATCTTCCTTCTCTTTCACTTCCATGCGAAGTGTTTTCATCGAATCTTCTTTTTCCTTTAGCTCCAACTGAAGTAGTTCGATTGACTCTTCTTTCTCTTTCACTTCCATGTGAAGTGTTTTCATGGAATCTTCTTTTTCGCTTAACTCCAACTGAAGTAGCTCAATCGACTCTTCTTTCTCTTTCACTTCCATGTGAAGTGTTTTCATGAAATCTTCTTTTTCGTTTAACTCCAACTGAAGTAGTTCGATTGATTCTTCTTTCTCTTTCACTTCCATGTGAAGTGTTTTCATGGAATCTTCTTTTTCGCTTAACTCCAACTGAAGTAGCTCAATCGACTCTTCTTTCTCTTTCACTTCCATGTGAAGTGTTTTCATGGAATCTTCTTTTTCGCTTAACTCCAACTGAAGTAGCTCAATCGACTCTTCTTTCTCTTTCACTTCCATGTGAAGTGTTTTCATAGAATCTTCTTTTTCGTTTAATTCCAACTGAAGTAGCTCAACAGAATCTTCTTTTTCATTTAATTCAGTTTGAAAGGATTTAATTGAGTTTTCTTTTTCTTCAATCTCGTTACGAAGAGATTCTATTGTCAATTCCTTCTCAATATCCTTCTCTTCAAGGTCTTTTATTGTTTTTTCATTCTCTTGTATGTTATTTTTTAATTTCTCAATATTTGCTTCTTTCTCATCAATATATTGCTGTAATATTTCGTTCGTTTCGTCTTTTTCTTCAATACTTAACTGCAGAACCTCTAATGAACCTAGCTTGTCCTTCACTTCTTGCTGAAGCTTTTCAATTGAATTCTCTTTTTCTTTTACTTCCATCTGAAGAAGTTCCAGTGAATCTTCTTTTTCTTTCACTTCTACTTGAAGAAGTTCCAACGATTCTTCTTTTTCTTTTACTTCCAAACGTAGAATTTCTACCGAATCTTCTTTCGTCTTTATTTCTGAATGAAGTTCCTCAATTATTTCTTCTTTTTCCTTTACTTGCAATTGAAGAAGTTCCATTGATTCTTCTTTTTCTTTTGCATTCAATCGAAGCGTTTCAACTGATTCTTCATTTGTCCTTATTTCCGAATGAAGTCTCTCTATTATTTCTTCTTTTTCCTTTACTTCCAACTGAAGAAATTCCATTGACTCTTCTTTTTCTTTTGCTTCCAATCGAAGCGTTTCAACTGATTCTTCTTTCGTCTTTATTTCCGAATGAAGCCCATCTATTATCCCTTCTTTCGTTTTTACTTCCGAATGAAGTTCTTCCAAAGATACTTCTTTATTCTGTAATTCTTTTTGAAGTTTTTCAACAGTTCCTTTGCTTTCCTTTAAATTTGACTGAAGATTATTTATTTCTGTTTCTTTTTGGTTTAATGAGGTAGCTAATTGTTTATAACTTTCTTCTTTTTTCTTAAGCTGATCTTTTAAATTCAGTAAAGATTTATCACTTTCCAATACCTTATTGTTCGCTTGATTTAAAAGTTGCTCTTTTTCTTTTAGAAGTTGTTGTAATTTTTTATGTTCATTTTTGATGCTATCTAACTCAGCATGCACATTTTTCAATTCTACAACACTATTATCTAATTCTTTTTGCTTTTGGTTTAAAGACTCCTTTAAACTCTTAAGATTATCTTCTAACGTTTTTATGGAATCTATTTTACTATGTAATTCCGTTACTTTGTCTTGGTTTTCTTTCTCTAAGCTATCGATCTGCTCTTTTAATAAATTGATTTCATCTTCTTTATTTGAAAATATAACCTCTGTTTCTTCAAGAAGTTCTGTAATATGTTTAATGTTCTGCTCTTTTTCTTCAAGTGCTGTTTTATAAGATATAATTTCAGTTTCATTTACTTTAACTTTCGCTTCAAGGTCTTTTACTACTTGCTTATTCTTGTTAATAGAATCCGTAAGTTTCTCTTTCTCTGAAATTGTATTCTCTAATTTTTTCTCAAATTCTTCTACTTCGTTCTTGAGATTGGTAATTTCATCTTCTCTTTGTCGAACGTATTCTTCCACCTCTACCGTTATTTCATTATACTTTTCAATTTCCTCTTTAAAGAAGCTTACCTGCTGTGATAAGGTTGTAATTTCTTGCTGCTTTTTATCAACTAATACCTTACTCTCTTCAATACTTTTAGTCATTTCTTCTATTTTAATGAGTGAGCTATTGTACTCTTCCTCTATATCTAATAAACGTTGCATTTCTTGCTTTGAAACTATCATTTATTCACCAAAACCCTTCCGTTTTTTCTGTTGTATAAATTTTATCGTTATTACATCATAATTTAGAAGCAAGTACTTCTACTGGTATTATATTATACTTGTTTTATGTGTCAAAATCCACATTATCTTATTGAGTTTTTCTATATTTCCAGCAATTATCATGAAAAAGAATAAATATAATTCGGTATTCTACGAATAGTATCTCTTAATTTTAATAATTGACATTAATTTCAAACTGTGCTATAAATGATAAAACAAATATTGTAAATACGATGAACCAGAGAAGTACAAATAAATTCCTTAGAACAGCGAATCAAGGTTTGGTGCGAGCTTGATACTAATATTTATTTGGAAAAGAGCTGAGGAGTAGCCTCATAAAAATTGCTGTTTGCAAACATTGAGGTCGTATGTCTGCGATAAAGACAATTAAGTGGGGGATTTATTTTATTATTGTAATTATAATCTCCAATTAGAGTGGTACCGCGATGCTTCGTCTCTTATTTTAGAGACGGAGCTTTTTTTATTTATAGGAGCTTACACTATAAAAGTGAGAATGCTCCACCATCACCCCCTTCACTTTCTCTTTAACTATCTTTCCCTTAATGAAAGGAGAACATTATGCTCTATTTTCAAGAAGAAATTAAAAAAGTAATACAGAAGAAGTATCCCGATTTAGAAATCTTATTTTCTACTTCACCCAACGTAGAAACTGGCCATCTATCAATTCCTTGTTTTGGCTTTTCTAAAATATTAAGACGTTCCCCAAAAGATATTGCAGAAGAATTTTCAGAATCCATAAAATTGCTCACATTTATTGACAACGTGGAAGCAATCGGTGGTTATATCAACTGTTTTATTAAAAAAGAAATTCTATTTAAAACAATTATCTCAGAAGTGCTCCAGTTTAAAGAAACCTATGGCTCGAATCAAAGTGGCTATAACAAAACAGCACTGATTGAGCATACTAGCATAAATCCGAATGCTTCTCCACATGTTGGTAGAGCGCGTAATGCAATGATTGGTGATTCCATAGTAAGATTATTAAGATTTGAAGGTTATAAGGTCGAGGTTCACTACTTTGTGAATGACATAGGGAAACAAATAGCAATGCTCTTACTTGGTGCAATGAAAAAAGATCATGTTTCATTTAAAGATTTGCTAGATTTATATATTGAAATAAACAATGAACTAAAAGAAAATCCCGAACTAGAAAATGATGTATTTTCACTTTTGTATAAATTAGAAAATGGTGACCAAGAAATACGATTACAGTTTCGAGATCTTGTGAATATATGTATCAATGGACAAACCAGCATATTAAGAGCGTTGGGAATTGAATACGATGCCTTTGATTATGAATCTGATTATTTATTCAACCATCGTTTAAATGAAATCTTAGAAGCGCTAAAAAATACAAATGACTTAGAAGAGGATTCAGAAGGACGTTTTGTATTAAACCAATCGAACTATAATCTACCAATGAAAGCACCTTATTTGGTACTAACTAGGAAAGATAAAACATCGCTTTACCCTCTTCGAGATATCGCGTATACCATTGATAAAGTAAAAAAGAATCATGATAGAAATATTATCGTATTAGGGGAAGATCAAAAACTTTATTTCAAGCAAATAGCAGCTGCCTTAGACCTGCTAGGTCTCACTCCTCCTGAAGTGGTACATTACTCCTTTGTTTTATTGGCAGTAGGTAAAATGGCAACTAGAAATGGAACCGTAGTCCTTTTGGAAGACTTCATGGAAGAAGCTTATGAAAAAGCAAAAATGGAAATACAAAAAAGGAGAGACTGTGTGGATGAGACTTCCGCAAAAGCAATTGCTTATGGTGCTGTAAAATATTCTATATTAAAAACATCCAATGATAAGAATGTTACATTTGATTGGGATAGTGCTTTAAGTTTTGAGGGTGATTCTGGCCCATATTTACAGTATAGTCTTGCACGTATATTTTCAATTCTTAGAAACTTTACAGATACTAAGATAACAAATCCTGATTATACTTTCTTAGTTCAAAAGGAAGAAGTCGAATTAATACTTGAAATTGCAAAAATGAATGAAATAATTGAGTTGGCCTCCAAAAACTTAAGCCCACATATCATCGCAAATTATCTCTATGGACTAACACAAAAATTTTCACGTTTTTATCACCAGCATTCTATCATAAATGCATCTAGTGAAGAGCTAAAAATTGCACGATACCACTTAATTTTAGCGTTAAAGCAGGTAATTATGAACTGCTTTTCTATCCTTGGCATCGATTATGTGGAAACCATGTAAGAATTAAGTCATATCATAGAACCACGCAACTCCTTAATTATAGGGAATTGCGTGGTTAATAAAAACATAATGATATTCATTCTTATTTATGATAAAATAAAGGTAGATTTCTTACTATCATTGTTATATGAATATAGTTTGAACGAGATACTTTATTAAAAAGCAATAAGAATAAGGAGTAGAACAGATGAAATATTTTATTATAGAAGGAACAATTAAAGATGCAACTAAAATGAATGATACAATCATGGAAGAACATAAAAAATATACAGGACAAGCTATGGAGAATGGGATGACTTTTATGTCTGGTTTAAAGACGGATATGAGTGGCGGAATCTTTTTAATGAAAGCTGAATCACTTGAAGTTATAGAACATTATTTAAACAATGAACCGTTTAAGCTAAATGGTATTCAAGACTATAAGGTAGCTGAGTTTACGGCTCATTACTTAAATCCATCCTCGACTGATTGGTTCCGTGATTAAGCAATAAAACAAAAATTTTAGGGGACTGATGCAACAAGAGCTAAACTCCCATAAATTAGATTTTTAATCTAACTTATGAGGGGCTCTTGTTGTACTAGTCCCCTTTGTGATTGTGGTTTTATATTACGGAATGAAGATAGCATACCTTATAGCATAACACTAGGCATAGAACCATGATCCTTCATTATTATCTAACCCAATTAATTAATTCATTGTTCATATTATTAATATTACTAGATTCTGCTGCGACTTCTTGACTTAATTGCGATATATCTTCTGTATTAGCATTTATTTCTTCCGATACTGCCGATATATTTGTTGTATCATCAACCATGTTTTCATTTGTATTTGCGATATTTTTCACCCTAGAAATTGAATCATTGATGCTAACAATTAACTTGTCTACATTTTCAGTCACATTCATAAACTTATCTTGAGCGTCCACAATACTCTCATGTTGTTCCTTAATCTCAGACTGCATAGTTTCAATACTTTGATACGTTTTATCGGTACTAAGATTAATTTTATTTACAATTTCCTCAATATTTTCTACGGAACTATTTGTGCCCAAAGATAGTTTTCTAATCTCCTCTGCAACAACAGAAAAACCTTTTCCTGCTTCTCCTGCTCTAGCAGCTTCAATTGATGCATTTAAAGCAAGAAGGTTTGTTTGATTGGCAATTCCTTTGATTGCATCAATCATCACACCAACTCCTTTAATACTCTCTACTAAAGTGCGCATGTCTTTTCCAACGCTCGTTGAAATGTCACTTACATTATCTGAAATTTTTTTTGCCTTATTCATCATATGAATTCCATCATGTATTGCATCCGTTGATTCTGAAGATAATGTTTGCATTGCAGTATCAATATGCATCAATTCCTCTAAATCATTTTGAATATCAATACAATTTTGATTTATATTCTGTAAAGAACCAGCCAAGGATTCTGTTGCGGATGCAACCTCTTGCAATGACTTGTTCATATTCTCTATTCGCACATTATTATCACTAATTTTACTTCCAACAACAACGACGCTATCTATAACCTTTTCCTTCGTACTACTTAATTCTTCATTTACTTTTGTTGATTCTAAATAAGCCTCGTTTACACTAGCAAGTCTAACTCCATTGGAAGCCTTAATTCCTTGTGTAGTCATTGCAGCAATTATAATACACATAATAAGCAAAATTAACGAAAACATGTATTCACTGCTAAAATTTGTTCCATCTCTATAAATACAATCTATGAAAGTCACAGCAAACTGTAAAATTCCAGTAACAATAACCAACTTCATGTCTTGAAATAAAGCTAAAATCATTAGTAAAATGATTGCGTATGCGTAAACTTTATGTTCATAAGAACCAAAAAAACTTGCAATAAACATTACCATAAAATTAATAACAATAAACAATTTTTTCTGTAAGTGATTTATTTCTAATCCAGCATTACATTTTCGTTTAAAATAAAAACTATATACAAATGGAATAACTACACATATCGTACTTATAACTAAATGTATCACTCTAGGCGTACCACCCATACCATCCCTGATGATATTTAAATCCTCCGGAATCATGGCCGCACCAAACACAATAACGAACATCATCCATAATTTAATTACTAGCTTATCAATAACTAAATTCGCATCCAACTCCGCATTCTTATTACTATTTATCTCCACGTATATATACTCCCTTCTCGTAATGTACATTGATAAAATCTACAACTTGTTCCCATGCAACCTTGGCTGCATCTAGTTCATAGTAGCTTTGGAATTCATGAAACATATCTTTATAAACTTCAAGTATTGCCTCTCCACCACACTTACGTATTTTCTCAGTAATCGTTATGGAATCATCCAATACTCGTTCTTCCGTTCCTACTTGTATTAGAGTTTTCGGCAAGTTTTCAAAACTTCCATAACATGGTGAGACATAAGGATTATGAACATCTTTCTGATCCATGTAAACTTCTTTGGCATACTCAAGTAATCCATTTTCACCAAGCATACAATCTGCATCACGATACGCATCATAGGAAGGAGTATCCATAGCCACATTCGCCCATGGTGAAAAAAGTATCATTAGTTCTGGTAGCTCCATTTTTAAATCACGTAACCTCATGGCCGTCGCTAAAGCAGTTCCTCCTCCAGACGAATCACCAATAAAAATAATATTCTCCGGAAGATATCCTTGTTCCAAAAGCCATATATATCCATTTACTGTGTCCGATAATAAATCTTTATAATTATGTTCCGGTGCAATCCTATGATTTACACTGATTGCATCCACATCTCCTAACAGACGAACCATTCGTTGCATTTCTTTTAATGCAGAATCCGTCAAATGATTAATATACGCACAGCCTTTAAAAAAATAAACAACACGTTTTGCCTCATTACTAGCTTTTAGAATTTCAATTTCTACATCTTTATACTTATGCTTTACATAGCAGTAACCAGGTTCTGGTTCAAATTTGGATGGACGCATGCCTGTTTCCTTAAATACCATCCTATAATACTGTTTATACTGACCTATTTTTTCTAGATCTGTAGAATGTTCCTCTCTTACTGCTTTTTTAAACTCCGCTACATTTATGCTTGATTCTACATCAAACATATTAATAAAATCACAATTTTCCAAATATTTTACCTCCTATTAATCCCCTCATAATCTATTAATATTTTAAAAGTTGCCTACAGTAAATAAAAAAACACTCCCTTAGTACTCTTTTTTTACCATTTGAATCTTTATAAATTTTTAGCATAATTGTATAATAATACTATAAATGGAAAAAATCAATGATATTTACTTATATTTCGACATATTTATAAATGTTTTTACAATTTAGGACATAATACCTAGATAAAAAGTATTAATAAATATACATTTTTCCATCACTCTCAAAATTGAGTTTAAATTACAGATAAAATAAAAAAACAAAATAAAAAAAGAGTTTTTCACAGTTTATTAAACTGTACAAAAACTCTTTTTATAATTTTTTCGACTATTCTTATAATATTTATGATTCACTTACAAGAACAGTGGAGGATTAAATTTAAAGCATTTCAACCGAATTGTAACTTTACATGCGTAACAAATATAGATAACGGAAATTAGAGATTATTAAACTTAAAAACCAGCATAGACATATTATCAATGAACTGCTTGCTAACCGTATAATCCCCTTCCGTATATATTCCTAGTGTTTTCTTCCAGAATAATTGTGCTCGAACATTGTTATCTCTTGAAGGGGTATAAAGCATCCATCTTCCTCGATGTTTCTTAAAAATTTCAATAACAGCTTCTGTTGCGATTGCTTTACTTCGGAAAGGCCTTACCAAAAAAGTTTCACCTACATAAAAGTCAATGTCTTTTGGTACATATCTACCACTTCCAATCAAGCAAAAACCGGCAGGTATATCATCTACACTTATAAGGTACGGAAATAATTCTTTTGGATTATCAAACCAGACTTGTTGAATGTTATATTGCTCTTCTAACGTTTTAATTTCATCTTCCTCAAAGATTCCATATTTATTTGGTAATGTTTTATGTATTTCTGCAAGATCATGAAGGTATAAAGGATACATATTTTTAATAATAAAGCTATTTGCTTGATGCGCTAATTCGATTTTAATTTTCATAATATGAATTGCTCCTTAATTTTATTGTTTAAAATAAATTTAATGCAATTCTTTATATGATCCATTTATTAATAAAACTTATTCTGTTCCATACAGATAGATGAATCCATCTAAAGAATTGCATGGAGCTTACTACAGTACCTTTTCACCCAATATTTATTCAGTTGCATGCTAACCGCCTCCAATTTTTGTTTAATTACCAATATTAACTATAAAGTATTATTCTCCAATATTCAACAATTAATTAAATTTCTAATAGTATTTCTGATTCGAATACTCGTATTATCAGTTTTGCCTTATAATCAATAGAAACGGCACCTATTTCCATACTAATTCTTCATACACCATATAATGATCTATCCCATCTCCAAATTTAGAACTAAACATTCCTTTTTGAATATCATCCCATGTAACTGAATTATCATTTACAAGAACATAATATATGTAATCAGAAACTAATGCGCTTGCACTGTCTGGTTGTCCCTCGTACTTTACCATATATTTATATTCCTTGGTAATCATTTGGCCATCTTCGATGCCCTCAATCTTATATTTTTCTCCATCATAACTCAAATCTTTGATATAAATTACAGGATAGTCATCTTTTATTGCTTTATAATACTCTTTCGAATAGCTCGAAGGATTACCAAGTGTATAATAAAATGCTAATCTAACTGTCGTTGATTTTCTCTTTTCTGTCGCCGTGATAAAATCATCCCAAAACGACTTGCCATATGTAATATCACCATCTTCATATACTACGCAATCGTCCGACTTTGCATCTTCGAGACTATAATCATCCGGTATATTCATCAAAGCTTCTCTTGATGTTTTCTTTGAACAAGCCGACATTACTAAAGTAAAGAAAATTATAAGAAACATAGTTTTTTTCATTGACTTAACCTCATTAATATAACTACGCATAACAACTTTATGGTAAATCACGCAACTCTTTATTACTAAGAGTTGCGTGATTTATTTTGATTAACAGTACTGCCATTGGCAATCAGCAATCGTTCACATATAAATATTTTATTTATGAATCATATTAATATAACTATTATTTCGATGTTGTACTAGTTATTCGATCAAAGAGTTTTCCACTATTTCCAGTACCAGTACAATTATCCATGATAAAGGTTGCAGGATTTCCATTGCCTGTGTAACCATGTTTGGCATTGTAATTCGCCTTGCAATCTTTTAACACATGAGGAACGGATGCCGTATCATCTCCTAATTTAAATCCATTTCCATCTCCTCCAGTAAGAGATCCATCTTTAAATTTGCCATTATTTGATGCTTCACAATTTTCAAATGTAACCACACCGATCGCTCCCGTATCAGATTTTGTGTAAAGATCCCAGCCATCATCGCAGTTATATGTAGCCACACAATCAACAAACTTATTGCCTTTTCCACTGGTTAGTTTTGCTGCAAATCCGTCAGCATCTTCACGTCCAGAATCTATATTTTCAGTAGATAAGCATCCAATGATTAGATTGTTACTTGGCCATTGGTCAATTGAATTATAAGATGTATTGTATCTTGATAATTGAAGTCCTGTGTCATGATTCTCGCGGAATACACAATTCTCAATTCTATTATTGTGTCCTGCAAGTAACATTCCATTATCTCCAGCACCTTTGATCATAATGCCTTTTATATGCCAATAATTAGCTGCTAGAACAATGCCTCGGTTGGAACTATTCTCTGCCATCACTGAAAAATCAATAATAACTTCTCCATCGCCGTAAGCAGATATTTTTTTCATAGCACTTGAGGTACCATTATTACCTTCTTTGATAACAATCGTAGTTGAATAGGAATATGTACCTGCCTTTAAGAAGATTGTTTTTCCAGCTTGAATAGAATTAATTGCTTGTTCTAGAGTCATAGAACCACCTGGTGTTAGAATTATATCCCCAGATGTTGGCGGCACTGTAGGTGTTACATTCGGCGCTGTCGTAGGCGTCGGTGTAGCTGTTGGTGCTTTTGTTGGCGTTGGTGTTGCCCCTCCATCCGTCGTCAATTCTAGGTAAAATAAATTTGCAACGTCCGTTTTAGAAATAGTATGTGCACCCGCCCCAAGGGTTACACTCACAATTCCTCCAGACATTGAATAATTCGTTCCATCCACATTTATTTTTTTACCGTCTGCATCATTAAACACTAATTTTAAAGTGGATGTTCCTGATGTTGTAAAACGAATGTTTGTTGCTGTTTCAATTTTTAGACACTGTGTAAGCGTTAATCCATTATAAGTCACGGTTCCCTTTGATGTAGAAAGATTTCCTGTAATTGTAAATACCGAACTGCTTGTCCCACTCGTTGTAAAATTGTGAGAAATTGTTGTTGCAGCGTTAACAGATACCACGGATGGTAAAGCATACAACATTGATAACCCCAGTACGAAACAAAGCATAATACATTTAATACGTTTGATACACTTCATAAATATTTACCTCCATATAATTTTCTTTCTACATATGTTTATGCAATTGAAAGAAGCTCCCCTCCTTTTTGTACTCATTTAAACACATGTATTATGAGTTAATTATATATGTAGCTTATATTAGTGTCTATGATTATTTTGTATTATATTTACAATTTTTTTGTTGATATAAATGAAATTTTAGAATTCGCTTATGACTCATTTCTTCAGGTAACATAATAATCTCCACGGTACCATTGCCTCCACTGCTTTCTTTAAAAACCATAAGAATACGCACCAAGAAATCATGTTTTGTTATAATGAACTATTTTTCGAAAAACTCTTAATTAGTTCTAAATAGAAATCATCAAACGTCTTGTATCTATCTCTATTATCATCATAACATATAAGCTTCTCTAATAAAAACGGCAAATATCGATAACCAGCATTGTAAGAACGTCTATAGTGCCACTCTTCTATTTCAGAAGAACGGATTTTTTTTGCAAGATGAATTGCAATCGCTCTAACAATATGCTCGTCAACACATTCTTCCCAGTTACCATATCCAGATAAACTCCCTGGTAATTTATATGCAAGCAATTTATCGAAAGCTCCCTTATATTGATTTACCTCCTCAGAAAACTTTTCAGTCAATGGATTTACATAAGGATGTGAAAATTCATGAATTAGTATATTTAAAGAAAAAGCTCCACAGGCAGATTCTAAGCTTTTTTCATCAAGTAATGTAACCCCATTCATTGTGTAGATAGCAAAAATATTGCGTTTACTTATGTCATTAAAATGAATTCCATAACTCCCACATTGCAGATCTGTCAATATAATCTGATACGAATTTTTATCGTAACCATAAAATTTATTTATTTCAAAAATTATTTTATTTAAGTCAAAATGATTATTAAAATACTCAATTGGCTTAATATAATATTTTTTAGCTTGTTGAAAAAAACTTTTATAATCGGATACTTCTGAAAAGTCCTTTAATAAGGTTAGTAATTTTTCAATGCTACTTCGTCCACCAGAAAATTCTACGCAAAGACTACTCAATGTTTCTCTTAAACTCATCGTTTCAAAATCCGTAGCACACATAATCTCAATTGGTCTACCAAAGAAAAAGCCTTTATACGTGAGTTCTTCTACATATGCAAATACCTCATGTTTTAAATATGGTTTAATCCATTCTGTCAATTCTAGTTCATATTCCTTTGTTATTCTAGGAGCATGTTTATTCCCAAGGAATTTCTCAGTAATACTATAATGTTTGCTAAAAAATAGTATTGAACTAATCAATTCTACCCCGATATCCACTCTTGCTACATCCACTATAAATCCTCCCTCTGAATTTATATAATATTATGAGATAAATAAAAAATATCCATAAGATAAGACCTTTTTCTCCTATCATATGGATATTTTGAAATTCTATAATTGATACTTTGCCAAATCTTCTTTGAAATTAACAATCATATTGTCAAATACTTCAATAAGGTTTGTCAAATCATTAATTTGATCTACATAGATTGAAACATTACTATTTGCTTCTTGCGTGGAAGCTGAATTTTCCTCAGCGATTGCGGCTAAGTTTTCAATATTTTCAAATAATGAAGATATGTTTTGCGCTTCATTTTTCAAGCGTTTTGAAGTTTGTACCATCTCTTCAGACACTACTTTAAGATGTTGATTCGAATCATTCGTAGTGACTACAGCTTCAGAAAGTTTAGTATTTTCACTTTCCAAAACTCCATATTGGAGATCGATATTTGTAACAATTTCATCGATACTATCGATAAACCCAGTTAAACTCTCATTGATTTGACGTACTGCTTTATTTGTCTCTTCTGATAGTTTTCGTACCTCTTCCGCTACTACAGCAAATCCTTTGCCAGCCTCTCCGGCTCTTGCTGCTTCAATCGAAGCATTCAGCGCTAATAGATTTGTTTGGTTCGCTATACTAGAAACAATCGTTACAATGTTCGTAATATCTTTTGCATTTCCCTGCAAAGTAAATCCACTATTTTTAATACCATTAAATTTATCTAATACATGATTGATTTCAGTTGCAGTATTTTCTACTTTTGTAAAACTTGTTGCGATATCTTGTACTGCGTTTTCGATATGTTCTTTATTTTCTTCACTCTTATCTGAAATATGGCTAATACTTGATATACTATCATTTAATACCATTACCGCATGCTCAGTGTCACTCGCTTGCGTAATGGCAGCTGTTGCAACCTGATCCAGCACTTCAGTAATATCATTGGAAGTATTTTGCATCGTCTTAGATATATCCGTCACTGATTTGTTAAACGTATACATTTCATCAACGATCGAATGGAATCCAATAAAGTCTTTTTGAATGTTTTGCTTAATTTTATTTATCTCATTCATATAGGTTTCATATTCGTCTTTGGTTTTCATAACCGTTGACTCTATAAAATCTCTCTCACTTAATTTTTCTAGTTCCTTAAATATTAAATTTTTAGGTCGATTTAAAATTGTCGAAGTCACGAACGATGAAACAAATGCTACTACACCTGAAATCACCGCATTCACTGGGCTATCAAATAAAATGAATCCTGCTAACGCCACCAATATTAGATTTAATATGGATGCTTTTAGTGCAGTTGACTTAAATATTCCAAACGATAGTAACATATTTAAACGATACTTTTTCACACTTTGTATTTCTGATTCAAATTTGAGTTTAAGCTTTAACTCATCCTCTGTTTTTAAAACCTCTTCAACTTCGATTTCTTCCTTAAAATATTGGGATACACCACTAATTAAACCTTTTAAGTAATTTCCCATTCCTCTTTTGGATCGATATGTAAAATAAATTTCATGTGATGATAATGGTGTAACATCCAAAATTGGAGGCTTTGCTCCTTTAAATCGTTGCATAACTATGACATGAACATCATTCATAGACTTTAAGAACTGATAAGCAGACTCGTGTCGGAAAAATCCTGGATACAGCTTACTAAATGTTTTAACATTCTCCTGTCCCATCGTTCGCCATATTTCATCCTTACTTTTTCCTACTGAATTTCCAATATGTTCAACAATTCCAATCGCTTTCTTATCCTCTACATCTTCAAGTGGCGAAAAAATGTAAGAGCTAGAAAAGCCGAAAGCTTTTAGGGCTTCATTTACTACAGTGTTTCCGAATAGTACTCGACTCGACTCTACCCATGATGAAACTACAGTCCCCTTCATATTAACATCTCCTTTGTAATATTATGTATTACCTTACACTATTTTATCATATTGTAGAAATTGTTACAAATAAATAATTCGTATCATGCATCTTGTGATAAAAAAACTCAATTAGTACTGATTCGTATCAATAATGATTTTCTTACAACTGTAACAATAAAATGCATCAACCGATGCCTGCCATAATCCAAAATACTTGGCCAATACAATACTATTTTTACTTTTTGCCCATAGTGTGCCACCCTTTTGAGATTCACCATCGGGTGTCCAAGATAGTAAGTTATTCGCTTTTATAGATCCTGATCTCATATCTTTTTTACAGTAGGGACATTCCATTTCAAGCCTCCTTTTTACACTTTCACTTTGATGCAACGTCTATATAAAAATAATTTTAATTTCTAATAATTCTAGATTTAATCAATAATTCTGAGGTCAGTATGAATCAATACATTCTTTACTCAAAATCAACCAATCCTTACTTATTTTAAGGTGGAATGGACAAGACTTTTTGCCAACCATATATCAGGCTTTCCTATCCCATTAGCATCTGGAATTACACCTATAATTTGATAACCAACTTTGTTATAGAATTCATAAGGGTGATTCTTAATATTTTGAATATTCATTATCTTCTCAAACGTATCTTGAAAAAGATTTGTATTTGAAAGAGTGGTGCTGCCGTATTCATCATCACTTCCTAGATAAATTGTTAAGCAACCCTTTTCTTTTAATATCTCTTCAAGAGCAAGGCAAAGTTTTGTTCCTATTCCTTGTGAGCGATATTTTTCGTCGACAACCAGAGGATGTAATTCCCACGCGGTTACTCCATATTGCGGAATAGCGCCAACAAAGCCTAATAGCACTCCTCCCTCAATCGCCGCAATGGCTACCCTATCTTCTTCTATACATTTACTAATTTCCTCTTTAGAACAAGCAGAATAAGCATGGGGAAAAGCCTGTTTTAATAAATCAGCTGCTTGTTTATTGTAATCAGCCGTTTCTTTCGACAGTAAAATTGTTTCCATAATAACCTCCGCACAAATGATAATATAATTATCATTATTAGAATTTAAAATATATAATAGCTAATTATTGTTTATAATTTCCATATTATGATAACATATCGTAAAACATTGGTAAACTAATATAAACTAAAATTCGTACACTAATCTTTCATTTTTATTTCACGCTATTCCTCCCAAAACATCCTCTCATATTCCTCGTAACCCACTACTCGTTCATCAATCCGCCTTGTATAACTATAGGTATAATTCTTAAAATATTTTCCCCAAAATCGTAATGCAGTAGGATTTAGTGTTTCACAATCAACGCCTAAATAAGGAACGCCTTCGTTTTGTAAAACTCCTATGATATAATTTAATAAACCTTCTGCGATCTTATTGTTACGATAATTTACATCCACATAAGCGCCGCAAATGTTCTTTATCGTAGAAAGCCCTGAAATAAAAGTTTCTCCCTCGCCTCCAATTCTTATATAGCCAATAGTTTTTTCTTTACCACCTGCATTCTCTTTTGCTACAAACATCCTGCTACCGACGCTTACCATTTTATCAGGAAATTCCTTGCTTAAATTTAATGGCATAAAGATTGGTGCTTTTCTCATATGATTGCACAGTCCCTTTTCTAGTTCAAGCACTTGTTGAAATTCTTCTTTTTGTAGTTCACAAAAGTTAATACCTTCTAGTACATCCTCTTTCTCCTGAATATGTGATATTTCTTTAATAGAATCGGTACAACGAATACCAAATCCGTTAAACACTAAGGCTTTACCTACTTCATCATCATTTGCATATCGTGAAAGAGAAATACTTAATATTTCTTTTTTAACCATCTGCTCCATGGCATAGGAGAGTAACATAGAGCTTACCTTTGTACGATTCTCACCTGCAAATGCACTCCCGCCTAATGGCGAGAATGCACCTCTTATGTTTCCAAACAACCCATGAAACGGCCCTAGGAAACATAGATAACCAACTAACTTACCTTCCTCATAAGAAACATATGCATGTTCCTCTTGAAATAATGTTCCTACTAATTCTGATAAAACACTTTTTAGTGAATCTTCCTTTAATGTTCCATCTAAAGCTTTACACTTAAAAGCTTCCCCTTGATACTCCTTTACTGCTAATTCAACTGCATCCGTAAGATCTTTGATACTTGCTTTTCTAATCTCCATAGTAATCCCCTTCCTTACAACCATTTTAAAATAGACTTTGCATAACTTTAGAATCCTTTAAGAACATAAGGTTATTACAATTATTCTATTTCTACATCTTTCAACTTTAATTACTACTCATTTTCACTTTAGATTTCCGCTTATTTTCACTCTTCTAAATTACCACCCATTTTTACATCAGATTTCAATTAATTTAACACTAAATAACTACCCATTTTTACGTCAGATTAGATTTCAATATCTATACTATAAATTCCTACTTATTTAATTCTAAGCTTCCATTCATTTTAACTCTCATTCTACTAAGCACTGCTAACACTTCATATTTTCTCGGAAGATCCATAAAACGCCCACATTCCGTAAAGAAAGTAGAATAGGCAGATTCTAGGCCTTCTTTATTAATAACTTCCAACAATTGCTCCACTTCCTCACGCACATGAATCCATTTCGATTGTGTTATCCCCTCCTCTAATTTCTCAAAAGAAAATTTCTGAAATCGTTCCATGGGATTCACTCGGTTAATTAATTTACGCAAAAGAAAAGCAATGGCATTTAGCTGTGGAATAGACGCGATATCATGAATCATTCGAATATCTACTTGTTCCTCTCCTAAAATTAGAAATCCTAAATCTGATACTTTTAAAACCTCAGTAGAAGACTCATCTGGGTACGTCGTCAAATAGCTTGCATCCACCAAATCAGAATTTGAAAAGTCCGCCTTATCTTTCTGTGTATCATGCTTACTTTGTAGCTGATACGCACACCTAGATTGTAAATCTTTTGCCACCTTCGTCACTTGATGAATTTGATAATCCCTCATCATATAGATTCGGTCGCTCACCTGTAAATACTCACTGCTTCCTCCGATAACAAGAATCGTAGATATGCCTACTTCCTTTGATAATTCCTGTACTCGTTCTACAAATGGGGTGATTGGTTCCTTATCAATCAATGCTTTCATAATTGGGTCTTGAATCATAAAATTCGTAGCTGACTTATCTTCATCAATCATTAGAAGTTTTACGCCCCAATTTATCGCTTCTATGATATTTGCAGCTTGTGATGTGGAGCCTGATGCATGCTCTGTAGAAAAGTCTGCTGGATTCCCTCCAGGAATCCATTTTATAAACGGGGATAAATTGGCATGGCGAACACTTCGTCCATCTTCTGCCGAAATCTTCATTGCGGAATCATCCGTAATTACAAATTCTCTTCCATCCCCTTTGATATGATCGTAGATACCTGCACTTAGTGCATCAAGCAGTGTACTTTTTCCTGAATATCCACCACCTGTAATCACTGTTACACCTTTTTTAAATGCCATACCTTTGATACCTGCCACTTCCACTTCATCCTCCTTTGTTGACTGAAATGGAATCGCATTTATCATTGGAAAATCACTTCCTTTTTCTCTTGGCAAGATACTTCCATTGGCTACAAAAGCGCAATACTCACTTATCTTTAGCCATTCTCTGATTTTATCTTGCTTCCTCTTTAGCTCTACGGCATTATTCAACCCTTCCTGCTGAAATTCATCGATAAATCGATTGACCATATCTGGTAAGTCTTTCGTTAACATCTGTACTGATTTTTTATGCTTTCCAATTGGTAATTGAACTTGAATCATAATGTTTACACAAAGGTATGCCGGAACATCCTTCGCACCATCAATCGGGAATATCGTATTCTTGGTAGGATTGGTATAATACTTTTGAGAAACCTTTTTTGCTGTTATCACATTTCTTTTTAAAACCTTATTATTTGGTTCATAGACATAATAATGGCCATTTTCCTTTGCCGTTCGCTTCCGATTATCGTTTAACTCATTTAATGTTTTGATATAAGGTATAAAAGAGCGTAAGATATAATCAAGCGCTGCTGTACTTGTATCTTCAACCTTTAGATTCTTCATCGGAATATGAATTGTTATCGTTGGCTTTGATAATTCAAGTCGGTTACTTTTTGTGATTTCGTATCCAATCTCACCATCCCAATAAACAGCATGATTGTGTTCAATCGGATCCTTATCAATAAACGTTTCAAACATTTTTCCTTCATACATTTCTTCATACGTATCACTGGTTGGTCTCATATTTAATATATAATATTTTAGTCGTTTCAATTTGTTTTCTCCTTTTTACTTCTGCCTTATTCTTCGCATTCATTTTTATAATTCTCATGATTTTATCCTTACTTACTTTCTCTATAACTAACATTTTATTTTTCACCATAATAATCACCTTTTCCTTTCATAAACAGATATGCGCAATGGGCTAGCCATTTTTGCACCATTCTATCCCTATTTTAGGGCATAAAAATAGCCACAATAAGCAGCTTTATTCTACTTACCATGGCTATTTTGCGTACAAAAAAAAGACACACCAAACATGCGTCCTGTAGTCAACAGTATTCATAAAGGTACTTAAAAAATCGCATAGTTTTAGCGCTACAGCTAAAAAAATGCCCTATTCAGTTAATTATAGTTCACCATCCATAAATTCTTTTTCATATTCTAATTCCTCCTTAACTGAATGTTTTAAGTAGAGTTACTTCCATATCATAACATCATATTCCAATTATTTCAATATATTTATTTCTCTTTGGTAATAAAACGTATATCACTAATCGTCAGCTGCCCTGCATTCCATCTTTCTTTCGATATATTTTTTCGTTCCAGCAAAAAAAAGTCCACGGCCTCCCACAAAGCAAAAGATGCTGCAATGGACAATACTTCTGAAAATACCGCTCCAACTTCCGCTGTATTCATAGTAAAATATATAATAAGCAAGATAATTCCTAAAATAAACAACGATAGAATTGTAATAAAATTAAAATGTAAATCGATACGCTTATCAAATAATATTGAAGCATAATATTCTTTAATTAATCGTATGATTTGATTCTGCTCTTCTTCATTTAATTCTACATTTTCAAACTGAATTATAATCGGATAACGGATTGGAATGTAATATGCCTTTCGATCGATAAAGTCGTAAATGTCTTGATTTAATGTAGCTTGGTTTCCAATGGATAACTTATCAAACCATTCAATACCATCGTATGCAAAAATTCGAATGACAGCATTATTGTCTTTATCTAAATATTCCTTTTCTAAATATGTTTCCATAGACGGCATTTCATTTTCATACTTTCGTATTCTCCCTACCATTTTACGCCTTAATTGCTTTCTTTTCATATGATTCTTTTATCCTTTTCTATCAACAGTCTATATCTAGGCAGTAAGATAATCAAAGATACTTTTTACATAATTATAGAATTTTATTCAATTCAAATACCTAAACTTTTATGCCCTTACAGCTTTTTTTATTACATGAACAGTTTTTAAGCACAAAAAAGAGAAAACCGTGAAGTTATCTAAGTTTTCTCTTGTCGAATACATATCCTGTACTTATTATTTTTCTAAATAAAAGTTTGAAACTTTCCATTCTCCTGACATTTTTATAAATTCAAGCCCTAAATATGTTATACTATCTTCTCCTTCAAGTATAAAAGGATATTGTACTGCAATTTCATTCACATCCTTAATATCACTGATATCACCTGTAAATTCCTTAATTTCTGTTGTGTCATAGATATCTGTTTTATTCATCATATAGTTATAATCCTCAATATCTACCCCATCCGTTAGATAGGAGCTCATACCTTTCTTATCTCCTCTAAAATATGCCTCCGAAAATCCTTCCAATATTTTTTTTAATTTTGTCTCTTCTTCATTTAATAAGACATCATCATTACTTTTGACTTCCTGTGATTCTGTTTCTGTTGAATTTTCATTTTCAGGTTTATTGTCTTTTTCTAAAGACTCATCCTTGCTCGTTATGTTACTTTCTACAGACTTATCCTTCATAGTGGTATCACTTTCTATAAACTCACCCTTGTTAGTAATATTACTTTCTAAAACGTCCTCCTTTGTGCTACACCCCACTAAACCAATAAGCAATAGAAAGGTTATACTAATTAATTTAAGCTTCCGTCCCATACCATATCTTCCCCCAATTTTATTAATAGAGTTCTTACATAATATTATTCTATTCGATATATGCAAAGCCATACATCATCTCATTTTTATATACCTATCGATTTCCTTAACGTTTCTTCTTACGTGAAAAAACTGTGTTTTCATTTTTCTCCACTAACCATGTCAAATGTAATAATTACTCTGAATTGATTGCCATTTTAAAATTTAATCCGAACTAATCCAGCATCAAATTCAATCGATCAATTAAGTCTTATTTTCTAGGTAATAAATTAAGTTCAGAGAAAAAATCACGGATGTCTTGAAAATCTGATAGGCACATTTTAAAGAAGATTTTTCCGTGGCAAGTAATCTTTTTTTGTGATTGATACGAATATGGTGTTTTTACCATGCAGTGCTCTCCGCATCCGATGCATTCATTCAGATTATAAAATATGCGATCAGCGAGTTCTGGTTTCGTTTTCCCTATCTCCTTTAAAACTTCTTCCAATGGATTGTCCTTCCGTCCCCAGGTTTCTGGTTTACCATTCGTTATAATATAATACTGGACTGATTTGTAACTTCACTTCTTACCTTTCCCTTTGGTACCATTGTTGATAAATCTACAGTCATTGTTTTCATACAATTTCACCCCCAGATACATCGATTTCTTCTATACTAATCACTGTATCTTTCCTAAAAGTTATTTTCACAATCCATGGCATTATACCTCTTATCCTTTGAAATTCCTCAAAACTAAAGCTTGGGTTAAAATAATTTAGAATCGTACTAAGAGCTGTCCCATGACTACCAATAACAATATTTTTATCCTCGTACACACGCAATAGTTTCATAACCGCCTGTATATTACGCACTTGTACTTCTCTTAAACATTCACCATCTGACAGTTTATAGTTAAAATCATTCCACTGCATCTTTGTGAATGTAGTAAAATCTTCGATCCATACGCTATCTATTTTCCTCTCCCTGAACGCTTCTTCCATGACGATTGAATACCCATATGTATCTGCAAAATGTTTTATTGTATCAACAGCTCTAGCATAAGGACTTGACAATACAACATCTATATTTTTATCACTTAAATAATTTGTTACTAATTTTCTATCTTCTTTTCCCTTTTGTGTTAGAGTTCGCTCCCTATCATTATGGTTTGTATAGTCAGGTTCCGCATGCCTAATGAAATATAAAGTTGTCATATATGTTTCCTCCTCTCTGCATTCAGCCCTTATCACTTTGCAATAGTTTTTTTTATTATATCAGTCACTCCAACAATTAACAATATCTCCCATTTAATTAATCTTGTTTTCTTTTTTCGTAGCTTCTTTTCCTGTTCTCATTGTATATTTAAATTTAAAATTAAAAATTATTATAAAGGAAAAAAAATGATATTTATTCAATCGAAATATCAGTCATAAATACTTCCACTTTCTACAAACATGATTCATAGATGAAAAAGTTATTTAAAGGAGCAAATAAAATAAGCCGATCTAAATGATTCCATTTGAATTTACAGGAAATTGTGATATCGAAAAATAGGTCAAACTATCGGAAGTTATGTATTATAGAAAATTCTAAACTCTTGCAGTGTTTTTTAATCTGCTATAATATAATTATAAAAGGCAATCACCACAGAATGGTTGACCAGTATAGAATGTAAAAAACCTTCCTGGACTGGTCAGAGTACAGAGAAGGTTTTTTACGTTATAAACATATTAAATATATTAATGTCACTACTGTTATAATGTACATTCCCAATACCATTATATCATAAATCTATCTTAGGCCAATATTCTATGTATCTGTAAATCGTTTCATCACTCCAAATATGGGCCTCTATATATCGTTCAGGTCCAAATTTTCCATCGTTATTCCAGACTTGTGGCAAGCCGTACTTCGTTATCATATCCAGTATTTCATCATATAAGTATAATTTTTTGCGGTATTCTTTGTTATCATTTAGACGAGGGCTAAATGTCGGATGAGAATCTCCGTATGTGAAAGAAACCGTTGCTAAGTCGAACTCCTCTATTGGAATTTTTATATATGCGCTATTTTCAAACCAAGTACTAAGCCATGGACTATGCTCGATTACCATGTAATGAGGTACTTGTCTTTTTATTACGCCACCCTTTTCCTTAAATTTATCTCTTAATATTTCTTCATAATATAATCGATCTTCCATATAGGTTGCATGACGTTTTGCACATTGCACATTCGGTTTACATATTTTTATTTCATCTAAAATACCTTTAGCATCTTCAACTGAGGCATCGGATAAATTTTTAAATGGTCCAATTGATTTATCAAAATAATGATATAAATACATTTCTATATTCACTTTCTAAAATAATTCAATAGAAGATTAAGGCTTTCTTGCTAGTTGCAAATCGATTGTATCATATATCGTAATTTGCCCACCCAGATTATTAATTGTATCTTTAATTTCAGCAAAAAATTTCAATCTTGTTTTTTCTTCAATGGCTATATGGTCAGAATAAGTACCAAGAAGAGTAATATATTCTTTGGCTGTAAAAGTTCTTGTTCTGTAATACAATTTATATGATATATCAACAAACCCGTATTTACTTGCGATTTCTGCACGTATTCTCGCATCTTCTTCACAATATTCCTTTGGTTCAGAAGGGTTAGGATAATAAATCTTATATATCTTTTGAATAGCTTCGTGAATCTCTTCTCTACCTTTATCTTTGTATGGGTGATTTGCAAAACGTGCAAAAACACCTCCGCTTTTTAACATATTATATACTTTTGGATAACCTATTTCCTCAGGAATCCAATGAAAAGCAGAAGCAGAGTAAACTAAATCATATGTATTAAAATCGCAAGGTATGTCTTCAAATTTAGATGTCATAACTGAAAAACTTGGATATTCTTTAAACTTTTGGCGACATATTTGAGCTAATTCTGCACCATATTCGATTGCTGTAAGTTTACAACCAGTTTGTAGTATCGGTAATGTGGCTTGTCCACCTCCGATTCCAATTTCTACAACATTGCTTGAGTCATTAATTGTTACATATTTAAAAATATCCTCGTATAACTCTGAAACATATCCAGGACGCATTTTTTCGTATATTTTAGCTGCTGTATCAAACGTCCACTCCAAACCTTTAATTACTGGCATGAATTCACACCCCCTATAATTTTATATGTATTATCGTTACTAAATAAATTATCATTTGAATCTTTTAAATATCCATCTTAATCTATTTTAAATTATATAGGTTTTGGATAATTGATTCAACGGTTGGTTGAGCAGGGACAATATTGATTCACTATTTCAACGAGGCGACTTGCATTTTCAGATGGCACATTTTCTGATAGTCTCGCTCCGGCAATTATAGGAGCCCATATAAATATTTCATTTTTTGAGATACCACTTTTATCACAGTAAAGATGCAAATATAAATTAGCTAATTCCATCGAAACCTGTGAGTACAGCAAATAAGTCCGATATGCATCAGCCCGTACATCTCCTGCACTTGCATCAACCCAATCAATAATAGTAACCTGATCCCCATTCAGAATAAGGTTAAATACATGATAATCTCCATGACAAAGAAATTTTTCATATTTTATGCCAAATAGCTTTTCTGATAGTGAATTTTTTTGTCTATCATTAAGCAATTTTGCAGATAATATTTGACGATGTAGTTTATCAGTCATCGATTCTATTTCAGGTGCTTTCACTGCATGTATTTTTAATTGAGTATCGACAGATAAGCTCATGTATTGCTCTGCTTTTGTCATATCACTGAAAATTATTTCTCCAATCGTACTACCTTCAATTTGTTCCATTACAATGGCTTGGCTACCTTTTACCTTTGTCACTTCATAAATGTACGGTACAGGTAAACCACATGAGTAGGCATATATTTGTTTCTTGGCTTCATATTCTGCTTCTGTTTCAGGCAGACTACGATTAAAAACTTTTATGATTTTTCCGTTATGTAAATATATCTTTGCGGTATTGCCTTTTGCAATTGGTTCTCCTAGATTCATAACAAACACCACCCTCCCATTAAAATTATCGGTATTGCAAATGTTCGAGAAAATACAGTTCCCCTCATATAATGTAGTTTTTAGAATGAAACGAACTAATTATACTATGCTATTTACTTATCTTATTGCATGTTATTCTATCCACTTTGAATTTACAACTTCGTTTTCTTATTATTCCATAATAAGAATCATGACTTTTTGGTTAAATACAAAGCTATCGTATCATTAATTGTTATTTTGTTTCCTGCATTTATAACAACTTCCTTTATTTCCCCATAAAATTTTGATTTATACGGTTCTTGCAACGTAATATGTTCTACCTGTGTACTACTTAAATACTCAACATATTCGTCTGCATTAAGGACTCTAACTTTTTTCCATTCATGATAGTTACAGTCATCAAATCCATAATTCACAACATTGTTATAATTCAATCTGCATGTATACTTTGTTTCGACATGGAAATGTTTTTGGTATATCTCTTGAATTAGACTATATAACTCTTCATTTGCACTTTTTTCATCCGAGCGCGTCATAAACATAGCTAATGTTCCACCACTTTTTAGAAGATCATATATTTTAGGAAATCCGATGTCTTCAGGAATCCACTGTATTGTAGCTGCTGATATTACCAAATCAAATTTTTGAGTACCAAAGTCATGAGTTTCAAAATCATCGTTTACTATATGAAAATTACTATACGAGCTGAATTTATTGTTAGTAAATTCAGCAAGGTGTTCTCCCAATTCAATTGCTAGATAATTACATCCTATTTTTAAGAAAGGTTCTGTAGCTTGTCCTGTCCCCGGGCCGATTTCGAGCGCTGATTTGTCTGAACCAAGTTTTGCGTATTCAATCACAGCTGTAAAAAGTTCATCACAATAGCGTGGTCTACATTTGTCAAATTGCTCTGGAATCCTATCATAAGTTTTTCTAAAATCCATATTTATTACCTCTCATTATAGAATCTATAGTGATACTTCCTATAATTATATATAAGTTGAATAGCCCCCATAATTACTAAAATTGAAATGATTGCAACTTTTATAAATATAGATTTAGCGTTATAACATATAAATAGACTGGCTAATAACACAATAGGAATCAACCAAAGAGTTCTAATAAATCTTCTTCTATAACTTAGTTTCCAATAATTCCATTCATACCCTTTATCTATTTTCATTATTGCAAATCCCTTCTATCTTAATTTATGGATTTTTTCAAGCCGTCGATTATTTCAATAATAGAATTATTATTTAAACACTGCATATATATTTTCTCTTCTGCACCCCAATATGCTGTTTTTTTATCAATCACTGAAAAACCATATTTCTCATAAAGATTTTCATGATCACTAATTAAATAAATCTCTTTAAAGCCTAATTTCTTAGCATAAGCCATCGCTTCTATAATAAGTTTTTGACTTATCCGGTTGCCTCTAAATTTCTCTCCAACAAACACAAAACCAATATATGGAGTGTACGGTACATCCGGAATGCAATCTGTCTTTGCAACTGTACAATAACCTGCTATCTCATCATTTTCAATTGCTATAAATACCCGTTCCCACTCTGTAAATTGTTCCTTTCTCATTGCATTTGCTAAGTTAATTCCTGCTTTCCAGGAACATTTTTCAGCATAATCAATTACCTTTGTCCATTCACTATCAATTGATGTGATTGCTTTAATAATCATTAATTTACCTCCGTGAAATATGGAGAGTTATATTCGCCATTCCCTCCAATGATTAGTTACAGTAGCATATAATTTTTTCATTATTCATCATCCTTTCATCAATTGTTATGAAATGCTTTTTGCATATTTAAGCAAATTGCAGTTAACAGTTACAATATTTACATTACCATAAAAATCCTATTTATCAAACTATTATTTCCAATAATTTGTATACACAAAATACCAAGATGTATTTTGAAATCGAGAAATCATAAACAACACAAATGAAAAAGTATTGTGTAGCAATGTACCCCCTTTTAAAAAGCGAAAATCCCTTAAAAATCAAGGGATTTCATAAACACAACATAGGGACCATTATTCCCAACCTACAAATACTGAAAAAAAGTGATTCCATCCTCTTCCTATATACGTACAATAACAGTGCACATATTTTATATACATAAATAAAAGAAATTACATGACTATACACTTATCTAAAAGCCTTATCATACTCCAAAACACTATCACGATTCAGGCTATCGTCGTAAATAGTTGATTCATAAAATTTTCCTTGAACATTTTCAAGATATCCCTTTTTAAGTTCCATTGCCATAAAAGCAGGAAAATTTTCACCGCCACTATCGGTTATTCCATATTGCTCAGCTTCTACAAAACCAAACTGAGGATAGTATTCTGGACGACCAAAAAATAATATAGCACCAAAACCAAGTTCAGTAGCTTTTGCGATTGTAGCATTCATAAGCGCCTTACCTATTCCCAATTTCTGATAATCTGGATGAACGCTTAAGTGGCCAAAGTTAAGTACATGTACGATTTTATCATCGTTTGTTTCGACACGAGCATTGCTGTATATAATATGACCGACTATTATATTATTTACCTCTGCTACATAACTAAGATCTGTTATACCATCTTGTTTTCGTAACGCATGGACCATCCAATGTTCAAAGGGACAGCCTATGCCACCTCTCTCTACTCGTCCTGGATATGAAAATGCAACACGTGTAATTTCCTCTACGATACGGTAGTCCTTTTCTTCTTCTAGTCTAATAATAATATCTGACATAATTTCCTCCTGCGCTTAGGAGAGCTATTCTTTGTGTTCCCTCCATAGCGTTAATTTATTTTTTTTCATAAATTGTCTGCCCACCTTTCATTAGGGTTTATTTATTATAACTCTTTATAGAGATATAACTTACACTTATATTTTCACCTACAATTCTTCTAAGCTCAATAATTATAGTCATCCTCTGTAGAATATAAGACCGCTCTCTTATTGATACTTTTTACATTCCGTTCGTGATGCTATTCTTCGCATGTTTTCTATAATGAATAAATCTGAAAACTAAGCAATATTACTTAGTAAAGCAAGTGCTTCTATTCTTTCAAATCCTAATTCTATACAGTTTGTTATTTCTGATGCATAACCCTGATTCCAAAATTCAGGCAATAAATTATATCCTATCACGCACCTATTAGCATTCGGATTGTAACCGATTATCCCTGCTTCACCTATAAATTCATTCGTACCCTTTAAATACAGTGCCATAAAATCGAGATTTTCCACTACTAGAAGGAGCATTGAGTAAAATAATTTCTTGCATGTCTGTATCACCTCACGAATCTCAAATTTATTGTTCGAAACATCCCAACGAACTTATAACCAAAATGCTGTTTAGAAACCAATTAAAAGTTCTACTTATTTTTCGATTTTTTATAATATTTTAGACCAGATAATTTTCTTCATAACATCTCCATTCTTGCGCGCGTTCATTGCTAACTTGTTCTACAAGGATTAATATATTTATTTATATTTACAAGTTCTAAATTTACCTTCAATCCAAAATGTTGCTTCAATTGTATGAAATTTAATGAGTCTAAATTTAGGGTCATCAATTCCTTTTTTAAAAAATCTTCTATCCGTTTCATTCCAAACCAATTCTTGTATTTCCTTATCTTCTACAAATTCTACATTTCCGATAAGAGTTACGCTATCTTCCTCAAAGAAGTAACATACACTTCCCTTAGAATTCGCTTCAAAATACGTTACTTTACCACCAATATTGGAGCGTTTTGATGTGACGAAATATATATCTGAAAATCCATCTGCTTTTGCGATGGAAAGCAAACAAGTGCGTGGATAACCTTTATCGTTGATTGAAGTAAGTGTTGCAACATTGCACTCTTTTATAAGCTCATTAGCTTTTTCCTCTATATCTCTTATTCTCTCTTTTTGAATCTCACTTGCTGTTTTTTCCATAATCGACCTCCACAAATTAAATGCAGAGAAGAATCTTATTTTCTATGTATCTCGTATGTTTCTCCACCGCATCCATTCAAATAAATCACATCATCTGTAACCTTTTTTAGTGACCAATAGCATTCACAATCTTTTTGAAACGCAATGCTCTCGAAAAAGTGCTTTTATCACTTCCCGGACATTCGATTACTATAACCTTTACAAAATGGCTAGACAGAAGCGTTTCAACACACCTGAGTAAATATGTACTCAAAATAGTGCTCATGCTAATTATGTACTATATTATACTAACAAAGTATTCTCTCTTATAGTTAGCTATTGTTTCCGTCTATTACAAAACTCTGATTATACTCTTCTACACGAAAGCCCAACAAGTGATATAGCTGAATTGCCTCTTTATGTTTATCGTCCACACACAACTCTACTTTTGTATACTCCTTACGTTTTAAAAATTCTGTAATACACTCTAATAAAATTGTTGCATATCCCTGATTCCGATAGTTTGGGTCTGTTCCTATAAAATCCAAATATGCCCCCTCCTCTATATTAAAACATGCATAACTGACTACTTTATCTTCTTCCATGCAATAAAAAATCATGTGTTGATTATCCGTAAGTTCTAAAATAGTTCTACCATTATAATAAGCTGTAGGAAATAATGTATTATGTAAATCTTCAATTTGCCTTTTCACACACTTTTCTTCAAAATCACTGTTTTGATAAAGAATACTTTTTTTTGTTAATCGTGCATCCTTACGTTCGTTCTGGGTCAATTCTAAGCTCATAAAATAATAATTCCCCTGCTTTTTTCCTCTCATTGATAATACAATCTCTGCAACAACTGCATTTGCGCAATCAATATAAAAAGAATATCGATAGTCAGGCAAATCCCCCATTACTGATTCTATTAGATTGCATGCACATTCATATCTATTTTCTAACTTGCAAGAAACAAATGGTCCAATCACTTCAACGGAGTGGTTATCCTCACAAATATCTCCCACGATGGCACCAACTAATTGATTATCACTTTCTACCCAGAAAAATCTTGTCTTATTCTCCTCATATATTTCCTCTAGATAATTTAAAACTTCCTCTTGATCAGTCCCAATATATGCACATTTCGTTTCAGGAATTCGATTCATACTTACCACAAATTCTACAATATTAGGCAGATCGTCCTTCTCCGCTTTCTTTAGTATCATCATTTACCTCCAGTCATAAAGCAAAAAAATTAGAATTAATATATTACTGTGATACACATTACAAAACTTTTCGCATAATAATTTGACCATCCTGAGATGCAATGCCTGAAAACCCTGCTTTTTCATATAACCTAATCGGTCCATTAAAATCGTAATTATCACGTTCACTGTTAGTTTTAGCATAGCCTTCAACTGCAACATATCCCTTCATTTTCGCATCCGTACAGACTCTATCGATAAATGCTGATGCCATTCCCATACCTCGATATTCTGGTGCGATTTCAAAGCAGACAATAGAAATGGTTTTACCACAAGACTTTTCACGTGCAAATTCAGGAACAAATCCTACATAGCTATCAATATCAGCGGCATTACACCATCCTATAGCGTTTTTACCATCGAAGGCCAAATAACCTTGTATTTTACCTTCATTCAACATATCCACGGCATATTTGCGTACAGTATCTTTTACTCCGTTTGTTTCAAACTCACTAATCATTTTCTTTATGGTATTTTCATCTTGATTAGGAGATGTGCAATAACACGGTCCATTCGGATTTCCGTCTGTGAATGCACGGTTATCAAAGAAATCCAGGTAATCTGATATCAATTCGCTTGATAATGGTTTTATCGAAAAAATCATTTTACTCCCCATTCTTGCGCACGTTCTTTGCGCATAACAAGTTTGTGGTGCGCAAGCACAAACTTGCGTGTGAAAATTGATTTCTATTTTCACACTACTCCCCATTATATGTTCCTCTCTATAAAATTAAATTTTATTAAAATATTAATATATAATATCATAATATAGAATTTAAATAAACAAAATCTTCCAATAATATACGTAAAAAGTTTATCCATGTGTATCTCGTACACTTCCTAAAATGATATATACTTTCTTCGTTTCAATTAATTTAATTCAATTGATTAACCCAAATAGGCATGGAAAACGAATAATTCAGTAAAAACAATTCTTTAGTAACGTGCCTTAAGAAAATCACTTGTAACATATTTGTACAGTAATACTCGTTTAAAATCACAGATTACCTAGCCATATATGTACTTACTCATACTCAGTTTAAAATAAATTATAAACTCATCAAAAATACAACTTTCAAATAACGTTTTGTTTTCCATATATTTTTTCTCTTGCATCTATAAAATTATGCTTTGTATTGTTTTCCCTTATCATTGTTATAAAGTCAATCATTTACAAACAAATTAATGTATGGACAATCGGTTATTTGCATCTCTCGCTCATATCTAAGCTGAGATAAAAGTTTACTGATTGCATCTGTAATAAGATATTACTCTGACTAATACCGGATTATATACCCATTTCACATCCCTCTTAATCATTTTTTTGAAGCATAAACTTCATAACTTTCCCTCCAATGATTTCGATATTTGCAAAATCGAGTAGGAGGCTAATCATTAGTTGATTAGCCGACCTCTCATACCACCGTGCGTACCGTTCGGTACACGGCGGTTCTTTAGTTTTCACATACTTTCAAGTAATAGTCAGTCAAGGTAATATAGC